>Ga0208297_1000063_pt1 | contig 302773 bp, 301 predicted proteins | sample LMS_cellobiose_e_FD_187367 | JGI IMG/M metagenome (GOLD analysis project Ga0208297, IMG submission 187367) | Rumen-fistulated moose microbial communities from Alaska, USA - LMS_cellobiose_enrichment (SPAdes) (version 2) | ecosystem: Host-associated > Mammals > Digestive system > Stomach >...
CCGCTGACCTCTTGAATGCCATTCAAGCGCTCTCCCAGCTGAGCTATACCCCCAGATGTGGGAAAACACATTTTTCACTATTTAGTTTACGGGGGTCGTTACACTCTTGTACCGGGCTCCCAGCTGAGCTAAACCCCCTTGCTCGGAACAAGCGTAATTGTAGCATAGGGTACGGCTTCTGTCAAGCGCTATTTTTGATTTTTACCGTCGGCAATCGCATACTGCCTTTCCCCATGATACGGCGTTTTTCGCAGACGCTCGTTTTATGGTTCTGAAAGCAGCGCAAGGAACTCCTCCTCCGTCAGCACGGGGATGCCAAGCTCCCGCGCCTTGGTCAGCTTGGAGCCCGCCGCCTCGCCGGCGACCACATAGGTCGTCTTCTTCGAGACCGATCCGCTCGCCTTGCCGCCGAGCCGCTGGATCATCGCCGCCGCCTCATCGCGTGTGAAGCGCGTCAGAGAGCCGGTCAGAACAAAGGTTTTCCCGCGGAACCGATCGTCGGTGGGCCTGTCGAGACACTCCATATTGACACCCGCCTCGCGGAAACGGCGCATCAGGTCCTGTGACTGCGGACTTTTCAGCCAGTCGATCAAAAACCGCGCCGTGATCTCACCGATGTCGTCAATGGCGGTCAACTCCTCAATGCTTGCTTGTTCCAGCGCGTCGAAGCTTCCGAAATGCTGCGCCAGCGTCTGCGCCGCGCGCACGCCGACCTGACGGATGCCGAGGGCACAGATCAGACGCGAAACGTCGTTTTTCTTCGACTGCTCGATGGCGCGGATCGCGTTCTGCGCGGACTTCCTCCCCATACGGTCCAGAGGTTCAAGGTCCTCCACGGTCAACTGATACAGATCTGCGGCGGTCTGCACCAGCCCCGCCTCGACCATCTGCCGCAGGACCGCCGGGCCGACGCCGTCGATATCCATCGCCTCGCGGGAGGTGAAATGCTCCAAATACCGCAGCAGCTGCGCCGGGCATTCCGCGCCCGTGCAGCGCATGGCAGAGCCGTCCTCGACCCGCTCGACCTTTGCACCGCAGACGGGACAATGGTCCGGCAAATGATAGGGCTGCAGGCCCTCCGGACGCTTTGCGAGGTCAACGCGTACGATCTCCGGAATGATCTCCCCCGCTTTCTGTACGATCACCGTGTCGCCGATGCGGATATCCTTCTCGGTGATGAAATCCTGATTGTGAAGCGTCGCGCTCGTGACGGTCGTCCCCGCGAGACGCACCGGCTCGACGACCGCCTTCGGCGTCAGAACGCCCGTCCTGCCCACCTGCACCACGATATCGACCAGCTTGCTCGGCTTCTGCTCCGGCGGGTATTTGTATGCAATCGCCCAGCGCGGCACCTTGGACGTACTGCCAAGAATTTCACGGTCTGACAAGGAATTCAGCTTTACAACCGCGCCATCCATGTCAAAGGGCAGGCCGGCGCGCTCCTCGTTCAGCCGCACGATTTCGGCGTTGACCGCGTCGATGTCGCCGGTCCTGAGATACGGGATCGTCGGAAAGCCCTGGGATCGCATATAATCGATGGTATCGGTGTGCCGCGTGAAGGTCTTCCCCTCCGCGAGCTGAAGATTGAAGATCACGATATCCAGCCGGCGCTGAGCGGCGATCCTGGGGTCCAACTGGCGCAGCGAACCTGCGGCGGCATTTCGCGGGTTTGCAAACAGCGTCTCCCCCGCGATCTCGCGCTCGGCGTTGAGCTCCGCGAACACCGTCTTGGACATATAGACCTCTCCGCGCACGATCAGGCTCGGCAGCTTGTCCGGCAGCGTTTCCGGCAGCGAGGCGATCGTGCGGATGTTCTCGCTCACATCCTCCCCGGTGCGCCCATCGCCGCGCGTCGCGCCGCGGACAAAACGCCCGTCGCGGTACTCGATGGCAACGGAGAGCCCGTCCACCTTCGGCTCGACGCTGTACTCGACCGCGGCAAGCTGCTCGCGCATGCGCGCGTCGAACTCCGCGACCTCCGCTGCGCTGAACACGTCCTGCAGGCTTTCGAGCGGAACCCTGTGCTGTACAGGCGCAAAACGGCTCGACGCAGTACCGCCGACATGCTGCGTCGGCGAATCCGGTGTGATCTCCTCCGGATGCGCCGCCTCGAGGTTTTCCAACTCGCGCAGAAGACGGTCATATTCGTAGTCGGGCATGACCGGCGCGTCCTGATCGTAGTAAAGCTTGCTGTTGTACTCCAGGATCTCGCGCAGCTCCCGGATGCGTGCTTTGTCATCCATTGTGATTCTCCTATCCGTTCAGGACATATTCTTCCGCGGCGCCCTGCAGATCGTCGGCGCGGAAGTAAGTATAGCTCTCCGGCACGCTGCCGACGATGACCGTTTCCGCCACGGTGAATCCGTTGCTCACGCGCGTCCCCGTCGAAAAGCCAGGCAGCAGGATACCGACCGAGACATCCAGCACCAGCATGATCCGATGGCGCGTCTGATTGATGCCAGCGTCGGTGAATTCGTTCTCAAACCGCGCGCTCGGCGAGCCGACCGACTGCATCCGCACGGTGATCGCCGGACCGCGCCCCGCCAGCAGCGGTGAACCCGTCAGCGTGCCGACGGGGATCGACAGCTCCCGCGTATCGACCTCACTCATGCGCTCGAGCACGTTGGCGAGAATCGCGGATTGGAGGCGGTTGAATTCCGCCATGTTGCTCTTCACCGCCACGATGCGCCCTTCCCGATCCTTTTCCAGGGAAATAAGCCGGTCATAGTCCACATCGCCGTTATAGATCGTCTCGTTGACCGCGGCTGTGACGATGCGCGTCACCGTGTTCGCGACCCGCGCCGTGGCAAGGCTCGTCAGGATCGGGCGCAGGTGCGACATGGCAAACAGCGCCAGCGCCAGCAGGACCAGCGCGGCCGCCGTCAGCCACAATGCCAGCTTTTCCCGCCGTGTCAGCGTCCGGCGCATGTATCTCCGCATTCTCCCACCCCGTGGGAGCATATGCGTCGCCGGCTTATCCTTATTCCGGCAGCGCGTTCACCATGGTCTTGAACGCCCTGCCGCGTTCCATGAAATTCGCAAACTGGTCAAAGGCCGCGCAGGCGGGCGAAAGCGTCACGATATCCCCCGTTTCGGCGCGGGATGCGGCAGCATCCACAGCCTCCCGCAGCGTTGCGTATTCGACGATTTCCGGCCCACCGCGATATCCTTCATACTGCGTGACCGCCGCACGGATGGCCTGCGCCGTCGCGCCGCAGAGGATCAGCAGCTTGACATGCTCGACGATCTCTGGCGCGAGCGGTGTAAAGGGTATATGCTTGTCATACCCTCCCGCAATAAGGATCACTTTGCGGTCAAACGAGCGCAGTCCCGCAATCGTGCGCGTCGGGCTGGATGCGATGGAGTCGTTGTACCATTTGACGCCGCGGCGCTCGCGAACGAACTCGATGCGGTGCTCCACGCCGTTGAACGTCCTCGCCACCCGGCGAACGACCTCGTCCGGCACCATGCCGTCCGTCGCCGTGATCGCTGCACAGTAGTTTTCGACGTTGTGCTGCCCGGGGATGCGAATGTCTGCGGTCTGCATGACCTCCCGCTCTTCCCCGCCGCTGCGCAGCCAGATCGCACCACCGCGCACAAACGCGCCGTCCGCGACCTCCTCGCGGCGGCTGAACAGCCGCGTACGGGCGTTCGCTTTGCCGGACAGCCCGCGTGTGATATCGTTGTCCAGGTTGAAAACGGCGATATCCTCCGTGCTTTGGTATCGGAAGATGTTCTCCTTTGCCGTGACGTACTCCGCCATATCGCGGTGGACATCGAGGTGGTTCGGGGCAAGGTTGGTCAGCACCGCAATGTGCGGCGAGCGCGTCATATCGAGAAGCTGAAAGGACGAAAGCTCCAGCACTGCCGCGTCGTCCCGTCCGATCTTCCCCGCCTCGGCAAGAAGCGGATGCCCGATGTTGCCGCCGACCCAGACCCTGCGGCCCGCAGCTCGCAGAAGCTCGGCGATGATGCTTGTCGTGGTCGTCTTGCCGTCGCTTCCCGTGACGGCAATGATCGGACAGGGACAAACCTCAAAGAACGCCTGCATCTCGGAGGTCACGACACTCCCCCGCTGGCGCGCGGCGAGCAGCTCCGGCACGTCCGGACGCATGCCCGGCGTGCGGAAGATGATGTCCGCGTTGATCTCCTCCAAATACCCTTCGCCGAGGCGCAGCTCCGCGCCCAGCGCCTCAAGCCGCGCCGCCGCATCGCCCAGCACCTCGCGGGTCTTTCTGTCGCAGGCAACGGTGCGCACGCCGTTTCGGCAAAGCAGCTCGATCAGCGGCGTATTGCTCACGCCGACGCCGAGCACGGCGACGCGTTTGCCCCTGAGCGAGTCGATGTATGCCTGCAAATCCATAGCGGCGCATCCTTTCAGCGGAAATGATCTCTCAGCAGCAGTATAACGCAAAGCCGGGCAAATTACAATCGAATTTCTGTCATTGGTCAGCGCCGGACCGACCCCGACGGTTCTGTACGCAAAACGGACCCGCGGCCCGAAGGATCCGGAGAGATCGGAGCCTTTCAAACCGCGGGTCAGTTTGTTCAGTGATGGGATACGATTTATTCCTCCGCGAAGTTGACCGCCTTGTCGAACAGCTCGCCAACCTCTTTGCTCGGCGCTTTGGAAAGCAGCGTCACGATGACAGCGGCGATCAGGCCGCAGATCGCGCCGGGGATGATCTCATATACGCCCGTGGAGGCGAGGAAGACCAGCCAGAGGATATCCACCACCGCGCCGGTGACGATGCCCGCGACCGCACCCTCGAACGTGAAGCGCTTCCAGAAGAGGCTGAGCATGATGGCGGGGCCGAACGCCGCGCCGAACACGCCCCAGGCGTTGGAAACGAGGCTCATGATCGAGCCGGCGTTCGGGTTGGCAGCGACGCCGAGCGCAATGATCGCGATGACAAGCACCACGAAACGGCCCGCCCAGAGCATCTCCCTGTCGCTCGCGGTGTTCTTGCGGACGACGGGCTTATACACATCGCTGGCGAACGCGGAGGCGGCGGCAAGGAGCTGGCTGTCCGCCGTGCTCATCGAGGCGGCAAGCACCGCGGAGAGCAGGATACCCGAAATGACGCTCGGGAACAGCTTGCGCACCATCGTAATGAACACGAGGGAGTTGCCGTTGATCGTCTCGTCAAAGCCGAGCATCAGCCGGCCCACGATACCGACGATCGCCGCGAAGAGGAGGATCAGGAACGTCCACGAGATGCCGATCCTTGCGGATTTCTTGAGCGATTTCTGCGACTCGAGCGACATGAAGCGGATGATGATATGCGGCATGCCGAAATATCCGATGCCCCAGCCGAGACCGGAGATGATCTCCTGCCAGGTCCCGATGCTCCAGTAACCGGCCGGCATTTCAGCGACGCTGCTGCCGGAGAGGGTCGCCGCAGCGAAGATCGGCGCGATCAGCAGCGCGCCGAGCATCAGCATGCCCTGGAAAAAGTCCGTCCAGCACACGGCGGAAAAGCCGCCCAGGAAGGTGTAGCTGATGATGATGAGCGCCGCGATGTACATTGCCGCCGTCGCGTCGATGCCGATGACGGTGTTGAACAGCGTACCGCAGGCCTTGATGGAGCTGGCCGCGTAGATCGTGTACGCCAAGAGGAAGATCACTGCGCAGATGATCTGCAGCGCCTTGGACTTGGACAGGAAGCGGTTGGTCAGATACTGCGGGATCGTGATGGAGTCGTTCGCCACGATGGAAAAGCTGCGCAGGCGCGGCGCCTCAATGATCCAGCTGAGCGTATAGCCGATGAACAGGCCCACCGGGATCCAGAGCTGCCCGACGCCGAGGGCATAGACCGAGGTCGGCAGGCCCATGAGCACCCACGCGCTCATGTCCGACGCGCCGGCGGAAAGCGCCGACACCCAGGGACCCATCTTGCGTCCGCCGAGGAAGTAGGTCTTCTCGCCGCCGTTGCGGTCACGGAAGAAGAAGTACACGCCAACACTCAGCATGAAAATCAGATATACGATGAATACGATGCTTTCGGAATTGAACATAGCGGCCACCTCTCTTACAAAAGTTCGCCACAGAGTATAGCACAGAAATAGTCGGACGTAAATGCAGAACATCGTACAGAATTTAGTCTGTACGATGTTCTGAACCTATTGCTTGAATCATTGGAATTATCTGTATATTCAACAAGACGATTCTCCGTTCGTTTTTTTGTCCTCACAAGTTTTTTTTGCCCGAAAGCCGCTCAGGAACATCGGCATCATCCGATCGGCGTAGTTCGGCAGAGAGTATTCGCCCCCGCTGAGGCACCAGTCGTACATCAGCCCGCGCTCGAACATGGCGTAGGCGCGCGTGACCTCGCTGACGGTAAAATCACTGCGGATCTCACCGCGCGTCTGCCCGTCGATGACGATGCGGCGCAGCAGCTTGTAATAGGTGCGGCTGCGATCGAGCAGGTGCTTTTCGCCGTGCGTCACCAGCTGGGACGAAAACAGACGGGCGAGCAGGTCGATCGAGACAGTATTTTCAATGGTTTCAAACAGGGCGCGGTTGAGATAGCGCAGCAGCGCAAGACTGTCCTCGGGCAGGTTGGGCCGCTGCATGATCTCCTCGTACTGCTCGTCAAAGAGCACGGACAGCGAGGAGAGCAGTGCGTCCTTCCCGTCAAAATAATGATAAAACGAACCCTTTGAGGTCTCAGACTCGTAAATGATCTCCTCGACCGTTGTATCCTCATAGCCCTGCTCGTAAAAGAGCTTCCACGCCGCGTTGACGATCCGCGCCTTGGTATTGCGGGAATTCTTCTTTGACATGTCGTACGCTTCCTTTCCGTATCCGCCGGACCGCGGCCTCCCGGCGCGTGCGGATAAACCGCGCAAGCTCCGCTCAGCCTGCAGGACAAAGCGATGTTCCTTGCGTGCTTTTATACCGCTTCCCTGCCGGACGCGCCGATTTTTATGTATTATAACAAAGGTTGCCGCCATTTTGCAAGTGTGTTGCGTCATCCCGCCATTTTTCAAAAGAAGGGCTTGATATTACAGCAGGTTGTGTTAGAATAATGCGTTGTAAAATTATCAGAACGGACTATATCAGAAAAAGGAAGGTATTCAACATGGCAAAGCTGGATCTCACCCAATACGGCATCACCGGCACGACCGAGATCGTCCACAACCCATCCTTCGATTTTCTCTATGCTGAAGAGACCAGGCCCGAACTCACGGGCTTTGACAAGGGTCAGGTCAGCGAGCTGGGCGCGGTCAACGTCATGACCGGCGTATATACCGGCCGCTCGCCTAACGACAAATTCATTGTCATGGACGAGAACTCCAAGGATACCGTCTGGTGGACGACGCCGGAGTACAAGAACGACAACCACATCGCCTCCGAGGATACCTGGAAGGCGTGCAAGGAGATCGCCGTCAAGGAGCTCTCCGACAAGCGTCTGTTTGTTGCCGACGCGTTCTGCGGCACGAACGAGGACACCCGCATCGCAGTACGCTTCATCATGGAGGTGGCCTGGCAGGCGCACTTCATCAAGAACATGTTCATCCAGCCCACCGAGGAAGAGCTTGCGAGCTTTGAGCCAGACTTCGTGGTCTTCAATGCCTCCAAGGCGAAGGTCGAGAACTACAAGGAGTTGGGCCTGAACTCTGAGACGGCGGCGATGTTCAACGTCTCCGAGCGTGAAGCGGTCATCATCAACACCTGGTACGGCGGCGAGATGAAGAAGGGCATGTTCTCGATGATGAACTACTACCTGCCCCTCAAGGGCATCGCTTCGATGCACTGCTCCGCCAACACGGACATGGAGGGCAAGCACACCGCCATCTTCTTCGGCCTCTCCGGCACCGGAAAGACCACCCTTTCCACCGACCCGAAGCGCCTGCTCATCGGCGACGACGAGCACGGCTGGGACGACAACGGCGTGTTCAACTTTGAGGGCGGCTGCTACGCCAAGGTCATCAACCTCGACAAGGAGTCCGAGCCCGACATCTACAACGCCATCAAGCGCGACGCGCTGCTTGAGAACGTCACCCTCGACGAAAACGGCAAGATCGACTTTGCCGACAAGTCCGTCACCGAGAACACCCGCGTCAGCTATCCCATCGAGCACATCGAAAAGATCGCAAAGAACGTCAACGGCAAGTCTGCCGGTCCCGACGCCGAGAACGTCATCTTCCTGTCCGCGGACGCCTTCGGCGTGCTGCCTCCGGTCAGCATCCTGACGCCCGAGCAGTGCAAGTACTACTTCCTCTCCGGCTTCACCGCCAAGCTCGCGGGCACCGAGCGCGGCATCACCGAGCCGCAGCCCACCTTCTCCGCCTGCTTCGGTCAGGCCTTCCTTGAGCTGCACCCCACCAAGTACGGCGAGGAGCTCGTCAAGAAGATGGAAAAGGTCGGCGCAAAAGCGTATCTGGTCAACACCGGCTGGAACGGCACGGGCAAGCGCATCTCCATCAAGGATACCCGCGGCATCATCGACGCGATCCTCAACGGCGATGTGCTCAAGGCCCCGACCAAGAAGATCCCCATCTTCGACCTTGAGATCCCGACCGAGCTGCCGGGCGTCGATCCCGCGATCCTCGATCCGCGCGACACCTATGCCGACAGCACGGAGTGGGATAAGAGAGCGGAGGACCTCGCCGGCCGCTTCATCAAGAACTTTGCCAAGTATACCGGCAATGAAGCGGGCAAGGCGCTCGTCGTCGCGGGTCCGCACCTGTAAGCCCGAACGCTCGATACAATTCAAATAACAAGCAAAAGGATCCCTCGATTTCTCTTGAAATCGAGGGATCCTTTTGTTCTCAGTTGACCTCCAGGATCTTGATCGAGCTGGCGGGAAAACCGGTTTCCTGCTTGACCACGTCGGTGATCTTCGCGATGTCCTCGGTCTGAAGACCGTCGGTCTGCGTGGAGACCACGACGCTGACGCTCTCATCCGACAGGAAGACCACGCAGTCTTCGTAGCCCTTCGCGGTGATCATGTTTTCGATCTGCGCCTCGGCCAGCGTGCAGCTTGCCAGCGCTTCGATGCTCTTTGCCACCTCCTCCGCCACGTGGGAGTCCGCGTCCTCCGACGCGCTTGCCTCCTGCAGCAGCGCGAGGGCGCTGTCCCGCGCCTGCTGACGCGAGAGCCGCGCGGTAGCAAAATAGTCGGAGGGTGCCGGCTCGTTCGCCGCCTCGTCCGCAGGTCCGGCTTCGTCTGCGGGCGCTGCCACCTCCGTCGCCTGACCCAGCAGCCTGCCTGCGTCCTCTGCCTCCATCACGTTCTCGGCATAGCGCCCGTTGAGCACAATGGCGACGATCACCAGCACCAGCACGGCGCCCACCACCGCGTTTCGTTTCCACAGCTTTTTCATGTGCTTCCCCCTCCTGAAGAACAGCAGAATTTTCGGTATTTTCATCTCACGGTTTCCCCTTTACAACAGTGATCTTATCGGACGGCAGACCCGTCAGCGCGGAGACCGCCTGTGTCAGCTGCAGACGGACGGCGGCGCTGCCTCCGCCTTCGCACACCACCACCGCGCCTGCCCATCGCTCCGTCCCCGGCTCGACAGTCAGCTGCAGCCGCAGCTTCCCCACGCCGTCAAAACAGGCGAGCGTCCGCTCCATCTCGCTCTGGACCGCCGAGCGGCTCTCCGACACAGCGGGAACGCTCTCGCCCCGCCGTTCGCCGGAGGGCAGGAGCATCAGCAGAACGCCCAGCAGCGCGGCGGCGACGGCGTATTTGTACTTTCCGGCCGCTGTGCGCAGCTTCTCAAGCGCCTCACGGTTCATCCGCTTTCGATCCATTCCTGCCTCTCCTTTGTGATCCCCAGCTCTGACGCGAGCCAGTTCGCCAGCGTCCCGCTGTACGCTCCGCGGAGCGTGACGCGCGCCGGCACGGGAGTCCCGCCGCGCGTCTCCATCGACACCTCGGCGCGCACGTCCGATCCGAGGCCTGCGGCTTTGTTTTCAATATATGTTCCAAGCTCCGCCGCTATGCCGTCCGAAAGCGCCGTTTCCCGTTCGCGCCCCAACTCCTGCTCCAGCCGCGCCACCGCTTCGCGGTAGCTGTCCCCGCTCCGCATGGCAGCGGTCGATCCGATCTCTGCCGGCAGGCGCAGCATCGCGTACAGAAGCAGCAGGCTGCCGATGAAGCGCGCGCTCTGCCGCACGCTCCCCTCCGGGCAGATCTGACGCAGGATACTCACAAATATCGCGCAGGCAATGACGCCGCGCAGCCACTGTCTGAACATCTCCATCAGCCCACCGCCATCGTTACCGCAACGAGGATCGCCGCCAGCAGCATGAGCGCAGAGGCGGCGGTCATCGCAAACACCAGCGCAAACGCCTCGCCCAGACGGTTCAGGAATCCCGCCAGCGCTTTTGTTCCCACGAGTCCCGCAGCAAAGGCCGCCAGCTTGTAGAGCAGGAACTGCACGCCCAGCCGCAGCAGCGGCGTGAGGCAGACCGCTCCGACCGCGAACACACCCAGCGCACCGATGGCACCGCGCAGCATCCCTGCGGCGGCGAGCACGCTTTCCGCCGCGTCCGCCAGCATGCCGCCGACGACCGGTATTGCGCCGGACACTGCGGCCTTCGTCGCCCGGACTGCCGTGCGGTCGGCTGAGCCGGTGAGCACGCCCGATACGGCCAGATAGGCGGAAAATGCCGCCGTCACCAATTTCAAGCCTGTGGTGACCAGCCTCTTGATCCCGTCCGCCAGCGTGCCGAGGCCCTCCTCCCCAAGCGCCGCGCCCGCCGCAGCCGCGGCAAGGCAGCAGTACACCAGCGGCAGGAGCAGCTGCGAGACTGCGGCGCTCAGCAGGTCGCAGATCATGAGCGTCGTCACCTGCCAAACGCTCGCGGTCGAGACGAGTCCGCCCGCCGCCATGGACGCGGCGATCGCCGGCAGCAGAAGCTTTGCCAGCGTGCCGAGCCCGTCCACTGTCCGCGCGCCGAGACCGATGAGCGACTGCAGGTCGCCCGCAGCGAGCGCCGCCGTCGCCAGCACGCCGCAAAAGGGCACGTACCGCGCCGCCTCCCCGCCGCCTGTCATCCCCTCTGCCGCGCCGCAGATCAGCGCGACCAGGACCAGCAGCGCCGCGCTTCGCATACCAGCGCCCACCACGTTGTACAGCGCCGTACGCGCGGTCTCCGCAAGCCATGCGGCACCGCCGTGCAGGATGCCGTCCCGCGCCGCTGCCTCCGCCAAACCGTCGGGCAGAACGCCGTCCGGCAGCGCGGGAAGCTCCGCCGCGCGCGCGGTGATCGACAGCAGCAGGACGGCAAGGAGGGCGAACAGCGCCGTTCTTTTCATAGCCACCCCCGGATCAGCTCGACCAGCGCTGTGAGCAGCGGCGCGGCGCAGCCAAGTGCGCAGATCGCGCCCGCCGTGTCCATGACCCGCGCCAGCGCCCCCTGCCCTGCGTCGGTACAGAGCGCGGAGCTCACGCGAACGATCAGCGCGATGGCGGTCACCTTCAAAAGCGGCGCGAAGAGCGACGGCGAAAGCCCTGTCAGGGCGACCAGCTCGTCTCCCAGCGCGGCGATCTCCCGCACGGCGCGAAGCAAAAGCGCCCCGCCGACGAGCACCGCGCCCACGGCGAGCAGTAGGCCCAACTCCGGCGCGTCCTTCTTCAGCAGCGACGCGACGACCGCCGACGCGAGGCAAAGCCCCGCGAGCTTGAAAACGGTCTCCATCACGCAAATCCGAAAAGCTTTTTGATGAGGTCGAACAGCGAACTGATCTCCCGGATCAGCAGCATCATCGTCGCCACCAGTCCCGCGAGACTCACAAGCATCGCCTGGTCCGGCCGGTCCGAACGAACAAGCAATTGGTTGAGCACCGCCACCACGATTCCGACTGCGGCGATCTTGAAAACAAGGTCAATGTCCATTGATGTCACCTGTGTAAAGCAGTTTTACTTTTCAGATATTCGATGGCTCGGAAGGCGTATGCGGGAATGGATCCAGCGGTATCCTACGCCAGCAGGATCGCCAGAAGCAATCCAGCGCTGAGACAGAGCGCCGTCGTCAGTCGCTCCGCCTGCGGACGCTGCTCTTCACGTTCGTCGTACCTGCGCCGCAGCTGCGACGCCGCAAGCGTCAGCGCTGCGCAGACGCTCTCCTCGCTCCCGCCGAGCCGCCCGCCCAGTCCGGCGAAGTTCCATCGCTCATCCGGCGGCAGAGGCAAAGCCATCGCCGCATGAGCCCACGCGTCTTCAAGCGAACCGCCGCGCGACAGTTCCCGCGACGCCCGCTCGAAGAACAAGTCCTCCTCCGTGCCGTACGTCCGGCGCAGCAGAGCCGGCATCGGCGTCAGCAGGAGCCGCACCTCCGCCTCCATCGTCTCCAGTGCTCCCGCCAGGGCGCGGCGTATCCTTTGCGCGCGGCGCTCCGTCTCAAGCAACGTCCGGCGCATAAGGAATGCGGAAGCAAGGATCAGTCCTGCGCCGAGCCATCTGAGCACGGGACATCCTCTACGAAGTAGGTCCGCTCCTCCCCGCCGCCGATCACCACCGCGCGGGAAAAAACCCCCGCCGAGAGCAGCCTGCGCCAGAGCGGCTTGCGCGTCAGCTCGCTCACGTCTGCCGCGTGTATGGTGGCAAGCAGCCCCACGCCGCAGTTCGCCGCCGCGCACATCGCGGTGATGTCCTCTGCCGCCGTGATCTCATCCACAGCGACGACCTGCGGCGTCATCGCGCGGAGCAGCATCGAGACGCCGAGCGCCTTCGGGCAGCCGTCCAGCACATCCGTGTGATTGCCCAGCTCCGTCTGCGGCTGCCCCGCGACCGACACCGCGAGCTCGCTCCGCTCGTCGACGACGGCAACGCGGAGAGGACGGCGCGTCTCGCTCCCCAGAGAGAGGCAGCGGATCAGGTCGCGCAGCAGCGTCGTCTTGCCGCCGCCCGGCGGGGAGAGGATCAGCGTACTCTGAAAGCGTCCCGCGCCGTCGAAGAGCTTCGGTACAATGTCCGCAGCAAGCCCGATGCGCTCGCGCACGATGCGCAGCGCGAGGCTCGAAAAGTCCTTCATGCTGCACACCGCACCGTCGCGCAGCACCGCCGTGCCGCAGACGCCGAGGCGAAATCCGCCGCGCACGGGCAGATAGCCCTGCCGCAGCGCCTCCGCCGAAGCATAGCGCGAAAACTCGGTCACGCCCGCGATCACGCGCTCCAGGTCGGCGTTTGTCACCAGCGCATCACGGTCTGCGGCGGCTGTGACGGACAGCTCGCCCTCCGGCGTTACGACTGTCAGCGGCATGCGCACGCGAAGCCGCAGCTCCTCCGCACGCTCCTTGCGCTCGTCCGGCAGCTCCAGCGCCAGCCGCCGCAGCCGCGGAGGCAGCAGCTCCGCCGCCTGCTCGTAGCGCCGGATGCGGTTCTGTTCCACATCGCTCGCCTCCCCTTCGATCAGCTCCTGACTTGATGCTCCACACTATGCCGCGCAGGACGAGCTTATGCCTGATTTCAGGCATCAAAAAGGAGCACCGCCCGCCGCAGTGCTCCAATTTGCCGACTGTGCTGTCGATTTTCGACTTCTTCAACACAAGTTGTCGATATTTTCTCGTTGAAAATGCTGACTGTTATTTTTCCTGTTTTTATGGTAAAATACAGTTATGAAAAGAAACAGAAAAATACAACTGCTCGTACTGCTGCTCGCGCTGCTGGCGCTCGCCTTCACGGCCTGCTCCTACACGGCGCGGAACGCTGTCGCGGACGAACCGCTCACGGAGCTGATTCTGCTCCCAAACGACGCTGCGCCCGACGACGTCACCTCCCCCGCCGACGAGACGGACGGGACTGAGGCGCAGGCGCCGCCAGACGCTGCGCCGGGCGATATCGTATCCCCTGCCGGCGAGACGGACAGGACCGACGCGCAGGAGCCGCCCGCAGCGGCGCTGAACGAGGACGGGAGCTATGACTCGAAGGAGGACGTGGCGCTCTACCTCCATCTCTACGGGCACCTGCCGGACAACTATATCACCAAAAAGGAGGCCGAGGCGCTGGGCTGGACCGGCGGCTCGCTGGAGCCTTATGCCCCCGGCAAGTGCATCGGCGGCAGCCGGTTCGGCAACTACGAAGGTCTGCTGCCCGCAGCCGACGGACGGAAATACACCGAGTGCGACATCGACACGCTCGGGAAGTCAAGCCGCGGCGCAAAACGCATCGTATTCTCCAACGACGGCCTCATCTATTACACGGGGGACCACTACGCGAGCTTTGAGCTCCTATACGGGGAGGAATAGTTTATGACGGCTCTCATCGACGGAACGACCATCAAAACCCGCGAAGAACTGCACGACGCGTTGGCGGAGCAGCTCGCGCTGCCCAAATACTACGGGCGCACCCTCGACGCGCTCTACGACTGCCTGACCGACATCTTCGAAGATACGGAGCTGCGCATTGTCCGTTTTGACGCGCTGAACGAGCATCTGGGCCTCTATGCCGAGGTGCTGCGCGACATGCTGCGCAATGCCTGCGCAGAAAATCCGCGGCTTCATGCCGTATGGGAGGACTGAGCCGTGTTTTTCTTCTTTCCCATTTTGTCGCTGCTCCCCAACCTGATCTATCTGCTGGCGGCGCTCCTGCCTGCGTTCATCCTGCTGCGCTTTGTCTACCGGCACGACACCATTGAAAAGGAGCCCATGAAGCTCCTGCTCTCGCTGCTGCTGATGGGCTGCCTCGCCGCGCTCTGCTCCGGTATCCTCGAGGCCATTGCGGAGGCCCTGCTGCGGATCGCGATCAATCCCGAGAGCCCGATCTATGTCCTCGTGCTGGCGTTCCTCATTGTCGCGGTGATCGAGGAGGGCACCAAGCTCTTCTTTCTCCGGCTCCGTTCGTGGAAGCATCCCGCGTTCAACTACCGCTTTGACGGCGTGGTGTACGCGGTGTTCGTCTCCCTCGGCTTTGCTGCGCTGGAGAACGTGCAGTATGTCCTCAGCTACGGCCTTGCCGTCGCACTCCCGCGGGCGCTGCTGGCGATCCCGGGGCATCTGTCGTTCGCTATCTTCATGGGCGTCTGCTACGGCCGCGCCAGGCTGCTTGAGAATCTCGGCGACCATGCGGGTGCGCAGCGCAGCCTGCGCAGGGGTTATCTCACCGCCGTGTTCCTGCACGGGTTCTACGACGCCTGCGCCATGCTCGGCACTGAACTGGCGTCACTCGTATTCCTCGTCTTCGTGATCATCATGTTCGTTCTGGCGTTCCGCACGCTCAAGCGTGAGTCCGCCGGCGACGCGCCCATCACACCTCCGCCCTCCGACCCGCTTCTCGACCAATGAAACATGATATGGCCCGCGCGCGGCTCTCGCTGATCACGGCAATGTTCATCTGGGGCACGATCGGCGTGCTGCGGCGCTTCCTGCCGGTGCCGTCCGGCTTCCTTGCAATGACGCGCGGCCTGCTGGGCGCGGCGTTTCTTCTGCTGCTGATGCGTCTGCGCGGCAAAAAGCTCTCCCGCGAGGCGATCCGCGCGAACGGCTGGCAGCTGGTCGTCTCCGGCGCGATGATCGGCTTCAACTGGATCCTGCTCTTTGAGGCGTACCGTTTCACCACGGTCGCCATTGCGGAGCTGTGCTACAACATGATGCCGGTCTTCATCCTCATCGCCGCGCACTTCCTTCTGCACGAACGGCTGACGCTGCGCAAGCTGCTCTGCCTCGCCGCGGCGCTGCTCGGCATTGCGCTGGTGTCTGAGCTGACCACCTCTTCCCTACCCGGCGGGACCGACTGGCGCGGCGTCCTCCTCGGCCTTGCCGCCGCGGTGCTGTACGCCGGCGTCGTCCTGCTCAACAAGCGGATCCGCGGCATCGACGCCTACGATAGGACCGTCCTCCAGATCGGCTCGGCGGGCGCGGTGCTGATCCCCTATGTCCTGCTGACAGAGGATCTGGGTACGATCGAATTCACGCCGATCGTCGTCGTGCTGCTGCTCGTCGCCGGTCTTATCCACACGGGCATCGCTTACGCGCTCTATTTTGGCTCGATGGACGCGCTCCCGGCGCAAAGCCTCGCGCTGCTCAGTTATCTCGACCCCGTTCTCGCGATCCTGTTCTCCACGCTGCTGCTGCGCGAACCCATGACCGCTATGCAGGCGCTCGGCGCGGCGCTGATCCTCTGCGCCGCCATTGTCGCCGAGCTGCCGGAAAAATCACCGAACGTCCCCTCGTACGCATCGATTGACTCAGCAAATGCCGAAGAGACCTTTACGGTACAGGAGGAAACCAGATGACCGCAAAATGCATTCTGTTCGATTTGGATGGCACGCTGCTCCCGATGGATACGGATACCTTTACCCGCGTTTACTTCAAGCTGCTCACCAAAAAGCTGCTGCCCTACGGCTATAGCCCCGACGAGCTGATCAACGGCGTCAACGCAGGCGTCACGGCGATGCAGGTCAACGACGGCTCGCGTTCCAATGCTGAGGTGTTCTGGCCGCGCTTCGCTGAAATTGCCGGCGACCGCGTACTGGACGACAGGACGCTGTTCGACGAGTTCTACGCCGTTGAGTTCCAGCGTCTTTCCGCAAGCTGCGGTTTTACGCCCCGCGCGAAGGAAGTCGTCGAGCTGTGCCGGGAGTTGGGCTATCGCGTCGTCGTCGCCACCGAGCCGATCTTCCCGCTCTCCGCAATGGAAAGCCGCCTGCGCTGGGCAGGCGTCGATCCCGAGTCGGTGGAATTCATTACATCCTATGAGACCTCCTGCTACAGCAAGCCCGCCCTCGGCTATTACCGCGCGATCGCGGACCGGCTCGGCGTCACGCCGGAGGAGTGCGTCATGATCGGCAACGACGTCGACGAGGACATGCCGGCAGGGGATCTGGGCATGAAGGTCTTTCTTTTGACCGACTGCCTCATCAACCGCAAGGACGCCGACATCGATCGCTGGCCGCACGGCGGCTATGACAGGCTGCAAAGCTGGCTGCGCTCGCTTGAGGACAGCGAATCGTAAGCGCGGAACCGGCGGTAAAAACGTCAAAAAGAAAGACGCTCGGGAGAGCGTCTCTCTTTTTGACGTTTGCTCACATCCGCGCCAGCACCGCGTCGATCTCCGTCGGATCCGGCATGGAGCGGATCGCACCGCGCTTTGTCGTCACGAGGTACGCCGCCGCGTTGGCAAAGCGCAGCATCTCGTGAAGCTGCGCCTCCGTCAGGCCGTCTGCGCCGTGATCCAGCACATAGCTGAGCGCCGAGGCGCAGAAGGTATCCCCCGCGCCGGTGGTCTCGATCACACCGCCGAGCCGACAGCCCGCCTCAAACGCCTTCAGATCGCCGCAGTACGAGTAGCTGCCCGCCGCGCCCGCCGTGATGTTCATCAGACGGATGTTCGGGTACTGTGTCAGCAGCATCGCCGCACCCTCGTCAAAGTCGGCGGTTCCGCACATGAATTCCACCTCGTTGTCCGAGATCTTGAGCACATCGCACTGAGCGAGGCCCCACGCGATCTGTTCCCTTGCCTGCTCGTCGCTCTCCCACAGCGGGGGCCGCAGGTTCGGATCATAGGAGATCAGCGCGCCGTTCTCTCTGGCAAGGGAAATTGCTTTACGCGTCGCCGTCCGTACGGGCTCGTTGGTCAACGAGAGCGAGCCGAAGTGGAAAATACGGCAGGAGCGCAGCACCTCCGTATCCAGTTCGTCCGCAGTCAGGTTGATGTCTGCGCCGGGCTTGCGGTAAAAGCTGAAATCGCGGTCGCCGTTGTCAAAGGTGTGGACAATGGCGAGCGTCGTGTGTATCGCCCTGTCGCGGCGAAGCCCGCGGCTGTCGATACCGGCGGAACGGAGCGTGTCCTCCAGGACATCGCCGAAGGCATCTGCGCCGACCTTGCCCAGAAACGCGCACCTCCGGCCCAGCTTGCGGAGCATGGCCAGCACGTTTGCCGGCGCGCCGCCGGGATTCGCCTCAAACAGCAGGTTCCCCTGCTCACTGCGCCCGTTCTGCGTGAAGTCGATCAGCAGCTCGCCGAGTGCCGCAGCGTCATACATCTTTTCCATCCTGTCATCTCCTGAAATCCGTCAGCCGTCTGATCTTCCTTCAGACCGGCGTTGTCTCGTTCATCAGCTCGTCCAGTATCCTGCCGCGCACCTCTGCGACGTTGGTCTCGCGCACCTTCCGGCGCAGCGGCAGCACCATCTGCGGAGAAACCGACAGCTCATCGACACCGATGGCGAGAAGCGTCTCCGTCAGCCGCAGATCCGCGCCAGCCTCGCCGCAGACGCCGACCCAGATGCCGTTCTTATGCGCGTTGTCCGCGGTCATCTTGAGCAGGCGCAGCACCGCCGGATGATGCGGGTCGGAAAATCGGCCGAGATCGTCGCTCTGGCGGTCGCATGCCAGCGTGTACTGTGTCAGGTCGTTGGTGCCGCAGGAGAAAAAGTCGACTTCCTTCGCCAGACGGTCGCTGATGAGCGCCGCCGCCGGCGTTTCGATCATGACGCCGAGCTGTACGTTTTTGGAATACGCGATCCCCTCCGCGTCAAGCTCCTTTTGGACCTGCCCGCACAGCCTCTTCGCTTCCCGGACCTCCCACACGCTCGTCACCATCGGGAACATGATGCACAGGTTTCCGAAGGCCGACGCGCGGTACAGCGCACGGAGCTGGGTGTGGAAAACCTTCGGATGGCTCAGGCAGAAGCGCAGCGCACGGTTGCCCATCGCCGGGTTTTCCTCATGCTTCATGCCCAGATAGCCGATCTGCTTGTCCGCGCCGATATCCAGCGTACGGATAACGACCTCTCTGTCGCCCATATCCGAGAGCACCTTCCTATACGCCTCGAACTGGTAATCCTCCGAGGGAAAGCCGTCGCATTCGAAATAGAGGAATTCGCTGCGAAACAGTCCGATTCCGCTGCTGTCGCTCTCGAAAACCATGTGGATATCTTCCGGATTGCTGATGTTGCAGCAGATCCGGACCGTTCGCCCGTCTTTTGTGACGTTCTCCTTGCCCTTGAGCTGGTTGAGCGTCGCCTGCAGCCTGATCTGCTCATCGCGCTTTTTCATCAGATACGCGCGCGTGTCCGCATCCGGCTCCAGCACCGCCGTACCCGTGCTGCCGTCGGCGAAGACCTCGCGGCCGGCGTATTCGAGCTTGAGCTGATCCCCCGCGCCGATGATCGCGGGAATGCCCATCGTACGAATAAGGATCGCCGCATGACTGGAGCTGGAACCGTCCCGCGCGATGATGCCCAGGATCTTGCTCTTGTCGAGCTGGACGAGCTCGCTGGGAGCGAGATGATCCGTCGCGAGGATCACGGGCACGTCGCTCTGGAAACCGCTCTGCACCGCGCCGGTCAGAATACCGATGATGCGGTTCGACACATCCTTGACGTCTGCCGCGCGCTCGCGCATATACGCGTTGTCCATGCTTGCAAACATCCCCGCGAAGTGGTCGCGCATGTCGGCAAGCACCGCCTCGGCGTTCATGCCGCTGCGGATGCGCGCTTCGATGGCCTTCTCGTAGTCGAGATCCTCCGCCATCATCTGATGCGTCTCAAACAACAGCGCCGCCTCATCGCCCGCCTCCGCGCGCGCCTTCTCGGCAAGCGCGCCAAGCTGATCGATCGCCTTTGCCTGTGCGTCCTTGAAGCGTCCCCACTCGGCGTCGACGTCCGCGACGGCGGTGCGCGTGACTTCCATCTGTGCGCGCTGATAAAAGTAGAGCGGACCGGCTGCAACGCCGGCTGAAACACCCCTGCCCTGAATCGTGATCATGGCCTCTGCTCTCCTTTGTCGTCATAGCAGAAAACGGCTGTCACGCAAGCAGCCGTTTTCTGTGTTTTGCGCTTTCTCAGAAATAGGTCTTGCAGAATTCCTCGATCTTCGCAGCGACCTCTTCCTCGTTCTCACCGTCAACGCTGACGGTGATGGTGTCTCCCTGCTTGATGCCCATGCCCATAAGCGCCATGAGCTTCAGCGCATTGACGGTCTTATCGCCCTTGGTCACGTTGACGGTGACGCCGACGTAGTTCTTGAGCTCTCTGACCAGAATGCCGGCGGGACGGGCGTGGATGCCGACCGGATCGGTGATGGTGTACGTAAAAGTCTTCATGCAAAAACCTCCCTGCGTGCAGCTGAAAATGAACGGTACATCTGATCGACAGGCCGTTCCGTGCCATGCCTGTACTCTTCCGGATGCGATATATTCCTCAGCCGTCCGATCAGACGGCCGCTGGATGATTATACTGAAAAAATCTGCCGATGTAAACAGGAATTTGCGCAGATATGCGTCTTTTCAATACAGCGCGAGCTGCTGAAACGCCGCGGCGAGGCCGTCTTCCCCTACGGCGGGACAGATCATGTCGCTGTGCTGCTTGAGCGCTTCGCTGCCGTTGGCCATACAGACGCCGACGCCGGCTGTTTCGATCAGCTCAAGGTCGTTCAGGCTGTCGCCGAAGCCGACCGTATCCGCGAGGGGTACGCCCAGCTCAGCCGCGACCAGACGCACGCCCCGTCCCTTGTCGAAGGCGCGGTTGATCAGCTCGCCGTTGACGCAGCCGAGGCCGAAGCCGTCCTGCACGACGAACCGGAACTCCCCATCCAGCGCGGCGCGCACGGGCGCAAGCTGCTCGACGCGCTCGCAGTGGAAGATGAGCTTGTAGGCCGGCTCTCCGCCGTACTCCGCCATCGGACGAATGTTGAGGTTCTCCTCCAGCGCCCTGCGCCAGCGCAGCAGCTCGCTGTTTCCCCCGCTGACTTTGAAGAGGAGGCGGTCGAGGCCGTCGTCGCAATGGCTGCTGTACTTGGACTCGATCGTGACCAGCACGCCGTTGTCGCGCATGAGTCGTACAGCGGCGTCGCGCTGCTCGTCCGTCATCGGACAGTCGTAAAGTATTTTCCCATTACAGACTACATAACCGCCGGCGCTGGCGATATATCCGTCGAAGCCGTATGCGAGCAGTGAGGAAAGCATGGCGTAATTGCGCCCCGAGCAGAGGAACACGCGGTTCCCTGCCTGCTGCGCCGCACGGATCGCCCGCAGGGCGCTTTGGGGCGGAACATTCATCCCCGGCTCGGTCAGCGTGCCGTCGACATCCAGAAAAATGAGCTTCATCGCCCGGCCTCGCCGGGGATATCCCGCTTGCCAAAAAAGCCGCCGCGATCCCGGCGCTCCTTCTTCCCCGAACAGACGCGGCACATCCGCTCGCGGGACTCGCTCATACAGCCAGCGGCAGAGCCGCAGTCAACAACGTCCCGTCTGCGCTCATCCTTCATCTGAAATCCCTCCGTACTGAACCTGTTTTTTATTATAAAAGGTCAAATTCTCCTTGTCAACGCCATCTGTCTGTGGTAGGATGAACACAGATAAAATTAAGCGGCAGAGGTGGATCGATATGGAGAGTAATGCGTTCAAAGGTTCGTTTTTCGGCGGTTTCCGCCGGAAGGACGTCATCGAATACATCGAAAAAAGCGCTGCTGAGGCAAACGAGCGCATCGCGAATCTGGAGGGAAGCAACGACGGCTTTGCGCGCGAAAACGACGAGCTGCGCGGCGAGCTCGCGTCCGCTTCCGCCGAACGCGACCGCCTCTCCGGTGAGCTGAGTGAAGCGCAGGCTCGTCTGGAAACGCTGCAGTCCGCGATGGACGCGGCGCAGCAGGAGCTGGATACGCTGCACACGCGATACAAGACGCTTGCCGCCGAGCGGGACGCGCTGCAGGGAGAGATGGCCCAGCTTCGCCCGCAGGCAGAGGAATACGCCGCCGTCAAGGCAAAGCTGACGGAGCTGGAGCTGGCGGCGCGTCAGCGCGGCGACGCCTACGAGGCCGAGATGCACGAGCGCGCGGACGCGTATGAGCGCGAGATGAACGCGCGGGTGTCCGAGCTGCTGGTCGGCTGCCGTTCCCAGTGCAACCTGATCCTTGCGGCGCTGGATGAGACCTGCGCCAACGTCACAACGGAGCTGCGCAGGAGCACGGACGTCATTTCCCACCTCCCCGCCGCGTTTCATTCGCTCCGACGCGATCTGAGCGAGCTGGACGAAAAGCAGGGCTGACAAAGGCCGATCTGAAGACAGCAGACAAAAATCAGGCATGATGAACACATCATGCCTGATTTTATGCCATGATCGAGCGAAAACGCGGTCCGTCTTCCACTCCCCCTATTGAGGAGCCGGATCGCACAGCAGACGCAGGCACGCGATCAGCAGAGCGTCCTCGTCGGAAAAAACTGCGAGGGCGGAGGAAAACGGCAGCTCCTGCGGCTCGAGCAGCACACCGTTCAGCGCGACGATGCTCCGCTGGAGGCAGAACAGGCGCTCCGTGCCCGTGAGGCTCGAAATCGTCAGCGTATCCCGCGGGGAAAGGCCGTAATCCACGACCTGCCGTGCGCCGGTACACAGAGCCAGCGACGCGCAGCAGTCTCCGGGAAGGATCAGGCTGCGCGCAGACAGCGCGCCGGAAAAGCGCGGCGGCACGGCGCTTCGCGACAGCGCCAGCAGGTCCCACGCGCGGCCGGACGCATCGCGAAGCGTCGGAAATGCATCCGCGTCGACGCCCGCCGCGCGGCACAGCGTACGGGACAGTGCGCCGACAACTGCGATCTGCATAGCATCACCTCAGAGTTATTGTTTGCGTTTTTCCGCAAATCATGCTATCATGGCACGGGAAAGAAGGTGGAACGATGAAGCCCTGGGCACATTTCAAGACCATCACGCAGCATCGGAATCTTGTGTGCAGATACTGCTTCCGTCTCGGCCTTTACGGTCAGGGACTGATGCACGACCTGAGCAAGTACGCCCCCGTCGAGTTCTGGCGGGGCGCGAAGTACTATCAGGGCTTCCGCAGTCCCAACGACGCCGAGCGCAGGGAAAACGGCGTGTCGCTGGCATGGCTGCACCACAAGGGCCGCAACCGCCACCACTTCGAGTACTGGATCGACTACCGCATCCGCGCGGACGGCGGCGTCTATATGGGCGGATGCAGGATGCCGATGAAGTACGTCGCCGAGATGTTCTGCGACCGCGTCGCAGCCTGCAAAATCTATCTCGGCGACAAGTACACCGATGCCGCGGCTTACGACTACTACATCCGCTCAAAGCCCCACATCATCATCCACGAGGAGACCAGCGAGGAGATCGAACAAATGCTCCTCGTGCTCAAGGAGCAGGGCGAGGACGCCGCGTTCGCGTATGTGCGCCGTCGGTTGAAGGAAAACCGCTGAATTTTCGCAAACTTTTCCCACGAATTCATTTTATTTTGCTTGAAATGCTTGAAATAGCATGGTATACTACCACTCGATTTTCACGGAAGAACGATCAAAGGACGGACATAAACAAGATGGACCATCCCTACAAGACCCGCGTGGGCGGCGCGACCGTAACGGTGTTCGTGCCCTACGATTGCCGCAATCACTGCCCGTTTTGCGTCAATAAGCAGGAATATGCCAATTGCGCCGGCTTTTCTGTCGATCGGATCATTGAAAGTATTCACACGCTTGACAACATCACGCCTGAATGCGATTTCGTCTTCACCGGCGGCGAGCCGTTCGCAAATCTCGACTCGCTCCAACGCATGCTGGACGCGGTGCCGGGGACCCATAAGGTGTACATCAACACGACTTTCCCCGTGCAGCCCGGGTGCAGCGCGGAGGAAATGCTCGCGTTCACCGAAAAGAATAAGGACAAGATCACCTGCATCAATATCTCCCGCCACGTCGATCCCTATGTTGAGGAATCGCCGGACGAGGTCGTAGGCCGGATCGCGACACCGACGCGCATCAACTGCGTGCTGTACCGCGACTATCCCTCCGACAAGCTTCAGGATTTCGCGGAGCGCTGGCGCAGGTACGGCATCCCCATCCAGTTCCGCTATGACTACACCGAGACCACGCCGGAGAACCTCTACGAGGAGGAGCACGACCCCATCCTGCAGGATCTCAAGTCACAGTTCACCTACATGGGGCTCGACGGCTGCCGCATGCGCAACGGCTTCCACTTCCTGTACCGCGATCTGCACATGACCTATCACAAGACCCTGCCGTATTCGACCATCGTCGAGACGGATGAGAACGGCGTCACATACGATATCCTCTACGACATCCTCATCAAGCAGAACGGCGACATGCACTCCGACTGGACGGGCGTGCCGCTGGATATGGACAAGTACCGCAAGGTCGTCTTTGAACCTTACGACCTCAAGGTACTGAACGGCACGGTGGATTTTTGAAACCGTACGATCGCTTTTTGAATGAGAGCAGAAAAGAGCGCCTGCAGGCGCTCTTTTTTTTTGCGCCCGCAGGCAGCCCTTGCTTTTGACCGGTATGTGCGGTGAAATTCACTTTTCCCCGCCGCCGCGGATCGGATCGTCGGTCTCTCAGTCGAGCAGGAGCTCCGCGATCTGGACGGTGTTGGTCGCCGCACCCTTGCGGATCTGGTCGCCGCAGCACCAGAGATTGAGGCCGCAGGGATCGGTCAGGTCGTCGCGGATGCGTCCGACGAAGACAATGTCCTGATCGGACGTGTCGAGCGGCATCGGGTACTGCTTGTTCTTGAGATCGTCCACCAGCTTGCAGCCCGGCGCGGCGGCGATCAGCTCGCGCGCGCGTTCGACGCTGATCTTCTCCTTCGTGCGCAGCACGACGGAGACGCTGTGGGAGCGGAACACCGGCACGCGGACGCAGGTGCAGGAGACGTTCATCTCCGGCAGGTGCAGGATCTTGCGGCCCTCGTTCTGCATCTTCATCTCCTCGCTGGTATAGCCGAGATACTGCTCGCCGCCGATCTGCGGGATGACGTTGAACGCGAGCTGATAGGCGAACGCCTTCGGCTCCACGGTATCGCCGCTGGCGTAGGCGAGAGCTTCCGCCTTCAGCTCGTCGAGGCCCGCCTTGCCCGCGCCGCTCGCCGCCTGATAGGACGAGGCGATGATGGTCTGGATCGGGCTCTCTTTGGCGAGCGCCGCGACGGCGACCATGGTGATGATCGTCGTGCAGTTGGGGTTTGAGATGATGCCGCTGTGCCACTTGGCGTCCTCAGGATTGATCTCGGGCACGATCAGCGGCACCTTGGGATCGAGACGGAAGGCGCTGGAGTTATCGACGAACGTCGCTCCTGCCTTGACGATGGACGGCGCAAAGCGCTCGGCAATGTCGTTCTCCGCCGCGCCGAGCACGATATCCAGCCCGTCGAACGCGCTGTCGCTCGCCTCGACGATGGTCACATCCTCCCCTTTGAACCGGAGGGTCCTCCCCGCGCTGCGCCCGGAGGCGATGGGACGGAGGGACGCAACCGGGAAATTGCGCTCCTCGAGGATCTTCATCATTTCCTGACCGACGACGCCCGTCGCGCCGAGGATACCGACTTTGACTTCCTTGCTCATTTTAGTTCTTCTCCTTTACAAAACTGTTATACAGGACACGGATCGCCTGCTCGAAGTCCTTTTCTTCCACGCCGACGATGATGTTCAGCTCATCGGGTCCCTGTGTGATCATGCGGACGTTCACGCCGTTGTCGCCCAGCGTCGCGAACAGCTTGCCGGATGTGCCGAGGCGGTAGGCCATCTTCCGGCCCACGGCGGCGACGATGGCAATGTGCTCCGCCACAGTAATGCTATTCGGCTTGAGCTTCTTCTGCAGCTCGCCCAAAACCTCATAAAGCTGGTTGCTGACCTCCGCGGCGCTGACCATGAGCGACACGGTGTCGATACCGGAGAGGATAAACTCCACGTTGATCCGGTGCTTTTCCAGCACCTCCATGATCTGGAGCAGGATCCCATGCTCGGAGGAAAGCGAGGTCTTGGCGACGGTGATGATCGAGAAGCCCTTCTTGCCCGCAATACCGGTGATGAAGGTGTCGCCCTGATTCGTATCGTCGTCCACCTTCTCCATGATGAGCGTGCCGGGATGCTCCGGCTCGTTCGTGTTGCGGATGTTGAGCGGGATACTCTTCTCGCGCACGGGATAGACCGCGCCCTCATGCAGCACCTGTGCGCCGACATAGCTCAGCTCGCGCAGCTCGTTGTAGGTAACGTGGCGGATGGGCGCGGGATTGTCCACGATACGCGGGTCCGCCATCAGGATGCCGGAAACGTCCGTCCAGTTCTCGTACACGTCCGCATCCAGCGCCGCGGCCGCCAGCGCACCGGTGATGTCGCTTCCTCCGCGGGTAAAGGTCTTGATATGCCCGTCCGGCATGACGCCATAGAAGCCGGGGATGACCACGCCGCGCCCGCGAGCGGCCTGACGCAGCGCTTCATAGCTCGCTTCCTGATCGACGCTGCCGTCGAAGCGGAACTTGACCCAGAGCGCCGCGTCCACGAAGTCGAAGCCGAGATACGCCGCCATCAGCTTCGCGGAGAAATACTCGCCGCGGGACGCGATCTCGTCCGTGCTGATGCCGCTCCGGATCCTCTCCCACAGCGCGTCGAACTCCGGATTCAGATCGATGCTCAGCCTGCAGTCGCGGGCAATGTCGTTGTAGCGCCCGCGGATCATGCTGAAAATGTCCTCGCAGCTGACGCCGTATTTGATGTGCGCAGCGCAGAGATACAGAAGATCGGTGATCTTGTGGTCGTCTTTGAAACGCTTGCCCGGCGCGGAAACGACCACGATGCGGCGGGCGGGATCGGATTGAACGATGGACTTGACCTTGGCAAACTGCGCCGCATCCGCGCACGACGAGCCGCCGAATTTGACTACCTTCAGCATAACTTGTTCCTTCTTCATAACAGATAACATCATTTGTCCACGTCAGAAAAACACTTGACTTTTCAGTAAAAACAATATAACATAGCCGTAGCAAAAAAACAATCCCTCAGCAGATGAACAAAAAGCATAAATTTCATCTGCAGATACCCTTTCAAATTTGGAGGAAATGTTCAATGGATTATCAAAGCACCCGGGATCGCAGCTTAAGAGCATCCTCCGCCGAGGCTGTGCTGGACGGGCTTGCGCCGGACGGCGGCCTGTACAGCATGCCCTCGCTGCGGGATATCCCCTTCGACTGGCAGGGCGTCCTCGGCATGGACGCGCAGGGCATGGCGACGGAGATACTGACCGCGCTGCTGCCTTCGTTCACGAAGGATGAGATGCGCGAGCTGGTAAAAAACGCCTACACGAACCGCTTTGAAACCGAGGATCTGACCCCCACCGTCCATGTGGGAGACGACACGGTGCTGGAGCTGTTCCGCGGGCCGACCAGCGCGTTCAAGGATGTGGCGCTCTCGATGCTCCCGCAGCTGATGACCGCCGCGCGCAAAAAATGCGGCGTGGACGACGAAATCCTGATCCTCACCGCCACGAGCGGCGACACGGGCAAGGCGGCCATGGAGGGCTTTTGCGACGTGCCGGGCACGAAGATCATCGTCTTCTATCCCGACGGCGGCGTTTCCGCCGTGCAGAAGGCACAGATGGCCACGCAGGCCGGAAACAACACCTGCGTCTGCGCGGTGCGCGGCAATTTTGACGACGCGCAGACCGGCGTGAAGAACATCTTCGCCGCCGTGACCGAGGGAAAGCTGCTTGAGGGGAAAGGCGTGCGCCTCTCCTCCGCGAACTCGATCAACATCGGCCGCCTCGCGCCGCAGGTGATGTACTACTACCGCGCCTACGCCAACCTTGTCAACGAGGGCCGTATCCGGATGGGCGACGAGGTGGATTTCTGCGTGCCGACGGGCAACTTCGGCGACATCCTTGCGGGCTTCTTTGCCAGGGAGATGGGCCTGCCGGTCAACAAGCTCGTGTGCGCATCCAACGCAAACAACGTGCTGACCGATTTCCTTGAGACCGGCCGCTACGACAAGAACCGCCCGTTCTACAAAACGGTCTCGCCGTCAATGGATATTCTGGTGTCCAGCAACCTCGAGCGTCTGCTCTACCTGCTCTCGGGCGACGAGAAGCTGGTCAAGGCGCTGATGGAGCAGCTTAAGGCGGACGGCGTCTATCAGGTGCCGCAGGAACTGCTGGACAAGCTGCACGCGGATTTCTGGCAGGGCTTCTGCGACGACGCCGGCACAAAGCGCGCGATCGGCACGGTCTGGCGCGAGTACGGCTACCTCTGCGACACGCACACGGCGGTCGCGTGGGATGTGGCGCAGCAGTACAAGGCGGCGTTCCCCGACCACAGGCCCGTCATCATCCTCTCCACCGCCTCGCCGTACAAGTTCCCGGCGGCGGTACTGGAAGGCATCGGCGAGAGCGCGCAGGGCGACGAATTCGACGTCATGGAGCAGGTCCATCAGGCGACAGGCATTCCGGTGCCGAAAAACCTGTCCGGCCTCCGCGAGCGCGCGGTACGGCATAAGGACGTCATCGACCGCGGCGAGATGCTCGACTTTGTTCTCAATAAGGCAATGCAGAAGGAGTGGTTTTAACCGATGAATATCGTTTGTCTCGACATGGAGGGCGTCATTACGCCCGAGATCTGGATCAAGTTTTCCGAAGTGAGCGGCATCCCGGAGCTCAAGCGCACGACGCGCGACGAGCCGGATTATGACAAGCTGATGAAGTGGCGCATGGGCATCCTGCGCGAGCACGGCCTCGGCCTGAAGGAGATCCAGGCCGTCATCGCGCAGATCGACCCGATGCCCGGCGCCAAGGAGTTCATGGACGAGCTGCGTTCCATCACGCAGACGGTCATCCTCTCCGACACGTTTGAGGAGTTCGCGCAGCCGCTGCTGAAGAAGCTCGGCTGGCCGACCATCTTCTGCAACGCGCTGGAGATTGATGAAGCGGGCATGCTCACCGGCGTCCGGATGCGCTGCAAGAAGTCAAAGCTGACGACGGTACGGGGCCTGCAGAGCATCGGTTTTGAGACCATCGCCGCAGGCGACAGCTACAACGACCTCGACATGATCCTCGCGAGCAAGGCCGGCTTTCTCTTCCGCACCACGGAGCAGATCAAAAAGGACTATCCCGACCTCCCCGCGTTCGAGGAGTACGACGACCTGCTGGATGCGATCAAGGCGGCGCTGTAAGGACGCCCGACAGGAACGAAGCGCGTATAAACCGATCCCGGAACGCAAAGAAGCGAGGCGGCTGAAAGCAGATTTCAGCCGCCTCGGTTTTTATATGCGGGATATCAGGCGCACCGGAGGCAAACGCGGCAGAGCATAAAGGTGCCCCGCGATGGCCGTGTAGCGCCCGTTATAACCTGCACCCTAAGGTCAGGTGGGTCGCCTCCGTCCGGCATCACTGCTTCCAACGTCCAGCCGCAAATGCAGCCGGGAGGCCTGCAAACCGCCATCCGATCCGGCATCCCGTATAACGAAATGTGGGTTATAGAAAAACGCTATCACGCACCACGCAGGGCATATGATATACTATGCGCTTTATTCGTTTTCGTCCTCAAAAAACTGCTCCATGAACAGATCGTACACGGTGTTGATCTCGCTCTCGTCCTCGATCTGGACGAGCATCTCCTCGCCGTTTTCCATCTCTGCTTTCAGGATGATGAGTCCGTATTCCTCCTCGTCCTCCGATGCGTCCTCTTCGGCGGCGACGGGGAAAAACGCACGGTAAACGGTTCCGTTATACTCCAAGGCGTCAATGAATTCCAGTTCGATCTCTTCGCCGGTCTCCTCGTCGATAACGGTGACGATATTGGGGCCAAACTCCTCGCTCATGGGAACCACCTCCGATTGCTTCTGACGCAATTATTATAACCCGTTTTCCCCCGTTGTGCAAGTATTCTTTTGCAAAACGACACAAAGGTTAAGAAAACATCTTAAAATAAATCACCGTTCTGCACGCGATCCGCAAAAAATCACGAATTTGTCAAAAAGCCGGAGTTTTGCGGCTTGACAGACGTGGTATGATAGATAATATTAGTTCAGTAGTGATAGAATTCCTCTAGGTATGCGCATCTAACGGAAGGAGACCGTCATGGAAGAACGCCGCGTCACACCGCGAAAAAAGAAAAAGAGCTTCGGCAGAGTGATCGCAGGCATTTTCGGAAGGCTGATCCTCATCCTGTTCACGCTCGCCGTCATCGGCACGTTCACCACGGCGCTCTTTTACCGCACGTTCATGAAATACGTCGACACGGTGCTGGCGCCTGAGATCAACGTGGACATCAAGGCGCTCACGCTCAAACAGAGCTCCGCGGTCTACTACATGGATCGAAGCACCGGACGCTGGGTAGAGCTGACGAAGCTCCACGGCAGCGAGAACCGCACTCTCGTGGATTACAGCCAGATCCCCGACCATGTCGTCAAGGCGCTGATCGCCGTGGAAGACAAGCGCTTCTACGAGCACAACGGCGTCGACTGGTACGGCACGCTGGGACAGATCAGCAACATGCTGACCGGCAAGGACGTGCGCGGCGCGTCCACCATCACGCAGCAGGTCATCAAGAACGTCACGGGCAACAACGAGGTGACCATCCGCCGCAAGATCCTGGAGATTTTCCAGGCGCTGCGCGCGCACGAGAACTATTCTGAAGAGGAGATCCTCGAAACCTACTTCAACCTCGTCTACTACGGCAACGGCGCTTACGGCATCGAGGCGGCGGCTGAGACCTACTTCGGCAAGACCGTGGAGGAGCTGGACGTTGCCGAGGGCGCGTGCATCATCGGCATCACGCAGTACCCCTATATGTACGACCCCTCCCGCGGCGAAACCTACCGCAAGGCGAACAAAACGCGCCAGGAATGGGTGCTCAAGAAGATGTTCGAGCAGGAATACCTGACCGAGCGCGAGTATATGAACGCAAAGGCGGAAAAGCTGGTCTTCGTCTGGGATTCGGATTATGTCAGCACGGAAGAGGAAACCGAGACCGATCCCCTGATCAACGAGGAGCTGGACTCCTTCTTCGTCGAACAGGTCTACCGCGATGTGGTCGCCGCGCTCGGAAAGAAGGGCTACGATGAGCGCGTGGCGTCTCAAATGATCTACAACGGCGGGTATCACATCTATTGCACGATGGACCCTGAGATTCAGGAGTATGTCGAGCAGATTTACGCCGACCGAAGCAACTTCGACTACACCTCCGAAAGCGGGCAGCAGCTCCAGTCCGGCATGACGGTGATCGACAACTCCACGGGCAACATCGTCGCCATCGGCGGACGCGTGGGCGAGCGCAAGGGCGCGCTGGAGTGGAGCTATGCCACCAGTCTGAGCCAGTGCGGCAGCGCGATCAAGCCTTTGTCCGTCTATGCGCCCGCGCTGGATTCCGGGATCCTCACGGCGGCAAGCGTGATTGACGATTATCCCGTCCTTGAACTGAACGGCAGTCCATGGCCGGTGAACGCCTACTCCGGTTATCGCGGGCTGCTGACCATTCAGGACGCGCTGCGCATTTCCTCGAACACCTGCGCGGTGCGCGTATTCCAGAGGCTGACGCCTGCCGCGTCCTACGCGTTCATGACTGAGAAGCTCGGCTTCACGACACTCGTCAGCGAAGACATCTCGGCCGCGGGTGCGCTGACGCTCGGCGGACTCCACAGGGGCGTCTCCACGGTGGAGATGGCGGCGGCATACGCCGTGTTTGCCAACAACGGCATCTACACCGCCCCGCGCACATTCACCGAGGTGCGCGACAGCAGCGGGAACACCGTCATCGACAACACGCAGGATTCGTGGGTCGCCATGAAGGAGACCACGGTCTACACCATGAACGAGCTGCTCAAAAACGTCATGAAGAGCAGCGGAACAGGCGCTTCTGCGGCGTTTGAAGGCATGACGCAGGCGGGCAAAACCGGAACGACCAATTCCCGGCGCGACCGCTACTTCGCCGGCTATACGCCGTACTATACCGCTGCGGTCTGGTGCGGATACGACAAGCCGGAGCGCATCCACACCAGCGACAACCCCTCCGCCCTCGTCTGGAAGAAGGTCATGAGCCACATCCACGAGGGGCTGGAGGATCAGGAATTCTCCTCGACCTCCGACGGTATGGTCGCCGTCACCGTCTGCAACAAGACGGGGCTGCTCGCGGGCTACGGCTGCGGCTCGACGCGGCGTGTCCTCGTCCCGCAGGGCAGCGCGCCCGCGTACACCTGCGACGCGCACGTCGGCGTCTCCATCTGCACTGAGACCGGCCTGCTGGCCGGCGAATTCTGTCCCGAAGAGGCCACGGAATCCCGCTCGGTGATCGACTTCTCCGCTCCGCGCACGTCAGCCGGCTTCGGCTATACGCGCAAGCTGCTCTACAAGCCGATGTCGGACACGCAGTATGCGACCTATGCGGCGCAGGTTGAGGCGGGACTGCGCAGTTCAATGCCCGGAGCGGCGCCGGTCACCGCCAGCGACAGCGGCAGCGTGCTGGTCGATCTGAAAGCGATGGGCACCTGCGCGACTCACTTGACGCCTCCGGAAGAGACCCCGGAGGATCCGACGGAACCCACCGATCCCAACGAGCCGGTCGATCCGCTCGATCCGGCGAACCCGGAAGAACCCGGCGAGACGCCCACACCCGGTGAGACGGAACCCGGCGAGCCGGAGCCCGGCACCACAGAACCCGGTACTACGGAACCAGGCGAGCTCACCGAGGAGCAGTACCGCGACGAGCTGCTGCAGCTGAACAACTGAGAGATCAGGCTGCCGGACACGATGTCGTGTCCGGCAGCCTCTGTATCAGCATACGGAAATGCGCCTTCGAGCCGCCGGTTCCATTCCCCTGCCGCCCGCCGCAGGACAATCAAATCGACAATTCCTAAAAACTTCTCGCATTTCTCTTGCATTTTTGTGCAATATGGATTAAAATATAAATCAGAGCTGTAACGTAGTGCTTTGCGCACGGGCTGGGATCGTTCTCCGCCCCTGCGCGTTTTATTTTAACAAGGAGGCATACAGCTATGACACTGGTCACCAACGGGAGGCTCATCACCCGCGACGCGGACGCGCAGGGCTACTATGAGCGCGGCGCCGTTGCCTACGAAGGCACGAAGATCGTCGAAGTCGGTGAGGATGCGGAACTTCGGGCGAAGTACCAAAACGCGGAACTGATCGACGCAAAGGGCGGCGTCATCATGCCCGCCTTCATCAATGCGCACACGCACATCTATTCCGCTCTCGCCCGCGGTCTCTCCATCAAAGGCAACAATCCGACGAATTTCTACGAAGTGCTTGACGGTACATGGTGGGCCATCGACCGCCGCCTCCGCATGGAGGGCACGAAGGCAAGCGCGGACGCGCTGTACCTCGACTGCATCAAGCAGGGCGTGACGACCATCTTCGACCATCACGCATCTTACGGCGAGATCCCCGGCACGCTGCACACCATCGCCGGGAGCGCGAAGGAGTTCGGCATCCGCTCCTGCCTCTGCTACGAGGTCAGCGACCGCGACGGCGAGGAGAAATGCCTGCAGGCGATCCGGGAGAACGCCGACTGGATCACGGAGTGCGAGCAGCGCAAGGACCCGATGCTCGCGGCGATGTTCGGCGGGCACGCGCTGTTTACGATCTCCGACAGGACCTTTGACCGCATGGTCGAGGCGAACAACGGGCGCACGGGCTACCACATCCACGTCAGCGAGGGTATGAACGACGTATACGACAGCCTGCAGAACTACGGCCGCCGTCCGGTCCAGCGTCTGCAGGACCACGGCATCCTCGGGCCGAAGACCATCCTCGGTCACTGTATCCACGTCAATACCGCAGAGATCGAGCTGATCAAAAACACCGACACGATGGTGGTCAACAACCCCGAAAGCAACATGGGCAACGCCGTCGGCATCTGTCCGGTACTTCCCCTTTACAAGGCCGGTATCCTGCTGGGTATGGGCACCGACGCCTATACGAACGACATGCTGGAATCGCTCAAGGTGGCGCTCTGCTCGCAGCGCTCGAACGCATGCCTGCCGAACGTCGCGTGGTGCGAGGTGACGGATATGCTGTTCAGGAACAACGCGAAGATCGGCGCACGCTATTTCCCCGACCCGCTCGGTGTGCTCAAGCCCGGCGCGGCGGCGGACATCATCGTGATGGACTACAAGCCCTTCACCCCCTTCTCCGACGAAAACATTGACGGCCACATGATCTTCGGCATGACCGGCCGGCAGTGCCAGACGACCATCGCGAACGGAAAGCTTCTGATGAAGGACCGCGAGCTGGTAGATGTCGACGAGGAAGCGGTCAACGCCCATATTTTGGAGGCCGCGAAAAAGCTTTGGGGAGAGCTGAATCATTGTACTTATTGAGAACGTCCTCTGACGCCGCTTCTTCCTTCGCCCTGCCGAAAAAAGTTTCCGGCTTCCGCAAAAGTCACCATAGAAAACCCCGCCCGCAAGAGGGATCCCAAAACAAAGCTCCGCCCGCAGGCGGAAACTCCTAAAACAATCAAGGAGGAGAAAACCATGTCCGAAAAGATGTACCCCATTCCCTTTGAATCGCTGATGAACTGGGTCGTCGCCGAATATGCCGCGACCGGCGACATGTTCGGCGTCCATAAGGCATACCGCGCGGGCGGCAGGTCGCTGCCGATCTTCGGCGAGCGCATTGAAACGCCCTTCGGTCCCGCTGCCGGCCCGAGCAGCCAGCTCGCGCAGAACATCATTGCGGCCTACTTCGCCGGCGCGCGCTTCTTTGAGGTGAAAACCGTGCAGAAGATGGACGGCGCGGAGCTTGCCGCCTGTGTGCCGCGCCCCTGCATCCTCGCCGCCGACGAGGGCTACAACCAGGAGTGGTCCACCGAACTGACTGTCCCGCAGGCGCAGGACGAGTATATCAAGGCGTGGTGCGCTCTGAAGATCCTCTCGAGGGTCTACGGCCTCGGCGACCCCGACGGCTTTGTGTTCAACATGTCCGTCGGCTACGATCTCGAAGGCATCAAGGGCGAGAAGGTCAACACCTACATCGACAACATGATGAACGCGGCTGACACGCCGCAGTTCATCGAGTGCAGACGTGTGCTCAAGGACCTCTTCCCTGCCGAAGCCGCGTATATCGACGGCATCTCTCCGCGCGTGTCGCGCTCCGTCACCGTTTCGACGCTGCACGGCTGCCCTCCCGATGAGATCGAGCGCATCGCGTCGTATCTCATCTCCGAAAAGCACCTGCACACCTTCGTCAAGTGCAATCCGACCATCCTCGGCTACAAGACCGCCCGTGCCATTCTGGACGGCATGGGCTACGACTACATCGTCTTCGACGACCACCACTTCAACGAAGACCTGCAGTGGGAGGACGCCGTGCCGATGTTCCGCCGTCTGCAGGCGCTTGCCGACCGCTGCGGCCTCGAATTCGGCCTGAAGCTCTCCAACACGTTCCCCGTGGACACCACGCGCGGCGAGCTGCCGGGGAACGAGATGTACATGTCCGGTCGGAGCCTCTTTCCGTTGACCATTGAGATGTGCAGCCGCATCTCCCGCGCGTTCGGCGGAAAGATGCGCATCTCCTTTGCCGGCGGCGCAGAGTTCTTCAACTGCGACAAGCTGTTCGGCGCGGGTATCTGGCCGATCACCGTCGCGACGACGATTTTGAAGCCCGGCGGCTACAACCGCCTGCGCCAAATGGTCGAAAAGACAGAAAAGCTGCCCTACAAGGCCTTCGCAGGTACGGACTCCGCCGCCATCTCCGACCTTGCCGCGGCGGCGCAGCAGGATATTCACCACAGGAAGCCCATCAAGCCGCTGCCGACGCGCAAGAGCAGTGAACAGGTGCCGTGGCTCGACTGCTTCTTCGCGCCCTGCAAGGGCGGCTGCCCCATCGAGCAGGATATCCCCGAATACATCGAGCTGTGCCGCAAGGAGCTGTACGGTCCGGCGCTCAAGCTGATCACCGAGAAGAACGCTCTTCCGTTCATCACCGGCACGATCTGCGCCCACCGCTGCCAGAACAAGTGCTCCCGCAACTTCTACGACGAGAGCGTCCATATCCGTGATACAAAGCTCATCGCCGCCGAGAACGGCTATGAGGCGCTGATGGCTTCGATCAGGAAACCCGCCAGGGTGAAGGGCAAAAAGGCCGCCATCGTCGGCGGCGGTCCGACGGGCATCGCCGCGGCGTACTTCCTCGGCAGAGCCGGCGTGGAGACCACGATCTTCGAGCGCGAAGAAAAGCTCGGCGGCGTGCCGCGCTACGTCATCCCAGCGTTCCGCATCAGCGACGAGGCCATCGACAAGGATATCGCGCTCATGGAAAAGTACGGCGTCGAGGTGAAGTGCGGCGCGGACGCGCCGTCGGTCGCGGAGCTGAAGGCTCAGGGCTACACGCACATCCTGCTGGCGACCGGCGCGTGGAAAGCGGGCCGACTCGACATCGAGGGCAGCGTCGCGGGCGTGATCCAGTGGATGAAGGAGCGGAAGGCGGAGGTCAAGCCGACGCTCAGCGGCAGCATCGTGGTCGTCGGCGCGGGCAACACCGCGATGGACGCCGCCCGCGTCGCCAAGCGCGCCGGCGCGCATGCCGCCATCCTCTACCGCCGCACGAAGAAGGAAATGCCCGCCGACGAGCACGAGCTTCGCCTCGCCATCGATGAGGGCGTGGAATTCATCGAGCTCGCTGCGCCCGTCAGACAGGCGGACGGCGTGCTGGTCTGCGAAAAAATGAAGCTCGGCGCCCCCGACGCATCCGGCCGCCGCAGTCCGGAACCCACCGGCGAAACCTTCACCATCCCCTGTGACCTTGTGATCTCTGCCATCGGCGAGAAGGTGGACGATGCGTTCATGGCTGCGAACGGCGTCGCCATGGAGCGCAAGGGTCCCGCGTTCAAGACCAATCTGGACGGCGTCTACTGCGCGGGCGATGCGCGGCGCGGCCCCGCGACCATCGTTGAGGGCATCGCGGACGCCGCGGCGTTCGCCGAGGCGGTCATCGGCGCGAAGCACAGCTACGACATCCCCGAGGAGGCGTATCCCGCGCGCGCGGAGGCGGTCGCCAGAAAGGGCGTCCTCGCCATGGCGTCCGACGCGTGCTGCGAGGGCGAGCGCTGCCTGCAGTGCAGGGTGGTCTGTGAGAACTGCGTCGACTCCTGCCCCAACCGTGCAAACGTCGTGATCCGGCTCAGCGACAACTCGCACCAGATCCTGCATGTGGACAAGATGTGCAACGAGTGCGGCAACTGCACGCAGTTCTGTCCCTACGCCTCCGAGCCCTGCCATGACAAGTTCACGCTGTTCCAGACCGCGGAGGACATGGCGGACAGCAAAAACGCGGGCGTTCTCTTCCTTGAGGGCGGCATGGCGCGGGTCCGCCTGTTCGGCGGCACGCAGGACGTCGACCTCTCCGCCGCGGGCGGATCGTCGCTCCCGCCGGCGCTGGAGGAATTCATCCTCACCATCCGCGACAAATACGGATATCTGTATCGCTGAGCGTTTCCGCAGCAAAAATCAATCAACCGCAGGGCGGTCTTCCCCGCCCTGCGGTTGATTCATGCAATTCGCAGTCTCCTTTATTTTTGTCTGGAAATCTCATTTGAACTGTGCTATGCTGTATCCGCAAGAACACAGGCTGCAAAGGAGTGATGCCCTTGAAAACCTTATTACGCGGCGGCTTTGTCGTCAGCGGGCGATCCTCCCGTCGCGCAGACGTGCTCATTGACGGCGAAAAGATCGAGAAGATCGGTCACGTCATGGCAGGCGCGCCGTGGGACACCGAGGTCGTCGACGTCACGGACTGCTACCTCTTCCCCGGTTTTATCGACGCGCACACGCACTTTGACCTCCATGTGGCGGGCACCGTCACGGCGGATGATTTTGCGAGCGGCACCTATGCGGCGATCCGCGGCGGTACGACCACGATCATCGACTTCGCCTGTCCCGAAAAGGGTGAGACGCTCGCCCACGGCCTCGATCTCTGGCACAGGAAGTCCGACGGGCGCTGCTACTGCGACTACGGCTTCCACATGACCATCGACGACTGGAACGAGGCTGTGGAGCGCGAGCTGGACGACATGTTCGCCGCGGGCATCACATCGTTCAAGATGTACCTCACCTACCCCGCCATGCTGCTGCCGGACCGTCAGCTCTACGAAGCGCTGGCCGCGCTGCGCAGGCGCGGCGGCATCTGCGGCTTCCACTGCGAAAACGCCGGCGTCATCGACGCAAAGATCTCGGAGCTCAAGGCCGCGGGCAAGGCGGCGGACGTGTCCTCTCACCCGCTCGCGCGGCCGGACTATCTCGAGGCGGAGGCGGTGGGCCGCATCCTGCGCATCGCGCAGGCGGCGGACGCGCCGGTCATCCTCGTTCATACGACGAATCGCGAGTCGCTGTCCGAGATCGATGCGGCGCGGCGGCGCGGGCAGACGGTCTACGTCGAGACCTGCCCGCAGTACCTGCTGCTCGACGATTCGGTGTATTTTGACCCCGACTGGGCGCAGGCCGCGCAGTACGTCTGCGCGCCGCCTCTCCGCAAGCGCGCCGACGCGGACGCGCTGTGGCGCGCGCTGCGGCGCGGCGAAGTGCAGACCGTCAGCACCGATCACTGCTCGTTCACACCCGCGCAGAAGGAGTTGGGACGCGAGGATTTCACAAAGATCCCCGGCGGTCTCCCCGGCGTCGAGACCCGCGGCGAGCTGATCTATACCGCCGGCGTCGCGTCGCGGCGCATCAGCCTCGCGGGCATGTGCCGGGCGCTGAGCGAGAATCCTGCGAAGCTTTACGGTCTCTACCCGCGCAAGGGCATCATCGCCCCCGGAAGCGACGCGGACATCGTGGTTTACGATCCCCATGCCGACCACGTCCTCCACGGCTCGGAGCTTGCCTCCAGAGCAGGCTATACGCCGTTCGAGGGCTTCACGACAAAAGGCTCCATCCGTGCGGTGTATCTGCGCGGCGCGCTCGCGGCAGAGCGCGGCACGGTCTTGGGCGGTCAGGCCGGGCAATATCTCATGCGTGAGAAGTGTATGTTGTAAGGAGAGAAAACGATCATGGTTAATTGGAAGTATCTGCTGTTGGCACAATACCCCGCGTTTTTCATTCTGGCTGTTCTGTTCCTGATCGGCTATCTGCTGGCGCGCAAAAGCTCGGCGGTCAAGTCGGTGCTGTGGGTGCTGCTCTTCGGCGTGGCGCTGGCGGCGGCGGTGCTCTGCGCGTTTCTCGGCATCCACTACGGGTTCTGGTCGCTCAAGACGCTCTTTGCCTTCGGCGCTGCGAGCTGGGTCGGCGTAGCGCTGGTCCTTGTCGCGATCATTGCGCGGACCGTACACGTCGTTGAGAAGAAGCGCAGCAAAAAGATGATGGAAAAGGAACTCCAGCGCGCGGCGAAGGAGAAGGACGACGCTCTGGCGCAGGCGCGCGAGGAAGCGGCGGAGATCGCGCGTCAGGCGCTTGAGGAGGGACGGCGCGAAGCCCGCCAGGAGGCGGAGGCCGCGCGTCTCGCCCAGGCCCAGGCCGACGCCGCCATGGAAGCGGCAGAAAGCTTTGCGCAGGAGGCAGCCGAGCCCACCGAGCTGAAGCTCGACTGAGGGCTGCCGATCCCATCCGCAAATCCAATCGCAGATTTGAATCGGAACGTATAAAAGAGAATTATTGCCGAGGGAGGCGCTTCCTTATGAAGCGCCTCCCTCGACTTTGTGTCGGCCGGGTCGTTTCTTACAACGCCGCTCCCCTTACAGGAGCAAAAAAACCGGTCGTATCAGCACCCTCCATTTCGAGAAGCCTGATCTTCTTGTCAATGCCGCCTGCGTATCCGGTCAGACTTCCATTCGCGCCTACTACGCGATGACAGGGGATGATGAGCGAGATGGCGTTGTGCGCGACCGCGCCGCCGACCGCTTGCGCGGACATTCGCCGAAGCCCCATTTGATTTGCGAGCCTGTTCGCGATCTCACCGTATGTCATCGTCTTCCCGTAAGGGATGGCAAGCATGATCTTCCAGACAATTCTGCGAAAATCCGTTGTTTTCAAGGAAAGCAGCGGCATAAAATCAGGTGCTTTCCCACTGAAATAGATATCCAGCCATTGGCCGGTCTGTTCAAACACAGGCAGCATCTTTTCCGTACAATCGGCGGCAAGGCCATCGGCAAAGTATTTCTGCCCATCGAACCAAAGGCCGGTCAGAGCCTTGCCGTCGCTTCCCATCGTGATGCCTCCGAGCGGCGAGACGTAATGGTGGATATAATCCATACGCATGCTTCCCTCCTTTCCATCTTTACAGATTTTTCAGAATCAACGAAATCCCCGACAGCACCAACAGCAGCGACGTAAGCTTGCGGACAAGGTTTTCATTCATACGCCCGCTGCACCTGACGCCCGCAAACAGACCCAGCAAAGCAAAAGGTATGAGCAGCAGAACCATTTTTACCGTGTCCAGCGTCAACAGTCCAAGCACGCTGTAAAGAACGATGCGGAAGGTGTTGTCTGCGATGAACACCGCGCTGATGTTTGCCTTAAACGAGCCGTCCGTCCCCGTCACGCGGCTGACGTACGCTGCCAGCAGCGCCCCCACGCCGAATAATCCGCACAACACGCCTGCCGTTACGCCGATGATCGCCAGCAGCGGCTTTGAGGAGCAAACACGCTTCTTGCTGTACTCCCGGGAAAGCATCTCCGCACCGAGCGCAATGACAACTACGCCGAATACCAGCTTGATGGCTCTCACATCCACGTTTTTCAGCAAAAATGCGCCGGGTATGCTGCCTGCCAGCACCAGCGCTGCCAAAGGGAGATAGACCTTCGGATCAAGGCTTTTTCGATTTTTCCAGGTGAGGATCAGGTTCGTCGGATAGCCCAGCAGCAGGTCGATCGGCGAGATACTGGCATTTGACGTGCCAAAGCTCAAGATGGTTGTAAACACCAATGTGTTGGCAAAACCGCATAAACCCTTGATAAAATAAGCGGCGACCGCCGCAATGATCCACAAATGCATAATGGACCTCCTCTCCGCTGCTTTGCGTTCATGATACCGCCTCATAAATACATTGTAAAACTGTTATTATTGGTATATAATACAGGTAACACTTGTATTTGGAGGGCGCTATGAATTTCCTGTCGATGGATTATTTCGTGGTTCTGGCGCAGGAACGCAATTTTACGCGGGCGGCAGAGCGGCTCCACATGACGCAGCAATCGCTCAGCTCCCATATAGCCGGTATGGAAAAGGAGCTGGGCTGTCAATTGCTTGTCAGGCATATCCCGCTGGAGCTCACCTATGCGGGCGAGGTTCTGCTGCGCTATGCGCGGGACTTCCGAAGGTCGCACGAGGATATGCTGCGGGAGTTCTGCGATATCGCGCAGAATCAAAAAGGTGTGCTCCGTGTTGGAGCGGCGGCGACGCGCGGGCAGATCCTCCTGCCGGAAACGATCGCCGCATTCCGGAAAAGCTGTCCCAACCTGCGGATCGACTTGACCGAAGCGTCGAACGACACGCTGCATCAGGAGCTGCTGAAGGGCACGATAGACCTCGCCATCGCGGATTTTCCAAAGGCGTTGGCGGGCGTCACACTGCAAGAGTTCTATCGTGAGGAGATCGTGCTTCTGATGGAGGCTGAGTTCTTTGCCGCGATCTTCGGCGCCGAGAGCGCAAACCGCAGGAAGCAGTTTCTCGCGGGCGATTTTTCCGCGCTGCGGGATTGCCCGCTGGTGCTTGGCGATATAGAAGACGTGGACGGGCGGATCGGTCTTGAACTCCTGAATCGCTCCGGCGTTGAAAAGCCGATCATTGCGGCAAGATCGCACAATATCGGTACGCTCTTGAAGCTTTGCAGCTGCGGAGTCGGAGCCTGCTTCTGCCCGAAGAACATTGTCCGGGCGATGCTGACGGAGGAACAAAAAGAGTCCCTGCTTCTGTTTCCTCTCGGCCGGGAAGCGCAGTATCAGATTCGTTTCGGGTATAAGGAAAGCACTTATCAATGGAGCGTGATTGAGAAATTTATGGAGTGCGCCAAGGGCGTCAATAAGGCGCAGTGACAGTGGCGTCACCCACCTTCACCATGCAGCCAGGCACCGCTGCGGCGCCTTAATGAATCAACTATCTTTTTTGTCAGAATGACGCCGCAACCTGACGGCGCAGCCCCTCTTTTATCCGTTTATCCATGCATCAGCGCCCGGCGAGATATCTTGCGCAGGCCGCATTCGCCTGAGCGGCGAGGCTCCCCTCGTCCGTCGTGACAAGCCGGCCGTGCGCGACCGTGACGCGGCCGTTCACGACCGTATAATCCACCGCGCCGGAAAGCCCGACGCTCGCCAGCGCCGACTCCGGCGCATACAGCGCGCCGACCAGCTCCAGCCGCCGCGCATCGACGAGGAACAGGTCGCAGCACTTGCCCACGGCAAGCTGCCCGATGTCGCCGCGTCCCAGCAGCCGCGCGCTGCCGCGCGTTGCCAGCTTCAGGATCTCATAACCGGACGGCGCCTCGCGGCTGGAACGGAGCCGATGCAGCAGATACGCCACGCGCATCTCCTCCAGCAGGCTGGAGCCGTCGTTGGAGGCGGAGCCGTCCACCGCGAGGCCGACGGGCACGCCGAGGCGCAGCATCTCCGGCACCCGCGCCACACCGGAGGCGAGCTTCATGTTCGAGATCGGACAGTGCGCGACACCCGTCCCCGTGTCTGCGAGCAGACGCAATTCCCCGTCGTTGAAATGGATGCCGTGGGCGTACCAGACGTCCGGTCCCAGCCAGCCGAGCTTCTCCATATACGCGAGCGGACGCATCCCCTCGCGAGCGAGCATGTAGTCCTCCTCGTCCTTCGTCTCGCACAGGTGTGTGTGGAGACGCACGCCGTACTGCCGCGCCAGCGCCGCGCTCTCGCGCAGCAGGTCGGCGGAAACCGAAAACGGCGAGCAGGGCGCGAGCGCCACGCGGCGCATCGCATAGGGCGCGGGGTCGTGGTAGCGCTCGATCGCGTCCGCGGAGTCCCGCAGGATCTCCTCCGTCGTCTGCACGACGCTGTCCGGCGGGAGCCCGCCGTCCTTGACGCTGAGGTCCATGCTGCCGCGCGAGGCGTGGAAGCGCATCCCCAGCTCCTCCGCCGCCGCAAACTGCGCGCCGAGCAGGTCGCCGCTGCCGTGCGGGAAGACATAGTGATGGTCGAAGCAGGTCGTACATCCGTGCTTCATCAGCTCGCCCATGCCGGTGAGCGACGAGAGCCGCACGACCTCGGCGTCAAGGCCCTTCCAGATCTCATACAGCGTCTTGAGCCAGTCGAACAGCTCCATGTTCTGCACCTCAGGCAGATTGCGCGAAAAGACCTGATACAGATGATGGTGCGTGTTGACGAGACCCGGATAGCAGAGCATGTGCGACGCGTCGAGGGTCGTGTCCGCCGCCTGCGGCAGATCCGCGCCGATGGCGCGGATGACCCCGTCCTCGGCAAAGAGATCGACGTTTTCGTAAACCGTGTCCGCATCGTCGCAGCTGACGAGCGTTTGGATCTGTTTGATCAGCAGAGTAGACATCATACACTCCTCTCAAGCAAAAAGAGCGGCGTGAGCCGCTCTTTTCAAATACCGCGTCAGCGTTCCTCGCGGAAATAGCTGAGGCCCAGCGAAGCCGGCGGCTGGTTCTCGCGCTTCTTGCGCAGCGATACGATGATCAGCACGATCAGCGTGATGACATAGGGCAGCATCTTGAACAGCTCCAGCGTCCGGCGGCTGAGGCCGGGAATGTAGAGGTACGCCCAGTACACAAAGCCGAACAGATACGAACCCCAGATGGCGTTGATGGGTCTCCAGGTCGCGAAGATGACCAGCGCGACGGCGAGCCAGCCAAGGCCCTCGATCGTGCCGTCATTCGCCCAGGTGCCCTTGATATAATCCATCGTGTAGAACAGTCCGCCGAGGCCCGCAATGGCGGAGCCGACGATAATGGCGACGTACTTGTACTTCGTAACGCTGATGCCCGCCGCGTCCGCCGTTCCGGGGTTCTCGCCCACGGCGCGGAGGTTGAGACCGGTGCGCGTGCGGTTGAGGAAGCGGCGCGCCACGATCGCGAGGATAATGGCGAGATACGCCATGAAGCCGTGGGCAAAAATCAGCTTGCCGACGGTTCCCATATAGCCGAGCCGCGTGTAGGCAATGTACGCGCTGGAGGTGACCGGAACGCTGATCTGTCCGACGCCGCCCGCCAGCGTGTTAAGGCTTGCGCCGAAGAAGTTTGCGACGCCTCCGCCGAATATCGTCAGCGTCAGACCGGTGACGTTTTGATTCGCGCGGAGCGTAATGGTCAGGAAGGCGTAGATCAGGCCGCCCAGAGCCGAGAAAACCAGGGAGAAGAAAAAGCTCAGAAGAAGGCCGATCACAGGCGAGCTGCCGCCGCCGAGCTCATAGTAGAACGCCGCGATCATGCCGCCGATGCCGCCGAGGTACATGATGCCGGGGATACCGAGGTTGAGATTGCCCGCCTTTTCGATCAGGATCTCACCGATGGCGCCGAGCATGATGACCGTACCGAATGCGATGGCGGAGTTGATGAGAGCAAGCAGTTGGTCCTGAGTCAGCATCACTTGTTCGCCCCCTTTCCTTTGTTGAAGCGGATCGTATAGTTGACGAAGAACTCGCTGCCCAGCAGGAAGAACAGGATGATGCCAGTGATCATCTCGCTGACCTCCTGCGAGAGATTGTACGTCGAGGCGATGGCCTGCGCGCCCTTCTGCAGGAAAACCAGCAGGAACGAGAAGATGACCATGACGATGCTGTTGAACTGCGCCAGCCACGCGACGATGATCGCCGTGAAGCCGCGCCCGCCGGCGGTGGAGGTGGAGATCGTGTGGCTCGCGCCGGAGACAGCGACGAAGCCGGCCAGACCGCAGATCGCACCGGAAAGGACGATCGTGCGGACATAGGCGCGGTTGACGCGGATGCCCGCGTAGCGCGCGGTATTCTCGCTGTCGCCGATCACGGAGATCTCATAGCCGTGCTTGGAGTGGTTCATGTAGAGGTACATGATGACGGTCACCGCCAGCACGATGATGACGTTCCATCCGAAGTCCCTGTTGTAGCCCTCGAAAAACAGGTTCGGCAGCCAGCCCGCCTTCGTCTGCGAGTTGATGACGCCGACGCTGTTGGAGCCGAAGGGGTTCTCCCAGAGCGCGACAAAGAAGCTTGTGAGCTGGATCGCGATGTAGTTCATCATCAGTGTGAAGAGCGTCTCGTTCGTGTTCCAGCGTGCCTTGAACAGACCCGGGAAAAAACCCCAGATACCGCCCGCGAGCAGGCTCGCGGCGATCATCACGAGGATCAGCAAAACCGTCGGCAGGTTTTTGAGATAGATCATGCACGCCGCCGACGCAATGCCGCCGACAAGGATCTGTCCCTCCGCGCCGATGTTCCAAAAGCGCATCTTGAACGCCGGCGCAAGGCCGACGGCGATGCACAGCAGCGTCATCGCATCGCGGACCGTGACCCACATGCGCTTTGTGGTGCCGATGGCGCCGTCGAGCATCGTGGCGAACACCGCCGCGGGATTGAGCCCGGAGATCCAGACGATGACGATGCCGCTGACAACGAGGCTCAGGAAGAAGCCGATCACGCGGATGCCCCACGACTTCCACGCGGGCAGCAGCTCGCCGCGCTTCGACATGAGGACCAGAGGCTCATGCGTCGTATGTGCCCTGCTCATCATGCTCCCTCCTTCCTGTGCTGGGTCATCAGCAGTCCGACTTCTTCTTTGGTGACGGTGCGCGCATCAACGACGCCGGAGACCTGCCCGCCGCAGAGCACGACCAGGCGGTCGCAAAGCTCCAGCAGCACGTCGAGGTCCTCACCGACATAGATGACGGCGACGCCCTTCATCTTCTGCTCCGTCAGCAGGTTGTAGATGGTGTAGGATGTATTGATATCAAGGCCGCGCACCGCGTAGGCCGACATCAGCACCGAAGGCGTCTGCGCGATCTCGCGCCCGACGAGGACCTTCTGCACATTGCCGCCGGACATGCGGCGGACCGGGAAGGCGGTGCTGGGAGTGACGACCTCCAGCTCTTTCCAGATGTGGTTCGCCATCTGTTCAGGCTGTTTGCGATCGACAAACAGACCCCTGCCCCTGCGGTATGAACGGAGCATCATGTTGCCCGTCATGCCCATGGAGCCGACAAGGCCCATGCCGAGACGGTCCTCCGGCACGAAGGCCATGCCGACGCCGGTCTTCTTGATGTCCAGCGGGTCCATGCCGACGAGGCTCTTCTCTCCGCCGGTTTCTGGGTCGTAGAACACGATCTCGCCGGAGCGGACCGGATAGAGTCCTGCGATGGATTCCAGCAGCTCCTTCTGTCCGCTGCCCGCGACGCCCGCGATGCCGAGGATCTCCCCTGCCATCGCCGTGAAGCTCACGTCGTCGAGGCGCTTGACGCCCAGCTCGTCGTAAACCGTGAGGTTCCTGATCTCAAGCCGCGGCTTGGGATCGACGGGCATCGGACGGTCGATGTTCAGCGTGACGCTGCGGCCGACCATCATGTCGGTCAGGGATTGCTGGTCGGCGTCCTTCGTGAGCACGTCGCCGATGTACTCGCCCTTGCGCAGCACCGCCACGCGGTCGCTGACGTCCAGCACCTCATGGAGCTTGTGCGTGATGATGATGAGAGACTTGCCGTCCTTCTTCATCGTGCGCATGATGTCGAACAGCTTGTCCGTCTCCTGCGGGGTGAGCACGGCGGTAGGCTCGTCGAGGATCAGGATGTCTGCGCCGCGGTAGAGCACCTTGACGATCTCGACCGTCTGCTTTTGAGAGACGGACATGTCGTAGACCTTCTGGTCCGGCTTGATATCGAAGCCGTAGCGCGCACAGATCTCCGCGACCTTCTCGCCCGCCTTTTTGAGATCGAGCTTTCCCTCATTCTCCAGACCGAGAACGATGTTCTCCGTGGCTGTGAACACATCGACCAGCTTGAAGTGCTGGTGAATCATGCCGATGCCGTTGTCGAACGCGTCCTTCGGGGAGGCAATGGTCACGGGCTTGTCATGGACATAAATCTGTCCCTCGTCCGGGAAATAGATGCCGGAGAGCTGATTCATCAGCGTGGTCTTGCCGCTGCCGTTTTCGCCCAGCAGCGACAGGATCTCTCCTTCGTGCAGTTCTATGTTGATGTGGTCGTTTGCGGTAACCTTGCCAAAGCGCTTGGTGATGTTTTCCATCTTGATGGCACAGGAAGCCAAGGCAATCATCCTTTCTTTGCGATCTGTATGTCAATAAGTCTGGGCGGAAAGGTAAAAGGGCCCAACTCGACCTTAACAGTTTAGCAGATTCTTCTGCCGTTGTAAACAAAATCCTCTGCCGGCGGCCGGAAAATTGCAGGAAATTGCCAAAAAGAAAAGGCTGCCAAACGGCAGCCTTTTCTGTGCTTGATTTTTTAGTTGAGCTCGGTGATGCCGTCGATACGGAGGGAGAAGGACGGAGCGGAGATATACTCGGACTCGTGATAGTAACCGTCCGCAATGCCCTCGTTGGTGTCGTTGACCCAGTCGCCGTCGGAGTCGAAGGTGAGCGCGCTGGTGACCTTGGCGCCATCGACCGTGAAGTTATTGGTGTCAAAGACGTGCAGCGTGCCGGCCTTGATCGCATCCTCAGCCGCCTTGACGGCCTCGGCAGTGCCCGCAGCGACCTCGGGGCCGAGCGGAGTGATGTAGACTGCGCCGGCCTCATAGCCCTTCGCCCAGTCGGTCGGGATCTTGCCGCCGTTGAGCAGGGTCTGGAACGCCTCGGTGTAGAAGACGCTCCAGTCGTTGGAGGAGGAGGTCAGAGCGGCGGTCGGAGCAGCGGCGAGCATGTCGATGTTGTAGCCGACGGAGTAGACGTTCTGGCCGTTGTCCTTCGCGGTCTGGACAGCCTTCGGAGCGCCGGTGGAGTCGGCGTGCTGACCGATGATCGCGCAGCCGCGCGCCATCAGAGCCTCAGCGGCCTTACCCTCGTCCTGGATGTTGAACCAGGAGTTGGTGTACTGGACGTCCATGTGCGCATCGGGAACGATGGACTTGATGCCCAGGAAGAAGCCGGTGTAGCCGGAAACGACCTCGGCATACGGATACGCGCCGACGTAGCCGATGTAGGGATCGGTGACGAGGCCGGCGTCCATCATCTCCTTGAGCTTCATACCGGCGACGATACCGGAAACGTAACGAGACTCAAAGGTATAGTTGAACGCATTGTGGAAATTGGCGAGGCCGGACTTGAGCGCGGTATCGCCGGTCATGGCAACGAACTCCACCTCAGGATTCTCCTCGGCAGCCTGCTGGGCGTAAGTCTGATGGCCGTAGGAGTTGGTGATGACCAGTCCGCAGCCCTGCTCGACGCACTCAATGCACTTGTCATAGCACTCCTCGGACTCGGGAATATTGTAGAACCAAACCAGGTCCGAATCGGACAGGCCGACCGCCTTGGCAGCCTTGCGGATACCGTCGATGTGCGCGAAGGTATAGCCCTCGTTCTCATCGCCGACGAGGACAACGCCGACCTTCAGCTTACCTCCGGCGGATTTGGCGCCGGAATTGCCGCCGCAGGCAACCAGCGCAAAGGTCATGATGAGCGCGAGCAGCAGTGCAAGATACTTCTTCATGCGTTTTTCTCCTTTTTCATTTCAATCATAATTTGGACCGCAGTCACGATCCGATCGCGATCCGACTGCCTTTATCATAGCGAATTCTTCTTAAAAAAACAATACCTGAAATCTGATTTTTCTACAAATGTTCCTCTTTATTCTTATGCAATCCAGAGAAAAAGATCAGAACTTTTTGCGCAGCTTTTTGGAGGCGTCGAGCGCCAACAGCGTGTTCACCGGATCCTTGACCTTCGAGAGGAAGATCATCGCAGCGATGATGTAGGGCTTGTAGGAAGCCTGCTTGTACAGCGGCACGCGGTAACGCTCGAACACCGAGTCGTCCACCTCGCCCATCTCGCAGGAAAGGCCCGTAATGTCGGCAGGCAGGCAGTGCAGGTACAGCGCCTTGCCGCCGCGGGTGAGCTGCATCATCTCCTCGGTGCAGGCCCAGTCCTTGTGCTCGGCGTTCTGCGCGAGCAGGCGCTGCTCCAGCGCGTCGATGCCCGCCCGGTCGCCCTTCTGATAGAGCTGCGTGCGCTCCTCCATCGCCGCAAACGGCGCCCAGCTCTTGGGATAGACGATGTCGGCGTCCGCAAAGGCCTCCTGCATGGAGTTGGACTTGCGGAAGCTGCCGCCGGTCGCCTCGGCGTTCTTGCGGGCGATTTCCTCGATTTCCGGCATGACCTCGTAGCCTTCGGGATGCGCGAGGGTCACGTTCATGCCGAAGCGGGTAAACAGGCCGATCACACCCTGCGGGACGGAGAGCGGCTTGCCGTAGGACGGAGAATAGGCCCAGGTCATCGCGACCTTCTTTCCCTTCAGATTCTCCACGCCGCCGAAGTGATGGATGACGTGCAGCATATCCGCCATGCACTGGGTCGGATGATCCACGTCGCACTGGAGATTCACCAGCGTCGGGCGCTGCTCGAGAATGCCGTCGCGATAGCCCTCCTCCAGCGAGTCGATGAAGGTCTTCTGATATTTGTGGCCCTCTCCGATGAACATATCGTCCCGGATACCGATTACCTCCGCCATGAAAGACACCATGTTCGCGGTCTCGCGGACCGTCTCGCCGTGGGCGATCTGGCTGACCTTCTCATCGAGCACCTGCTCTTCGAGTCCCAGCAGGTTGCATGCCGAGGCGAAGGAAAAACGGGTACGGGTGGAGTTGTCGCGGAAGATGGAAATACCGAGGCCGGAGTCGAACACGCGGGTGGACTTGTTGCGCTCGCGCAGGTCGCGCAGGGCGTCCGCAACGGCGAACACGGCGGCAAGCTCCTCGTCGGTCTTGTCCCAGGTCCAGTAGAAGTCGTTCTTGTACATATTGTTGATGTGCAGTTTCTCAAGCTGCCGCGCGAGGTCGATCGTCTTAGACATTGAAATCTCCTCCGTTTCTTAAGTGTAAAGTAATATTACTTTATATCATTGCCGGTGAGCTCCTGCCGGAATGCACTCGCGTTCTCACGCTTGTCCGCGCCCTTGTACAGCGGGATCGCCGCAGCGTAAAGCGCGGCGCAGGTGACAAGGTCCTGCTTCCAGGTCACTTCATTCGGCGCGTGCGCCTGCGACTCCGCACCCGGACCGAAGCCCACGCAGGGGATGCCGTAACGTCCCTGGATCGAGACGCAGTTGGTCGAGAAGGTCCATTTGTCGATGAGCGGCCTGCCTGCGCGCGTCTTCTTCGCAAGGTCGTCCGCCCAGATGCGTTCGGTCCCCCACAGGGCGTGATGTGCGTCGACGAGCGCCTGCACATGCGGCGCGCTCTCCTTGTTGATCCACGTCGGGAAAAACGCCTCGGTCCGATAGACCTCGCCCGTCCACGCGGGACGGTCGTACCAGTACATGCTGACCTTTACGTCGTCGCCGTACTTCCTGACGGCGGGAAGATCCTCGATCTCCCGGATGCAGCTCTGGTACGTCTCTCCCGCCGTCATGCGGCGGTCGATGGAAATGGAGCAGGAATCCGCGACGGCGCAGCGCGACGGAGAGGTGAAGAAGATCTCCGAGGTCGTGCAGGTGCCGCGACCGAGGAAGCGCGCGTCCTCATAATGCTCGGGGTTGTATTTCGGGTCGAGCATCTTGACGAGGCCCTTGATCTCCACGCTGTCGTCCGCGGGATTTTCGTTCAGCGCGCGCACGTCCTGCAGGATGTCCGCCATCTTGTAGATCGCGTTGTCGCCGCGCTCCGGCGCGCTGCCGTGGCAGGAGACGCCCTTCACGTCCACACGGATCTCCATCCTGCCGCGATGCCCGCGGTAGATGCCGCCGTCCGTCGGCTCGGTGGAAATGACAAACTCGATCTTCTCCTGCGCGTCTTCCAGGGACGCGAAATCCTTGTTCGCGATGTACTGCCAGCACATGCCGTCGCAGTCCTCCTCCTGCACAGAGCCGACGATCATGAGCTTGTAGCCCTCCGGGATCAGACCGAGGTCCTTCATGATCTTCGCACCGTATACGGCGGAGGCGAGACCGCCCTCCTGATCGGAGCCGCCACGGCCGTAGATCTGCGTCTCGTTCTCCCAGCCCTCGTAGGGGTCGTCCGTCCAGTTCGCGCGGTTGCCGATACCGACGGTATCAATGTGGCTGTCGATGGCGATGATCTTCTCGCCCTCGCCCATCCAGCCGATGACGTTGCCCAGTCCGTCGAGCTCCGCCCTGTCAAAGCCGAGCTTCTCCATCTCCTGCTTGATGCGCTTTGCGACCTGCTCCTCGCCGCAGCTCTCGCTGGGCAGGGCGATCATGTCGCGCAGGAACCGCGTCATATCCGGTCCGTAGGCGCGCGCCGCCTGTTTGATCGCTTCAAAATCCATAGGAATTTGCCTCCTGTATATAGTTGTTCTTTCTATATGATACCATAAGCCTCTCCAAAGTCAAATAAAAATTTAGATTTGCTGAAAATTTTTTTGCAAAAAGCATTGCAATTTGTAACCACTCTGTATTAAAATACTTCTAATAAAACGGAGTAAGGAGGCGAGGCCTATCGAAACCGCGCAGCTCAATGAACTGAAACAGATCGCAAAAGGCATTGCGCTGACGTTCGGCAACAACTGCGAGGTCGTCATCCACGACGTGACCGGCAGAGCCTCTGACAGCACCATCGTCGCCATTGAGAACGGGCACGTCACAGGCCGCAAGGTGGGCGACGGCGCGTCGCAGGTCGCGCTGGAGCAGACGCTGATGGCGGATTCCCAGCCGCCCGACCGGCTTTGCTATCTCACCAAAACGCCGGACGGCAAGATCCTGAAGTCCTCGACCATGTACATCCGCGGCAAAAGCGGCAAGGTGGCGGCGATCCTCGGCATCAACTATGACATTTCGGCGCTGCTGATGGTCGAGGGCGCGGTGCGCGAGCTCACCGCCGCCGTGAACGACTCCGGCGACGACGGGCCGCAGAAGATCGTCAACGTCAACGACCTGCTCGACGAGCTGATCGAACAGTCGGTCGCGCTGATCGGCAAGCCCGCTGCGCTGATGAACAAGGACGACAAAATGCGCGCCATCGGCTTTCTGAGCCAGAGCGGAGCGTTCCTGATCACCAAATCCGGCGACAAGGTCGCCAAATATTTCGGCATATCCAAATACACGCTTTATTCTTATATCGACAAACAGGAGGGCAAATTCAATGGGTAAGATCGATCTGACCATCCATCGGGAGAGCCTTGCGCATAACATTCAGAAAGCGCGGGAGAACAACATCATCATCCCAACCATCGCACAGATGCAGGATCCTGACAAGATCCCGGAGAAGATCAAGGACAAGCTGTCTCGCACGGGGCTGTGGGACGTCGATCCCGTCAACCTGTTCCGCATCAGCTGGCACAACGAGGCAAAGGATTTCGGCGGCCTCTATCAGAAGGTGCCGAACTATGTTGAGATCCCGAGCGAGCTCTCCGGCGTCAAGTGCCGCATCCTCGCCATGGCGGGCAAGTGGTTCCCGACGGGCTGCCACAAGGTCGGCGCGTCCTTCGGCTGCCTTGCGCCGCGCCTCGTCACCGGCCAGTTTGACGCGACGTATCACCACGCGGTCTGGCCCTCGACCGGCAACTACTGCCGCGGCGGCGCGTTCAACTCCAAGCTGCTCGCCTGCGACTCCGTCGCCATCCTGCCGCAGGACATGAGCAAGGAGCGCTTTGACTGGCTCAAATCCATCGCGGGGCAGATCATCGCGACGCCGGGCTGCGAGTCCAACGTCAAGGAGATCTTCGACAAGACCTGGGAGCTCAAGCAGGACCCCAGCATGATGATCTTCAACCAGTTCGCCGAGATGGGCAACCCGCTGTGGCACTACAACGTCACGGGCTATGCGCTCAGCGAGCTGTATGAATCCGTTAAGAAGCCTGGCCAGCGCTTCGCGGGCGCGTGCTTCACCTCCGGCAGCGCGGGCACGATGTCGGCGGGCGATCTGCTCAAGGAGCGGTATCCGTATTTCAAGCTGGGCGTCGGCGAGGCGCTGCAGTGCCCGACGATCCTCGACAACGGCTTCGGCGGCCACCGCATCGAGGGCATCGGCGACAAGCACATCCCCTGGGTCCACAACGTCCGCAACACCGACATGGCCATCGCCATCGACGACGAGGACAGCCAGCGTCTGCTGCGCCTGTTCAACACGCCGGAGGGTCAGGCATACCTCGCGGAGGGTCTGGGGCTCGACAGCGAGCTGATCGAGAAGCTGACCTGGATGGGCATTTCCGGCATCGCGAACGTGCTGTGCTGCATCAAGATGGCAAAATACTACGAGCTGACCGAGGACGATATCCTTGTGACGGTGCTGACCGACAGCGCCGTGATGTACAAGTCCCGCGTCGAGGAGCTGAACGAGGCGCACGGCGCGTACTCGGCCTTTGAAGCGGAGAAGGACCACGCGCTGCATATGCTGGGGCTCAAGACGGACAGTCTGATCGAGCTGACCTATGCCGAGCGCAAGCGCGTGCACAACCTCAAGTACTACACCTGGGTCGAGCAGCAGGGCATGGATGTCGAGGACCTCAACGCCCAGTGGTACGACACCGCGAACACCTGGGACGCCGTCCACGCGCAGGCGAAGGAGCTCGACGAGCTGATCGACGCGTTCAACGACGAGGTCGGCATCCTGAAGACACTGTAACACCGGCACACAACGCAAACGGGGCGGGGCGAACGCCTCGCCCCGTATTCTTAAGGAGTACGCTATGAAAAACGTCATTCACGCCAGATGCGTCAAATGCGGCAAAATCTATGAGGCGACGCCGAACCTCACGAACTGCGCGTGCGGCGGCATCCTCGACGTCATCTACGATTACGACTATATCAGGAAGCACCTGACCAAGGAGACGCTCAGGACGCGCCCGAACACCATGTGGCGCTACCGCGAGCTGCTGCCGGTGGAGGAATCCTCCCCCGACACGCCGCTTCGCGTGGGCTGGAGCCCGCTGTACGAGGCCGACCGCCTCGGCGCGCTGCTGGGCGTGAAGAAGCTCTGGATCAAGGACGACGGGCAGAACCCCACCGCGTCGCTCAAGGACCGCGCGAGCGCCATGGCGGTCGCCAAGGCGAAGGAGGCCGGCGCGAAGATCATCGCCTGCTCCTCCACCGGCAACGCCGCGTCCTCGCTTGCGGGGAACGCCGCGGCCGCAGGACTGCGCACCTTCATCTTTGTCCCGGAGCGCGCGCCCAAAGGGAAGGTCGCGCAGCTCATGACCTTCGGCGCAAACGTCATCTCCGTGCAGGGCAATTATGAGGAGACCTTCGAGCTGTCGAAAAAGGCCATCGACAAGTGGGGCTGGTACAACCGCAACGCGGCGATCAACCCCTATCTCTCCGAGGGCAAAAAGACCGTCTCGCTCGAGATCGCGGAGCAGCTCGGCTGGCAGATGCCGGACTATCTGGCGATCTCCGTCGGCGACGGCTGCACCATCGCGGGCGTGTGGAAGGGCCTGAAGGACCTCTACGCCATCGGGTTCATCGACCGTCTGCCGCGCCTGATCTCCGCGCAGGCAGAGGGCTGCCATCCGATCAACCGCGCCATCGCGGACGGCAGGCCGTGGGAGCCGATGGAGGAAAACACGCTCGCGGATTCCATCGCCGTCGGCGTGCCGCGCAATGCGGACAAGGCGCTCATGGCGATCCGCGAGTCGAACGGCGTCGTCGTGAACGTGACGGACGAGGAGATCATGGCGGCGCAGAAGCTGCTTGGCACGACCTGCGGCGTTTTCGGCGAGCCGGCGGGCGTCACCGGCACGGCCGGCCTCAAAAAGCTCTGCGAGCAGGGCGTCATCGGCAAAGACGACACCGTGGTGTCCGTCGTGACCGGAAACGGGCTCAAGGACGTTGCGAACGCCATCCGCTTCTGCGGCGAGCCGATGAAGCTGCCGAACGATCTGGATGCGCTGGTCGCGGAGATTGGCCGGCGCGGGCTGAAAACCGAATAACGCTTTGAGGGAGAAACGACCCGCTGCGCTGCTTTTCCGATGAAAAGCAGCGCAGCGGGTCCCGTTTTGTCATAAATAGCGGTCCATCTTGTTCCAGATTATGTCGATCTGCTCGTTGATCTTCTCCTGTCCTCCGCGGAGGAAGCCGCGCACCCCCTCCTGTTTTTCGCGAAAGCGGGCGAGCAGCTCCCCGCGATCCGCTTCAAAGCCGTCGAGCAGCTCGTCGCTCATGGTCTCGATCTGCGCAAAGGTCTCCATCAGCTCGCCCTGCGAGCGCAGAAACCCGTCCAGCGGCTTGGTGTGTTTGGGATACTTGCCGCTCCGGTAGCGGTCGATCACGATCTCATAGCGGTCACAGGCCCGCACCACAGCGTCCTCCCACGAGAGGTACAGCTCGCGCTGCGCGGCCTCGCCGACACGGCGCATCGCCTCGGGCGCGGCACAGAGCTCCGCCAGCTTCGCGGCAAGCGACTCGGCGTTTTCCTCGATGAAAAAGCCGTTTTGTCCGTCGGTCACGCCCTCGGCGGCACAAGAGCCGGCAACCATGACCGTCGCCGTGGCGCTCGCGGCAGCTTCACGCACGACAAGGCCGTTGGTGTCGAAGGTGGACGGGAACAGAAACAGGTCCGCCCTGCTGTACCACGCGCGGATCGTCTCGCGGTCGGAGATCGCGCCGGTAAAAAAGCACTCGCCATCCAGTCCCAGCCCGCGCGCGGTCTCGCGGACTTCTTCCCCATCCGCGCCGTCGCCGACAAAGACCATGCGGAACCCGACGCCCTTTTCCTTGAGCGCCGCCAGCGCGTCGAGAATGATGCGCAGGCCCTTGTACCACATCATGCGCCCCACGAAGAGGAACATCGGCACATCCTTCGGCAGATCGTATCCTCTTACCGCGTCGTCTGCTTTCGATCCGGATACGCTCCCCTTCGGCATATCCACGCCGTTTTCCATGACGGTGTATTCGCCCTCGTACCCCAGGCTGCGAAGGTTTTGTCCCGCGCCCTCGCTGACGACCCAGACCTCGTCGCAGGCGGAGATGTTCTGAACCAGCGCGCGAATGGCGCCCTCCCGCAGCAGCTTGCTCTTGAGCGCCTTTTCGATCTCAATGTCGAACTTGGTGTGATAGGTCAGTACCATGGGCGTGTCCAGCACGTCGCGCAGAGAGCGCGCGAGTACTGCGGAGGCGATGGGACAGTGGGTGTGCAGCAGCGCCGTGTGCTCGTCCTGCAGGCGCCGCACGGCCTCGGGCGAGAACGGATACCCCGCGACATAGCCCACCAGCTTGCGTATGTCGATGCTCGGATAGCGGATCACGGGAAAATCGTAGCCTGCATCCGTCGCGCCGGGAACGCTCGGCGTCACCACGACCGCGTGACCGTGACGCGCTTCGATGTTTTTGGCATAGTTGACGACCGCGTTCGCCACGCCGTCGATCACGGGCGGGAAAGAGTCGTTGAGAAGGCAGATCGTATGATGGGACATGATTTCTCCTTTCGCTGATTTGGGATCTCGCCGCCGGTCCGGCAGGAACGCCGTTCGTCCGGCTTTTCTTTCTTTTGGAAACTGTCCGTAAAAAAAGTATATCACATTTTTCCCAAACGTGCTATACTCTTTCTGTCGAAAGGAGGTGCGGCCGTGCGGACGCTCACCTGTGTTGTGTCGGCGGATCGGGACAGTCAGCCGCTGCGCAATGTGCTGCGCGGCGACCTGCACCTCTCCTGCACCCTGCTCAAGAGCCTCAAATGGCGCGAGCGCGCCATTCTGCTCAACGGCTCCTCCGCCCGCGTCAACGCCGTCGTCCGCGCCGGAGACGTTGTGACCGTCGCGCTCTGCGAGCGCCGGGCCGCGCCCGAGCTCTCGCCCTGTGAGCTCCCGCTTGCCGTCGTTTACGAGGACGACGATCTGCTTGTCATCAACAAGCCCGCGAACGTCGCCATGCATCCGCGCCGCGCGGAACCTGACTCCCCGGACATTGCCTCCGCGCTCGCGGCGTATCTCGGTAACGGCAGCGCCGCACACTTCGTCAGCCGCCTTGACAAGGGTACGAGTGGACTGTTCATCGCGGCGAAAAACGGCTACATCCACGACCGCCTGCGCGTCGCGCTCCATACCGACGGTCTGAGCCGAGAATACCGGGCCGTCGCCGTCGGGCGCGTGACGCCGGAACGCGGCGTGATCGACCTGCCCATCGGCCGCGCCGACGGCTCGATCGTCAAGCGAGAGGTCCGCGCCGACGGGCTGCCGTCGCGGACCCGCTACGAGGTGCTCGCGCAGAACGACGGCTTCTCCTACCTCCGCCTTGCACCGCAGACAGGGCGTACGCATCAGCTCCGCGTCCACATGGCGGCGTTGGGCTATCCCCTCGCGGGCGACTGGCTCTACGGCACGGAGGACCGGACGCTCATCTCCCGTCCCGCGCTGCACTCGTATGAACTCCGGTTCACGCAGCCGGTCACCGGCGAGCTGCTGCATTTCACAGCGCACCTGCCGGAGGATATGGCGCGGCTGGTCGAAGGGATCGCGCCCGATCCCCCTGAGCACAACTGCATCCACAGCGACTGATTCTTTCTTTGGAGGTTTCCGCATATGCCCTCTTCTGATCTGCGCCGCGAGATCCTGCGCGGCGCGCGGGACGGTCTGCCCATCGGTCTGGGCTACTTCGCCGTGGCGTTCTCACTGGGCATCACCGCCGAGGCGGCGGGGCTGAGCCCCCTGCAGGGCTTCCTCGCCAGTTTTCTGAATCACGCCTCGGCGGGCGAATACGCGCTCTTCTCCCTTATTGCGGCGCACGCCGCGTATTGGGAAATCGCACTGCTCATCTTCATCACAAACATGCGCTACCTGCTCATGAGCGCGGCGCTCAGCCAGAAGCTCCTGCCGGAAACAAGTTTTTTCCACCGCATGCTGACCGGCTTCTGCATCACGGATGAGATTTTCGGTCTCGGCATCGCGTACCGCGGCTGGCTCCGCCCAGCGTATCTGTACAGCGCGTTCCTTGTCGGCAACCTGTTCTGGTCGTCCGGGACGGCAAGCGGCATCATTGCAGGCAATATCCTGCCCGCAGCAGCCGTCAGCGCGCTGAGCGTCGCGATCTACGGCATGTTCCTCGCCATCATCATCCCGCCCGCACGGCAAAGCCGCGTCATCGCGGCGCTGGTGGCGATCTCGTTCGTGTGCAGCTTTGCGTTTTCTGTGCTGCCCGTTGTACGCGGACTGTCGAGCGGCATGAAAACCATCGTGCTGACCGTTGTGATCTCGGCGGCGGCCGCGCTGCTGTTCCCCGTGAAAAACACCCAGGAAAAAGGAGATGAGACGGCATGACGACCAATATTTATGTCTGCATCCTTGTCGGAGCGGGCGTCAGCTTCCTCGTCCGCGTCCTGCCGCTGACGCTGATCCGCAAACAGATCACGAACACCTTCCTGCGCTCGTTCCTCTACTACGTCCCCTACGTCACGCTCGCGGTGATGACTTTTCCCGCAATCATCTACGCCGCGCAGTACCCCATCGCCGGGATCGCCGCGCTGCTCGTGGGCGTGGTGCTCTCCTGGCTCGGCGCGGGGCTCTTCCCCGTTGCGGTCAGCTGCTGCGCGGCGGTGTTTGCGGTAGAGCTGCTGATGAGCGTTCTCCGGTAATCGCACGCTCCGCAGCGTGCGCTGAATGTGTCCACGATCGCGAAAAAAACTCTTGACAAACCGCGCGATCTCTGTATAATTAGTGATGTTCGCTGGCGGACACCTAGCGGGTTTGTGTAATGGTAGCACACCGGACTCTGACTCCGTTTGTGAGGGTTCGAATCCTTCACCCGCTGCCAAAGATTGCCTCGGAATCGTTTTGATTCCGAGGTTTTCTTTTGTTCGCCTGCCGTCTGCACCCAAAAAGCGGCGAACAGAGCCGCATTCTCCGGAATCGCCGCAATTCCGCTTCTTTTTGCCGCACCGCTCAAAAAAATCCATTCACACATAAAACAATCGCTTGACAACGCCGAAAACTTGCGGTATCTTACTTTTGGTGTTTAATGCTTTAACGCTTAAAATCAGCAAAGTGAAAGGACGTTTTATTCCATGCCCATTACTGACCTGCTGGAACGCAACAGCAAACTCTACGGCGACGAGGTCGCTCTCGTCGAAATCAACCCTGCTGTGACAGAAAAGCCCCGCGTGACCTGGAAGGAATTTGAACTGATCCAGCCCTCCGCCTCCGCGCCCTATCGGCGTGAGATCACTTGGAGCGTCTTTGACGAGAAGGCGAATCGCGTGGCAAACATGCTGCTCTCCCGCGGCATCAAGAAGGGGCAGAAGGTCGCCATCCTTCTGATGAACTGCCTCGAATGGCTCCCCATCTACTTCGGCGTGCTCAAGACCGGCGCGGTCGCCGTGCCGCTCAACTTCCGCTATACCGCCGACGAGATCAAGTACTGCGTCGAGCTGGCGAACGCGGACATCCTGTTCTTCGGGCCGGAGTTCATCGGGCGTGTTGAAGACATCGCCGAGGAGCTGGGTCAGAGCCGTATGCTGATCTTCGTCGGCGAAGCAAGCCCGACTTTCTCCGAAAGCTACCACGACCTGACCGCCAACTGCTCCTCCATCGCGCCGAAGGTGCTCATTGAGGATACGGATGAGGCGGCAATCTACTATTCCTCCGGCACGACAGGCTTCCCGAAGGCCATCCTGCTCGACCATGCCGCGCTCGCCCAGTCCGCGCGCATGGAAGCGATGCACCACGAGACGACGCACAGCGACGTGTTCCTCTGCATCCCGCCGCTCTACCATACGGGCGCGAAGATGCACTGGTTCGGCTCGCTCTACACCGGCAGCGAAGCGGTTCTGCTGAAGGGCAACTCGCCGCAGGCGATCTTTGACGCCGTGTCGCAGGAGAAATGCACCATTGTCTGGCTGCTGGTGCCCTGGGCGCAGGACATCCTTGCCGCGCTCGACCGCGGCGACCTCAAGCTTGAGGACTACACCCTCGCGCAGTGGCGGCTGATGCACATCGGCGCACAGCCGGTGCCGCCGTCTCTGATCCGGCGCTGGCTCCAGTACTTCCCGCACCACAAATACGACACGAACTACGGCCTCAGCGAATCCACGGGTCCGGGCTGCGTCCACCTCGGCATGGAAAACGTCCGCAAGGTCGGCGCCATCGGCGTACCCGGTTTCGGCTGGAAGTGCAAGATCGTCAGCGAGGCTGGCGAACCGGTCAAACAGGGCGAGGTCGGCGAGCTGTGCGTCAAGGGTCCCGGCGTCATGCGCTGCTACTACCGCGATCCCGAGGCGACCGCGGCAGTGCTCAAGGACGGCTGGCTCCACACCGGCGACATGGCGAAGCAGGACGACGAGGGCTTCATCTTCCTCGTCGACCGCAAAAAGGACGTCATCATTTCCGGCGGCGAGAACCTCTATCCCGTGCAGATCGAGGACTTCCTCGCGGCGAATCCGAAGATCCACGACGTAGCCGTCATCGGTCTGCCCGACAAGCGTCTCGGCGAGATCGCTGCGGCAATCGTGCAGGTCAAAGAGGGTATGGAGCTGACCGAGGAGGAAGTGAACGACTTCTGTATGGACCTGCCGCGCTACAAGCGCCCGCGCAAAATCATTTTCGCGAAAGTACCGCGCAACCCCACCGGAAAAATCGAAAAGCCGAAGCTGCGCGAGCAGTACTGCGGCGTCCGCCTCGTCGAGGCGCAGAACCAGGGCTGAGGACAGACACATAACCGGGCATAAGAAAGGAACGCTCTCATGATCTCTCAGAAAAGAAGCATCAAGGTCTTTAGTGGAAACGCCAACCCCAAGCTTGCCGCCGACATCTGCGCAGCGATCGGCACAAGCCTCAGTCAGAACGAGGTCAAGGGCTTTGCAGACGGCGAGGTCTCCTGCTCCATCTATGAGTCCGTGCGCGGCAGCGACGTGTTTATCGTCCAGTCGACCTGCAAGCCGGTCAACGACAACCTGATGGAGCTGCTCATCATGATCGACGCCTGCCGCCGCGCCTCGGCCGGACGCGTCACGGCGGTCATCCCCTACTTCGGCTATGCGCGCCAGGACCGCAAATCCCGCTCCCGCGACCCGATCAGCGCGAAACTGGTGGCGAATATGCTTGCCGCCGCGGGCGCGGACCGTGTGCTGACGATGGACCTTCATGCCGCGCAGATCCAGGGCTTCTTTGACATCCCTGCGGACAACCTGCTCAGCTATCCCCTCTTCGCCGACTACTACGCCAAGAAGTTCGGCAGCGCTCTGCGCGACATGGTTGTCGTATCGCCGGACGTGGGACCGATTGCCCGTGCCCGCAAGTTTGCAGAAACGCTTGAAGCCGGTCTTGCCATCGTCGATCGCCGCCAGGACAGTCCGGACAAGGCGGAAACCATGAATATCATCGGCGACGTGAAGGGTCGCGACTGCATCCTGTTCGCCGACATCGTCGACACGGCGGAGACGGTCGTCAGCGCGGCAAAAGCGCTCGCCGAGGTCGGCGGTGCAAAAAAGGTCTACGCCTGCGCGACCCACGGCGTTCTCTCCGGCAACGCCATTGAACTGCTGGAAAAGAGCAACATTGAGCAGTTGGCGCTGCTGGATACCATCCCTGCCCATCCCAAATCGGCGCAGGCACGGCTCCATTACCTGACCGTCGCCCCGCTGTTCGGAGAGGCGATCGAACGCAGCTATCAGGAAATCTCAATCACGAAGTTCGTATTCTAAGTCGTTTCGAGTCGAAAAGACGCCGTTCCGGCAGGATCGGCGTCTTTTGCATCTCCCGACAGCTATACTGATACAAAGGGGGCGAGGTCATTGAAACCGTATGCGGTGATCGACCTGCACTGCGACACACTGACGAATATGAAGGCCGACGATTCTCCCGACACGCTGGATAACGGCGCGAAAGCATTCTCGCTCTCCGCGCTGCCCGACGGCGTGCATTGGGCGCAGTGCTTTGCGATCTTTCTTCCCGATGAGCTGCACGGACAGGCTGCCATCGACTGCTACAACCGCTGGCGCGACAGCTTTGCGCGGCAGACGGCGATTTTTTCCGACCGTATTTTCCCCTGCCGCAGCGCGCAGGAGATCGGGGCCGCATGGGCGGCGGGCAAGACTGCCGGACTCCTGACGGTTGAAAACGGCAGCGCGCTCGCCGGCGATCTCGATCGCGTCCGCCTTCTGGCGGAAGACGGCGTCTGCGCTGTAACGCTGACCTGGAACGGCGCAAATGAGATCGGCTCCGGCCATGCAACCGACTGCGGACTCAGCGACTTCGGGAGACGCGCCGTGCGGGAGCTTGAAAAATACGGCGTCCTCGTTGACGTGTCTCACCTCAACGACCGGGGCTTTTACGACTTGCTGGAGGTCGCGGAAAAGCCGTTTCTCGCCACGCACTCCAACGCCCGCTCCGTGTGCGGTCACAAGCGCAATCTGACGGACGGGATGATCCGCGAGCTGGTGCAGCGCGGCTGCCTGATCGGACTCAATTACCATATCCGCTTTCTGTGCGAGAGCGGCATTTGCTCACTCGACGACCTCTACCGTCATGTGATGCACTTTTTTGAGCTCGGCGCGGCTGAAAATCTCGCGCTCGGCTCAGACTTTGACGGCGCGGAGCTGCCGGACTCCCTTTCCTGCGCCGCCAAGGTCCCCGATCTCTACAGCTATCTGCTTGCGCGCGGCATCTCGCAGGCGGACGCCGACGGCATCTTCTGGCGCAACGCGCTCTCCTTCTTCCGGCGGAACCTGCATTGACAACAACGAAAAAAGCCGGCACACGGGCGCGGCTCCATAGAGACGCAAAAAACCTGCGGTTTGAACCGTCCGGAACATGCCGGAACGCTCAAACCGCAGGTTTGTTTTTACACACTGCACATACCGCAGCAGTCCTTTTTACAGCTTTCCGTACTCCCCCCGGATCGCGCCGACCAGATACAGCGAACCGAAGGCGATCACCGCGCCGTTTTTGCCCGCGGCGGCAAAGGCGGCGCGAAGTCCGTCGGATATTTCTGCAAAGGCAGTTGCCTTTACATTCTGCTCTTTCAAATACTTTGTCAACTCCTCTGCGCTGAGCGCACGATCGCTCAGCGGGGTAAGGCAGATGAATTCCTGCGCCAGCGGACACAGCAGCTCCAGCATGCGCGGATAGTCCTTATCGCGCAGCACGCCGAGCAAGAACACAACTTTTTTCTCCGGCAGCAAGCGGCGCAGGCTGTCTGCAAGCGCCTCCGCGCACTGAGGATTGTGCCCGCCGTCGATCAGGAACAGCGGCTTACGCTGCATGATCTCCATCCGCGCAAGCCATTTGACGTTCGCAAGCCCCTCGTGTACCGCGCGTTCCGGGATATCCCAGCCGCGCTCGCGCAGGGCGGCGACCGTCTCAAGCACAGTGGCGGCGTTGTGCTGCTGATACCGTCCCAGCAGCGCGAGACGATACGTTTCTCCGTCCCAGATAAAGCGCTGCCCGTCCAGCGATTCTGACAAGTGTTTTACCTTGCTGTAGTCTGCAAATCGAAGCGGTACACCGCGTTCCGCGCAAACATTTCGCACCACCGCCGTGACCTCCGGCGCTCCGTCGTAACAGACGGCATGACAGCCGGGCTTGATGATGCCCGCCTTGGTCGCGGCAATTTTTTCGAGCGTATCACCGAGATACTCCGTGTGCTCAAGCCCGATGTTTGTGATGACGGCAACCTCCGGAGCGTCGATGACGTTGGTCGAGTCCTGTTCGCCGCCCATGCCGACCTCCAGCACAACGATGTCGCAGCGCTGCTCCATGAAGTAGAGCATCGCGACGGCGGTGACCAGCTCGAACTGGCTGGGATGGTCCTCCATCAGCTCTGCGGCAGCACGCACGCGCTCCGTCGCCTCCGCCAGCGCCTCGCCGGGTATGTTCCCGCCGTCGATCCGGATGCGCTCGCAAAACTCCTGAATATACGGCGAGGTATAGAGTCCCGTGCGATACCCTGCCGCGCGGAGGATGGCGTCCAGCATGGCGCAGGTGCTCCCCTTTCCGTTGCTGCCCGCAACGTGGACGAATTTCAGCCGCTTCTGCGGATCGCCGAGTCTTCGCAGCAGTTCGCGCGTGCGGCCAAGGCCGAGACGCGTCGTGCTCCAGCCGTAATTCTCAATATAACGGACAGCTTCCTGCGGCGTCATGCGGCCACACTTCCTTTCAATCGTTCGGCCAGCGGGATCAGCGCGCGGATCGTCACAAACTGCACCACGCTCAGCAGCGCTGCCTGCGCCGCCCGCGTCGCCAGCAGCGGCACAAAGGGCGACTGATACAGCACATGGATCCAGTAAGTGTTCAGCAGCAGCCCGAGGATCCACTGCACGATCAGCACGGCGAGCAGGCTGTTGACCACGCTGTTCTTCCGGTGCAGCAGCAGGCCGAACGTCAGACCCGTCAGGGCCGCGGTGAGTGTGAACCCCGGGAAATACGGCCCGATCGGAAACAGGATCGCGCCCAGAAAGTCTCCCAGCGCCGCCACCGCAGCCGCGGGGATCGGCCCGAACAGCAACGCCGCCAGCACGATCGGCACAAAGCTGAAGCCGATCTTCACGTTCCACGCCGAAATCGAGAGAAACCGCGAGAGCACGATCTCCATCGCCAGCAGGATGCCCAGCGCCGCCAGCGTTTTGGTGCTGAATACTATCTTCCCCTTCTTCTGTTCGATTCCGTTGATTTTCATAAGAATACCTCCTCTCGCAACAGTTGCCGCGAAAGGAGGCTCCTCCTGCAGCAGCGGATGCGGATGCTGTATCGCGGGTCTCGTCCCTTCGTCCGCCGGCAACTTCCCATCCGGCGGCACTTGACGCACAGCTCCTACTCTGTTGAACTCAGTTGTTGATGTACTTCCTCGCCAGCGGGAGCAGTACGCCGCCGACGGAGTTGCCGAGGGTGATGATGAGGATGCGGAGGATCGCCTGCGTGCCCCACGCGCCCGCCATCCAGAAATAGAACATGTCCGCAACGCAGTGCTCCGTCCCGCAGAGGATAAAACCCATCACGCCGAAGAACAGCGCGAGGTACTTTCCAAGCTCGTGGGGGTTGTTCTTATAGCCCTCCACGGCGATATAGATAAAGACGTTGCACAGCAGGCCGAGGAAAAACAGACTGCCCGGCCCGTCGCCCAGCTTCGTCGCGCACAGACCTGCCGCCTTCTCCGTCAGCGCGGGAGCGCTGCGCGTCAGGCTCATGCAGAGCGCCGTCAGGCCCGTGCCGCAGAGGTTCCCCAGCCAGATCACCGGCAGGTTCCGCGCATAGGCCCGGTCGCTCTCAAAGACGTAGCAGACCTTTCCGGTGTAGAGGTTGAACCCCATCGTGCAAACCGTGAACAGCCCCACCGTGAACAGCGCCGTGCCGACGATGCGGTTGTCCGTCGAGAGGAAGATCACGCCGCCCAGCCCGATGCTGACGCCCGCAAGGATTGCGGAGAGAAACACCTTCGATATGGTCTTCATCAGCAGAACCTCCGGTATACGTCCTCATACACCTTCTCGGCGACAGGCCAGTACTTCGCCATGCCCGCGTCGATGTGCGCGTTGATCCGCTCGGCATACGCGCGGTCCTTCATCAGCTTCGTATTCACCTTGACGTTGACCGCCGCGCCGTACATCGCGCTCCAGCAGAACACCACGCCCGTCGCCGCGTCGGAGATCACAAGCCTGCTGCCCTTGTCCGCAAACTCACGCTGCAGCTCGATGCACTCGCAGCTCAGGTCGAAGATCTCCAGCGGCACGCCCGCCGCGTCGCGCAGGCACTGCTCCATCACCGCGTCCCGTGTCGGGTCGTCCTTCGGGATCCCATAGGCGCGGGAGAGCGGCTCGAACGCGACTGCGTCCTTCTCGATGCACGCGAGCAGCCGCACGCGCAGGTCCTGCGCCCGCGCCATCAGCGTGCGGATCTCCTCCTCCACGTCGGCATACTTCTTCTTGCCGACGGTCAGCTCTCCCACCATGTCGCCCAGCGCGACGCCGATGGCGGCGACAAGCGCGCTCGCGCCCCCGCCGCCCGGAACCGGCGCGGGGGACGCAAGCTGCTCGGTAAAGCTTGCAATGCTGCTTTCAAGCAATTCCATAAAAGCCTCGCAGTTTCGCGCCCGCAGACACGAAAGATTCTTTATCGGCTTTTGCCGCGGCATGTGCGCGGCAAAAACTCCCTGCGCGGAGCGCCCGTGCGCCTTCGGCGCGCGGGAAGCGCAGCGAACCTTCTTTTCTTAGAAGAGTCCCGAAATGACACCGTTTTCGTCCACGTCGATCTTCTCCGCCGCGGGGACCTTCGGCAGGCCCGGCATCGTCATGATGTCGCCCGTCAGCGCGACCAGGAAGCCCGCGCCCGCGCAGACCTTCAGGTTCCGCACCGTCACCGTGAAGCCCTTCGGCGCGCCCAGCAGCGTCGGATCGTCCGAGAAGGAGTATTGCGTCTTCGCCATGCAGATCGGCAGCTTGTCGAAGCCCAGCTCCGTGATCTGCCTGAGCTGCTTCTTCGCATTGTCGGTCAGCGCCACGCCGTCGGCATGATAGATCTTCGTGCAGATCGCGTTCAGTTTGTCCTCGATGGCGTCGTTCACGTCATAGACGAAGCCGAAGCTGTTCGGCTGCTCGCACAGTCGCACGACCTCCTCGGCCAGCGCCTTGCCGCCTTCGCCGCCCTTCGCCCAGACCTCGCTGAGCGCCGCGTTCACACCCAGCTCGCGGCACTTGGCCTCGACCATGTCGAGCTCCGCTCTGGTGTCGGTCGGAAACGCGTTGATCGCCACCACACAGGGCACGCCGAACACGTTCTTGACATTGCCGACGTGCTGCAGCAGGTTCGGCAGACCCTTTTCGAGCGCTTCCAGATTCTCGTGGTTCAGCTCCGCCTTCGGCACGCCGCCGTGGTACTTGAGCGCGCGGACCGTGGCGACGACAACGATCGCCGCAGGCTTGAGCCCTGCCATACGGCACTTGATGTCAACAAATTTCTCTGCGCCGAGATCTGCGGCGAAGCCTGCCTCGGTCACGGTGTAGTCGCTGAGCTTGAGCGCCATGCGCGTCGCTATCACACTGTTGCAGCCGTGGGCGATATTCGCGAACGGGCCGCCGTGGACAAACGCGGGCGTGCCCTCCAGCGTCTGCACGAGGTTCGGCTTGATGGCGTCCTTCAGCAGCGCCGCCATCGCGCCCTCCGCTTTGAGATCATGCGCAGTCACGGGTTTTCCGTCATAAGTGTATCCGACGATGATCCTGCCGCAGCGCGCCTTCAGGTCGCCGATGTCGCTCGACAGACACAGCACCGCCATGACCTCAGAGGCAACGGTGATGTCGAAGCCGTCTTCGCGGGGCACGCCCTGTGCGCGGCCTCCAAGGCCGTCCACAATGCGGCGGAGCTGGCGGTCGTTCATATCGACAGCGCGCTTCCAGGTGATGGCTTTCGGGTCGATGCCAAGGGCGTTGCCCTGCTGGATGTGGTTGTCCAGCATGGCGGCGAGCAGGTTGTTTGCCGCACCGATGGCGTGGAAGTCGCCGGTGAAGTGGAGGTTGATGTCCTCCATCGGCACCACCTGCGCGTAGCCGCCGCCGGCCGCGCCGCCCTTCACCCCGAACACCGGGCCGAGGCTCGGCTCACGCAGCGCAACCATGGCGTTCTTGCCGATGCAGCGCAGACCGTCGGTCAGGCCGACGCTCGTCGTGGTCTTGCCCTCGCCCGCCGGCGTCGGGGTAATCGCGGTGACGAGGATCAGCTTCCCGTCCGGCTTATCCTTCAGGTCGGTCAGCAGCTTGCAGTCGATCTTCGCCTTGTAGCTGCCGTACTGCTCAATATACTTCTCATCAATGCCCGTCTTCGCGGCGATGGCCGTAATCTTCTGCTTTTCGCACTCCTGCGCGATCTCAATGTCGGACTTGAAGCCCATCTGCAGTTTCCTCCTTCGTATATGTCGGGAACATTTTATCACATTGCCGGCATTTGTAAATGAATTTTTTTCAATGCATGACTGATTGCAGGAATCGGTTCCGCCAAAAGCGGTGCCGCGGCGCCGCTTTTCAGACAACATATTACTCAAACTTCTTTCGCTTACGCCTGATAGCTCTTCAAGAACTGTCTGGTGCGTTCCTGCGCCGGATTGACCAGCACCTCGTCGGGATCGCCCTGCTCAACGATCACGCCCCCGTCCATGAAGATTACACGGTCGCTGACCGCGCGGGCGAAATCCATCTCGTGGGTCACGATCACCATGGTCATCTTTTCCTCGGCAAGCTGGCGGATAACCCGCAGCACCTCTCCGGTGAGCTCGGGATCCAGCGCGCTGGTCGGCTCGTCGAAAAACAGGATCTCCGGCTTCATCGCCAGCGCGCGGGCGATGGACACGCGCTGCTGCTGTCCGCCGGAAAGCTGGCAGGGATAAGCCTCCCCCTTCTCCGCAAGGCCCAGCTTTTTCAGGAGAGCCGCCGCCTCCTCCGCCACTTCGTCCTTCCGGCGCTTCTGGACCAACAGCGGCGCATCGGTGACATTCTGCCAGACGCTCCGGTGCGGGAAGAGGTTGAACTGCTGAAACACCAGCCCGAACGCCGCGCGGAAGGGATTCAGATTTTTCGCATAGACCGCTTTTCCGTCCTCGCCGTTCCACGCGGCCTTCTTCCCCATGTAGATGATCTCGCCGGCGTCCACGGTTTCCAGAAAGGTCGCGCAGCGAAGCAGAGTGGATTTGCCGGAGCCGGACGGCCCGATGACGGACACGACCTCGCCCTCGTCCACCTTGAGAGAAATATCCTTGAGAACGCCCAGATCGGCGAAGCTCTTCTGAGCGTGGTTGATGGTCAAAACATTCATATCCCCGTCTCCTTACTGATAGTAAGACAGCGCTTTTTCCAGCCGTTCCATGACGAACGCGACCAGATAGTTGAACACATAGTAAAACGCCGCTGCCACGGCAAAGGTGACCATACCCGGAGAGTGGGGCGCAACGGCAATGCGGCTCGCCAGCGTGAACATCTCCACCACAGCGACGGCGGAGGCAAGCGAGGTATCTTTCACCAGCGTGATGACCTCGTTGGTCACGGAAGGCAGCACCCGCTTGACCATCTGGGGCAGGATGATGCGGAAGAATGTCTGGAGCTTCGTATAGCCCAGCACCTCCGCCGCCTCATACTGACCCGCAGGGATGGATTCGATGCCGCCGCGGTAGATTTCTGCGAAATAGGCCGCGTAATTTACCACAAACGCAATGATCGTCGCCATAAAACGGGTAGGCGGGCGCATATGAAACAGCAGGTTCGGCGCGTAATAAACCACCATCAATTGAAGCATCAACGGCGTGCCTCGCATGATGGAGATGTAGATCTTGACCAGCGCGCTGAGCGGACGGAACCGGCTTTTGCGTCCGAAATACACCAGCAGGCCCAGCGGAAGCGCCCCGACAAGCGTCAAGGCAAAAATCGTCAGGGTCGTGACAAAAGCTCCGGCCAACTGGGAAACCATTGTTTGAAACGTCATACTCTGTCCTCGCAAAAATGAGATCGGCAGGCAAAAAACGCTCTCACCTGTGATAAATCAAGCTGACGGCGGCGCGGGGCCGCCGTCAGCTCGTCAGAACGAAACAGGAACCGCTTACTGATCCAGCAGGCAGAGGCTGTCGATCACAACGCCCTCTTCCACATAATTCTCGGCGATCTTCAGCATGGTGCCGTCCTTCGCCATGGCAAGAAGCTGCTCGTTCACGGCGTCACGAAGCTCGGTGTTCCCCTTCAGGAAGCCGATAGCGTACTGCTCGGTGGAAACCGCCTCGTCCAGGATCGTATAGCTGCCGGGTTTCTGGTTGATCTGCGCCATGGCTACGCCCAGATCCGCCGCCAGAGCGTCCACGCTGCCCTGATCCAGCTCCATGAAGCCCATGTTGTAGTCCGCAAGCTGCACGACCTCCTTGAGGGTAGCGGCAAAGCCGCTTTCGTCGGCCTCCAGCGCGTCCACCGCAGAGGAGCCGGCCTGAGCCATCACGCTCTTACCCGCAAGATCCGCCTTGGAGGTGATGCCGCTGTCCGACCGGACGACCAGCACGATGCTGTTGTCCACATAGGGCTCGGACCAGGTGTAGTCATTCTCGCGGCCCGTATAGGTAAAGCCGTTCCAAATGCAGTTGATGTTGCCGCTGGAAAGCTCGGCGTCCTTGCTGTCCCAGTCGATGGCGACCGCCTCATACTCCCAGCCCAGACGCTTGCAGACCTCCTGCGCCATGGCCAGATCGAAGCCGTCATACTTGCCGTTCTCGTCGATATAGCCAAAGGGCGGGAACTCCGCGTCAAAGCCGACGATCAGCTTCTTCCCCGCTTCCGCGGTCTTTCCTCCTCCGCAGGCTGCCAGAGACAGCACGAGCATCAGGCACAGCGCCAGACTCATCCATCTTTTCATCTTCATTATCCTCCGTAAAAATACTGTGCTTTCCTCTGTCCCGTTTTTCCTGCGACAGCCGCGGGCAGAGGCGTGTTCCGCTCATACGATCACGATACTTCACCACATTAGCACATTAACATGCTACCACACTAACGTGATAAAGCCAATTGTCGTTTTTTACAAAAAACCGCTGCTTATATCATCAAAAAATTAAGTATTCTGCGAATAAAACAAACGGCTGCGATGCGGAATTCCACTGCTGCGCCGCGGGATCAACGCGGATACGGCTTGACAATTACCCCGAGGGTGCGTAGAATAACGAAAAGCACAAATTTGGAGGATCATGTATCATGGCAAAGATCAAACCGCGCACCCTGTCCGGTTTTATGGAATTGCTGCCCGCACCGCAGCTGCAAATGGAGCGCATCATGGAGATCATCCGCTCGGCCTACGCCCTGTACGGCTTTACGCCGCTGGACACCCCGCTGATCGAGGCGAGCGAGATCCTGCTTGCCAAGGGCGGCGGCGAGACCGAAAAGCAGATCTATCGCTTCACCAAAGGCGACAACGATCTGAGCCTGCGCTTTGACCTGACCGTGCCGCTGGCAAAGTACGTCGCGCTGCACTACGCCGATCTCGCCTTCCCCTTCAAGCGCTACCAGATCGGCAAGGTCTTCCGCGGCGAGCGCGCGCAGCGTGGACGCTTCCGCGAGTTCTATCAGGCGGACATCGACGTCATCGGCGACGGCACGCTCGACATAACGAACGACGCGGAGATCCCCGCCATCATCTACACCGTCTTTTCCCGCCTCGGACTCAGGCGCTTCCAGATCCGCATCAACAACCGCAAGATCCTGAACGGCTTCTACGCCATGCTGGGCCTGACCGAAAAGTCCGGCGACATCATGCGCACGGTGGACAAGCTGGAGAAGATCGGCGCAGACGCCGTGCGTGCGATTTTCGTGGACGACCTCGGCATCAGCGACGAACTGTCGGATGAGATCCTCAGCTTCATCGCCATCCGCGGCACAAATGAAGAGGTCCTCGCCGCGTTGGAGGGCTACCGCGGCAGGAACGAGCTGTTCGACGAGGGACTCAGCGAGCTTACGACCGTCACGAAGTATCTCGGCGGCTTCGGCGTCCCGCAGGAAAACTTTGCGGTCGATCTGACCATCGCCCGCGGCCTCGACTACTACACCGGCACCGTCTATGAGACGACGCTGCTCGACCACCCTGAGATCGGCTCCGTCTGCTCCGGCGGGCGCTACGACAATCTTGCCGGATACTATACCGACCGCCGAATGCCGGGCGTCGGCATCTCCATCGGGCTGACGCGCCTGTTCTACGTTCTCGGCGAGCAGGGCATGCTCAATCCCGAGGTGCCCTCCGCCCCCGTGGACGCGCTGATCCTGCCGATGACGGACGATCTGTCCGCCGCCATCGCCCTCGCAACGGAGCTGCGCGCCGCAGGTCTGCGCACGCAGCTTTACACGGAGGCAAAGAAGTTCAAGGCGAAAATGAATTACGCCGACAAGCTGGGCGCGCCCTTTGTCCTGATCCTCGGTGAGGATGAACTCAGCGCGGGCGTTGTGACCTGCAAGGATATGCAGAGCGGCACGCAGGAGAAGCTCTCCCCCGCCGCCGCCGCAGAACGCATCGCCTCCGCCGCTGCGCAGAGAAAGAATATCGCCTCCATACTGGACGTCTGACGCCGGACAGGCTTCAGACGATCCGATCGGCCGCTCCGCAAACAATCAGCGCCCGCTCATAATAATGAGCGGGCGCTTGCTTTTTATTGGCTGATCGTTACATCCAGATCGCGAAAATGCGCAGGATCGGCTCGACCACGCGGCGGTACCACTTGCGCTTGCGCCATTCGTCCAGCGTGACCAGATGGCTCTGCTCCACGATGCCGTCCATATCCTCCAGAAGCTCTTCCACAACGGCAGAGCCGTACAGCAGCACGCCGCACTCGTAGTGAAGCTGGAAGCTGCGGTAGTCCATATTCACTGAGCCGACCATGGCGACCTCGCGGTCGACCATGACCGTCTTCTGGTGCAGGAAGCCCGGCGTATAGCGGTAAACCTTGATGCCGTGCTCGATCAGCTCGCCGAAGTAGGACTCGGCCACGTGATCCGTGTAGCGGTGATCCGGGATGGAGGGCAGCATCAGCCGCACGTCCACGCCGCCGTCCCCCGCGATGCACAGTGCGCGCAGCGTCTCTGCATCGGGGATAAAGTAGGGCGTCGTAATATAGAGGAAGCGCCGCGCATTGGAGATCAGTTGAAGATAAGCGTCCTCCGCCGGGTTGTCGGGGTTGTTCTGCGGCCCGTCGGTAAAGGGCTGGCACCAGCCCTCCGCGCGCACGTCGCTGTGGGGACGATAGTAGTCGCGCTCGTGATTCGGCTCTTCCGCAAGAAAGCGCCACATGTCGAGAAACGCCGACGTCAGCCCCCACGCGCCGTCGCCCTCAAGACGGACGCCGGCATCCTTCCAGTAACCGAAGCGCGTGATCAGATTCGCGTACTCATCGGCGATATTGATGCCGCCCGTCCATGCAAAGTTTCCGTCCACGCAGGCGATCTTGCGGTGGTCGCGGAAGTTGATATAAAGCTGGTTTACATAGCGGTGCACCGGATTGAACACAATGACCTCGACGCCCGCCTCGCGCAGCGCCTCGATCATCTCGCCGCGAAAACGCCTGATGTTGCCGAAATCGTCGAATATGATCTTGACCTCTACGCCCGCGCGGGCCCGCTCGCACAGGATGTCGAACAGGCTGCTCCAGATCTTCCCCTCGGCAAGGATAAAGTATTCGAGAAAGATGAACCGCTCGGCCCCGGCGCACTTCGCGAGAATATCCTCCAGAAAAGGTTTGCCCTCGGGGAAATACGCCGCGGCGGTATTCTGGTACACCGAAAAATCACGGCGGCGCAGGCTCCCGGCAAGCCGGGCCCACGTCGGCATCGCCTTTGCCAGCTTGTCGGCGTTGAGCTCGCCGCGTATCCGCACGCTCTCCGGCTCTTCCTCGCGGCGCGTTTCCTTCCGGTTCAGCCGCCTCTGCTCCAGACGGTAACCCCAGAGCAGATAGAGGATCAGCCCGGCAACCGGAACGGTCAGGATCAGGATGATCCATGTAAACTTATACATCGCGTCGCCGCGCCGGTTGTAGATACCGATGGCGACAACAAGTCCCGCGATCTGCAAGGCGACGTAGACGATGGCGGCGTACTGCCGCAGGAAAAAGGTGAGGAGAACGATGAGACCAACCTGCATCGCAAGCAAAAATGCGGCAAGCGCAATGCGCAGCGCCGCCGCGATGCGGCGTTCTCCCCGCTGCTGCAGGCCGTGACCTTTCACGCGTTCTCCCTCCCCTCTCCTGTTTTTTTATCTTACTCCGCCGCTGTTCTCGTGCAGCAGATTCTGGCGGATATCATAGAGCTTCTGCGACAGATCGACGTAGTACGTCTGCGGGTTTTCAAAGCGCTTGTACTCGTCCCAGAGCATGTCGACCTGCTGCGCGCAATAGTCTCTGATCTCGTTGATCGTCGGACGCCGGTAGACCAGCTTGCCGCCCTGATAGATCGGCTCCATCAGCTCGCGCGCCTCAAAGTCGTAGACTGTCTTGCGCTTCCAGGTCGCATCGGGGTCGAATATCTCCAGCGTGCCGCTGTCGTCCACGGTTTCATCGTAAACAGCAAGGTAGTCGGCGATCGCCTTGCCCGTATCGCGGCCGATGAAGCGGTATATCTTCTTGAAGTGCGGCGTTGTGATCTTGCCGATATTCTCGCTGATCTTGATCTTCGGGCGGATGGTCCCGTCCTCGTTCTCAACGGCGACCAGCTTGTAAACGCCGCCGAACACCGGCTCGCTCCGGGCGGTGATCAGGCGCTCGCCCACGCCGAAGGCGTCGATCTTCGCGTCTTGGTTCCAGAGATCGCGGATCAGATACTCATCCAGCGAGTTGGAGACGGTGATCCTGCAGCTCTCCCAGCCCGCCGCATCCAGCATTTTGCGCGCCTCGCGCGTGAGATATGCAATGTCGCCGGAATCGAGCCGGATGCCGCAGTTGGTGATGCCGCGGGGCTTCAGGACCTCATTGAAGACGCGAATAGCGTTCGGGATCCCGCTCTTGAGCGTATTGTAGGTATCCACGAGCAGCGTCGCGTTCGTGGGATACAGCTCGCAGTAGGTTTTGAACGCCTCGTACTCGCTGTCGAACATCTGCACCCATGCGTGCGCCATCGTACCGAGCGCCGGCGTGCCGTAGAGCTGGTCGGAGATCGTGCAGGCGGTGCCGACGCAGCCCGCGATATAAGCGGCGCGCGCGCCGTCAATGGCGGCGGCGCTGCCCTGCGCACGGCGAGAGCCGAACTCCATGACCGCCTTGCCCTTTGCGGCGCGGACGATGCGGTTCGCCTTGGTCGCGATCAGGCTCTGGTGGTTGATCGTCAGCAGCGTGAATGTCTCGATCAGCTGCGCCTCGATGGCGCGGGCGCGGACGGTGACCAGCGGCTCGCGCGGGAAGATCGGCGTGCCCTCCGGGATGGCCCAGATGTCGCCGGTGAACTTGAAATTGCGGAGATACTCAAGGAACTCTTCGCTGAACAGCTTCCTTCCCCGGAGGTATTCGATGTCCTCTTCCGTAAAGTGCAGGTCTTCGATGTAGTCGATCAGCTGCTCAAGTCCCGCCGCGATCGCAAAGCCGCCCTTGTCGGGTACCGAGCGGAAGAACGCGTCAAAGTAGGTGATGCGGTCCGCCTGACCGCTCTCGAAGTAGCCGTTGGCCATGGTCAGCTCATAAAAGTCGCAGAGCATGGTCATATTCAGCTTTTTATCTGTTCTCATGAGTCAGAAGTCCTCCCTTTTTCTTCCGGTGCGGAGTCTTTTACGCCTGTTCTGTCTATCGATTTATTATAGCCGGATAAACTACATAAAGCAAGTGCTTTCACGTTTTTCCGCTCATCGGATTTCCCGTTCAAGACTCTTGCAAAAATCGAACGTTTATGCTATCTTAATAAAAGAAGGGGGTGACGGCGACGGCGCGCACCATTTTTCACTGTGACCTGAACAGCTTTTATGCCAGCGTCGAGCTGCTCTCCCATCCGGAGCTGCGCGGCGTGCCTGTCGCGGTTTGCGGCGACCCGGAGACGCGTCACGGCATCATCCTCGCGAAGAACGAGCCGGCAAAGGCGCTCGGCATCAAAACTGCGGACACCGTCTGGCAGGCAAAGCGCAAATGCCCCGAGCTGGTGCTGCTTCCGCCGCACCACGAGCTGTATGCGGCCTACTCCAAAAAGATCAATGCCCTTTACTACGAGTACACCGACCTGGTCGAGCCCTTCGGCATCGACGAGAGCTGGCTGGACGTGACCGGCTCGCTCCACCTCTTCGGCGGCGATGCGAGGGCGCTTGCCGACGCGCTTCGCGCGCGTGTCCGGAACGAGCTGGGGCTGACCATCTCGGTGGGCGTTTCATTCAACAAGGTATTCGCGAAGCTCGGCAGCGATTATAAAAAACCCGACGCCACCACCGTCATCCCGCCCGACGGCTGGCAGGATATCGTCTGGCGCATGCCCGTCGGCGACCTCCTGTTCGTCGGCCGCGCTGCGAGCGGGATGCTGGACAAGTACGGCATCCACACCATCGGAGAACTTGCGGCATGTAAAGAAGAAATGCTTGACACTTTGATGGGCAAGATGGGCGTCCAGCTCCACCGCTGCGCCAACGGGCTGGACGATTCCCCCGTTCGCTCGGCCGACGCGCTCGAGCCGGTAAAATCCGTCGGCAACTCGACGACCTTTCCCCGCGACCTCACGAAATGGGACGAGCTGCGCGACGGCGTCGCGCTGCTCAGCGATTCGGTGGCGATGCGCCTGCGGCGGCACGGACTCTACTGCGGCGGCGTGGCGGTGGGACTGCGCGACAATAAATTCAACAGCGTCTCCCGGCAGAAGACCCTGCCCCGCTCGACGCATCTGATGCGCGAGATCGAGGACGCGGCGCTGGAGCTGCTGCACGCGGCGTGGAAGGCTCCGACGCCGGTCCGCCTGCTGTCCGTTACGGCGATCTACCTCACGGAACAGCAGGAGACCCACGTGCAGATGGATCTGTTCGGCACACCGCCGGAGACACAGGAAAAACAGGAGGCGGTGGAGGACGCGATGGCGCGCATCCGCGCCAAGTACGGCAAGGACGCGATCACCTATGCAAAGCGCAGCGGCGATTTCGGCAAAATAACCGACCATGACTGAAAAAATCGTGAAATTCAGAGAAAAAACGCTTGACAAGCAACATTTGCATCGCTATACTAGGAGAGCCGCTTTGAATGGGCAGAAAGCGTCGGCACAGGCCGTCCGCCCCCGAGAGCGAGTCCGTAATTAAGGAAAGAGGTGCAACACCACATGCAGGCTATCATCGTTACCGGCGGTAAGCAGTACAATGTCGCGGAGGGCGACACACTGTTTGTCGAGAAGCTCCCCGTCGAGGCGGGCGACGACGTGACGTTCGATCAGGTTCTCGCCATCGTTGACGGCGAAAACACTCAGTTCGGCGCTCCCACCGTGGAGGGCGCGAGCGTCGCGGCGAAGGTCGTCAAGAACGGCAAGGGCAAGAAGATCCGCGTCTTCAAGTATCTCCCGAAGAAGGGTTACCGCAAACGCCAGGGTCATCGCCAGCCCTACACCAAGGTCGAGATCGGCAAGATCAGCTTCTGATGACGACGGTCACGTTCCTCACCGAGGGATCGCGCATCACGGGCTTTGACGTCTCGGGCCACAGCGGTCTGGCGGAGGCGGGCGCGGACATCCTCTGCGCCGCGATCACCAGTGCCGTGCGGCTGACGGAAGCCACGATCAACGACATCTTCGGCCTCGCCGCGGCTGTCAGGGTGCGCGAAAAGTCCGGCTCTATCTCGCTCCGCGTTCCCGGCGGTCTTTCCGATCGGGACGAGCACGCGGTACAGGGCCTTTTGTCCGGCCTGATGCTCTATTTTTCAGAGCTGCACGACGAGTATCCGGACAACATTGAGGTTTTGGAAGCGTAACGCTTCCCTATTCTACAAGAAAGGACGGCATCATATCATGCTGAACATCGGTCTTCAGTTCTTTGCTCATAAAAAAGGTATGGGCTCGACCAAGAACGGCCGCGATTCCAAGTCCAAGCGCCTTGGTCTCAAGCGTGCCGACGGTCAGTACGTTCTCGCCGGCAACATTCTGGTTCGTCAGCGCGGCACGCGCATCCATCCGGGCGCAGGCGTCGGCATCGGCTCCGATGACACGCTCTACGCCAAGGAAAGCGGTGTGCTCCGTTTTGAGCGCCTTGGCAAGGATCGCAAGCAGGCTTGCGTTTACCCCATCGAGGAGTAAGAAACAGAAAACCCCGAGCTGACCGCTCGGGGTTTTTTCACACAAACGCACACACGATCCCCATGGAGGTGTTCCTATGGCAGCAGCATTCATTGACACCGCGCGCATCAGCGTGCGCGCCGGCAAGGGCGGCAACGGCGCCGTCGCGTTCCACCGCGAGAAATACGTCGCCGCGGGCGGCCCCGACGGCGGCGACGGCGGAGCCGGCGGCGATATCGTATTGCAGGTCGACGACAATATGTCGACCCTGATGGACTTCCGCTACAAACGCAAATACGTTGCGGAAAACGGCGCAGACGGACAGGGCTCGCGCAAAAGCGGCAAGGGCGGCAAGGCCCTCGTCATTCGCGTGCCGCGCGGCACGCTCGTGCGCGACGCGGAGACGAATGAGATCATCAAGGATATGTCCGAAAGCGAGCCCTTCGTCCTGTGCCGCGGCGGACGCGGCGGCTGGGGCAACGCCCATTTCGCAACGCCCACACGGCAGGTCCCCCGCTTCGCCAAGTCCGGGCTGGACGGGGAAAGCCACGACGTCATCCTCGAGCTGAAGCTTCTGGCGGACGTGGGACTGATCGGCTTCCCCAATGTCGGGAAATCGACGCTGCTCTCCGTCGTCTCAAAGGCGCAGCCGAAAATCGCGAACTACCACTTTACGACCCTCTTCCCCAACCTCGGCGTCGTCTATGTCAACGAGGAGACGAGCTTCGTTCTCGCCGACATCCCCGGCATCATCGAGGGCGCGAGCGAGGGCGCGGGCCTCGGCCACGACTTCCTGCGCCACATCGACCGCTGCCGCCTGCTCGTCCACGTCGTGGACGTGTCCGGCAGCGAGGGCCGCAATCCCGTCGCGGACTTTGACGCGATCAACGACGAGCTTGCGCAGTGGTCGCCGGAGCTGGCGCAGCGGCCGCAGATCGTCGTGGCGAACAAAACCGACATCATGCAGGACGCAACGCTGCTGGACGAGCTGCGCGCGCACGTCGAGCCGCTGCACTGGCCGCTGCTCCCCCTCTCTGCCGCAAGCCATACCGGCACCCGCGAGCTGGTGCAGAAAATTGCCGAAAAGCTGGCGGAGCTCCCGCCGGTAACGGTCTACGAGCCGACCTATGTGCCGCGTCCGCCGCAGCTCGACACAAGCGAGCCGCTGGAGATCGAGGTCTCGGACGGCGTGTGGTACGTCACGGGCAGATGGCTGGAGCGCCTGATGTCGAACGTCAACTTCTCCGACTATGAGAGCCGCATGTTCTTTGACAAGACGCTGCGCGACAACGGCGTCTTCGCCCAGCTCGAGGAGCGCGGCGTCAAGGACGGGGACACGGTCGACCTCTACGGCTTACAGTTTGAGTATCAGAAGTAAATCCAAACAGCAAAAAAAGAGCGGCATGAGCCGCTCTTTTTTATGTTGTCCTGTCATTTGGGCCGGGCCGCCGCACAGAGACGCGGCCGGTCCTCATTTTGCCGTGAGCCCGTACTCCTCGGCAAGCTTGCGCCAAGTCGGAAGCGAGCGCTTGATGGTCTCGTTGCTGACGCAGTAGGCCACGCGGGCGTAGCCCGGGGTCCCGAAGCTGTCGCCGGGGACGATGAGCAGATTGTCCTTCATCGCGCGGCGGCAGAACGCCTCGGCATCCGGCTCCGGCGTCTTCATAAACAGGTAAAACGCGCCGTCGGGATGGACGCAGGTGTAACCCATCTCGGTGAGCGAACCGTACAGAAGGTCGCGGTTCTCCTTGTACTTGGAGATGTCGCTCGTCGCGCCGATACACTCGGCGGCAACCAGCTGCCACATGGACGAAACGCAGATGTAGCCGAACGCACGGATAATACCCATGCAGGCGGCGAGGATATCGCTGTAATTGTCGACGTTTTCCGTCATCGCCATAAAGCCGACGCGCTCGCCGGGGAGCGACATGCCCTTGCTGAAGGAATAGCAGTCGATGGTGTTGCGGTAGATCGACGGGATGTAGACGGCCTCCTGCCCGTCATAGACCAGCTCGCGGTACGGGCCGTCCGCCACGATGTAGATCGGGTGACCGTACTCGACCTGCTTGCGCTCGAGCAGCGCGGCGAGGCCCTCGAGACCCTCGCGCTTAAATACGACGCCCGAGGGATTGTTCGGCGAGTTGAGCACCAGCATCTTCGTGTCGGGCGTGATCGCCTGCTCCGCCGCGGCAAGGTCGAGCTGGAAGGTGCCGGGCTCGGTCGGGCATTCGATGAGGCTGGAGCCGACGGATTCGGCGTAGTACTTGTAGTCCATGAAATAGGGCGCAAACGTCATCATCTTCCCGCCCTCGGAGAGCAGCACGCGGGTCAGCACCGCGAGGCAGGTGGACGTGCCGCAGGTGATGATGACGTCCTGCATGCGGTACGGGATACCGAAGGTCTCGGTCAGATAGTCCGCGACCTTTTTGCGCACATCGGGATATCCTGGCGCGGGCGCATAGGTGTGCAGCTTCCACGCGGGAACAGTCTCAACCATCCTTTTCATCGTCTCGTGGACGATCTCGGGCGGATCGATGCTCGGCGAGCCGATCGTAAAGTTGTAGATGTTCTCTGCGCCCACCTTCTTCGCCTGCTCCGCGCCATACTCCGCGATCTCGCGGATGATGTTGCCGCTGCTGCCCCAGGCCACCAGTTTCTTGTCGATCATGATACCAATCTCCTTACGTTTATATAGATAGAACGCGTTTTGATTCGCTGGATCGTCTCATTTGCTGTGCTGCCGATTTCGCGCGATCATGCGGATGCGCCCGCCGCCGCGCAGACACGGCTTTGCTTCAGAATGCGTCTTCGATGTACTCGATGCGCGCGGACCCTCCGTCCGCATAGACCTCCGCCACGTCGAAGCGGCAGACTGCGTCGGGATCGTGGGTCGCAAGGTAGTGCGACGCCGTCATGCGCAGACGCCGCTGCTTCGCCGCCGTCACAAACTCGCGCGGCAGACCGTGGTCCGTCCGGCTGCGCAGCTTGACCTCCACAAAGCAGAGGGTCGCTCCGTCGTGCGCGATCAGGTCGATCTCGCCGTAACGGCAGCGGTATCGGGAAGCGTCGACATGATACCCATGCTCGCGCAGGTATTCCGCTACCTGCGCCTCGCCCCAGTCGCCGCGCGCTCCTGCCGTCACTTTTCGCTCTCCCACTTTTTCAAAAACGTCATCCGATGCGCGGGACACGGGCCGTACTTCTCGTACATCTCGCGGTGCAGCGCCGTGCCGTAGCCCTTGTGCTGCGCGAAACGATACTGTGGGTACTGCCTGTCCAGCACATCCACCACAAAGCGGTCGCGGCTGACCTTTGCAAGCACCGATGCAGCCGCAATGCTTACTGACAAGCTGTCTCCCTTTACAATGCAGCGGTGCGGTGTCGTGATGGCGGCGGACCTGCCGTGATCGCGGTTGCCGTCGATCAACGCAAAATCCGCATGAACGGCGAGGCCGTCGACGGCAAGCTGCATCGCCTTGATGCGCGCGCTCAAAATGTCGGTCGCGTCGATCTCCTTCTCATCCACCCATGCGACGGCATAAGCGGCCGCCCGCTCCTGAATGATCGGGAACAGCGCCTCGCGCTTCTTCTCCGTCAGTCTCTTCGAATCGTCAAGGCCGGGGATCTCACAGCCGTCCGGCAGGATAACAGCCGCAGCGTAAACCGGCCCGCAAAGCGGACCTGCGCCCGCCTCATCCACTCCGCAGACCATCATAAAGCCCGCAGCGCGAAGCTCTCTTTCGTAAGAATAGTCAGGCATCGGCACTCTCCGGCGGCTCCTCAAGTGTAAAGCGGCCAAGCTTGCCGCCTCTGAATTCATCAAGCAAGATGCGGCTCATGCGCTCGGTATCCACCTCGCCGCCAGAGATCAGGAAGCCGCGCCTGCGCCCCGCCTTCTCCACCAGCGTCCAGCCGTCCTCATCGGGCTCGACCGCGATCTTGTAGCGCTCGGTCAACGCGGCGGGATAGTGCGCGCCGAGATAGCCCATCAGGCGCATCGCCAGCTCTTCGATGTCCAGAACCTCGTCGCGAATCGCTCCGGTGAATGCGAGGCGGACGCCGACCTCCGAATCGTCGAACTTCGGCCAGAGGATGCCGGGGGTATCCAGCAGCTCCAGCGTCCTGTCCACAGGCACCCACTGCTTGCCGCGTGTAACGCCGGGACGGTCCTCCGCCTTCGCGGTCCGGCGGCCGGACACCTTGTTGATGAAGGTGGATTTTCCCACGTTCGGGATGCCCAGCACCATCACGCGCAGCACGCGTCCGACTTGGCCCTTCGCCTCGTAGGCGGCGATCCTGTCCTTCAGCAGCGTTCGCACGGCGGGCGCAAACTGCTTGACTCCCGCGCCGCTCTTCGCGTCGACTTCGATGACTGCATATCCTTCGGCGCGGAACCATGCCGCCCAGCGCTTCGTCACGGCGGCGTCCGCCTGATCGACGCGGTTGAGCACAAGGATGCGCGGCTTCCCCACCGTCAACTCGTCAAGATCGGGGTTGCGGGACGAGAGCGGGATGCGCGCGTCCACAATCTCGCACACGGCGTCCATATTCCCGATCTCCGCCGTGATCATGCGGCGGGTCCTAGTCATGTGGCCGGGGAACCAGCTCAGGCTGTCCAACTGCATGGCGTCAGCTCCTGCTCAGCGCTCCGATGCGGCTGAAATCGCGCTTCTCCGTCTCCGCATCGGGGCCGGGGAACACCAGAAACACCGCCTTGCCGATCAGATAGCGCTCGTCCACCGTGCCGATATGAGGCTCGCGGCTGTCGGTGCTGTGGTTGCGGTTGTCGCCCATGAAGAACACCGAATTCTCCGGTACCGTCAGCGGAAAGCTCATGCCCTCGGCGGTATAGGTGCGGTCGTTGATATAGGCCTCCTCCAGCGCTTCGCCGTCCACATAGACGGTGCCGGAAAAGAAGTCGATATCCACCGTCTGTCCGCCGACGGCGATGACGCGCTTGACGATGGGGTCCTCCGAAAAGGTCAGCTTGCGCGCGATGACCACGTCTCCCTGCCGGTACTCGCCCACCAACGCGGAATTGATGACCAGCAGCCGGTCGCCCTCCTGCAGCGTCTGCCGCATGGAGGGACCCTGAACGCCCATCATGCGCACGGCAAAGCTGAATACCAGCACAATGGTCAGCACGGCCGCCACGCAGGAGCTGATCCATTCGTACAGCCCGCGTCCGGGGATATTCCCGATCGCTTCAGGCGCGTTCTCTGTGATCTCTTCCTGCGTGTCCGCGGTCATATTTTCCAGATTTTCCTGTTCAAAATCACTCATGGTACGCTCCAAGTAAAAACTCAATGCTGGTATTTTATCATATTTTTTTTAAAACACAACCGTAAGCAGAAAAAAAGCACGGCTCAGCCGTGCTTTTTTATTCGAGACTGTCTTACTCCGCCTTGGTCTTCGCCTCAATGACCTTGACGGTACGACCGTTATAGGTACCGCACTCCGGGCACATTCTATGGCTCAGACGCAGCGCGCCGCACTTCGGGCACTTGATCAGCTTCGGAGTCGTCAGCTTCCAATGAGAGCTGCGTCTCTTATCACGCCTCGCACGGGATACTTTCCCCTTCGGGACTGCCATGTTGACACCTCCTTGATTGCAAACGGTGTTGTACCGTGTTATTTATAACAGTTGCTGCAATGCCGCCCAGCGCGGGTCAATCTCCTTTTTGCAGCGGCAGGCCTCAAAGTTGAGGTTCGCGCCGCAGCCGGAGCAAAGGCCCCTGCAATCCTCACGGCAGAGCGTTTTTGTGTCCATGTTGAGAATGAACGCCTCGCGCGCCAGCTCATCCAAATCGAACGCGCCGTCGTCGAGCAGCAGGATATCGTCGTTTTCCTCGTCCTCCAGCTCGTTTGCGAGCATCTGCTCCAACGAGACATGGAAGGGCTTGTCGAACACGGTACCGCAGCGGTCGCACACGCACGAGAGCATCGTATCCACATCCGCCGTCAGTCGAAGCATCCCCGCGATGTTCCGCACCGCTCCTACCACTGAAACGGGCCGAACCGCAGGACACACGCCGCCGAAGTCCACATCGGAGAAGTCCAATTCCTCGTTGAACTCGATTCCGCCTCCGGGGGTGTTAATGATCCCTTTGACATCCAGACGCATACTACACCTCGTAATGACACGAATAGTATTATAGGCAACGCATCGGCGCTTGTCAAATACTTTTTTCGATTTTTATTGAATATTCTTCTTCTATGCCATACAATATGCAAAGACCAACGAAGGGAGCGATGTCATGCGCGCATTCACCATCGACAAAAACGACGTCGGGCAGCGGCTCGACCGCTTTCTTGCCAAGGCGATTCCTCTCCTTCCGGCGTCGCTGGCGCAGAAATACGTCCGCATCAAGCGCATCAAGGTCAACGGCGCCCGCGCGGCGCGCGACCTGCGGCTGAGCGAGGGCGATCTCGTCGAATGCTACATCAACGACGAGTTTTTTGACGCGCCGGACGAGAACAACGTCTACCTGACCATCGCCTCGCCGAAGGTGAACGTCGTCTACGAGGATGAGAACATCGTCCTGCTGGACAAGCCTGCGGGCCTGCTCTGTCATCCGGGCGACGGCGGCGCGGGCGGCGTCACGCTGATCGACCACCTGCTCGCCTATCTCTATCAGAAGCGCGAATGGCGGCCGCGCGAGGAGAATTCCTTCGCGCCGGCGCTGTGCAACCGCATCGACCGCAACACGAGCGGCCTCGTCATCGCGGCGAAGAACGCCGAGGCGCTGCGCATCCTCAACGACAAGATCCGAAGCCGTGAGATCGCGAAGTATTACCTCTGCGTCTGCCTCGGTCGGCCGGAGCCGCCGAAGGGCCGGATCGAGTGCATTCTGCGCAAGGACGAACGTGAGAACAAGATGCGCGTTTACCACCGCGCGGTCCCCGACGGGCGCAGCGCCGTCACGCTCTACGACACGCTTGCCACGCGCGAGGGTCTGTCCCTCGTCGAGGTCGAGCTGCTCACCGGGCGCACGCACCAGATCCGCGCGAGCTTTGCCGACGTCGGACATCCCCTGCTCGGCGACGGCAAATACGGCAATGGCGCGGCGAACCGCAAATACGGCGAGACAGCGCAGCTCCTCTGCTCGCACCGCCTGCGCTTTGACTTCCCCACGGACGCGGGCGCGCTCGAATACCTCAAGGGCAGGGAGTTCGCGGCGGAGACGCCGCCCTTCCAGCACAAATATTTCTGACAGCAAAACGGAGGCTTCGCGAAAAAGCCTCCGTTTTGTTTGCGCTCAACTGCGCGGATTTTTGATCTTTTCCTTCAGCTCTTCCGCCTTCGCCTTGACCTTCTCGTCGAGATCGGTCCTGTCCAGCACATCCTGGACCTTGCCCTTGAGCTTGTCGGCGTTTTCTCTGACCGAAGCCTTCAGCGCCTCGGTATCGCCGCTCGTCACCTTCTCGCGGAGCTTGTCCGCCTCCGCCTTGATCTTCTCGTCCAGATCGGTCTTGTCCAGCACGCCCTGCACCTTTTCCTTCATGCGGCTCGCCGTCTCGCCAACCTTTTCGTCGAGGTCGGTGCTGCGAAGCGTCTCCTTGACCTTGTCCTTGAGATCGTCCAGATCCATGATATGTTCTCCTTTCGCTTTTCTTCCGATAGTATGCGCTTACTTTTTGAAACTATCCTTCAGCGAAACGGTGCGGTTGAACACGATATGCCCCGCCGTCGAATCGCGGTTGTCGAGGCAGAAATAACCGAGACGCATGAACTGGAACGTCGGCGCGGTCCTGCCCGCCCTCTCGCTCCTGTCGTACTCCGCCGCCGCCTTCGCGAGCTCCGGCTCGATCTTGCAGTTCTGAAGGACCTGCAGCGAGTCGGGGTTCAGGCAGTCGAGGAAGTTCTTGTCCGGGCCGTCGGGCGCGGGATCGTTGAACAGGTAGTCGTACAAACGCACCTCGGCGTCCACGGCGCTCGCCGCGTCGACCCAGTGGATCGTCGCGCCCTTGACCTTGCGCCCGTCGGCAGGGTCGCCGCCCCGGGAGTTGGGGTCGTAGGTCGCGTAGACCTCGACGATATTGCCGTCCTCGTCCTTTTTGCAGCCGGTGCAGCGGATGAGGTACGCGCCCTTCAGGCGGCACTCGGGGCCGTTCGGCGTCAGGCGCTTATACTTGGGGATCGGCGTCTCCATAAAGTCATCCGCCTCGATCCACGCCTCGCGGGAGAAGGTGATCGTATGCTTGCCGGCGGTGGGATCGGTGGGATTGTTCTCCACCTCAAAGGTCTCGCTCGCGCCCTCGGGATAGTTCGTGACGACGAGCTTCACCGGATGCAGCACGGCCATCGTACGCTCGGCGTGCTCGTTGAGGTCCTCGCGCAGGCAGTGCTCGAGGAAGCTGTACTCAATGGTGGACGGCGCCTTGGCGACGCCGATGCGCTCGCAGAAATTGCGGATCGACGCGGGCGTAAAGCCGCGGCGGCGCAGGCCGCAGAGCGTCGGCATACGCGGATCGTCCCAGCCGGAGACGTAGTTCTCCTCGACCAGCCTGCGCAGCTTGCGCTTGCTCATGACCGTGTAGTTGATGCCGAGGCGCGCGAACTCGATCTGGCGCGGCTTGTGATACGGGATGGAGACGTTGGTCACGACCCAGTCGTACAGCGGGCGGTGCTCCTCATACTCCAGCGAGCAGAGCGAGTGCGTGATGCCCTCGATCGCGTCCTGGATCGGGTGCGCAAAGTCGTACATCGGGAAGATGCACCACTTGGTCCCCTGCCGGTGATGGTCGATATACCGGATGCGGTACATGACCGGGTCGCGCATGTTGAAGTTGCCCGAGGCAAGGTCGATCTTCGCGCGGAGCGTCCGGCTGCCCTCGGGGAACTCGCCGTTCTTCATGCGCTCGAACAGGTCGAGGTTCTCCTCGATGCTGCGGTCGCGATACGGCGAGACGGCGGGCTTGCCGATGTCGCCGCGATTCGCCTTGAATTCCTCAGGCGACAGGTCGCAGACATAGGCGAGGCCCTTTTTGATGAGCTCGATGGCATACTCGTAGGTCTGCCCGAAATAGTCGCTGCCGTAGAAGAAACGGTCGCCCCAGTCGAAGCCGAGCCAGTGGATATCCTCCTTGATGGCGTCGACGAACTCGGTGTCCTCCTTCGCAGGATTCGTATCGTCCATGCGCAGGTTGCACAGGCCGCCGAACTTCTCCGCCGTGCCAAAATCGATGATCAGCGCCTTGCAGTGACCGATGTGCAGATAACCGTTGGGCTCAGGCGGAAAACGGGTATGCACCTGCATGCCCTCATACTGCCCGCCGGGTCCGATATCCTCCTCCACGAAGGCATGGATAAAGTTTTTGCTTTCGCTTTCCGCAGCATCGATGATCTTGACTTCGTCCGCCATAGTGATGTTCCTCTCCTGTGTGAAAAATAATGTAGTATTATATCTCCTTCTGCCTGACTTGACAAGTTTTTTCCAAAAATACTTGCCGTGAAAACAGCAGATTCAACACATCCAGCAGCGCGTTGGCGCTCAGATGCTCCGGCAGGTCCAGTTCCCTGATGAGCGCGGCGCGTTTGGCCGCGCTGCCGGACCCGATCAGCCCCGCGTCCAGCATGTCCGCCTTGGTGATCGGCTCTCCCCTGCTTTGGCTCTCTTCGCCCTCGAAGGTCGCGCCTGCGCGGCGGAGCGCGTCCAGCAGCACGTCGGGACTCATGCCCTCGACGCCGAGCTTCCCTTCCCTGCCGCCTTTGCGCTTGCGCTTCTCCCTGCCGTACACGTCTGGCGCGTAGGCGTGCCTGACGTTCTCCTTCGGCAGCGCGCCCTTCAGACGGTTCCGGATCACAAAACCCGCGCCGTCCGGATCGGTAAAGAGCACAAGGCCGCGCGTCTCCGCCAGGCGGTGCAGCAGCGACAGCTTCTGTCCGTCGTTGAACACGCCGAATCCGCCGACGTCGACGATCGTCGCGTCCACGACCTGCGAGAGCGTATTTTTGTCATAGCGTCCTTCGACGACGATGACCTCTTTGATCTTCGGCTTGCTCATACGTTCTTCTGCGCGAGCTCCATCAGCAGCAGCTTGAGCTCGCCCTCGTCGTCCACGCCCTTCTCGCTCTTGAGGCGTCGGTCGAGCCTCTGGCAGAGCTTCAGGCTGTTCGCGCACCACTCCCGCGTGGTCCGGCGCGCCGCGTCGAGCAGCAGCCGCGCGGGATAGTCCGAGCGCATGCCCCACTGCTCCATGAGCCAGAGCTTGTCGCGTCCCTCGTCCAGCGCGATGCGCGCCGTGTAGAGTCGCCGCAGCTCTTTGCCGACGACGGCGAGGATCATGAACGGCTCCTCCTGCCGCTTGAGCAGCTGTCCCAGAATATCGCTCGCGCCGTTGTAGTCGCCGCGCGTGACGGCGTTCGTGAGCTGGAACGCCACCGCGTCCAGCACCGGATCGGCGACGGCGTTGATGTCGTCGATCGTGATCGCCTTCCCTCCGGCGTAGGACCCGATCTTCTCGATCTCCGGCACAAGACCGGTCATAAGGCTGCCGCTGGTGAAGATCAGATGCTCCGCCGTGCGCGCGTCGATGTCCTTGCCCAGCGCGCGGAAGCGGCGGCGGATCCAGTTGATGAGGTCGCTCTTGTCCTGAATGTCGAACCGAACGACCTGCGCGCGCCGATCCAGCGCGGCGCAGAGCGTCTTGAGCCTCCTGTCCGGCTTGTACTCCAGAACGTCGTACACGAACACGAGGCAGCAGTACTCCGGAAAGTCCTCCAGCAGCGTGACGAGCAGGCTCCGCGCCGCCTCGTTCAGCTTGAACAGGTCGCAGTCGGTGACGACGACCATCGTGCGTTCCGTCATCATCGGCATCGCTTCCGCCGCCTCGACCAGCTCCGCCATCGAGAGGCCCTTGCCGTCCAGACGGTGGTAGTTGAAGTCCTCAAAGCCCTCCGGCACCAGCGCCTTCTTCAGCTCGCCGAGGTAATATGCGCGCAGATAGCTCTCCTCGCCGTGGAAGACGTAGACCTGCCCGGGCTGACCGGACGCAAGATCGCTTTTCAGTTTTTGGTAGCCCTTGTCGGGTGTTCCCTTCGCCATCGCTTGCTCCTATTGGACCGTGATGTGGATATTCCCCTGCAGGTCGGTGCGATAGACTGCCGCGCCCGCTCCGATGAGGCGGCGGAGCGCCTCCCTGTCCGGATGTCCGTAGCGGTTGTTCAGGCCGCAGCTGACGACGGCGGTCTCCGGCTTCACCTCGGCCAGCAGATCCCCGCCCGTCGAGTACCGCGAGCCGTGGTGTCCGACCATCAGCACCTCGACGTCCGGCATCGCATGGGCGGTGATGAGGAGGTACTCCGTGTTCGCGTCCATGTCGCCGGTAAACAGCGCGTCAAAGTCCCCCGCGGTGCAAAGCGCCGACAGGCATTCCTCATTCATATCGCCCTCTGCGAGCGGCGGATAGACGGTGATCGACGCCTCCCTCAGCGGGAGGACCTCCGTATCGCGGACAAAGCGCACGGGGATGCCGAACTGCTCCGCCAGCGCCAGCACCCCGGCGCGGAGCTCGTCGTCCGGCTCAATATCCGGCAGAACGAGCATGTCCGCCTTCAGCCGCGAGAGCAGCACCTCGAGTCCGTCGCAGTGGTCGTCGTGGTAGTGGGTCAGCACGATATAGTCAAGCGCGTGGATGCCTACGCTTTGCAGATAGTCCGCCGTCACATCGCCCGCGTCCAGATACGAGCTGCTGCCGCAGTCGATCAGCGCAGTCGCGTCTTTGGAGTGCAGCACCACGCTCTGTCCCTGTCCGACGTCCAGCGCGACCATATGAAGCGAGCCAGAGCGCATCGGCAGGGTGTTGAGCCAGACCGTGAGCGCCAGCGTTGCCACCGCGAGTCCGCCCGCCATCAGCCAGCGAAGCTTCCCGCGCTCAAGGAAATAGCACGCGGCGAACATGGCGTAGACATAGACCAGCCAGAATTTGAGATAACTGTTTGCGAAATACACCGCGTGCCACGGCAGCCGCGTCAGGCCGCGCGCCGCCGTCAGCAGGTACATTGCGCCGAAATGCGGCGCGACGGCAACAAGCCTCGCCAGCGGCAGCCAGATGAAGCCCAGCAGCGTCGCAGCGAGCCCCGTCACAAAGGTGAGAGCCGCCGCCCAGAGACACAGCAGGTTGCTCAGCGGCGTGAGCAGCGCAAGATAGCCGAAGTAAAACGCGGTGAGCGGGACCGTGAACACCAGCGCGCCCGCCGTCGTGGCGAGCGAGCCGAGCACGAACCATGCCGCCCTGCTGCGTTTCTTTTCCCGAATACGGCTGTAGAGCTTCTCCGTCAGCGTGATCAGTCCCGCCATCGCGGCAAAGGACAGCTGCAGCGATACGCTTTTCACCGCGAACGGGTTCTGCGCCAGGATCAGGAGCAGCGCCAGCGAAAGCGAGGTCACCGGGTCGCTCTCCCGCTCGAAGATCGGCGCGATCAGCAGCATGGTGAGCATCACGCAGGCGCGCACGATCGAGGGCGTCAGCCCCACCATCAGGGCGTAGAACGCAAGGATCGGGATCGACACGGCGCACAGCAGCTTCCGGCGATGGAGTCCGATCAGAAAGGTCAGCAGCGAGAGCAGGAAGGCGCAGTGCAGACCGGAAATCGCCGTCACATGGTACAGCCCCGCCTCGCTCAGGCAGGTCTTGTCCGCGGCGTCGAGCTCATAGCGGTCTCCCAGCAGGATGGCGTCCAGAAACGCCCGAGTCCGTTCGGGAAAGCTCTCGCGGATCACGTCCTGCATGCGCCGCGCAAGCCGCTGCGGCGCGTACCGGAGCGAGCCGGCTCTGCCGGTCGCGACCTCCGCGTCTCCCCGTGCGTACAGCAATGCGTAAACGCCGCGGGAGGTGTGGGTGGTGATCTCGGTGTCGTTGATCAAAGCCGCACTGTTGACGTAGGCCTTCGCAGTCAGACGCATGCCCGGCTCAAGGTCCAGCAGCGCCGCGGCGCCGTAGTAGATCGCCTTGCCGCGCAGGCGCGGGTCTGTGACGCGCACCTCAATGCGGCTGCCGTACTCGGTCTCCGACGGGTAGTCCGCGACCTCCATGGTCAGGGTCTCGACCGCGCCCGCCATCGCCTCGTAAGGCGCCTGTACCAGCCGGACGTATGCCCAGTCCCAGCACAGCGCCAGCGCGAGACCCGCGCCGATCAGCGCGGCGCGGCGGCGGGCATTGTCATGCAGTATGCAGGCCCAGAGAAACCCGAGCAGCGCGCAGCCGACCGCCGCGTAGAGGAGCAGCCGATCCGGCAGCAGATACTGCGCGGCGAAGACGCCTGCTGCAAAGGCGAAGCAGGCTGTGGCAAGAATCCTCATCAGAACAGCGAGATCTGGCTCGTCTCGCTCATGCCGGCAAAGGCGCCGAGCGAGCGGAGCTGCTCAATGTGCGCACGGGAGAGCTTGCTGCAGGCCATGGCAAACTCCTCAACGGAGATGAACTCCCGACCGACGCGCTTTTCCGCGATCTCCTGCGCCACGGCCTCGCCGAGGCCGCGCACGGACGTCAGCGGCGGCAGCAGACCGTCCTCGACGATGAGAAAGCGGGACGCGTCGGAGCGGGTGATGTCGATGTTGTGGAAGCGGAAGCCGCGCAGGTAGAACTCGTAGCAGACCTCCAGCGTGGTCATGAGGTCCTGCTCTACCGCCGTGGCGTCCTTCTTGTTGATCTTTTCCTCAATCTCGCGGATGCGCTGTCTCGTGCGCTCCACGCCCTCTTCCGCGTTCGGGAAGCAGCACTCCGCTGCGTCGAACGCCTTGGCGCGGACGGTAAAGAACGTCGCGTAGAACGCCAGCGGCTCATGCACCTTGAACCATGCGATGCGGAACGCCATCATCACATAGGCGACCGCGTGCGCCTTCGGGAAGAGATAGCCGATCTTGGAGAGCGAGTCGATGTACCACTCCGGTACGTCATGCTCGCGCATCGCCTCGACCCAGCCGTCCTCAAAGCCGCCCCGCTTGACCTTGCCCTTGCGGACGGACTCCATGATCTTGAAGCTCATCTTCGGGTCAAGGCCCTTCTCGATCAGATACAGCATGATGTCGTCGCGGCAGCCGACGGTCTCCAGAACGCTCGCCGTTCCGCTCAGGATGAGGTCCTTCGCGTTGCCGAGCCACACGTCCGTCCCGTGGGAAAAGCCGGAGAGCCGCAGCAGCGTGTTGAAGTCCTTCGGCTTCGTGTCGATGAGCATCTGCCGCGTGAAGCGCGTGTTGAACTCCGGGATCGCCACCGCGCCCGTCGGCCCCAGCACCTTGTCGTCCTCATAGCCGAGGGCCTTGGACGTGGTGAACAGGCTCAGCGTGTCCGGATCGTCCAGCGGGATGGCGCGGGCGTTGACGCCCGTGAGGGTCTCGAGCATCCGGATCATCGTCGGGTCATCGTGGCCGAGCATATCGAGCTTCAGGAGGTTGTCCTCCATGCAGTGATACTCAAAATGCGTTGTGATGACGTCGCTGTTCGGGTCGTCCGCCGGATGCTGCACGGGGCAGAAATCCTCCATCTCCATGTCGTCCGGCACAACGACGAGCCCGCCCGGGTGCTGCCCCGTCGTACGGCGCACGCCGACGCAGCCCTCGACCAGACGGTCGATCTCTGCGGCGCTCACCTCGCGGTTGTTCTCCTCCAGATACTTTTTGACGAAGCCGTAGGCTGTTTTTTCCGCCAGCGTGCCGATCGTGCCCGCGCGGAACACCTGCGTCTCGCCGAACATCTCAATGGCGTGGCGGTGTGCGCGGGCCTGATACTCGCCGGAGAAGTTGAGGTCGATATCCGGCACCTTGCCGCCGCCGAAGCCGAGGAAGGTCTCAAACGGAATGTCAAAGCCGTCCTTGACGTATGCTTCGCCGCAGCGCGGGCAGCGCTTGTCCGGCATATCCGCGCCGCAGCCGTAGCTGCCGTCCCGCACGAACTCGACGTTCCGGCACTTCGGGCAGCGGTAGTGCGGCGGGAGCGAGTTGACCTCCGTGATGCCCGCCATATACGCCGCGAGCGACGAGCCCACGCTGCCCCGCGAGCCGACCAGATAGCCGTTTTCCAGCGAGCGCTGTACCAGCTTCTGGGCGCTCATATACACGACGTCGTACTTGCCGAGGATGCCGCCCAGCTCGACGTTCAGGCGATCCGTGATGAGCTGCGGCAGCTTCTCTCCGTAAAGCGCGTGGGCCTTCTCCCAGACCATGCGCTCCAGGTCTTCCTTCGAATTCGCGAGGCGCGGCGGGAACAGCTTGCCCTTGGGCAGCAGCTCGATGGGCTCCGCCATGTCCGCGATGGCGCGCGTATTGGTCACGACCACCTCGTAAGCCTTCTCCTCGCCGAGATAGTCGAATTCCCTGAGCATCTCCTCTGTCGTGCGGAAATAGAGCGGCAGGGGCTGGTTCACGTCGGGAAACTGCTTGCTTGCGAGCAGGATGCGGCGGTATTCCTCATCCTCCGGCTCCTGAAAATGCACGTCGCCGGTGGCGCAGACGGGCTTGCCCAGCTCTTCGCCGAGACGGACGATGGTGCGGTTGTATTCCATGAGCGCCGCGTCGTCCTTTGCCTTGCCCTCGCGCACCAGAAAGCGATTGTTGCAAAGCGGCTGGATCTCCAGATAATCGTAGAATGACGCAATGCGCCTGAGCTCGTCCCGGTCCTTGTGATCGACCACCGCGCGGAACAGCTCTCCCGCTTCGCAGGCGGAGCCGACGATCAGGCCCTCGCGATGTGCCATCAGCTCGGTCTTGTAGATGATGGGAACGCGCTTGAAATGCTTGAGATTCGACGCGGAAATCAGCCTGTAGAGGTTTTTGAGCCCCGTCTTGTTCCGCGCGATCAGGATGATGTGCTTCGGAAAGCGCCCGCTGCGGCTGCTCTCGGGACGCAGCTTGAGCATCTCGGCGTTGATCTCCTGAATGCGCGTCACGCCGCGCGCCTCCAGCATCGGGAAGAACCTCGCAAGCATCTGCGCCACGGGCACCGCGTCGTCGCTCGCGCGATGATGGTTGAACGCGGGCAGGCGCAGATGCTCGGCGACTGTGTCGAGCTTGTAGTTTTTCAGTCCCGGCAGCAGATTCTGCGCGAAGACGAGCGAGTCAAGATAGGTCGGCTCAAACGGGATGCCGCAGCGCTCGCAGCCCACGCGGAGAAAGCCGATGTCAAACTCGGCGTTGTGCGCGGCGAGGATGCGTCCGCCCGTGAAATCAAAGAACGCGCGGAGCGCGTCCGGCAGCTTCGGCGCGCCGGCGAGCATCGCGTCCGTGATGCCCGTAAGCCCCACGATCTCCGGTGTCAGGCGGCGCTCGGGATCGACGAAGGTCTGGAAGGTATCAACGATCTCGCCGTCGCGCAGCAGCACCGCGCCGATCTCCGTGATCGCCTCCTGCTCGGCCTTGAGGCCCGTGGTTTCCATATCGAAGCAGACGATCTCGCCGTGGAAATCGCCGTCCGCCGTACCGTGGACGGCGATGCGGTCGTCCAGATTGTTGACAAAATAACCTTCGCAGCCGTAGAGAACCTTGATCTTGTCCCCCGCCGCCTTCCATGCGTCCGGGAACGCCTGCGCCACGCCGTGATCGGTGATGGCGACGGCGGGCATGCCCCACTTGGCGGCAAGCTTGACGACGCTCTTGGTGTCGGTCAGCGCGTCCATGTTGGACATCTTGGTGTGCAGGTGCAGCTCCACGCGCTTGACCGGCGCGTTGTCCATGCGTCCCTCGTGCCTGACCTCGCTGATGTTGCGCGGGTTGAGCTGGATGTCCTTCCCGTCGTAGGTCAGCTCCATCGTGCCGGCGACGCGGAGCCACATGCCCGGCGCGATCCTGTCCAGCAGCGGCTTCGTCTCCTGCTCCTTCATGTTGTGCCGCACGATGACCGAGCCTGTGTAGTCCGTCATCTCAATGACGACGACCCATATGCCCGACCGCCGCGTCTCGTGGCAGTCGAACTTGAAGACCTTTCCCTCGACGACGGCGCGGCCCATGGTCGCGGTCAGATCGCGCATGGGCGTGGGGCGGCCCTTGATCTCGCCGCCCAAGATGCGGCGGGTCCTGGGCTTCGGCTTTTTCCCCGCGCTCTTTCCCGCCTCCGGCTTCATCGGCGCGGCATGGACATGCAGATGCGCGGCGCGAAGCTCATAGCGCTCCGTCAGCAGCGCCTCCGTCGCGGAAACGACGGCGGACGGAACCTCAAGCGCCGATTCCAGCTCCAGCGTCAGCGTGCGCGCCGCCGCGTCGAGCACCATGTCGGTAATGAGCGCGTCACTCATGTACCGCCGCAGCGTAAAGTCCGGCGCAATGTCGTTGAATATGTCAAAAAACGGCTTTTTCTGTGTCATTGTGTACCTTTATCTCAAAACTTTTCGATCTCATCCAGCAGCGCGTCCGCCAGCTTCTCCTGCGGCACCTTGCGGAGCACCTTGCCCTTTCGGAAAATGAGTCCCTCGCCCTCGCCTCCGGCGACGCCGAGGTCGGCGGCGCTCGCCTCGCCGGGCCCGTTGACGACGCAGCCCATTACCGCGACGGTGAGCTGCTTGTCGCAGTCCGCGAGACGGCGCTCCAGCTCCTCCACCAGCGGGATCATGTCATAGGCCGTGCGCCCGCAGGTCGGGCAGGAAATCAGGTTCACGCCCGTCCTGCGAAGGCCGCAGGCCTGCAGAATGCGCTTTGCGGCGTAGACCTCCTCCACCGGATCGGCGGTCAGCGACACGCGGATGGTATCGCCGATGCCGTCGCAGAGCAGGGCGCCGATGCCGACAGCGGACTTGACCAGCCCCATCGTCGGCGTACCCGCCTCCGTGACGCCGAGGTGCAGCGGGTAATCGACCGTCTCGTGCAGCAGGCGGTATGCCTGTATGTTCAGCGGCACGTCGCTGGACTTGACCGACACGCAGATGTCCGTAAAATCCTGCTGCTCCAGCAGCCGGATATGGCCCAGCGCGCTCTCGACCAGCGCCTCCGGCGTGACCCGGCCGTACTTCGCCAGCAGCGCCTTCTCCAGCGAGCCGCCGTTGACGCCGATGCGGATCGGCAGGCGGCGGGCGCGGCATGCGTCCGCCACGGCGCGCACTCTGTCCACGCCGCCGATGTTGCCGGGATTGATCCGGATCTTGTCCGCGCCCCGCGCCGCCGCCTCGACCGCGAGGCGGTAATCAAAGTGGATATCCGCCACCAGCGGGATGCGAATGCGTTCTTTGATCGCGCTCAGCGCCCGCGCCGCGTCCATATTCGGCACGGTGACGCGGACGATCTCGCAGCCCGCGTCCTCAAGCGCGCGGATTTGGGCAACGGTCGCTTCCACGTTCTCCGTGCGCGTATTGCACATCGACTGGATCGTGACCGGCGCGCCGCCGCCGATGGCGACGCCGCCGATATTCAGCTCCTTTGTCATGGCTTTCCCCGCTATGTCACAAGTTTTGCAACGTCGTTGAACGTCACGAACAGCATAAGTCCCATCAGCAGCGCAAAGCCCGCGACGTTGATGGCCGTCTCGAACTTCTGCGGGATTTTCTTCTTCACCAGCAGCATGGAGATCGCGTTGATGATGAGGATCAGCACCTTGCCGCCGTCCAGCGCGGGCAGCGGCAGCAGGTTCATCACCGCGAGGTTGACCGCGATCAGCGCGCCGAAGAAGAGCACGCTCTCGATTGCGGCGGCAAAGCCCGCCTCCGCCTCGGTCTCCTTCCCCATTTCGCTGATCGTGGACACGATTCCCACCGGCCCGCTCAAATCCTTGACGCCGGCGCTGCCGGTGAGGAGCGCCTGCAGGCTCAGCCGGACAAGGCGCACATAGTCCAGCGCGTTGTACCAGGCGTACCGGAGCCTCAGCCCGGGCGTCGCCTCGACGACGCCGCCGTAGCTGAAGCCGAAGGCGCTGTATTCCTCGCCGTTTTCATCGGTATACACCTGCTTTGTCAGCGTGCGCGTCAGTTTTTCCCCATCGCGCAGGACGACCAGCTCCATCGTATCGCCGCGGGACTTGAACTGCAGGATCGTCGGTACGTCGCTGCGGAGATAGACGCGCTCGCCGTTGATCCGGTAGATCTCGTCCCCGACCATGACCCCGTCCGCACCCGGATTGGGAAACGCGGGATTGAGTTCGACGATCTCGTTCGTATAGAACGCCGTCGCGCCCGCGTAGAGGCACAGCAGGATGAGGAAGCCGGTGAGAAAGTTCATCGCCGCGCCCGCAACGAAGATGAACAACTGTTTCCAGAACGGCTGACGGTTCAGCGCCCGCTCGTCCGGCGACTCCTCATCCTCGCCCTCCATGGCGCAGTAGCCGCCGATGGGCAGAAGGCGGAGCGAATAGTCCGTCTCCCCTTTCGTCTTCTGCACGATCAGCGGGCCCATGCCGATCGAGAACTCGTTCACCTTCACGCCGCAGGCCTTTGCGGCGGCAAAGTGACCGAACTCATGCAGACCGATGAGCACGCCGAAGATCAAAACTGCGATGATGATATAGACCATGATACCCTCGAATCTTTACAAAATATGCCGCTTCACGCATGCGCGCGCAAGGCGGTCCGCTTCCAGAATATCCGAAAGCGACGGGCTCGATGCCTGCGCGACCTCCGCAAGCGCCGTTTCGATCAGCGCGGGAATGTCGTTGAAGCCGATCCGTTCCGCCAGAAACGCGCCGACGGCGGCTTCGTTCGCGCCGTTCATGACCGCGCAGGCCGTGCCGCCCGCCCTGGCGCAGTCCTTCGCGATGCGCAGGCAGCGGAACGCCCGCTCGTCCGGCTCCGCGAAGGTCAGCGGCGGGCAGGAGAGCAGGTCGAGCGGCTCCGCAGGCGACGCGGCGCGGTGCGGCCAGGTCATCGCGTAGCGGATCGGCAGCTTCATGTCCGGCGTGCCGAGCTGCGCGAGCAGCGCGCCGTCGCGGAACTCGACGAGCGAATGCACGATGCTCTGGCGGTGGATGACCGCGTCCACCTGCTCCAAGGGCAGGCGGTAGAGGCGCATCGCCTCGATGATCTCCAGTCCCTTGTTCATCAGCGTCGCGCTGTCGACGGTGATCTTCGCGCCCATCGTCCAGTTCGGATGCCGGAGCGCGTCCGCGCGGGTCTTCCCCGCCAGCTCGTCGAAGCTCATGCCGTAGAACGGCCCGCCGGAACAGGTCAGGATCAGGCGTTTGATCTCGCCGCGGTCGCGGCAGCCCTGCAGGCATTGGAAGATCGCGCTGTGCTCACTGTCCACCGGTACCAGCTCCGCGCCGCAGCGGTCCACGGCGTCCATCACGAGTTCGCCGGCGCAGACCAGCGTCTCCTTATTGGCAAGCGCGATGCGCTTCTTCTGCTCGATGGCGGCGAGCGTCGGGCGCAGCCCGATCATGCCCACTACAGCGACCGCGACGGTGTCCGCCTCCGGCAGCGTCGCGGCGGCGAGAAGACCCTCCATGCCGCTCATGACGCTGATTTCCGTATCCGAGAGGCGGCGGCGCAGCTCGTTTGCCGCAGCCTCGCTATAAAGCACGGCCAGACGCGGGCAAAACTCCCGCGCCTGCCGTTCGATCAGATCAATGCTGGAATCCGCGGTCAGCGCCGCGACGGAAAGTCCCAGCTCCCGCGCCACCTCAAGCGTCTGCCGCCCGATGGAGCCGGTGGATCCAAGTAAAGCAATACTCCTTGTCATGTTAGATTATTCCTACAGCCGTAAAGAAGTAAACAGCCGGCGCAATGAACAGCGTCGAGTCAAAGCGGTCAAGCATGCCGCCGTGCGTCAGGAACAGGTGGCTGTAATCCTTCACACCCGCCTCGCGCTTGATGAGCGACATCGAAAGGTCTCCCAGCTGTCCGAGCAGATTGGCGGCGACGCCGACGAGCACAAGATGCAGATAGTTCGCCTCGTAGCCGAGCCAGCGCGAACCGATAAAGCCGAGCAGCATCAGCCCCAGCGCCGAGCCGACCGGCCCGCCCCAGAAGCCCGCCCATGTCTTCTTCGGACTCACGAGCGGCGCCAGTTTCTTTTTGCCCCACCACATGCCGAAGTACATCGACAGCGTATCCCCCGCGAACGCGACGAAAAACGGCGCAAGGACATACACGCGGCCGCAGTCCTGCGCGCGCAGCAGCACGATGCAGGAATACATCATCGGGAACACGGCGCCGCCGACGACGCCGATCGCCACCGTCTGAAACGGCACGGCGTTTTCCTTACCGTATGAGACGACCGCAAGGAAGAACAAAATCACCACCAGCAGCAGCGGGCTGAGAAACAGGCTCTGCACCGGGTACATGCCGGTCTTGTATTCGAATACGTGCACGATCTGCGCGACCGCGAAGAAGATCGTACAGAGAAACACGCCGTTCGATACGTTTTTCCCCGCGACGTGCAGCAGCTCATACGCCGCAACGCCCGCGATGCCGCATACCAGCAGCATCGTCGCCCACAGCGGGCAGAGCAGCAGCACTGCCAGCAGCAGCGGCAGACCAATGATTGCGACCAACCAACGTTGCAGCATAAAATCAATCCTCTATTTCTTACTCAAGCCGCCGAAACGGCGCTCACGCGTCTGATACCACGCGAACGCGCGGTCCAGCTCCTCCCTGCCGAAATCCGGCCAGAGCGTATCTGTGACATAGATCTCGCTGTAGGCGCACTGCCACAGGAGAAAGTTGCTCACGCGCAGCTCTCCGCCCGGACGGATCAGCAGCTCCGGGTCCGGCAGTCCGGCCGACCAGAGGTAGGACGGAAACTCCGCTTCCGTCAGCTCCTCCGGGACGCGCTTCCCGTCCACGCAGTCGCGCGCAAACCGCCGCGCGGCGCGCACAAGCTCATCTCGCCCGCCGTAGTTGAGACAGATATTCGCCTGAAAGCCCGTGATGTGCCGCGTCAGCTCGTCGGTCTCCTCGATCAACGCGCGCAGCTTCGGCGACAGAACGCCGACGTCGCCGAGAAAGCGGAGCCGGATGTTGTCCCGCGCCATGGTCTCGACGCTCTCCCGAAGGTACTGTTCGAGCAGGCCCATGATCGCGTCGATCTCCGTCTGCGGGCGCTTCCAGTTCTCCGTGGAGAAGGCATAGGCCGTCAAATAGTCTATGCCGCGCTCCTTGCAGTATGTGGCGATGGTGCGGAAGTTCTCCGCGCCCGCTCTGTGTCCCGCCGTGCGCGGCAGACCGCGGCGCTGCGCCCAGCGGCCGTTGCCGTCCATAATGACGGCAACATGACGAGGCAGGCCGGAAGAGTCCGCCTGCCCCGCTTGTTTCTGAGTAAACAGCGCCATCAGACGGCCATTAACTCCTTTTCCTTCTTTGCCAGCAGCTCGTCGAGTTCCTTGCAGTAATCGTCGGTCAGCTTCTGGAGATCCTTTTCGGCGATCTTATAGTCGTCTTCCGTGATCTCGGACGCCTTCTGCTGCTTTTTGAAGGTGTCGATCGCATCGCGGCGGATGTTGCGGATGGCGACCTTGCCGCCCTCGGCATACTTGCGGATCTGCTTGACCAGCTCCTTGCGGCGCTCCTCGGTCAGCTGCGGAAACGCGAGGCGGATGGACTTGCCGTCGTTCTGCGGGTTGATGCCGAGGTCGGATTCCTGGATGGCCTTGTTGATGAGCTTGAGCGCGGAAGCATCCCACGGCGTGATGAGCAGCTGGCGCGGGTCCGGCGAGGCGATGGACGCGATCTGATGGATCGGCGTCGGCGTGCCGTAATAGTCGACGGTAATGCGGTCAAGCACGGCGGCGTTGGCGCGGCCTGCGCGCACGGCGGCGAAATCTGCCGCGACGGAGTCGATGCTTTTCTTCATTCGATCGGTATAAGATTTATAGTCGTCCTTATTCATGGAATTACCTCCCTGCTGTGATTTCTGTCATGATTATAACGGTCCTGCCGGCAAAAGGCAATCAGAACTTGAAAACATTCAAGCCGATCTCATCGCTGAACACGCGGTCCACCGCGCCGGGAATCAGCGTGACGATCTTCTCGCAGGCCGCGCTGATGACCGCGCGGTTAAGTTGTCCGCCCACGGTTCGACCGGTTTCGTCCGCCGCGGTCATGATCTCCTCGCCCGGTTCGAGGCGAATGACGCAGGTGTTGTCAATTCTTCTGTATTCTATCGGGTGTGGCTTCTCACTTTACCGGTTCAATGGTGTTGATGTCGTAGGGCGTGGTCTGATAGACATAGTAATTGAGCCAGTTCTGATACAGCAGGTTCGCATGGGCGCGCCAGCTGTTGAGCGGCGTGCGGCTGTCGTCGTCGTCCGGGAAGTAGCGTTCCGGCACACGCGGGTCGATGCCCTGCCCCCGATCGCGCAGATACTCCTTCTGCAGCGTGTCGGAGTTGTACTCCGAATGTCCCGTGATGAACACCTGCCGCCCGCCGTCGGTCATGATCATATAGATGCCCGCCTTCTCGCTCGCGGCGAGGATGCGCAGCTTTTTGCATTTCTCCACATCGGCGCGGCGGATGGTCGTGTAGCGGGAGTGCGGTGCGAGGAAAATGTCGTCAAACCCGCGCACCAGCATGGACGAGCGGCGCTCGACCGTATGCTCATAGACGCCGGAGAGCTTTTCCGGCAACAGGTACTTCGGGATGCCGTAGTGATAGTACAGCGCTGCCTGCGCGCCCCAGCAGATGTGGAAGGTGCTGTGGACATGGGTCTTCGTCCACTCCATGATCTCACACAGCTCCGGCCAGTATTCGACCTCTTCGAACGCCATCTTCTCCACCGGCGCGCCCGTGATGATCATGCCGTCGAAGTAGCGGTCACGGACATGCTCAAAAGTCGTGTAGAACTTGAGCATGTGCTCCTGTGAGACGTTTTTTGCCTCATGGCTTGCGGTCTGCATCAGCTCCAGCTCAACCTGTAAAGGGGTATTGCCTAACAGCCTTGCAAGCTGCGTCTCCGTCTCGATCTTGGTCGGCATCAGGTTCAGCAGCAGCACCTGCAGCGGACGGATGTCCTGCGTCATGGCGCGCGTCTCGGTCATGACGAAGATGTTTTCGTCGGCAAGGGTTTTGGTTGCTGGTAAGTCGTTCGGGATGCGAATAGGCATCGTTATGCCTCCTTACTGGTGTTTATGCGAGGGCCTGCTCGATGTCTGCGATCAAGTCCGCGGCATCCTCAAGGCCGCAGGAGTAGCGCACGAGATCGGGCGACACGCCTGCAGCGGCAAGCTCCGCGTCGCTCATCTGACGGTGCGTCGTGCTCGCGGGATGCAGGCAGCAGGTGCGCGCATCCGCAACGTGCGTCTCAATGGCGGCGATCTTCAGCCGGCTCATAAAGCGGCTTGCCGCCTCGCGCCCGCCCTTGACGCCGAAGCTGACGACGCCGCAGGTGCCGTTGGGCATATACTTCTTTGCCCTGTCGTAATACTTGTCGCCCTCAAGGCCGGGGTACTGCACCCACGCGACCTGATCGCTGGACTTGAGGTATCTGGCGACGGCGAGACCGTTCTCGCAGTGACGCTTCATGCGGACGTGCAGGCTCTCCAGGCCGAGGTTGAGCAGGAAGGCGTTCTGCGGAGACTGGATCGAGCCGAAGTCGCGCATGAGCTGCGCGGTCGCCTTCGTGATGAACGCACCGGCGAGGCCGAAGCGCTCGGTATAGGTGACGCCGTGATAGCTCTCGTCCGGCGTACAGAAGCCCGGAAAACGCTCCGGATATTTCGTCCAGTCGAACCTGCCGGAGTCTACGATCGCGCCGCCGACGCCCGCGCCGTGGCCGTCCATATACTTGGTGGTCGAGTGGATGACGATATCCGCGCCGAACTCGATCGGGCGGCAGTTGACCGGCGTCGCAAAGGTATTGTCTATGATCAGCGGAACGCCGTGAGCGTGGGCCGCCTTCGCAAACTTGTCAAAGTCCAGCACGGTCAGCGCCGGATTCGCGATCGTCTCTCCGAACACCGCCTTGGTATTCGGACGGAAAGCCGCCTCAAGCTCATCCTCAGTGCAGTCGGGCGAGACAAAGGTGAAGTCGATGCCCATGCGCTTCATCGTGACGGCGAAGAGGTTGAACGTTCCGCCGTAGATGCTCGACGAGCTGACGATATGGTCGCCGCAGGAGGCGATGTTGAAGATGGAGTAAAAGCTTGCCGCCTGACCGGACGAGGTCAGCATACCGGCGGTGCCGCCCTCCATCGCCGCGATCTTCGCCGCGACATAGTCGTTGGTCGGGTTCTGGAGACGGGTGTAGAAGTAGCCGTTCGCCTCAAGGTCAAAGAGCTTGGCCATTGCCTCGCCCGTCGCGTATTTGAATGTGGTGCTCTGAATGATGGGGATCTGGCGCGGCTCGCCGTTGCCCGGCGTGTAACCGCCTTGGACGCATATGGTCCCAATGCCCTGTTCTGCCATAGCAAAACCCTCCGACTTGCAAAGATGGAATTAGTATAGAACGATTTCCCGTGCTTGGCAAGTTTTTTCTGCACCGCGGCAAAAAAGAAGCGCCGCCTCCGGCCTTACGGACCGAAGGCGGCGTCGATCTGCTTGAAAAACCGCGCAATTTACTTGATCTCGGGATCGAAGTCGCTCTTCTCTTCCTTCTTCTCGCTCTGGGGAACCTCGGACACAGCGTCTTCGCTCTTCGGCTGGGCCTTCCTGCCGCCGAACATGCCTGCGCTCTGCCTCTGTCTCTGCGCCTGCTCCATCGTCTCGGTGGACTGGATGCCCCACTTCGCGATCTCGATGCGGACGCGATCCTCGCCGGTTTCGAACACGATGGTGGTATCGTTGATCTGCACGACCTTGCCGGTCATGCCGCCGATGGTAGTGATGCGCTCGCCCTTCTTGATGCTGTTGCGCATCTCCTCCGCCTGCTTTTTGCGCTTCTGCTCCGGACGGATGAGCATGAAGTAGAAGATTGCAAGCATCGCGACGATCATCAGTAAGCTGCTGGGATCCATAACACAAAATTCCTTTCTCCAAAAGTCAGCCATATTATAGCGAAACCGAATCGGTTTCGCAAGACTTATTTTTCATTCCTGCGTACGTTCGTCCAGTTTTCCGCTGTAGCGCGTGCGGAACGCTGTAAATTCGCCCCGATCCAGCGCGCCGCGGATCCGCTCGGTCAGCTTGTTGTAAAAGTAGAGGTTGTGCATGACCGACAGCCGCAGCGCCAGCATCTCCTCCGCCTTGAAGAGATGGCGCAGATACGCACGGGAGAAATTGCGGCACACGGGACACTCGCACTCCTTGTCGATGGGCCGCTCGTCGAGCCGATAGCGCTCGTTTTTGAGGTTCATCGTGCCCGACCAGGTGAACAGCTTCCCGTGCCGCGCGTTGCGCGCCGGCATGACGCAGTCGAAAAAATCCACGCCGCGCGCGACGCCTTCGATGATGTTCGTCGGCGTGCCGACGCCCATGAGATACCGCGGCTTGTCCTGCGGCATGTGCGGCTCCACCGCGTCGATGATGTCGTACATCACCTGCGTCGGCTCTCCGACCGCGAGGCCGCCGATGGCGTAGCCGTCGCAGTCGAGCTTCGCGATCTCCTTCATATGCCAGACGCGGAGATCGGGATAGGTCGCGCCCTGATTGATGCCGAAGAGCATCTGTCCCGGATTCACCGTATCCGGCAGCGCGTTGAGCCGGTCGTGCTCCGCCCTGCAGCGCTCCAGCCAGCGCAGCGTCCGCTCGCAGGATGCCTTCGCGTACTCATAGGGCGCGGGATTCTCCACACACTCGTCGAACGCCATCGCGATGTCGCTGCCCAGGTTGGACTGGATGCGCATGCTCTCCTCCGGTCCCATGAAAATGCGGCGCCCGTCGAGGTGAGAGGCGAACGTGACGCCCTCCTCCCGGATCTTGCGCAGTCCCGCGAGCGAGAACACCTGAAACCCGCCGCTGTCGGTCAGGATCGGCCCGTCCCACCGCATGAACCGGTGCAGTCCGCCCATTTGCCGCACCACGTCGTCGCCGGGGCGGAGATGGAGGTGATAGGTGTTGCTCAGCTCGATCTGTGTGCCGATATCGTGCAGGTCAAAGGCAGACAGCCCTCCCTTGATGGCTGCCTGCGTACCGACGTTCATGAATACCGGCGTCTGCACCTCTTCGCCGTGCGCGCAGCGGAACCGTCCCCTCCGCGCCCGGCCTTCGGTCCGAATCACTTGAAACATACTTCCCTCACGAAATCAACATCGCGTCGCCGAACGAAAAGAAGCGATACCGCTCCCGCACGGCCTCCTCATACGCCGCAAGGACGTTTTCACGGCCCGCGAACGCCGAGACCAGCATCAGCAGCGTGGACTGCGGCAGGTGGAAATTGGTGATCAGCGCGTCCATGACTTTGAAGCGGTAGCCGGGATAGATATAGATCCCCGTCCAGCCCGCGCCGGCCTTCATCGTGCCGTCCTCCGCCGCCCAGCTTTCGACGGTGCGGCACGAGGTCGTGCCGACGCAGACGACGCGCCCGCCGTTCTTCTTCGTCGCATTGATGAGCGCCGCCGTCTCCTCCGGCACGGTGCAGTACTCGCGGTGCATCACATGGTCCTCCAGCTCATCCTCCTTGACCGGGCGGAACGTGCCGAGGCCGACATGCAGCGTCACATATCCGAGCTTCACGCCCCCGGCGGCGATCGTATCCAGCAGCTCCAGCGTAAAATGGAGTCCTGCCGTCGGCGCGGCGGCGCTGCCGTTCACGCGGGAATACACCGTCTGATAACTGTCCCTGTCCCGCAGCTCCGCCTTGATGTACGGCGGAAGCGGCATCCTGCCGAGGCGCTCCAGCACCTCAAGAAAGACGCCCTCATAGAAAAACCGCACCAGACGGTTGCCGTCCGGCAGGACCTCCGTCACCTCGGCCGTCAGTTCTCCGTCCCCGAAGCACATCCGCGCGCCCGCGCGCAGATGCTTGCCGGGACGCACGATGCATTCCCACACATTGCTGCCGCGGTCGATCAGCAGCAGCACCTCGCAGGCGCCGCCGCCCGGCTCACGCCGGCCCAGCAGACGCGCGGGCAGGACGCGGGAATCGTTCAGGATCAGACAATCGCCGGGGCGCAGAAGCTCCGGCAGATCGTAAAAATGGCGGTGGGCGTACGCGCCCGTCCGCCGGTCGAGGCACAGCAGACGCGAGGCGTCGCGCCGCTCCGCCGGAGTCTGCGCAATCAGCTCCGGCGGGAGTATATAGTCAAAGTCGCTCGTCTTCATTCGATCGTAACACCTGTGAAATAAAATTCCAGAATATCGCGGAAATCAAAGCCCTGCTCCGCCATGGCGGTCGCGCCCCACTGGCTCATGCCGACATTGTGCCCCCAGCCGCTGCCGCTGAAGGTAAAGGTTCCCGCGGGCGACGCCGGGGCGCTCCGCTCCAGCCTGGACACGCCGCCGGACGTGACGACATAGGTATCCGACGCGTCCCTGCTGTAGAGCGACACCGTTCCGTCGCCGGAGATCACATAGGCGCCGCGGATGCCGGAAACGGTATCCCGCGCGGCGTTGACGTAGTAAGAGGAGGGGCCGGCGCTCCCGCCCGTGGTAAAGCGCAGGCTGCGCAGCCCAAGCGTCGTGCGGCACGCCTCGCGGTAGACCGTTTTGCTGCCGGACGAGCCGACGAAGGTCAGCGCGTATACGTTCCCGTTCGGCGTGTATTCCGAGACGTAGGCCTTGCTCACCGTGCCGATGTTGATGCCCTTGGACCGCAGCTTCGCCGTCAGCTCGGCGGCGGTGAAGCTGGTCGTCCAGTTATAACCGCTGATGCGCGAGGCGACGTACGCCTCGTAGGGGTCCGCCTTGCCCTTGAGATATCCGACCTCGCTGCCCCAGACGTTCTTCGCATCCTCGCTCGCGCCGCCGTTGCACGAATAATAATACGCCTCGGCATACTTGCCGTTGTAGTACATGTAGATGCCGGCGGTCTCATCCACCGCACGGTCGACCCTCGCCGTTGCCGACGCGGGGCCGTGATAGACCTGACAGTCGTCTGTCGCGCAGACGTCGAAGCCCTGCGAGCGATGGCGCGTCTGCATCGCGGCATAGGTGCGCGCGCAGACCGCCTGCGCTTTGATCGCCTCGAGCGGCTTGTCGCCTCCGATCTCCCAGCCGATGCAGCCCCTGACATAATCCTCGACGTTGACCACGTTGATGACGCTCAGGTTGCCGCCGGACGCGCGCCGGTACTCAAAGCCGCCGTAATACCGGTAGCCGCGGAACCAGGTCATCGGCTTCTCGCGGGAAATCGGCTGCGGCAGGATGCCCAGCGACTGCTGCCCGCCGCAGTCGAAGTAGAACAGGATGCGGTCGGTTCCCGTCACCGTAACCATGACGCCGGTACGGCTCGGCGCGACGATCTCCGCGTCCGCGCCATTCCATCCGCGATGGGCGCGCTCGACGCCTTCCTTTGTGCGGTACTGCCCCACGCGCACGGCATAGCGGTCGGTGAGGTACGCGACAAAGCCGCCGTCGTAGTCCGCCGCCGCCTCCGCCGCCTCGTCGTATGTGTCAAAGGTCCGCGTCAGCTGCAGGTGGTACGCGCCGATGTAGTTCGTATAGTCGGACGTATCCTGATAGTAGGTCGTGCCGGAAATGAATACATTGCTGTCGATGACGACAGAGATCTTGCTCTCCCCCGTCTCCGCGCCGAGCGGCACGAATCTGCGAGCGCTGTCGTAGTAGCCGAACGCATAGCCCAGACCCGCGTCGTCGTAATTCTGCAAGTTCGCGGAGAACATGGCGTCGGAACCGTATCTCAGGCCGACCTTGAGCATATCATTTTCCATGGCATGCGCGCTGACGCCGCACAGGCAGCATAACAGCAGGCACAGCAGCACGGTTTTATAAAGCTTTCTCATTGGAACACACTCCCTTGTCTGCCATTATAACTGAAAAAGTTTTGTGTTTCAAGATAAAACGACCGGCATGCCATGTCAGTTTTTGGAAAGGTGGGATTTTTGTAAAAAAAAGCGTATTTATCGGCTGCGGCACGGCCCTCGTCACCCCGTTTCGGGGCGGGGCTCTCGACCTCGACGCATTCCGCGCCCTCGCCGCGCGGCAGCTTGACGCGAAGATCGACGCACTGATCGTCTGCGGCACCACCGGCGAGGCGCCGACGCTCCGCCGCGAGGAAAGGGCCTCGCTCATCACTGCCTGCGTCGAGCTGGCAGCACACCGTGCGCCGGTCGTCGCCGGGACCGGCTCGAACGACACCGCGCACGCCGTGGAGCTCTCACAGGAGGCAGAGGCGCTGGGCGCGGACGCCCTGCTCGTCGTGACGCCGTATTACAACAAGGCGACGCAGGCGGGCCTGATCGCGCACTTTACCGCAGTCGCCGACGCGGTGCATATCCCCGTCATCCTCTACAACGTTCCCTCCCGCACCGGCGTCTCGTGCACCGCCGAGACCTATGCCGCGCTTGCCGGACACCCGAACATCGTCGGCGTCAAGGAAGCGAGCGGAGATTTCGCATTGATCCAGGACACGCGCCGCCGCTGTCCGGAGGATTTTTATCTCTGGTCCGGCAACGACGCGGATACGACCGCGATCATGGCGCTCGGCGGCGCGGGCGTGATCTCCACCGCCGCGAATCTGATTCCCGCCGACATGCGCGAGCTGACGCGCCTGTCCGTGTCCGGCAGTCTCCACAAGGCAGGCGTTCTGCAGCTTCGCATGTCGGCGCTGCTGCGCGCGCTGTTCTGCGAGGTGAACCCCATCCCGATCAAAACCGCCATGGCGCGGCTGGGACTCTGCACCGACGAGCTGCGCCTTCCGCTCTGCGCGATGCGCCCGGAGAACCGCGCCACGCTCTTCGACGCGATGGATGCCTTCGGCGTCCGGCCGTGAGTCTCCCCTCTCTCGGCGCGCTGGCCCACGCGCCGCAGGGCGGCAGAAAGCCCCGTCCCGGCCGGGACGGGGCTTTTGTATGAGGTTTTCTGCCGAAGGGCGCTCTTTTCTCTGAAAACATCCCCGCGCCGCAGCGCTCTTACATCGCGCTGATGATCTGCACGATCTCCGCGCCGATACGCCGCTGTGCCTCGACCGTCGCCGCGCCGATGTGCGGCGTACAGGAGACGTTCGGGTGGCTCAGCAGCGCCAGGTTGTGCGTCGGCTCATCCATCCAGACGTCCAGACCCGCCGCGCGCACCTTGCCGCGGTTAAGTGCGTCGAGCAGGGCATCCTCATCGATATTCGCGCCGCGCGAAGTGTTGATGATGCACACGCCGTCCTTCATCTCGCTGATCTTCTCCGCCGTGATGATCGGGCCGTTCGGGGAGGACGGGGCGTGGATGGAGATGAAGTCGCAGGTGCGGAGCAGCTTTTCCTCCGTGACATAGATGATGCCCGCATCGTCGATGCTCTCAGGCACGGCGCTGCGGCGCAGCGCGAGCACGTTCATGCCGATGCCCTTTGCCATCACACCGAGGCGCTTGCCGATGCGGCCGTAGCCATAGATGCCCAGCCGCTTGCCGATCAGCTCAATGCCCTTGCCGTAGGCTTTCTTCTCCCACTTGCCCTCGCGCATCGACCAGCCCGATACGGACATATAGCGCGCGCAGGCCAGCATGTGCGCCAGCGCCAGCTCCGCCACCGACTCAGTGGAGGCGTCCGGGGTGTTGCGCACCTGGATGCCGTTCTCACGGGCGTAGTCCGCATCGATATTGTCGATGCCGATGCCGCCGCGGATGATGCACTTCAATTTGCCGTCCTTTGCCGCGTCGATCTGCTCCTTGCGCACCTTGGTCTTGGAGCGCACGACCACCGCGTCAAAGTCCCGCAGCGCCGCGCCCAGCGCGTCCGGCTCGTAGAACTGCTCGACGACCTCGTGTCCCTGCTTCCTCAGCTGCTCCATTGCTGTCTTGTCCATTCCGTCCGTAACCAGAATACGCATGATATATCCTCCTTACTCATCCTCGCGGGAAAAGAGGGCGCGGGCCGCTCCTACTCGCAGTGGTTGTTTACTGATGCTCCGCCTCAAACTTCTTCAGGAATTCGACCAGCGCCTCAACGCCTTCCCTGGGCATGGCGTTGTAGATCGACGCGCGCAGGCCGCCGACGCTCTTGTGGCCCTTGAGGTTGTCGTAGCCCGCCGCCTTCGTCGCCTTTACGACCGCGGCGTCCAGCTCCGCGCTCCCGGTGACAAAGGGGACGTTCATCAGGCTGCGCACCTCGGGCACGACCGTGCCGGTGAACATCTTCGAGCTGTCGAGAAAATCGTAGAGGATCTTCGCCTTTTCGATGTTGCGGCGGTTCATCTCCTCCAGTCCGCCAATGCTCTTCAGGTACTTGAACACCTTGCCGCAAACATAGATGTCCCAGCAGTTCGGCGTGTTGTACATCGAGCCGTTCTTCGCATGGGTGTCATAGCGCATGTAGATCGGCATTTTGGGATCAAGGTCCTCGCGGATGAGGTCCTCGCGGATGATGACGATGCTCATGCCCGCGGGGCCGACGTTCTTCTGCACGCCCGCGTAGATGAGACCGTAGTCGGCGACATTGCAGGGTCTGGAGAGGAACATCGAGCTCTGGTCGGAAACAAGGATGTGCCCCTTGGTGTTGGGCAGCTTCTGCCACGTCACGCCGTGGATGGTCTCGTTCTCGCAGATATAGACGTAGTCCGTATCCTCCGGGATGTCAAGATCGGAGCAGTCGGGGATATAGCTGTAGTTTTTGTCCTTGCCGGACGCGGCGACGATGACCTCGCCGTACTTCTTCGCCTCGGCGATGGCCTTTTTCGACCACGCGCCGGTCTCGATGTAGACCGCCTTGCCGTTCTTCATCAGATTCCAGGGGATCGCCGCGAACTGGAGCGTCGCGCCGCCCTGAATGAACAGCACCTTGTAGTTGTCGGGGATCCCCATGATCTCACGGAGGTCTGCTTCCGCCTCATCGACGATCTGCTGGAACACGGCGCTGCGGTGAGACATCTCAATGACGCACATGCCGCTGCCGCGGTAGTTCATCATTTCGTCGCGGATCTCCTCCAGCACGGGTTCGGGCATCATCGCAGGTCCTGCGGAAAAGTTATATACGCGATCATATTTCATGACGAAAATCCTCCTTTTATGACTTTTGTATAGTCAGTATAGCACAGCGGCGGTAAAAATTCAATGGGTTTAACAAAAATTTTTGTCTGTTTCCCTAAAAATTTTTTTGCATTGGGTCATAAAAAAATAAAAACAGCGGAATCTGTTGCGGATTCGGCCGATCTGTTGTAGACTGTTTGTATACTTCTGCAAAATCGAGAGGAGCGTCGCCTTATGAGATCTGACGGAAAGCGTGTCAAGGAGACCGCCATCAACTCGGCGATCCCGTACATCATGCCGCGCCGCTATGACGCGATGAACTGTGTCACCGAATATGCCGACATGGAGATCATGCGTGACTACATCCGCAGCAAGCGCAGGGAGGGCGTGCGCATTTCCTATATGGCGCTGATCCTTGCGGCGTATTATAAATCGTTCCAGGAAAACCCCAAGATCAACCGCTTCGTCATGAACAAGCGCATCTACCAGCGCAACCACTTCTGCGTCAGCTTCGTCATGCTCAAGACCCGTGCGGACGGCACGCCGGACGAAACGACGCTCAAGGTCTACTTCGAGCCGGAGGACGACGTGATCTCCATCAACGCCAAGATCGAGGCGGTCATCGCGCAGAACAGCGCGGCGGAGCATAACAACTCCACGGACAAATTTGCGAACTTCCTGTTCTCCGTTCCGCTGCTGCCGAATCTTGTAGTCAGCCTCGCGCGCCTGCTGGACCGCTGGGGTATCCTGCCGAAATTCATCATCGACCTGAGTCCGTTCCACACGAGCCTCTTCATCTCCAACCTCGCCAGCATCAACACCTCCGCCATCTATCACCACTGCTACGACTTCGGCACGACCGGCGTGTTCGTCTGCATGGGCAAGCCGGTGCCGAACTTTCTCAACGGCGAGTACCGCAAAAAGCTGCTGCCGCTCAAGTGCGTGCTGGATGAGCGCATCTGCACCGGCATCGAATACGCGCGGTTCTGGACAAGCTTTCAGCGCTATATCAAGCATCCGGAGCTGACGGAGAACCGGAAGCCCGATACGGAACCGGCCTGAGCCGACGTTTTTTCGGAGAAAGGAGGCGAGGCGCCATAGCCTGGCTGACGTTGGGGCTGTTTTGTGCGGGCCTGCTCGTCTGCATCGCGTTGGGCGGGTCCATTCTATACGCGCTCACCTTCGGACTTCTTCTGTTTTTGCTGTATGGCAAGCGAAAGGGCTTTACATGGCGTGAGCTGGGCGGGATGGCGTTCGACGGGATAAAAGCCGTCCGCAACATCCTCATCACCTTTGTGCTCATCGGCGTGCTGACCGCGTTCTGGCGCGCGGCGGGGACGATCCCCGCCATCATCTGCTACGCCGCGTCGCTGATCCGCCCGTCGGTCTTCCTGCTGATGACCTTTCTGCTCAACTGCGGCGTGTCGGTGCTGACGGGCACCTCCTTCGGCACCGGCGCGACGATGGGCGTCATCTGCGCGGCAATGGGCGCGGCGATGAGCGTCGATATCCGCCTCATCGGCGGCGCGATGCTCTCGGGCGTCTATTTCGGCGACCGCTGCTCGCCGGTCTCGACGAGCGCTCTGCTCGTTGCGGAACTGACCAAAACGAGCATCTTCGACAACATCCGGCGTATGGCGCGATCGGCGCTTGCGCCGTTTCTGCTCTCCTGCGCGGTCTACGCCGCCCTCGGCGCGTATGCCGCGCCCTCCGGCGCGCCGCTCGACCTGCGCGCGCTCTTCGGGCGGGAGTTCACGCTTCACTGGCTCGCGCTGGCGCCGGCGGCGGTGATCCTGCTGCTCTCGGTGCTGCGCGTCAATGTAAAAACAGCGATGACGGCGAGCATCCTGACCGCCGCCCTGCTCTGCATCTCTCTCCAGCATACTGCCCTGCCCGACCTCCTGCGCACCGCGCTGACGGGCTACCGCGCGCGCAACGCGGAGGTCGCCGCCATACTGAACGGCGGCGGCGTCACATCCATGCTGAAGGTCGGCGGCATCGTCTGCCTTTCGGCGTCCTACTCCGGCATCTTCCGAAAAACAGGGCTGCTGGACGGCGCGAAGCACGCCATTGAATCGCTCGCGGCGCGGTCGACGTCCTTTGCCGCCATACTCTGCACATCCGTTCTCGCGGGCATGATCGCCTGCAACCAGTCTCTGTCGACCATGCTGACCCATCAGCTCTGCGACGGGCTGGAGCCGAACGACAGCGATCTTGCCCTTGCTCTGGAGGACAGCGTCATTGTCGTCGCGCCGCTGGTGCCGTGGTCGATCGCGGGCGGTGTACCGCTCGCCTCCGTCGGCGCGCCGACTGAGGCGCTCCTGTTCGCGTGCTATCTCTACCTGCTCCCGCTCTGGCGGCTCGGCACTTCATTCCTGCGGACAGGCCGCCTGCACGGGAGCATCAAAAAAAGCCGTTCCTGACCCTGACGCAAGGAAAAGGAGCCGGCGCCCGTCGAAATCAGACGCGGCGCGGCTCCTTTTTTCTGTTCAAATGGCGGTATTACAGCTCCGTCGCGTCGAGGGATTTCAGCGCCGCCCGTGCGGGATGATAGAGCCGTTTGCCGGTGTAATCGAAGCGTGAACCGTGGCAGGGACAGTCCCAGGTCTTCTCATCGTCGTTCCACTCCAGCGCGCATCCGCGATGCGGGCAGACCGGCGACACCGCATACAGCGCCCCGCTCTCGTCACGATAGACGCCGTACTGCTTCCCGTGATGCCGTACGAGGCCGCCGTGCCCCGGTTCGATCTCGGAAACGGCGCGTTCTGCCGATGTGTAAAGTCTTTTTGCCTTACCACGCACAGCGTAGAGCGCTCCCTCCATCATTGCCTCGATGGACGCCGCAGGCGAAAAACGATCGGGCGAGAACACATCGGCGTAGGGATAATGCCTGCCGAGGATCCCGGCGGTCAGCAGTGTTGCGGCGACCATGCTGTTCGTCATGCCCCAGCGTCCGAAGCCTGCCGCGACGTGCAGGTGCGGCGTCACGGCGCTGTAGCGCCCGATGTAGGGCACGCCGTCCATGGTCACGCAGTCCTGTGAAGACCACGCGCGGAGCTCGGCGGCCTCTGGAAACCAGAGCTTCGCCTGTCGGCGCAGACGCTCATAGCTGTCGCCCCGGTTCTCGCCGCAGCGGTGCAGCCCTCCGCTCAGAATAAGCGTGTCGCCGCGCTGCTGGAGGCTCCAGCCGCGCGTGTCCGCGTCGAGGTACCAGCCGTCGATGCGCGGCGCGTTCGCAAGTGCGAGCAGATACGCCTGCTCCTGCCGCAGGCGCAGACGATAGAAGCCCCAGCGCTCCAGCATCGGGTAGCGCGTCGCAACGACGATTTCCCCCGCCTCGACACTGCCGCCGTCGCAGCGGACAAGCCGTCCGCGGATGTCGCGCACGGGAGAATGCTCATAGATCGCCGGCCCGGGCAGCAGCGCCGCAAGGAAAGGCAGGGGCTCGAAGGACGCCTGCCCGGGAAAACACAACGCCTCGCGCACCGAAAACGGCAGGCCCTGTACGGCCTGCAGCTCCGCGGGCACGCCGAGCTGCCGCGCGGCGGCGTACTCGTCTGCGAGCTCCGGGCCGTTCGGCGCGGTGTAGACGCGCGACGCCGCCTCCGTCAGGCCGCAGTCGATGCCGCGCGCCGCGATCAGATCGCGGTACTGCTTGACCGCGTGGAGCTGCGCCATCACATACTGCCGCGCGAGATGCTCCCCGAAGTCGCGGATCAGCCGCTCGCAGAACAGGCCGTGCTGCGCTGAGACGCGCGCGGTCGCGCGCGCGGTGACGCCGCCCGCAAGGCGGTCCTCCTCCAGCAATACGACGCGCAGCCCCTCTGCGTGGAGGGCGCAGGCGGTCAAGATCCCCGCCATGCCGCCTCCGACGACGGCGACGTCGGCAATCAGACGTTCGCTCAGGCGCGGATATGCGGGCAGCGCGGCAGTTGTTTCCATAGGCAGCCTCCAAAAGCATTTTCAGTAGTATCTGCCGCAAAAACACCGGCTATTCCTTCCAGTTCTGGAAATCATTTTGTCTTGTCAGAAGGTTACAGACCGGTTACAATTTGACTGGAAAGGGAGGTAATACCGATGAAACGAAAACTTACCGCATACATTCTGGCAATCGCTCTCATGGCGTCCTTAAGCGTGCCGGCGTTTGCCGCCGACTGCCGGACGCCTGTCCGCGTCGTCTGCGGGAACGAGCTGCTCTGGCAGCTGCTGTGCCGATACGGCGGTTTCTGCGACGGTCGGAGCACGCAGGCGAAGCCTGAAACGCCCTCCGCGTCCGGGCAGCCCGCGCAGCCGGAACCGGAGACGCCGCCTGCGCCCGGGCAGCCCGCGCAGCCGAAGCCGGAGACGCCGCCTGCGCCCGGGCAGCCCGTACAGCCGAAACCGGAGACGCCGCCTGCCGGGGCGAGCAGCTCCGTCCGCGCTTATGAGCTGGAGGTCGTGCGGCTGGTGAACGCGGAACGCGCAAAGAACGGTCTCGCGGCGCTGACAGAGGTCGAGAGCCTGTCCGATCTCGCGCGGCTCAAGTCGCGGGACATGCGCGATCTCGGCTACTTTGACCACACCAGTCCTACGTACGGCAGCCCGTTCCAGATGATGCGGTCCTTCGGCGTCAGCTACCGCGCGGCAGGCGAGAACATCGCCATGGGATATGCGACGCCGCAGGCGGTTGTCAACGCGTGGATGAATTCTCCCGGCCATCGTGCGAACATTCTGAACGCCAAATATGCCAAAATCGGCGTCGGCTACGTCGCGGAGGGGAATTACTGGACACAGGAATTCATCGGCTGAGGAAAAAAGAGCGGCTATGCCGCTCTTTTTTCCTATTTTCTTATGATTTCTTATCCCCGTTCAAAGACCCGCCGCACGCGCAGGACGCCGCCGATCCGCTCCAGACTCGCCACCGTGTTGGAGGGCATCGGATGCGCAAGGTCGAGCAGCGTGTAGGCGTACTCCCCTCTTGCTTTGTTGGCAAGGTTCTCGATGTTCAGACCGTGATCGCCGAAAAAGGCCGTGATCTGGGAGAGCATGTTCGGGATGTTGCGGTGCAGCACCGCCACGCGCGCCTCCGTCTCGCAGACGCCGGCATTGATTTCCGGGAAATTGACCGAGCGGGAAATGTTGCCGTTGTCGAGATAGTCCTGCAGCTCGTCCACCGCCATGACCGCGCAGTTGTCCTCCGCCTCGTGCGTGGACGCGCCGAGGTGCGGCAGCACGACGGCGTTTTTCATGTGGACGCTCGTCGGGTTCGCGAAGTCGCTGATATAGCAGCGCACCTTTCCGCTCTCAAGCGCCGCCGCCATGGCGTCCTCGTCCACCAGCGCATCGCGGGCGAAGTTCAGGAACCGCACGCCGTCGCGCATCCTCGCGATCTGCTGTACGCCGATCATGCCGCGCGTCTTATCCGTCGCAGGAACGTGGATGCTGATGTAGTCGCAGCTCTCGCAGACATCCTCGATGCTCTCCGCCTGACGCACCGCGGGACTCAGGTGCCACGCGGAGCGGATCGAAAGATACGGGTCGTAGCCGTAGACAGTCATGCCGAGGGATACGGCGGCGTTTGCCACCAGCACACCCACCGCGCCGAGTCCGATGACGCCGAGCGTCTTACCCATGATCTCGTTGCCGGCGAACTGCTTTTTCGCCTGCTCGGCATCCCTGCCGATGCTGAAATCCTCCGCGTTGGCGCGCACCCATTCGCTGCCGCCGATGATGTCGCGCGAGGCAAGGAGCAGTCCCGCGATGACGATCTCCTTGACAGAGTTCGCGTTCGCGCCCGGCGTGTTGAACACGACGATGCCCTGCTGCGAGCAGCGGTCGATGGGGATGTTGTTGACGCCGGCGCCGGCGCGCGCGATGGCGCGCAGCTCCTTTGGGAACGTCATCCCCTTCATATCGGCGGAGCGCACGAGGATACCGGCCGCCTCGTCGGGCGAATCGACGAGCGTATAGCCCTTACGGAAGCGGGAAGTTCCGATCTCCGCGATATCGTTCAGACAATAAATCTTTCGTTCCTTGAGGTTTTTTACCATGGGACCCGCGTCCTTTTCTTCAGTTTTTCCTATTATCGCACGACAAACCGTGTTTTTCAATTGCAATTCCCCACATGTTTCACAAGGAAAAGCGGGAAAAATCGGCAAATCGCATAAATGCGGCATGCAACAGCGCGAAGCGGGGCGCTCCTCCGCCCCGCTGTCCTTACGGCTCGTTTTCCTCGTCGACAAGCTGCATGATCGACACCTCAAACGCGGTGCGCTCGACCGGGCCGCTGTCGAGCAGCTTGGTGTAATTGCGGCTCTGCACGCGCCCCTCCAGCGCGAGCCGGTCGCCCACGCCCATACCCGCCACGACGGACGCCACCTGTCCCCATGCGATGCAGGGCAGATAGTCCGCGCGCCCGTAGTGCCGGTTGACGGCGAGGATAACGTCGCAGATGCTGCGCCCCAGCGGCGTGCGCCGGAGATAGGGCTGCTTGCAGATGACGCCGGAGAGCAGGATGCGGTTGAAAAACCCGCCGTCGCCCCGATCCAACTCCTGCGCCAGCACAGTGATCACAAGACGGCTGCCCTGCCCGCTTTTGTTGTTGTAGGAGCGAAGCTGCCCAATGATGCGCAGCGGCATGCCTGCGTCGACGGCAAGACGTTCGAGCTGGCTCTCGCTGACGACGATATTCGGTCGGTCCGCCTGACCGGAAAGGCGATCGACCCGCAGCGGAAATTTGCAGAACCGCTGTCCGTGGTTCTCATGGGAGTAGACCGGCGCCGCCTCCGCAACGCCCCAGAGCTCAACGTAATTCTGGCTTGCTTCCATAGGACTTCACATACCCCTTTGGTCAAATCGTTGTTCCATCCTATGAAAAGAAACGGCGCGGTATGCCCGCGCCGTTTTGATCTGATCCGATGCTATTCGACGGTCTCCGCCGCTCCGAACACCTGCTCGCGCAGCGCCCTGCCGGTGGGCGTGGCCGCCAGGCCGCCCGCCGCCGTCTCCTTGAGCGAGGCAGGCAGCGCGTCGCCCACGGCGCGCATCGCGGCGATGCACTCGTCCGCGGGGATGTACGGACGGATGCCAGCCAGCGCCATATCCGCGGCGGAAAACGCCGTCATAACGCCGGCGGCATTGCGCTTGATGCAGGGGATCTCCACCAGGCCGGCCACCGGATCGCACACCAGCCCCATCTGATTGACAAGGGCGATGGCGCAGGCGTCCGCGCACTGCTGCGGCGTACCGCCCATCAGCTCCACCAGCGACGCCGCCGCCATGCCCGCAGCGCTGCCGCACTCTGCCTGACAGCCGCCCTGCGCGCCCGCAATGCTGGCGTTCTGCGCGATGACCATGCCGAACGCGCCCGCGGTGAACATACTCAGCACCACCGCGTCGCGGGACACGCCTCTTTCCTCATAGAGCGAAACGAGGCAGCCCGGCAGGATACCGCAGCTTCCCGCCGTCGGCGCGGCGACGATCTTTCCCATGGAGGCGTTGCAGCCCGCCACCGCCAGCGCCCGGGACATGGCGCGGGTCAAGAATGGGCCGGACAATCCGCCGGTCGCGCTGTATTGCAGCATTTTCCAGCCCTCGCCGCCGGTGAGCCCCGACATCGACGTCTGATCCTCACGCTGACCGAAGCGGATCGCGTCCTGCATGACGGAGAAGTTGACGTCCATCTGGTGAACGATCATCGCCTCGTCCTGACACAGCTGCTCCGCCTGATCCCGCAGCGCCAGCGCGCCGATGGTGCAGTGCTCCGCCTCCGCCGCCTCGACAAGCGAGCGGATGGATTCATAGCTCAGCATCTCCCCGCCTCCTTTACAGCTGCCTGATGAGCAGCGCGTTGATGACGTTGTCCACCTCGCGCAGGTCCGCCGCCATGCTCTCGGTGGCGCCGCCGTCGAATTCGATGGTCATGATCGACTCGCCCCCGCGGATGCGGCGGGAGAGCCGGAAGTTCGCGATGTTCGCGTCGGGATACTTCGAGCGCATGAGCTGCGTCACATCCGCGATGACGCCCGGACGGTCAAGGTGGATGACGAGGATGGTGCTGTAGTCGCCGTTGAAATCCACCCGCAGCCCGTTGACCTCGTCCACCCGGATGTTGCCGCCGCCGATGCTCGCGCCCACGACGCTTCCCTCCGCCCCGTCCGGCAGCACCCAGCGGATCGCAGCCGTATTGGGATGCGCGCCGGGGATGTCACGGGTGATGAAGCGGTAACAGTATCCCCTCTCCTCCGCAATGTCCAGCGCGTCGCGGATCTCCGCGTCCCAGCTGTGATAGCCGAGGATGCCCGCCAGAAGCGCGCGGTCCGTGCCGTGTCCCTTGTAGGTGCGGGCGAACGAGCCGGAAAGCGTGATGTCCACCTCTTTTGGCTTCCTGCCGTCCAGGATCTTGTTGACCACGCGCCCCAGGCGCACCGCGCCGGCCGTATGCGAACTGCTGGGTCCGATCATCACGGGACCGATGATATCGAAGATGTTCACAGCCTCACCCCCATCGTACGTTTTCGCCATTGTAGCACGGCGCGCCGCCGCTGTCGAGAAAAAATGCAGGAAAAAGGGACGGAACCGCGTCCGTCCCTCTTTCGGATGGTTTCGTTATGCCAGATGCCCCTTCGCCTTGATGACGTCGATGACGGAGTCCACATACTTCTCGCAGACCTCGTCGCTGCCCGCCTCGACCATCACGCGGATGACCGGCTCGGTCCCGGACTCGCGCACGAGGATGCGTCCGTCGCTGCCGAGCGCCTCGGCGACCTTCTGCACCGCCGCCTGTACGTCGGGATCGTTCTGCGCGTCGGGCTTGCTCTTGACCTTGACGTTCTTGAGCACCTGCGGATAGAACACGACGGGCGCCGCCAGCTCGCTCATGGGCACGCCGCGCGCCAGCAGCACCTCCATCAGCTTGAGGCTGGTGAGGATACCGTCGCCGGTGGTCTCGTATTTGGAAAAAATGATGTGCCCCGACTGCTCGCCGCCGATGCGATGACCGTTCTGGACCATGTTCTCATAGACATACTTGTCTCCGACCTTGGTCTTCTCGTAGTCGATGCCGGCCCGCTCGAGCGCCTTGTAGAGTCCGAAGTTGCTCATGACGGTGGTGACGACCGTGTTGTTGAGCAGCTTGCCGCGCTCCTTCATGTAGAGGCCGTAGATGTAGAGGATATGGTCGCCGGTGACGACGCTGCCCTTCTCATCCACGCAGAGGCAGCGGTCGGCGTCGCCGTCGTAGGCGAAGCCCACGTCCAGGCCGTTGTCCACAACGAACTTCTGCAGATGCTCAATGTGTGTGGAGCCGCAGTCGGTGTTGATGTTGTAGCCGTCGGGCGCGTCGTTCATGACGAAGACCTTCGCGCCCAGCGCGTCGAACACGCCTCTTGCGATCTGCCACGCCGCGCCGTTCGCCACGTCGAGGCCGACCCTGATACCCTTGAAGCTGTACTTCGACATGGAGATCAGGTGTCCGATGTAGCGGTTGCGCCCCGCGACGTAGTCGACCGTCCTGCCGATGTCGTGCCGCCCGGCGATGGGGATGTCGATCTTCCCGTCGATATAGTCCTCAACCCTGCCGATGGTCTCCTCGTCCATCTTCTCGCCCTGCCCGTTGAGCAGCTTGATGCCGTTGTCGTAGAACGGGTTGTGGGACGCGGAGATCATGATCCCGCAGTCGAAATCGTCCACCCGCGTGATGTACGCGACGGAGGGCGTGGTCGTGACGTGCATGATATAGGCGTCCGCGCCGCTCGCCATCAGGCCGGTGCAGAGCGCGTACTCAAACATATAGCTCGACCGGCGCGTGTCCTTGCCGATGACGACCTTTGCCTTCTTTCCCTGCTGCGCGCCGTAATACCAGCCGAGAAAGCGGCCGATGCGGATCGCATGCTCAAAGGTCAGTTCCTTGTTCGCCTCGCCGCGAAAACCGTCTGTTCCGAAATATTTACCCATCAGGCCTCATCCTTCTTTTTTATGATCTCGCCGCTGTTCTTGTAGATGCTGTATTCCGGCACGACGCCGCGCACGCAGGAGGTGGGATAGACGTTGCTCCACCGTCCGATGACCGTGCCGGGGTTGCACACCGCGTTGCAGCCGACCTCGACATGGTCGCCGAGCATCGCGCCGAATTTCTTGACGCCGGTCTCGATCTGCTCCGCGCCGCCGTGGACGACGACGAGCTTCTTGTCCGCCTTGACGTTGGAGGTGATCGAGCCTGCGCCCATGTGGCTGTAGTAGCCGAGGATGCTGTCGCCGACGTAATTGTAGTGCGGCGTCTGCACATGGTCGAAAAGAATGACGTTCTTGAGCTCCACCGAGTTGCCGACCACGCAGTTCGCGCCGACCAGCGCGCTGCTGCGGATGAAGGCGCAGTGGCGCACCTCCGTCTCCGGCCCGATGATGCACGGCGCGCCGAGATATGCGGTCGCAAACACCTTCGCCGTCCTGTGCACCCAGACGTGCTCACGGATCTCCTCGTAGTCCTCCCCCAGCGTTGGGCCGAGCGCAAGGATCATGTCCTTGATGCCCTTGAGCGCCTCCCACGGGTAGGTGAACTGCGCGAGATAGTCCTTCGCCAGCGTATGATCCAGGTCGTAAAGATCGCGGATCGTATACATGCTCACAGTCTCTCTTTCTTCTCGATGTCGAGAAAATATTTGTAGGCGTCCACGGTCAGCTCGCCGCAGGCGTCCTCATCGCAGGCGATGATCGCGCCGTTGTGCATCTGCAATGCGCTGCATGTCCACTTGCTGCTGACGTTCCCCTCCACCGTTTTGGCAAGGGCGCGCGCCTTGTTGTGCCCGTTGATGAGGATCAGGACCTCTTTGGAATCCATCACCGTGCCGACGCCCACGGAGAGCGCGTAAGCGGGCACCGCCTCAGGGTCGTTGCCGAAGAAGCGGCTGTTGACGATGCGCGTGTCCGTGGTCAGCGCGCGCACGCCGGTGCGGGAGGCAAGGCTGGTGAACGGCTCGTTGAAGGCGATATGTCCATCCACGCCGATGCCGCCCATAAACAGGTCGATGCCGCCGTAGGAGGCGATCTTCTCCTCATAGCGCGCGCACTCCGTCTCGGGATCCTCCGCCATGCCGTTGAGGATGTTGATGTTCTCCGGCTTCATGTCGACGAGATGGTCGAAGAAGTTGTCGTGCATGAAGTACCAGTAGCTCTGGTCGTGCTCGTGGGAAAGGCCCACATACTCATCCATGTTGAAGGTCACGACATTGGCGAACGAGACCTCGCCCTCCCGGTTCATGCGCGCCAGCTCCCGATAGACGCCGATGGGGGACGAACCCGTCGGCAGGCCCAGCACAAAGGGACGGGGCTCGCTGTGCGCGTTGATCTTCGCTGCGATGTAGCGCGCGGCCCACCGGCTCATCTTATCGTAATTTTCCTGAATAACGACTCTCATCTATAAGCTCCTTCAGGCAAATATGCCCTGTCATTCATGATGCTGCGGCGCTGAGAGAGGCTCTGTTGCAGTTTTGATTCTGTTTTTTACCCTCTCTCTGACGACCCGCCGCCCGCGCTTTCGCGCTCCGGCCGTGGCAGAATCCGCCGAATCCTTCGATAACTGCCACCCCTCGTCACCCGTTCCCGGGCCCGGCGCTAACCGTCTCTCCTCTGCCTCCTTCCGGAAGAGTCCGGTTTTATGGAAACTAAATGTATTCTACCCCATCATACGGCAGAGTGTCAAGACTTATGCGCGATTTTGCACAAGACTTATGGATGATCGCGCGCAGCGGGCACAAGATGCTGAGCACAGCGGGATCGCGCTCCTTGACAAGGGCGCATATCTGCGGTAAACTGCAGAAAAGCCCGGCGCTCACCCATACGGCAGCTTCAGACAGCAAGCGACAACCGCCACCCTGCACGGTGACGGTTGTCTGTTCGTGACTGAGCGGGCCAGGCGGGTCAGACCGCCGACCCTTTGTCTTTTCTTTCACGCATTCACGGCGCGCGGGACGCGCGCGTTTTCGGAGGACCGCCATGGACGATTTCAACACACGCTACGCAAAGGCGCGCAAGGCCGCCATTGCGCGGGAGTTCGCGCGCCTCAACCCGGAGCAGCGGCGCGGCGTGCTCGCGACCGAGGGGCCGCTCCTGCTGCTTGCCGGCGCGGGCAGCGGCAAAACCACCGTGCTCATCAACCGCGTCGCGAACCTTCTGACCTACGGGCGCGGCAGCGATACGGACGAGGTGCCGGATTGGGCGAGCGAGGACGACCTCGCATTCCTTGAAAGCTGCCCCGCCCGCCCTGCGCCGGACGAGCGCAGCCGCATGCGCCGCCTCTGCGCGGTGGAGCCGGCAAAGCCGTGGTCTGTACTGGCAGTTACCTTTACAAACAAGGCGGCGAATGAGCTGCGCACCCGTCTGGATGCCTTCGGCGTTGCGGGCGCGCGGGATGTGTGGGCGCTGACCTTCCATTCCGCCTGCGTGCGCATCCTGCGCCGCGACATCGACCGTCTGGGCTTCTCGCCCGATTTCACCATCTACGACACCGACGATTCCAGGCGCGTCGTGCGCGACATCGTGCGCGCGCTTGAGCTTGATGAGAAGGCCTTCCCGCCGCAGGAGGTGCTCAACGTCATCTCCCGGGCAAAGGACGCGATGGAGACCGTCCGCGGCTTTGCGGAGCGCTGGAGCGGCAGCGGCGACTGGCGCAAGGAACACATCGCAAGAATCTATGCGGAGTACGACAAAACGCTGCGCAAGGCGAACGCGCTGGACTTCGACGATATCCTGCTCCATGCGGTCACGCTGCTGCAGTCGAATCCCGACGTGCGCGACTACTATCGCCGCAAGTTCCGCTACGTCCTCATCGACGAGTATCAGGACACGAACCGGCTGCAATACCTGCTGATGAAGCAGCTCGTCGGGCCGAACGGCAATATCTGCGTCGTCGGCGACGACGATCAGAGCATCTACCGCTTCCGCGGCGCAGACATCACGAACATCCTCAGCTTTGAATCGGAATACAAGCGCGCGCGCACGATCCGGCTCGAGCAGAACTATCGCTCGACGCAGCACATCCTGAGCGCGGCGAACGCCGTCATCCGAAACAACGAAGGCCGCAAGGGCAAGAATCTGTGGACCGACGCGGGCGACGGCGAGCGCGTCACGATCAAAACCGTGTACAGCGAGCAGGACGAGGCCAATTACGTGGTGAACGCCATCATGAGCGATTTCAGACGCGGCAAAAACTGGAATGACAACGCCGTTCTGTATCGCATAAACGCCCAGTCCAACGCGCTTGAGTACGCCTTCAAGCGCAGCGGCGTGCCGTATCAGGTCGTGGGCGGCACGAAGTTCTTCGAGCGCGCCGAGATCAAGGACATGCTCAGCTACCTCGCGGTCCTCAACAACCCCGCCGACGACCTGCGCCTGCGCCGCATCATCAACAATCCGCCCCGCGGCATCGGCGCGGCGAGCATCAGCTCCGTGCAGCGCCTCGCCTCCGAGCAGGGCGTCCCGATGCTTGAGGTGGCCCGCCATGCGGACGAGTACGACGAACTGGGCAGGGGCGCGGGCCGGCTCAGGCAGTTCGCCGCCATGATCGACGATCTGCGCGAGGCGGCGGAGGACACGCCGCTGCCCGAGCTCTACGATCTCGTCTGCCGGAACAGCGGCTACACCCGCGCGCTGGAGGAGAAGGACAGCATGGAGAGCCGCGGACGGCTCGAAAACGTGCAGGAGCTCAAGTCCAACATCCTCGTCTTTCTGAACGGCGAGCCGGAGGACCCGACGCTCAGCGGGTTTCTGAACGAGATCGCGCTCTACACAGACCTCGACAGCGCCATGACGGACAATTCCGTGACGCTCATGACCATGCACAGCGCCAAGGGGCTCGAATTCCCCTGCGTCTATGTCGTCGGCATGGAGGAGGGTCTGTTCCCCGGTCAGCGCGTTTTCGGCGACGAGGAGGAGCTGGAGGAGGAGCGGCGGCTGTGCTACGTCGCCATGACCCGCGCGAAGGAGAAGCTGACGCTGACGAACGCGCGCTCACGCACGCTCTTCGGCCGCACGACGCCCAACGCGCCGTCGCGCTTTCTGGAGGAGATCCCGGAGGAGCACTCCGACTGGCAGGGCAGAAGTCAGCCGACCTACGGTGTGGAACGCGAATTCGACAGCAATTACGGCGGCTATGGCGGAGGCGGCTTCTCCATTCATTCGTCGCCGCGTACCGGCACGTATCCGCCCTATAAAGCACCCGGTAAAGCAAAACCGCCTGTCAGCAAACCGACTCGCACGGCGGCATCTTCCGCGCCCGCCGCTCCCCTGCCGGAGCTGCGAGCGGGGGATTCTGTGCGCCACAAGAGCTTCGGCAGCGGTATGGTGACCTCTGTGACGCCCGTGGGCGGCGACACGCTGCTGGAGATCGCTTTCGACAGCGTGGGCACCAAGAAGCTGCTGCTCAAGTTCGCGGCGCCGCTGCTCGAAAAAACGGACACTTAGCCGCCTCATGCACCGTCGGCCCCGGGCCGGAGGATCAAGCGAATAGCCGGAGCGCGCATACGCCGACTGTTGATGCCGCCGCGCGGCAGCGGCAAAACAAAGACGCTTTGCAGCGGTTCATCCTGCTGCAAAGCGTCTTTTTGTGACTGTTCTCCTATTGTTTCCCCGCCAGATAATAATCGCTGTTTCCCGGGTGATAAAACGGACAGTCCGTGCGGCGGCGCTCCATCAGCGCCGCGTACTCGTCCTCGTCGAGGTCCTGCCCGCAGACGTAATCGTCATACTCCTCGTCGTAGGCGTAGTAGATGCAGTCCTCGCAGATGGTCATTCTTCTTCGCCCGCGTAGGAATGGTGCAGCAGCTCATGATGCCGTTCGTTCAGGTCCTCGGCATACATCGCGTTGAGCACGGGGTTGCGCTCGGCGCGCTTGAACATCGCGCTGCGGTCGATCTCATAGAGGCCTTCCGCGCGCTTGAGCTTGCCGGACATCAGCGAGTAGGGCTGGCCCGCACCGCCGACGCAGCCGCTGCGGCAGCTCATGACCTCGACGATATCGACCTCCACCTCGCCGGACTGGATCTGGTCGAGCAGAGTCTTGGCGTTGCCGAGGCCGTTGACCACCGCGACGCGCACATCCCGCTCGCCGACGCGGAACGTGGCAAAGCGGATGGGATCGGTCCCCCGCAGGCCGCTGTGCTCGATCATGCGCAGGGCGTTCTTGCTCTTGTCCGGCAGGCAAAAGCGCACCACCGCTTCAGCGACGCCGCCGGTGGAGCCGAAGATTTCAGCCGATCCGGAACCCATGCCGAAGGGCAGGTCGGGAGATTCCTTCTCAAGCTGATTGAAGTGGATGCCGGACTCCTTGGTCATCTTGATGACCTCCTGCGTCGTAAGCACGAGGTCGACGTTCGGAACGCCGAAGCGGCGGAACTCGGGGCGCGCGGCCTCCATCTTCTTCGCCGTACAGGGCATGATGGCGATGTGGTAGGTCGTGCGGCCGTCCGCCTTGTCCTTCTCCTGATAGCGGTCCTTCAGCACCGTCGCGAACATCTGCATCGGCGAGAGCGCGGAGGAGAGGTTCTTCAGGAACTCGGGGCGCTCCTGCTCGACATAGCGCACCCACGCGGGGCAGCACGAGGTCATGAGCGGAAGATTCTTTCCGGTCTCAAGGCGGCGGAGGAACTCCGCGCCCTCCTCGCGGACGGTGAGGTCCGCGCCGAAGATCGTGTCGTAGACCTCGTCCGCGCCCATGATCTTGAGCGCCGTGACGAGCTGGTCGAGCACGTTCTTCCCGGGCGGGACGCGATACGCCTCGCCCAGCGCGACGCGCACGGCGGGCGCGATCTGGAAGACGACACGCTTGGTGGGGTCGTGCAGCGCCTTCCACGCGAGCCCGATCTCGTTTTTGACCGTGATCGCGCCGGTGGTGCACACGGCGGAGCACTGACCGCAGCTGACGCAGTGGGTCGCGGCCAGCTCCGACCCGTCCTCGGTGCCGATGCTGAGATTCGGGCCGCGGCCGATGAATTTGAGGATGCTCATGCCCTGCATCTCCTCGCAGACGCGCACACAGTCGCCGCAGAGGATGCACTTGCTCATGTCGACCGTGATCGCCTTGGAAGAACGGTCGATGGGCGGAAGGTCGCGCGTGTCCTTGAAGCGCAGGTCGTGGATGCCGAAGCGCATTGCCATATCCTGCAGGCGGCAGGCGCGGTTCTTCTCGCAGGTGGTGCAGTCGCGGCAGTGCGCCGCGAGGACCAGCTCCATGATCGTGCGGCGGTAGCGCAGCAGGCGCGAGGTATTGGTGCGGATGCTCAGGCCGTCGCGCGGCATCATCTGGCACGCCGCCTCGATGTTGCCCTTGTCATCCTCGACCATGCACATACGGCACGCGCCGTAGACCGACAGATCGGAGTGGAAGCAGAAGTTCGGCACCTCGACGCCCGCCTTCTGGCAGACCTCCAGCACGCTTTTATGGCTGTCGTCGAACTCCACGCGGATGTTGTCCACATACATGATGCCATTAGCCATTGATCTCCACCTCCTCGATCGCGCCGAAGGCGCACAGTTCGATGCAGGTATAACATTTGACGCATTTGCTCTGGTCGATCACGAACGGGCTCTTGATGACGCCCGAGATCGCCTCGGCGTGGCAGGCGCGGGCGCAGCGGCTGCATCCCTTGCACTTGTCGGGGTTGATGCGGATCTGCTTACGGTCGTAGGGCACCCCGTCGCCCGGGGCGATGGGAAGCCGTGTTTCCTTCTCGCACAGCGGGCAGTGCCCCTCGATGTGGTTCTGGAAATCGTCGGCAAACTCAGCCGCCGCGGTCTCCAGCGTGGTCGCAGAGCCCTTGCCGAGCGAGCAGAACGCGGTCATATGCACGACCTCGCCCAGCTCGAGCAGCATGCCTGTGGCGGCGTCGTCCGCCCGATACTCGACGAGCTCGCCCATCATCTCCGCCATGCGCTTCGTGCCCTCGCGGCAGGAGATGCATTTGCCGCAGAAGTCCGCCTGCGTCGCCCGCAGGAAGCTGTACGCGACGTTCACCATGCAGCGGTCCTCGTCGAGGACGGTGATGACGCCGTCCCCGCGGCGGCAGCCGTAAGGCGCGAGCGCCTTGAAATCGAGCGGCAGGTCCAGCTGCTGCTCGGTGATGAGTCCGCCTGAGGGACCTCCGATCTGCATGGCCTTGAAGGCTTTTCCGTTCGCCATGCCGCCGCCAAGCTCTTCCACGATCCTGCGCAGCGTCATGCCCTTTTCGACCGTGATCCGGCCGGGACGACATACGTCTCCCTTCAGTAAGTACGATTGTGCCATAAGCCGCTCCATTTTCTGTTTTTTATGTGTGATCCTGATGCGTTATATCCCGGAATTACTGTACCATGCAGCCGGGAAAAAGTAAAGGAAAAGATACCGTAAAATCGGCAGGTAACGTTTACCGCAGGACGGCTGTCAGGCGCCTTGACACACCTCGCCGCGTTTGCTATGATGCAGGTATCAGTTCTTGAAATTGCGAGGTATCCCTATGAATATTCTGGTCACCGGCGGAGCCGGTTACATCGGTTCCCACACCGTCGTCGAGCTGCTGCTCGCCGGACACAAGGCCGTCGTGGTCGACAACCTTTCCAACGCTTCGGAGGAAGCGCTGCGCCGCGTGATGGAGCTCGTGCGCACGGAGCGGCCCGACGCGGACGGACTCGCGTTCTGCCCCGTCGACCTGCGCGACCGCGCGGGACTGGAGCGTGTGTTCGCGGAGAATCCGCCCTTCGACTGCTGCATCCACTTTGCCGGTCTCAAAGCGGTGGGGGAAAGCGTCACGAAGCCGTGGGAGTATTACGAGAACAACCTCGGCGGAACGCTGACGCTGCTCGACGTGATGCGGAAGCACGGCTGCAAAAGCATCATCTTTTCCTCCTCCGCCACGGTCTACGGCGACCCCGACGTCATCCCCATCACGGAGGACTGCCCGAAGGGCCGGTGCACCAACCCCTACGGCTGGACGAAGTCCATGCTGGAGCAGATCATGACCGACCTCCATGCCGCCGACGTCGAAACCGGCGACGCGCATCCGTGGAACGTGGTGCTGCTGCGCTATTTCAACCCCATCGGCGCGCATCCCTCCGGACGCATCGGAGAGGATCCGAGCGGCATCCCGAACAACCTCATGCCCTACATCACACAGGTCGCCGTCGGGAAGCTCAAATACCTCAACGTCTTCGGCGACGACTACGACACGCCGGACGGCACGGGCGTGCGCGATTATATCCACGTCGTGGACCTTGCGCGCGGGCACGTCAAAGCGCTCGCCGCAGTGGAAAAGAACTGCGGCCTCGCGGTCTACAACCTCGGCACGGGTCACGGCTATTCCGTGCTGGACGTGGTGCGCGCCTTTGAGCGCGTCAACGGCCTGACGCTGCCCTACGAAATCAAGCCCCGCCGCGCCGGCGACGTGGCAGTGATGTACTCCTCCCCCGAAAAGGCAAAGCGCGAGCTGGGCTGGGAGGCGGAGTACGGCATTGAGGAGATGTGCCGCGACTCCTGGAACTGGCAGAAGAACAACCCGAACGGATACGGAGAGTGATACGGTGAACTATCTCGGCATCGACCTCGGCGGGACGAACATCAAGGGCGGCGTCGTGAACCGCGCAGGCGAGCTGCTGCGCGAGGCATCGCGTCCGACGAACGCGGCGCAGGGCCCCGACGCAATCGCCGACGGCATCGCGGCGCTGATCAGGGAGCTGGAGGCGGGCGAGACATTTGCCGGCGTCGGGCTCGGCTGTCCGGGCACCGTGGACGACGAGAACGGTGAAGTCGTCTGCGCGTTCAACCTCGGGCTCATCCACTATGCGCTGCGCGACGCGATCCGGGAGCGGACGGGTTATTCCATCCGCCTCGGCAACGACGCGAACATCGCGGCGCTCGCAGAGGCGGCGGTCGGCGCGGGAAAAGGCGCGCACAGCACCGTCGTCATCACGCTGGGCACCGGCGTCGGCTGCGGCGTGGTGCTGGAAGGACGGATGCTCACCGGCTGGACCGGCGCGGCGAGCGAGCTGGGCCACATGGTCATCGCCGAGGGCGGCGCGCCATGCACCTGCGGGCGGCGCGGCTGCTTCGAGGCGTATGCCTCTGCCACAGCGCTCATCCGGATGACGCGGGAGACCATGGACGCGCAGCCGGAGAGCGCGATGCACGCCGTTGCAAAGGCGAACGGCGCGGTCGACGGGCGCACGGCGTTTGCGGCGAAGGAACGCGGCGACGCGGCGGGCGCCGAGGTCGTGCGGCAGTACGTCAAGTATCTTGCGGCGGGCGTCACGAACGTGGTGAACATCTTCTTCCCGGAGGTCATCGCATTCTCCGGCGGCGTCGCCAATCAGGGCGAGGCGCTGCTCGCGCCGCTGCGCGAGGAGGTGCGCCGGCAGGAGTTCGGCGGCAGGTACGTCAGGCGCCACACGCGTCTGGTCGGGTGCGAGCTGGGCTATCAGGCCGGCATCATCGGCGCGGCGCTGCTGGCGCAGCAATAGGAATCATGTCTGCCGGGCGGAACGGCCCGGCTCCTGCCGTGCCGCACAGCGGCACGAGACCATCGGACAAGAAGGGATGACCGCCGTGATCGTAATGGATCTTGAGTGGAACCGCAGCTATGACAAAAAACGGCTGGACGAGATCCTGCAGATCGGCGCGGTGCGCGTCGCGCATCCGGGCGGGCCGATCCTCTCCTCCTTCAACGCCTTCGTCAAGCCTCGCGTCCACAAGCGCTTCGATCCCGGCGCGCGAAAACTGCCCGACCTGCGCGAATCCATCGACTGCGACACCGCCTTCACGGAGGCGTGGGCCGCGTTTACCGACTGGTGCGGCGACGAGCGCGTGTTCGCGTTCTGGGGGCCGGACGATTTCAGTGTCATCCGCCAGAACTGCGCGTTCTGGGACGTGCCGGTCTTCGAGCCGGAGAAGGTCTATAATTACCAGCGCGCCTTCGCCCACGCCTGCGGCGTGCCGACATCGGCGTCGGCGCTCTGGCGCGCGGTGGATTATCTGAACATCCCCGACATCTTTGATTTCCACAACGCGCTCTATGACGCGATGTACACCGCGCTCATCGGCGCGTGGCTGCGGCAGGAGGATCTCGATTACGAGCCGCCCAGGCGCGTCAAGCGACTGCTGCCGCGCAAACAGAAGAAGGTCTCCCCTCCCCCTGCGCCGGCGGAACAGCCCGCCGCCGAAGCGGAGCCGAAAAAGCCCGTCCGCCGCCGGAGAAAACGACGCAGACGCGCGCCCAAGCCTGAGACAGCCCTTGAAAAGAGCCGCTGAAGAACCTGTCTTCAGCGGCTCTTTTATAGTTTTCCGTCATGTCCTCGGGCGCAGCGTCGCGTCCGGCGAACAGCCGGCGGGTCCGAAGAAATTGAGCTTTTTGTCCGAGAGGCGGAGCTGCACGTCGCTCGAGGTGAAGCACTCGCCGTCGAGGCAGGTAACGATGTCGTTCTTCTCCGAGGTGATGCGGATCACCGGCGCGGTGTAACAGGCCGCAAACTGCGGGAATCTGGTGTAGTTGCCCCTGCTGTAGTCGCCGACAAACTGCAGGAACCGCGCGCGGGAGACCTTCTTCACCACGAGCGTGTTGAGCACGCCGTCGGTCATGGCGGCCTCGGCGACAGGCATGAAGCCGCCGCCGTAGTAGCGGCCGTTGCAGACCGCGACGATGGCGTAGTCCTTTGCCTCCAGCTCCTCGCCGCCGACATAGACCGTCCAGCGGCTGCTGATACCCTTGAACAGGAAGTTGACGACGAGCGAAGCGACGTAGCTGCTCTTCCCGTCGAGCAGGGGCGTCGCGGAATACTTGTGCACATCCTGCGCGATGCGCGCATCCAGGCCGCTGCATGCGATGGTCAGGCACAGGCGGCCGTTGCAGTCGATGAGGTCGAGCTTCTGCGTCCCACCGTTCCAGAGGTTCTCCGGATCGGAGAATTTCGCAGCGTCCGCGCCGAAGTTCTTGAGGAAATCGTTGCCGGTCCCGATGGGAACGACGGTCATCGCCGCGTTTTCAAAGCCTGCGGTGCCGTTGGCCACCTCGTTGGCGGTGCCGTCGCCGCCACAGGCGTAGAAGCGCACGCCGCTGCCCTGCGCCGCGATGCCCCGCGTCAGCGCCATGGCGTGACCGGGTGATTTGGTAAGCATGCACTCCACGTCGAGCGAATGGTTCTGCCGCAGAGCCTCCGCCATCTGATACACGCGCTGACGACTGTCAGTCTTACCGGCAGTGGGATTGATGATGAATATGTGCCTCATGGCCGCCTCCTAGACTTTCTTTCCGTACAGGAACAGATCGCACTTGAGCATGCCGTTGTAGAGTTTTCGCTTTTTATCCGCGGGCCGGCCGAAGCAGCGCTCGAACTCCGTGTGGGACGAGAGCACCGCGATGCGCCAGGAGTCGGGCAGCTTGTCCATCGCGGCGCCGAACGCGCGATAGAGCTCCTCCGCCTGCTTCTGCTCAAGCAGCCGCTCGCCGTAGGGCGGATTGGTCACCACCCTGCCGTACTGCCCGCCCCAATGGAAGCGCGTCGCATCCGCGGTCTCGAAGGACACCGTGTCGTCCACCTCCGCGAGCTCGGCGTTGTGCCGCGCGAGATCGACCGCGTCCGGGTCGATATCGCCGCCCCAGATCTCATAACGCCCGTGGAACTCCCGATCCATCGCTTCCTCCGCCGCGTCGAGCCAGATCCTCTTGTCGAGCTGCTGCCACGACTGCGCCGCAAAGCTGCGGTTGAGTCCCGGGGCGCGGTTTTTGGCGATCAGCGCCGCCTCGATGGCGATGGTGCCGGAGCCGCAGAACGGATCACAGAACGGGTCCAGCCCGCGGTACCTCGTCAACAGCACCAGGGCGGCGGCGAGCGTTTCGCGCAGAGGCGCGGCCACGCTCACGGCCCGATAGCCGCGCTTGTAGAGTCCCTCGCCGGAGGTGTCCAGCCCGATCGTGACCTCGTCCTTTATAATGGAGAATCGGATCTGCCGCCGCCTGCCGGTCTCCGGCAGCGTCTCGAGTCCGTATCGCTCGCCGAGGCGCGAAGCGGCGGCCTTCTTGACGATGCTCTGACAGGCGGGCACGCTGTGGAGCGTCGAATTGATGGACCAGCCCGTGACGGGGAATTCGTCCCCGCACCCGATCCAGTCCTCCCACGCGACCGCCTTTGTGCCCTGAAACAGCGCTTCAAAATCCGCCGCGCGGAAGCGGTTCAGCAGCAGCAGCACCCTTGCTCCGCAGCGCAGGTTGATATTGAGCCGCGCGATGTCCGCCTCGGTCCCGCTGCACAGCACGCGTCCGTTCTCGACGCGCACGTCGGCAAGGCCGAGCTTCTTCACCTCGTCGCCCACCAGCTTTTCAAGACCCAGCAGACAGGGAATGGCAAAATCCAGCATCATATTCTCCTGTAAATCCAGTCTTTTCCAAGTATAGCGAAAAAGGTTGAAAAATGCTATAGTATTTTTCGGGAAATCATGATAGAATAACTGATAATCAAGCGACGTAAACTTCAGGTTGCGCGGCGCCCCCTCAAAAAAAGCCGCCGTGCAACTTCAAGTTGGTGGATAATTCGGGCACGATGCCGTATGCTTTGCCCAGAGAACAGAAACGGAGGATACGCAATGGCCTTTGGCGAACGACTGCAGGAGGCGCGCAAACGCGCCGGTCTCACGCAGGAGGAATTCGCTGAGCGGCTGCACGTCTCGCGGCAGGCGGTGAGCAAGTGGGAGAGCGGACGCGGATATCCGGAGCTTGAAAAGCTCCTCTATATCTGTGAGCGCTGCGACACGACGATGGACGCGCTCTTCGCCGACGAGCTGCCTGCGAGGGACGCGCCGCCGCAGGAGACGCCGCTGCCGCGCAGGACCCTGCGCGATGCGCTGGCAAGCTTCTGCAACAACCTCTCGCCGTACAACAAATTCATCGGCATCGGGCTGTTGATCGCCATTGTACTGCTGGTTCCCGCATATCTTTCCTATATGCGGGTAGCGAAAGGGGGAGCGGATAACGTGGATAATGTGATGATACTGATCTGGATCGGCGCCATCGTGGTCTTCGGCATCGTCGAGGCGGCAACGGCGGGGCTGGTCTCGATCTGGTTCGTGGGCGGATCGGTCGCCGCGCTGATCGCCGCGGTGTACGACGCGAAGCTTTGGATACAGCTCGCGCTGTTCCTTGTGACGTCTGCCGTACTGCTGATCGCGACGCGGCCGCTGGCGCGCCGTGCGCGCGAGAAGGTCGTGCCTACGAATCTGGACCGCGTGCTGCTGCGGACGGCGCTCGTGACAGAGACTGTGGACAACACCCGCTCGACGGGAGCAGTCTATATTGACGGTAAGACCTGGACCGCCCGCAGCGAGGACGGTTCCGTGCTTGCGAAAGATACATTGGTACAGGTTGTGCGCATGGAGGGCGTGAAGCTCTTCGTCGCAAAGCAGGAAAAGGAGGTTTAACGCATGGGTCCCTTCGGTTATATCGCATTGGTCGTATTGATCGCACTCATTCTGATCCTGATCGTCAGCAACATCCAGGTCGTGCAGCAGTCGCGCGCCTATGTCGTCGAGCGCCTCGGCGCTTACAGCACCACATGGGGCGTGGGCCTGCACCTCAAGATCCCGTTCATTGAGCGTGTCGTGAAGAAGGTCTCGCTCAAGGAGCAGGTGGCGGATTTCGACCCGCAGCCCGTTATCACCAAGGATAACGTCACGATGCAGATCGACACGGTCATCTACTTCCAGATCACCGATCCCAAGCTCTACACCTACGGCGTGGAGCACCCGATGAACGCCATCGAGAACCTGACGGCGACGACGCTGCGAAACATCATCGGCGATATGGAGCTCGACCAGAGCCTCACCTCCCGTGACATCATCAACGCCAAGATGCGCTCCATCCTCGACGAGGCGACCGACCCGTGGGGCATCAAGGTCAACCGCGTCGAGCTCAAGAACATCCTCCCGCCGCGCGAGATCCAGAACGCGATGGAAAAGCAGATGAAGGCGGAGCGCGAGCGCCGTGAGTCGATCCTGCAGGCCGAGGGCCAGAAGCAGAGCCAGATCCTCGTCGCCGAGGGCGAAAAGCGGAGCGCGGTGCTCCGTGCCGAAGCCGAGCGCGAGGCGGCGATCCTCCGCGCCGAGGCCGAGCGTCAGGCGAAGATCCTCAAGGCGCAGGGCGAGGCTGAGGCGATCGTACAGGTGCAGAAGGCGCTGGCCGACTCCATCGAGCTGCTGAACAAGGCGAACCCGAACGATCAGGTCGTCAAGATCAAGGCGCTCGAGGCCTATGCAAAGGCGGCGGACGGTCAGGCAACGAAGATCATCATCCCCAGCGAGATCCAGAGCCTTGCCGGTCTTGCAGCAAGCTTCAAGGGTCTGCTCGAAAACGACAACAAGTAATCCGGACACACAGCAACAAGCCTCCGGCGCGGCCTTTGTACCGCGCCGGAGGCTTTGCTTTTGTCTTTGTTCCTCTGCCCTGCCGGCAGCTCCTCACAGCTCGATCAGCTCGTACTCTCGGCTGCCGAAGCCCAGTTCCGCGGCAGCCTCGATCGTGTGGACGCCGTGGCGGGACTCGACGCGCTCGATGAAGTGATCGCGTCCGGGGTCCTCGGAGGCGTAGATCAGGTCGATGCACGCCTGATCGATCGCGACGGGATCGAGAGAGGCGAGGATGCCGACGTCCGCCATGCAGGGGTCCTCGGCAACAGAGCAGCAGTCGCAGTCGACGGAGAGATTCTTCATCACGTTGATATACGCCGCCCTGCCCGCGAAGCGCTTTGCCACCGTGGAGGCAGCGTCCGCCATCGCCTCGCAGAAGCAGTCCTGCTCCGCGTGGACGTTCCATGTCTGCATATAGTCGTCCGACGCGCCGCCGGAGTGGATGCGCGCCTTGCCCGCGCGGGACGCGCAGCCGATGGACAGCTGCTTGAGCGCGCCGCCGTAGCCGCCCTGCGGGTGACCCTTGAAATGCGCCAGCACCAGCAGGGAGTCATAGTTGACGAGGTTCTTTCCGACAAGGTTGGCTCGGAGCACCTTGCCGTTTTCCACAGGCCATTCGAGGTCGGGACCCTCGGCGTCCATCAGGTCGACCTGAAACAGCCTGCTCCAGCCGTGGTACGCAAGGAGCTTCCAGTGCTCCTGCGTCCGGTCGCGCACACCGCCGCCGAAGAAGTCGCCGTAGGCGGTGTTGCACTCGACGATGGTCCCGTCCACGGCCTCGACCATCGGACGCCAGAATTCGGGGTGCAGGAAGTTCTGGTTCCCCTTCTCGCCGGAGTGCACTTTGGCAGCCACCCTGCCGGGCAGTGCAACACCGAGCGCATGATAGAGCTCCACGACCTTTTCCGGTGTGATTTCACGGGAGAAATAAACCTTTGATGCCATATTTCCTCTCCTTTCAATATGGAAGAATGTCCAGCGTTTTGAGCAGCCTGCACAGCGTCGCCGCCGCCTGCTCGCGGGTAACCGGCGCTTTGGGATCGATCTCCGCCAGAGCGGTATGGAGCATGCTGCCGCGGAAATCGCTCATAACGCTCGCCTCCGTCCTCGCCCAGGCATGGAGCGAGGCGATCGGAGCGGCGGCGAGGTCGGCGTCGGTCAGGCCGAGCGCGTAGTCGTCTGCGTGGAAGTTGAGGAAGCGCGCAAGCCTGCCCATGATCGCGATCAGCTGCTCCTGCGTCAGCGAACCCTTCGGGTCGAAGCGTCCGCCGCCCACGCCGTTCATCAGGCCGAGGCTCACGACGGCGTTGACGTCGTCGGCATACCAGCTCCCCTCAGCCACGTCGGAAAAGCCGGCGGAGACGCTGCTCGCGACGTTGAGCGCCTGCGAGAGCATTGCGGCCAGCTCCGCGCGCGTCAGCGTACGCTGCGGGAAGAAGTGTCCCGCGCCGTCGCCGACGAGCATGCCGTAGACCGCAAGGATATCGATCTCCATGGCATAGGCGCTGGAGGAGATATCGGAAAACCGGCGGCTCGCCCCCTCGACACCCAACTGCCGCGCGGTAAGATCGGCGTCCAGCAGCGCCTCCGCGCCGTCGACCGTGCAGCGGACGGCGACGTCGGGCGGGATCGCGGCAAGCAGCTCGCGGAACGCGGTGCGGTTCTCCTCCGTCTGCGCCTGCGCCAGATCCACGTAGAATTCGCAGCCGTTGAGCTTGAAGCGCAGGTACTCGCCGGAATCCGGCTTCTCCATCCGCAGCAGCGCCGCGACAGATGCGGCATATTCATCCGCGACCAGCAGCGTCGGGACCACGCCGATCTTGTCGGTCGTTCCGCCGTCGGAGCAGTAGAACCGATAGGCGGTCACCTTGAGCGCGTCCCCGTCGAACAGATCGGAGTGCTCCTCCTGATCCAGCACGAGCTGCGCCGTGCCCTTGCCGTAGGTGCGCGAGCCGATCACGATTCCGGCGCCCTCGGCGCGGATGCCGGCGGAAAAAATCTCCGACGCGCTGGCGGACTGTCCGTCGACCAGCACGACGACGGGCTTATCCGTCATCGCGTCCCAATAGAACAGCGCAAAGAACGACCGACCGTCCGCCAGACGGAAGTAGAGCTTCGGTCCGGCTCCGGTAAAGTAGCCGAGCGTGCCGACCGCCGCATCAGCGAGTCCGCCGTGGTTGCCGCGCAGATCGACGACCCAGTGGTCCGCCTTTTCGTCGTTCTGCTCGATCCCGTCGTAGAAATATTCCTGCGTCTGCGAACCGAAGCTGTCACAGTCAATGACGGCGACGCCGTCCTTCAGCGTGACCTTTGTATTGTGGATGGGGATGACGCGGCGCTCGATGCGGTATCCCCTTACGCTCCCGTCCGTGCGGCGGACCGTGAGCGTGACGTAGGTGCCCTCCCCGCCGCCGGCGATGAGGCTGCGGTGCGCTTCGCTCCCGGGCACGCATCCGACGCCGTCGATGGCAATGATGCAGTCGCCGACCTGCAGGCCGACCTCCTTCGCGCCGCCGCCGTCGAGCAGCGAGGTGATCCGGATGCCGTCCGCCGTGTACTCGATGCCCGCGCCGATCCCCGTAATGGAGCCCTCGCTCTCGACCTGCGAGTTAAACTCCTCGTAGTCCTCGGCGCTCATGTAGTAGGTGTACGGATCGCCGACGGCCTCGAACAGCTCGTCGAGCGTCGCCGCCTCGTAAGCGGCGGCGGGAAGCCTGTCAACGTAGTATTCTTCGAGCAGGTCAACAGCCTGCTCCACGCTCAGCGCGCCCGCCGAAACCAGGCAGAGCGCAAGCGTACAAACCGCCGCGATCAGCCGGCGGAACCATTTCTTCACAGGGGACTCCCTCCCTTCCCGGACAATGTGCAGATTATTATAGACCTCTTCAGCGGCAAAATGCAAGCGCCGCGTGTCGGAAACGCACATTTGACAGGCGCGGCTCCGGATGCTATAATGCTGCTTTGAACTGATACGGTAAGGAGCTTTTCTCATGCAGACTGACATCGTTGAGCACAAGACGGAGGAACTGACCGGCGGCAACGCCTTCGCCGTATTCAATCATCTGGAGGTCGAATATGTCGAACGGGACTATGCGGTGTTCCGCCTCGACATCCGACCGGAGAGCAAAAACCCCTTCGGCTTCGTCCACGGCGGGCTGCTCGCCGGCATGGCGGACAACGCCGCCGGCTATGCCGCGCACAGCGACGGGCGCACCTACGTCACGCAGGCCAGCCATCTCACCTATTTCCGCAATCAGGCGGAGGGCGTCATCCGGGCCTCCGGGCGCGTGATACACCGCGGCCGGACGGTCTGCCTCGTGCGCGTTGACATCACCGGCGCGGACGATGTGCTCCTCGCCACCGGCGAGGTATCATACTTCTGCGTCGATCCCGACGCGCTGGAAAAGCGCATGGAGGAATCGGAGCAGACCGGCCGCGCCATTTGAAGAATGAAAAAGAATCGCTGATCCCGTCGGTGTACGTCCCGACGGGATCGTTTTTATCCGGAACATATCCGGCATTTCTGAGATCGGCTCGGCAGCTCTCACTGCGGACGCGCCATCGCCTCATGCTCCCGCGCGACCTCTTCGATCAGTTTGCGCAGGGTCCAGCTTTTGTTATGCCCGGTCAGCACCGCCTTGTGCGGCACGGAAACGCCCGCGCGGCGCATCGCCGCCAGCAGGCGGTCGAGCTGCCGGTCTCCGAGGGCGCAGAGCAGCAGGAATTCCGTCTCCGGTGCGTCCGCGCCCGTGCTTGTGCCCGCGATCGCGGCGTTGGCGGAGGCAAGCCGTCCGACCGTCTCGTCCAGTTGGCTTTCCCCGACGGTCAGCGTCAGCAGCTTCTGCTCACGCAGGACGGCGCGAAGCGTCCTTCCCGTTTCCGTCTCCTCGCCGAGGCGATACAGCAGCGCCTTGGGCCGCATGGCCGCTCCCTCCTTTTCCGATGATCCGCGGCTTCCATGCCGCCCGCGCGCCGTTCAGTCCTGCGCCTCGCACAGCTCCACGATCTCGTCGAACTCGTTGCCGAGGGTCCTGCGCAGCAGCGAAATGAGCGCGACGACGCCTTCCCGCGTCAGCAGGACGGACGTGAGCCCCTCGCTCTTGCGCACGGACGCGGACACGGGGCCGTCCTTCGTCATTCGCGACTCCGCCTCCATGAACTCAAGCATGAAGTCAAGCTGCAGCTCGACGGTCCTGCCATTCCGATTTGCGTTCCTCGCAATCCCGAATGCATTGGAAAAATACGGTTTCATAGTCATTCTTCCCCAATCTGGTGGTTTCATCAGCTCTGATGGTGAGCGGCCCGGACCGTCGGAGCGGGCGCCGTCCCGATCGGCGGGAGCCGCGGGATCATACGTATCTCTGATTCGTCACGTCGAACACGCCGCGGGTCGTGAGACGCAGCGTCGGGATGACCGGCAGCGCCATGAACGAGAGCGTCATGAACGGGTCGACGCCGCGGCTGACGCCGAGCGCGAACGCCGCCTCCTTTGCCGCCTCCAGCTTGTCGTTGACGGCGGCGAGCGGCTCCTCGCTCATGATGCCGGCGATTTCGAGCTGCAGCTCGCTCTTGACCGCGCCGCCGTCCCAGACGACGATGCCGCCGTTCAGCTCGACCACGCGGTTCGCCGCCGCGGCGATGTCCTCCTCGTTCGTGCCGACGACGATGATGTTGTGGCTGTCGTGGGAGATGGACGTCGCCACCGCGCCGCTTTTGAGCCCGTAGCCCTTGATGTAGCCGATGCCGATATGATGCGTGTTTCTGTGCCGCTCGATCACGGCGATCTTCAGCACGTCGTTCGCAACGTCGATCCCCGCGGCATAGCCCGCGTCGGTGGTGACGATCTCGCCCGGCACCATGCCCAGCAGGCCGCGGGGCCGCGTCTCGGTGAAGTCCGCCGCGCTCAGCCGTGAGACGTGGAAGGTCTCGTGCGCGCGCTTGACGAGGGCGGGATCGATCTCCGGCGGCTCGATGTCGGCGAGCGTCTCCCCGTCGAACATCAGCCTGCCCTTTTTGTAAACCGAGAGGATATTGAACGCGTCGAAGTTGTCGATGACGACAAAGTCGGCAAGGAAGCCCGGCGCGATCGCGCCGCGGTTGTTGAGCAGGAAGTAGCGCGCAGCGTGGTGCGAGGCGCACTTGACCGCGATGATCGGGTCGACGCCGGCCTTGATCGCGCGCTTCACGATATAGTCGATGTGGCCCTTTTCCAGCAGGTCGCTCGGATGCTTGTCGTCGGTGCAGAACATGCAGTAGGTGTAATACTGCGGCGTGAGCAGCGGCAGCAGCGCGTCAAGATTGCGGGCGGCGGTGCCCTCGCGGATCATGATGTACTGCCCGCGCTCCAGCTTTGCGAGCGCATCCGCGACGTTGGAGCATTCATGATCCGAGTACACGCCGGCGGCAATGTAGGCGTTGAGGGCCTTACCCGTGAGGTCGGGCGCGTGTCCGTCGATCTTCTTGTGGTGCGCCTGCGCGGCAACGATCTTTTCCAGCACCTGCCGGTCCCCTGCCACGACGCCGACAAAATCCATCATCTCGGCGAGGCCGGAGATGCGGCCGTAGTCATAAAACGAATCGACAGCGCGGTAATCGAGGGACGCGCCGGACTCGTCCAGCGGCGTCGCGGGTACGCAGCTCGGCAGCATGACGCGCACGTCCACGGGCAGCCCCTCGGTCGCCTGCAGGATGTACTCGATGCCGTCGGTACCCATGACGTTCGTGATCTCGTGCGGGTCGGTGACGACGGTGGTGGTGCCGTGCGGCAGCACCGCCTTGACAAACTCCGTCGGCGTGACGAGAGAGCTCTCCAGATGGATATGCGCGTCCACGAAGCCCGGCAGGATCAGCTTGCCGGACACGTCCACCTCCTCCGTGCCGTGGTACTCGCCGCCCATGCCGGCGATCAGCCCGTTTGCCACCGCAATGTCGCCGTGGCTCAGCTCGTTGCAGTAGACGTTCACATAGGTCGCGTTCTTGAGCACAAGGTCTGCCGGTTCGCGTCCCGCGGCGACCTCGACGACGCGCAGCTTCTTGCCGAGTTTGCGGTTGATCCTGCCCGCATAGCTTTCCTTCATCATCACAGCACCTCCGATATCATTGTCTGTCGTCCAAATCGTTGCCAAAAGATGTGGAAACCTCTTGAAAACTATATTTTATACTGATTATACCATATAGGATACTACAAATCGCGCGCCGTGTCATGTCAAATTTTCCGCAGATTATTTGGATAAAACGGCAAAAGAAAAGGGACGGCGCGCGCCGTCCCTTTTGCCGTCTGATTTACTTGACCGTGCCGTCGCTGTTGAAGACGGGGAGCTTTTCGAGGAACCGGATGTCCCCGCGCTCCGCCGCGCTGCCCTCCGCGAGCACCGCCATGCGGCCCGCGACCGTGCCGCCCGCCTTCTCGACCAGCGCCTCCATCGCCTTGAGCGAGCCGCCGGTGGAGATCACGTCGTCCACGATCAGGATGCGCTTTCCGCGCATCAGCGCCGCATCGTCGCTGCCGAGATAGAGCTTCTGCAGCGAAAGCGTGGTGATGGACCGGTCGTTCACGGAGATCGGGTCGGGCATATAGACCTTCGGACCCTTGCGGGCGATGAAATAGCGCTCCGCGCCGCTCTGCCGGGCCATCTCGTGGATCAGCGGGATGCTCTTGGCCTCCGCCGTGAACAGGTAGTCGTACGGCGTTTCCTCCGCCAGTTTGAGCATCTCGCGCGCGCAGGCGACGGTCAGCTCCGCATCGCCGAACATGATGAACGCGCCGATGGAGAGATCGTCGTTCACCTTGCAGATGGGAAGCTCGCGGGTCAGCCCTGCAACGTGCATCGTGTAAGTCGCCATATAAGGAAGCTCCCTTCAATCATTTCAAGACTGCATTTCATTTGCAGTAAACATAATAATTATACAGTCACAGGTGAAAAAGTCAAGCGCGGATCGGTCAAAATACCGCTTGCAACCGGATTCCTGTTATGGTATAAGTATAGTTTGCATGGTTGTAAACTCTGCAAAGGAGAAAACGATATGAGACAACAACTGGAAGCCATCCGCGCAGCGGCGGTCGCGGCGATGGAACGCGCCGACAAGGCGGAGGATCTGGAGGCGCTGCGCGTTCAGTACCTCGGCAAAAAGGGCGAACTGACCGCCGTTTTGAAGCAGATGGGCAAGCTCTCCGCGGAGGAGCGCCCCGTCATCGGCCAGCTTGCCAACGAGATCCGCGCGAAGCTGGAGCACGCCATCGAAACACGCGCCGGCGAACTCGCGTCCCGCGCGATGGCGGCGCGTCTGCTGAAGGAGACCGTGGACGTGACCATCCCGGGCGAAGCCAGGAAACTCGGCCGGCAGCACCCGATGTATCAGGTGCTCGACGAGATCAAGGACATCTTCATCGGCATGGGCTTTGAGGTCATCGAGGACCGCGAGGTCGAGCTGGCAGAGTACAACTTCACAAAGCTCAACGTCGAAGAGGGCCATCCTGCCCGCGAGTGGAGCGACACGTTCTACTTCACCGAGGACAGCTCCATCCTGCTGCGCACGCAGACGAGCCCCATGCAGATCCACGTGATGGAGAGCCGTCCCCTGCCGATCCGCATGATCGCGCCGGGACGCGTCTACCGCAAGGATGAGGTGGACGCGACGCACTCCCCCATGTTCCACCAGATCGAGGGCATGGCGATCGACAAGGGCATCACGATGGCGGACCTCAAGGGCACGCTGAACGCGGTCGTCCAGTCGCTCTACGGCGAGGGCACGGTGACCCGCTTCCGGCCGCACCACTTCCCCTTCACGGAGCCGAGCTGCGAAATGGACATTCAGTGTTACAAGTGCCATGGCGCGGGCTGCCCGACCTGCAAGGGCGAGGGCTGGATCGAGCTCCTCGGCGCAGGTATGATCCACCCGAAGGTGCTCGAGGGCTGCGGCATCGATTCCAGCGTCTATTCCGGCTGGGCGTTCGGCTTCGGCCTTGAGCGTCTGGCGCTCGGCCAGTACAAGATCAGCGACCTGCGTCTCATCTTCGAGAACGACGTGCGGTTCCTGGAGCAGTTTTAAGAAAGGAGGGCGCAGATCATGATTTTGAGCAGAAAATGGCTGAGCGAGTTCATTGACCTCAGCGACGTCAGCGACAAGCAGTTCAACAATGAGATGACGCTCTCCGGCTCCAAGGTGGAGACGATCGAGCGCGAGGGCACGGAGATCCGGAACGTCGTGGTCGGCAGGATCCTGGAGATGGTCCGCCATGAGAACAGCGACCACATGTGGGTCTGTCAGATCGACGTCGGAGAGGCTCAGCCCATCCAGGTCGTCACCGGCGCGCAGAACCAGAAGGCGGGCGACCTCGTCATCGTCGCGCTGGACGGCGCGGAGCTGCCCGGCGGAAAGAAGATCACCGCCGGCAAGCTGCGCGGCGTGGAGTCCAACGGCATGTGCTGCTCCTTCCAGGAGCTGGGCATGACCGAGCATGACTGGCCCTATGCCGCGGCGGACGGCCTGTTCATCCTCGGCACCGACCCCGACGTCATGGCGAAAAACCCGCAGCCCGGCGACGAGATCACGAAGGTCCTCGGCTACGACGACTCCATCGTCGAGTTTGAGATCACGCCGAACCGTCCCGACTGCCTCAGCGTCATCGGCCTTGCCCGCGAGGCGAGCGCGACCTTTGACCGTCCGCTGACGCTGCACACGCCGCAGGTCAAGACCATCGGCGGCGACATCAACGACCATGCGAGGATTGACATCGACGATCCCGCGCTCTGCCCGCGCTACACCGCGCGGCTGGTCAAAAACGTCAAGATCAAGCCCTCCCCGCTGTGGATGCGTGAGCGCATCCGTGCCGCGGGCATGCGGCCGATCAACAACATCGTCGACATCACGAACTACGTCATGCTCGAATACGGTCAGCCGATGCACGCCTTCGACTTCTCCTGCGTGGACGGCGGACACATCGTCGTCCGCACCGCGAAAGAGGGCGAGAGCATCCAGACGCTCGACGGCAAGGACCACGCGCTGACGCCCAATATGCTCTGCATCTGCGACGAGTACAAGCCCGTCGCCGTCGCGGGCGTGATGGGCGGCGCGAACAGCGAGATCGTCGGCGACACGGCGATGGTGCTCTTTGAAAGCGCCAACTTCAACGGCGTCTCCATCCGCCGCACCGCCGCCGCGCTGGGCATGCGCACCGACGCGTCCGGCCGCTTTGAAAAGGGCCTCGACGTGATGAACACGCTCCCCGCCGTGGAGCGCGCCTGCGAGCTGGTGGCGGAGCTGGGCGCCGGCGAGGTCGTGGACGGCGTGATCGACGTGTTCCCGAATCCTCCGCAGCCGACGGCCATCCTCTGTGAGCCGGACCGGATCAACGCCCATCTCGGCACCGATATCCCCGCCGCCGATCAATACAAATACCTCGCGCGCGTCGGCATCCTGCCCCAGCCGCCGCAGGAGCCCTCCGGCGCGGCGACGGTCGCCGTTCCCTCCTGGCGCGGCGACGTGCTGGCGATGGCGGATCTCGCCGAGGAGGTCGCCCGCTTCTACGGCTACAACAACATCCCCAACACGCTGACCAAGGGCGAGACGACCCGCGGCGGCTTCACCGAAACGCAGCGCTTCGAGCGCGCGCTGGGCTCCTCCTGCCGCGCGCTGGGCTATGACGAGATCATCACCTATTCGTTCATCAGCCCGTCGTACTACGACAGGATCCGTCTGCCGGAGGACAGCCCGCTGCGCAGGAGCCTCAAGATCCTGAACCCGCTGGGCGAAGACACGTCCATCATGCGCACGACCATCCTGCCGAGCATGCTCGAGATCGTGACGCGCAACTACAACTACCGCAACAAGGCCGCGCGGCTCTACGAGCTGGGCAAGATCTATCTCCCGCGCGCGGACGGCCTTGCCGACGAGCCGAAGGTCCTCTCTCTGGGCGCGTACGGCGACGGCGCGGACTTCTTCCGCTTCAAGGGCGATGTGGAGGCGATCCTGCGCGAGGCGAAGATCCCGGACGTCCGCTTCGAGGCCTGCTCCGACAACACGGCCTATCATCCCGGCCGCTGCGCGTCGGTCTACGCCGGCGAGACGCTGCTGGGCGTGTTCGGTCAGATCCACCCGCTGGTGTCGATCGGCTACGGCGTCGAAACCGAGGTCTACGCCGCGGAGCTGAGCTTCGAGGCGCTGTATGAGACGCGCGGCGGCAAGCCGGAATACCGGCCGCTGCCGAAATTCCCCGCCGCGACGCGCGATATCGCCGTCGTCTGCGCCGAGTCCGTCACAGTCGGCGCGCTGGAAAACTGCATCCGTTCCGCCGCCGGCGGACTGCTGCGCGAGGTCACGCTGTTCGACATCTATCGCGGCCCCGGCATCCCGGCGGGCAGCAAAAGCGTCGCGTTCTCGCTGGTGCTCCGCGCGGACGACCGCAGCCTCACCAGCGAAGAGGCGGACGCGACGATGAAGCGCATCGTCGATGCGCTCGCCGCCGAGCTCGGCGCGCAGCTTCGGTAATATTTCAGTTTTGTAACAGATTGTATAAAGGGCTTTACTTTTTTGAAAGTCCGCGTTATACTGTCTGCATAAGGAGGGGTATCGCCATGGATGATTTTACCCGTAAATTTGATGCCGTTCAGGAGAAGGATGCTGCGATCCACCACATCCTCACCACGGTCTATGCTGCGCTGGAGGAGAAAGGCTATAACCCGGTCAATCAGATCGTGGGCTATATCCTGTCCGAAGACCCCACCTACATCACGAATCACCATGAAGCGCGCACGCTGATCCGCAAGCTGGACCGCGACGAGTTGTTACAGGTTATGGTGCGCAATTATCTGGGCAAGTAGCTCCGTTTCAAACTGCATCAGCAAGAGCTTTCTGCGTACGCGCAGAAAGCTCTTGTTATTTTCAACAAGATATCGGCTCTGATTCCGTCGTCTTTTCCCATACTTCTGTGGTTGACAGAAGGAAACAGAGATGCTAAAATAGTTACAAATTGTAACAGATTGGATAAGGAGTATTTTTATGGCAGAGGAACTTGGAAACGGCCTGATGTATGCCGGGCATCCGCTGCGCCGCGCAGCCAACCTGATCTATTACGGCTCGATGGCGGACAAATACATCGTGATGATGCAGGTTCTTGACAGCGAGCCGCTGAAGGACATCTCTCTTGCGAAGCGCATATCCATCCAGCTTCAGCTCACAAGCCCCAATCTCAAGTCCCGCGACCGCGTGGTGCGCAGCACGGAGAAGGGCAGCATGGCGGAGGCGATGGAGTTCGCCACCATCTGGCTTGACCGCGCGCTGAGCGGCAAAATGTAACAACTTGAAACGACAAAGGATAACGTATGATGAATAGACAGATAAAACGGCATACCCTGCGGACGCTCGTCCTCACCGCGACTGCCGCCTGCATCATGGCGGTCGGCGCGCTCGCCGTCGATACCGGCGTCATCACCGGGGACGTGGTCAACGCCCGCACCGGTCCCGGCACGGACTACGACCGGGTCGAACAGCTCGCCAAGGGCAAGCGCGTTACGATCCTTGCCGAGGAAGGCGACTGGTTCAAGATCTCGTGGAACAATTCCACGGGCTACATCAGCAAGAGCTATATCGCGCTGAACAGCAGCGGCAGCACGGCGTCCGCGCAGAGCGGATCGCCCAATGCCACCGTCACCGGCGGCAGCACGATCAACGTCCGCACCGGTCCCGGCACAGGCTACAGCCGTGTCACGATGGTCGGCGAAGGAAAGCGGGTCACGACCATCGCCAAAGCGGACGACTGGTTCCAGATCGAATTCGACGGGAAGACCGGCTACATATTCGGCGACTATCTCAAGCCCGACGACGGCGTAGCGGCCACCCTTGCCACCGTCGAGCCCACCGCTGAACCCGCTGCCGAGCCTGCCGCCGAGACGGCGGAGGAGCCGCCTGCCGAGGCTGTCAGCTCCGACGAGCCGGCTGAGATCGAGTCTGACCGCAAGGGCATCATCACCGGCGGCACGATCAACGTCCGCACCGGTCCCGACACGGAATACAGCCGCATCACGCAGGTCTGCACGGGCAAGCGCGTCACGATCCTCGGCGAGGAGAACGGCTGGTACCGCATCAGCTTCGACGGGAAGACCGGCTATGTCCGCGGCGACTATCTCTACGAGGGCGACAGTCTCCCTGCCTCCAGCGTCGGCGAGCAGGTCGCGGCGATGGCGTCGCAGTACCTCGGCGTCCGTTATGTTTCCGGCGGCGCGTCCCCCAGCGGGTTTGACTGCTCCGGCTTCACGCTGTATCTCTACAAGCAGTTCGGCTACTCGCTGCCGCACACCGCGTCGGGACAGTATGCCAGATGCGGCTACAAAGTCTCGAAGAGCGAGCTCCAGCCCGGCGATCTGGTGTTCTTCACCAGCCCCGGCGCAGGCGGTAAGATCAATCACACCGGCGTCTACATCGGGAACGGACAGGTCGTCCACGCGCGTTACAGCGTCGGCAGGGTGTATCTGAACAGTCTGTCCGAGTCCTACTACACGAAAAACTACGTCGGCGCGATCCGCATCGCGTAACGACCGACAGAATGAAAAAGGCCTGACGGCAATCCGTCAGGCCTTTTTGTGTTCCTGTTCAAATTCCGCCTTGGCCTCCGCCAGCAGCTTTTTCTCCTGCTTGGTCGTGAGCTGGCTCTCGTCGAACTGCGCCCAGAGATCGGGGCGGCGTTCCATCGTGCGCTTCCAGCTCTCCTTGCGCCGCCACCTCGCCACATTCTCATGGTGACCGGACAGCAGCACGTCCGGCACGCGCCTGCCGTGCCACTCGTCCGGGCGGGAGTACTGCGGGTATTCCAGCAGCCCGTCCCAGTGGGACTCGTCGGTAAAGCACGACTCCTCAGGCAATACGCCCGGCACCATGCGGCACACCGCGTCGGTCAGCGCCATGGCGGGGATCTCGCCGCCGGTGACGACAAAGTCGCCCATGGAGATCTCCTCGTCCACGCACTCGTCGAGGAAGCGCTGGTCCACCCCCTCATAGTGCCCGCAGACGAGGATCAGATGGTCGAAGGTCTCCTTCAGCTCGCGCGCCACCGCCTGCGTGAACACGCGCCCGCAGGGCGAGAGGTAGATCGTGTGTCCCGCGCCGAAGCGCTGCACGATGTCGGCGTGGCAGCGGTAAAGCGGATCCGCCTGCATGACCGCGCCGCGCCCGCCTCCGTAAGGGTAGTCGTCCACCTGCATCTGCTTGTTGGTGGTATAGGACCGGATCTGGTGCGTCTGTATCGCGATATATCCCCGCTCCTGCGCCCTGCCGAGGATGCTGACATTCAGCATCGCGTCGACGGACTCGGGGAACAGCGTCATGATGTCAATCCTCATCGGTTTCCAGCCCCTCGATCATGTGCACGGTGATTTCCCGCGATGTGGTGTTGATGTCGGTGATGAAGATGTCCTTCACAGCGGGGATGAGATAGCTTTTCTCCGGTCCCCTGACGCGGTAGAGCTTGTGTGCGGGATAGCTCAGCACCTCGGTCACTGTGCCGATGTAAGTGTGCGGAAAGTAGTTGAACACATTCATGCCGACGAGCTCTTCGTCAAAATACTCGCCTCTGGGCAGCCGCACCTCCGTGCGTTTGATGGACAGCACCTTCGTCTTGAGCGCAGCGGCGGCGTCCATATCCTCGATCTCCGGCAGCGTCATGAGCACCATGTCGCCGTGGACGCGCTTGCTGAGCGGGCGGAAGGGCGTCCCGTCCATATAGAACGTCTTGAATGTGCACAGCCGCTCGGCGCTGACGTCCCACGGCTGGACCTTGACCTCTCCGCGCACGCCGTGCGTGTTGACGATCTGGCCGACCTCAATGAATTCCGGTGCCGCGGACGGCGCGGGAGCCTTGTCGAATAGACCCATGGTGATCTCTCCTTTGCTGCTTTATGACGATTGTACCACAAAAGCTCCGCCGAGTCAAAGCAGAAAGAATACCTCTTTTCCCGAAGAAAAACGAGGCCCCTTCCCGGAGCCTCGTCTTTTCCGTTCCCTGTTTTATCGCAATGACATTGCTCGATGGAACATCCCTTTCCGTGTCAGTCCACGATGTCCACAGAAACCTTCATGCCGGTACGCTGGGCATAGGAGCGCACGACCGTGCGGATCTCCTTGGCGATACGGCCCTGGCGGCCGATGACCTTGCCCATGTCGTCGGGGGCGACGCGCAGTTCCAGCGTAAGCTCGTCCGTACCCTGCACCTCCGTAACGGTCACATCGTCGGGATGCTCGACCAGGCTGCGGGCGATGTAGAGCAGCAAGTCCTTCATAATCAGAACGACCTCCGCCTTAGTTGAGCGCGCCGATTCTCTTCAGAAGCGCGCGGACAGTCTCCGTGGGCTGGGCGCCGGTCTTGATCCACTCAAGCGCGCGATCGGCGTCGATCTTGATCTCGGCGGGGCTGACGCAGGGATTGTAGGTGCCAAGCTCCTCAATGAAGCGGCCGTCTCGGGGATAGCGGCTGTCGGCGACAACGACACGATAATAAGGCGCTTTCTTGGCGCCCATTCTGCGCAGACGAATTTTGACCATGATAATTACCTCCAAAAATATTGTATTTTTCTTTATAATAAATGCTCAGGCACTTATTTCCCGTTATTTCAAGCGTTTTTTCCGGCCGAAGCCGTGCATGCGGCCGCCTCCGCCGCCCTTGCCCGGAAAGCCGCCGAGTCCCTGCGGCATCCTGCCGCGGGAGAGCTGCTTCGTAAGCTCCTGCATCATCTCGTACTGCTTCAGGAGCCGGTTGACGTCCACGACCTCAAGGCCGCAGCCGGCCGCGACGCGTTTTTTGCGGCTTGCACCGAGCAGCTTCGGATTCTCGCGCTCCTCCGGCGTCATCGAGAGGATGATCGCCTCGGTACGCGCCATCATCTTCGGGTCGATCTCCGCCGACTGCATCTGCCTGCCGAGCTGACCCGGCATCATCTCCGCAAGCTGGCTCAGGTCGCCCATCCTCTTGAGCTGCGTCAGTTGGTCGTAATAGTCCTGGAGCGTGAAGCGGTTCTTGCGGATCTTCTCCTCAAGCTTTTTCGCCTGCTCCTCGTCAAAGTTCTGCTCCGCCTTCTCGATGAGCGACAGCACGTCGCCCATGCCGAGGATACGGGAGGCCATGCGGTCGGGATGGAAGGACTCGATCATATCGAGCTTCTCGCCCGTGCCGACGAACTTGATGGGCTTGCCCGTCGCCGCGCGGATGGAGAGCGCCGCGCCGCCGCGGGCGTCGCCGTCCAGCTTCGTGAGCAGCACGCCGTCGATGCCGAGCGCCTCGTCGAACGCCGCGGCGGCGTTGACCGCGTCCTGACCGGTCATCGCGTCGACGACCAGCAGGATCTCGCTGGGCTTTACCGCCGCCTTGATGCGCCTCAGCTCGTCCATCAGCGCCTCGTCGACGTGGAGCCGTCCGGCGGTATCGAGCATGACCACGTCGTTGCCGTGGTCGCGGGCATAGCGGATGGCTTCCTGCGCGATCTTGACCGGGTCGATCTGCCCCATCTCGAAGACCGGCAGAGCCATCTGTGAGCCGACGACCTGCAGCTGCGTGATCGCCGCGGGGCGGTACACGTCGCACGCGACAAGCAGCGGGCGCTTGCCCTGCTGCGAACGGATCAGTCCGGCGAGCTTGGCGACGTTCGTCGTCTTGCCGGCGCCCTGCAGACCGACCATCATGATCACGCTCGGCGGCTGGGACGAATAGGTCAGCCGCGCATTCGCGCCGCCCATCAGCGCGGTCAGCTCGTCGTTGACGATCTTGATCACCTGCTGCGCGGGGGTGAGGCTCTGGAGCACCTCCTGCCCCATCGCCTTCTCGCTGACGCGCGCGACAAAGTCCTTGACGACCTTATAGCTGACGTCCGCCTCCAGCAGGGCGAGACGCACCTCGCGCATCGCGAGGCGGATATCCTCCTCCGTGATACGCCCTTTGCCGCGCAGATTTCTGAACACCGCGTTCAGTTTTTCGGAAAGGCCCTCAAATGCCATAAGTACGTTTCTCCGTCATTCCTTCAGCGCCGCAGTCTCTCTGTCGATGACGGCGCAGAGCGCCTCAAGGCGCTTGTCCTCAAACAGGCGGCGGTTCATCTGCTTGATCTCTCCCACCGCGCTTTCGATCGCCTCGACATGCGGCGTGAACTGCATAAAGCGCTTGACAAGGCCGGTCTTGTCCTCGATCTCGGTCATGTACGCCTCGGCGCGGGCGATCACGTCGCGCACGCCCTGACGCGAGATGCCGTAGTTCTCCGCGATCTCGGAAAGGGACAGGTCCTCGTCATAATAGAGCTGGTAAAACTCTCTCTGTCTTTCCGTGAGGAGCTCCCCGTAAAAGTCGAAGAGCATGGTCATGCGAAACGTCTGATTTTTCACAGGGGTTTCCTCCTTACAAGCCTTAATGTAAAGCTGTATCCCTTTACAACGCAATCAGTTTACTTGATGGAGGCGGAAAAGTCAAGGGAAATTTGACGAAAACACACCGCTTTTCTTTTTTTCATAAAAATGGTGGCAATGCCTCCGATTTCGTGGTATCCTATGAAGGATCAAACCAAGCCGCAAGCGGGAGGAATCTTACCAGATATGAAATCCGTTCGCAAAGAGCTGTTCCCCGGCGTGTATCTCAACTGCATCCACGCGACGAAGTTCAAAACCGGACTGCTGTCCCTGCAGCTGATCACGCCGCTGGACACGGCGCAGGCCGCGCAGGGCGCGCTGCTGCCCGCCGTCCTCCACCGCGGAACGGCGCGTTACCCCGACATGCAGGCGCTTTCCCGCGCTCTCGACCTGCTCTACGGCGCGGGCCTGAGCTTCACCGTACGCAAGAAGGGCGAGAACCAGTGCCTCGGCTTCATCGCCAGCTTCATCGACGACAAGTTCGTCCCCGGCGGCGAAAAGCTGCTCGAGTCCATCGCGGAGCTGCTGGGCGAAATGCTGCTCTGCCCCGTGACGGAGGACGGCCTGTTCCGCGCCGCCTATGTCGACGGTGAGAAGGATAACCTCATCGACGCCATCCGCTCCATTCTCGACGACAAGCGCGACTATGCCGACCAGCGGCTCATCGAGGAGATGTGCCGCGGCGAGCGCTACGGCGTCTCCCGCCTCGGCACGGAGGCTGCGGTCGCCGCGCTGGACGGCGCGGCGCTCCGGGACTATTATCAGAAAGCGCTCATGACCGCGCGGCTGGAGTTGTTTTACTGCGGCAGCGCCGGGCAGGAGCGCGTCGAGGACGCGCTGCGGCGCGCACTCGCTTCCCTGCCCCATGGCGCGCGCATCGCGCCTGTCGCGTCGGCGTCCGTCGCCGCGCCGCCGGAGCCGCGCCGCCTCACGGAGACGATGGATGTGACGCAGGGCAAGCTGGCGATGGGCTGGCGCGCCGCTGCGGAGGATCAGCACGCGATGCTGCTCGCGAATCTTCTCTTCGGCGGGTACAGCAACTCGAAACTGTTTCTCAACGTGCGCGAGAAGCTGTCGCTGTGCTACTATGCGTCCAGCGCCTACCACCGCTCCAAGGGTCTCGTCACGGTGTCGTCGGGCGTAGCGTTCGACGACTGCCGGCGCGCACACGACGAGATCCTCGCGCAGCTCGAGAGCATCCAGCGCGGCGACTTTGAACCGTGGGAGCTGGAGGGTGCGAGGGGCGTGCTCGTGAGCGCCGTGCGCTCGCGCGAGGACTCCGGCGCCCGTATGGAGGAGAACACGCTCGGCCAGGCGGCGACAGGTCTCTGGGAGAGCGAGGAAGAGCTGATCGACGCGCTGAACGCCGTGACGGCGGAGCGCGTTGCGGCGGCGGCGCGCAGCATGACGCTCGACACCGTCTATTTCTTGACCAGGGAGGAGGAGGCCGAATGACTGTGACCGAGTATCCGCGCATCGGCGAAGCGGTGCTCAGCGAGATGCTGCCGAACGGCCTGCGCGTCTGCGTGGTGCCGAAGCCCGGCTATCGCAAGCGCTACGCCTTCTTTGCCTCCCGCTACGGCGGCATGGACATGCGGTTCCGGCTCGACGGCGTCTGGCACGACACGCCCGCCGGCATCGCGCATTATCTTGAGCACAAAATGTTCGACACGGAGGACGGCAACGCGCTGCAGACGCTCTCGCAGAACGGTGCGGAACCCAACGCCTTCACCGCGAACTCAATGACGGCGTACTACTTCGACTGCACGGAGCATTTTGAAGAAAACCTGCGCACGCTGCTCTCGTTCGTCTCCGTGCCTTACTTCACGCAGGAGAGCGTGGACAAGGAGCGCGGCATCATCGCGCAGGAGATCCGCATGACGGAGGACTCGCCCGACTGGCGCGTATACAAAAACCTGCTGAGCGGCCTCTACCGCACGAATCCCGCGCGCGTGCCGATCGCCGGCACGGTGGAAAGCATCCGGGAGATCACGCCCGAGACGCTCTATGCCTGTCACAAGGCGTTCTATGCCCCGTCCAACATGCTGCTGTGCGTCGTGGGCGACGTGGACGCGGAGCAGGTCGTCTCGCTGGCAAACAAGACGCTGCCCGCCGGGCACGGCGAGCGCATCGAGCGCGACTACGGCGCGGCGGAGGACCTCGCCGCCTTTGAAAAACGCATCGCCTGCCCGATGGAGATCGCGCAGCAGCAGTTCCTTGTCGGCTTCAAATGCCCTGCCTTTGAGGACGGCGCAGAGCTGTTCCGCCAGAGCCTGATCGGCGAGCTCGCCTGCGACATCCTGCTCGGGGAATCCTCCCCGCTCTACATGCGGCTCTATGACGAGGGGCTCATCAACGGCAGCTTCGGCGGCGACTTTGACCAGCTTCCCGGCGCTGCGTACCTGTACGCCGGCGGCGAGTGCGAAGAGCCTGAGACCGTCGCGCAGGCGATCATGGACGAAGCGGCACGGCTCGCGCGCGAGGGCGTGGACGAGACGTACTATCAGCAGCTCCGCCGCGCGAATTTCGGCGCGTCGCTCCGCGCGCTCAATTCATTCGAGAACATCGCCGTCGGTATGGCGGACGGATACTTCCGCGGCTTTGATCCCTACCGCTTCCCGGAGGTCTATGATTCCATCACCCGTGCGGATATCGAGACGTTCCTGCGCGAGAACATCGTCAAGGAGCGCCGCGCGATGTCCATCCTTCTGCCGAAAAGCGAGGTGAACACATGAACCTGAAGGATATCATCCCCAACACGTCCCCCATCGCCTTCCCCGGACTCTTCGGCGACTGGCAGTTCACCGCGAGCGCCAAGGCGCTGGACGTCGGCAACGGCATATACTGGTACGGCATCTTCATCGCCGCCGGTATGCTGCTCGGCCTCTGGTTCTGCATCAAACAGGCGCCGAAATTCCGCCTCAACGAGAACAACGTCATTGACACGGTGCTCTGGAGCGTGCCCATCGGCGTCCTCGGCGCGCGGATCTACTACGTCGTCTTCTACCTCGACCTCTATCGCGCCGCCGACGGCTCGCTCGACTTCGGCAGGATGCTCCGCATCTGGGACGGCGGCATCGCCATATACGGCTCCATCATCGCGGGCTTCCTGACCGCCTACATCGTCAGCCGCGTCGAGAAGTTTTCTTTCCTCTCGATGGCGGACGACCTCGTGATGGGCGTCCTCATCGGGCAGATCCTCGGCCGCTGGGGCAACTTCATGAATCGCGAGGCCTTCGGCTCTGTAACGACCGTGCCGTGGCGCATGCGCCTGTGGGCGGCGACGGGCGAGTTCTACGACGTGCATCCGACGTTTCTCTACGAGAGCCTGTGGAATCTGATCGGCTTCCTGCTTCTGTGGCTCGTCCTGACAAAACGGCGGCAGTTCGACGGGCAGAACTTCCTCTTCTATTTCCTCTGGTACGGTCTCGGCCGCATCTGGATCGAGGGCCTGCGGGAGGACAGCCTCTACCTCTTTGACCTCACCCTCTTCGGCGAGCCCATCCGCGTGTCGCAGGCGCTCTCCGCGATCCTGATCGTCGTCTCGGCGGCACTGCTGCTGTGGAAAACGCGGCGGCGCGCGAAGAAACCGACCGATCCCGAATAACACATCCGCAGGAGCCGCCGATCCGACCGGCGCGCTTCCGCGCAAAGCGCAGGAAAGGCGCGGCCCCGACGGGCCGCGCTTTTACATTATCTTCTGATCTGCTCCCACGCCTCCGTCAGATCGCGGCAGACGAGACGGCACATGCGCCGCGCCCGTTCGTCGGGCGGGACCATGTCCGGCACCATGACCACGCGGCACCCCGCGCGCCAGCCCGCCTCCACGCCGCTGTGGCTGTCCTCAAACACCCAGCACTCCTCCGGCGGGAGACCAAGCCGCTCCGCCGCCAGCAGAAACACATCCGGCGCGGGCTTCCCCTGCTTTACCTCACGGCTTGACGCCAGCGTGTCAAAGTACCCGTCTATACCGTCCAGCTCCAGATTCCGCCGGATCATATCCATGGGGCTGCTGCTCGCCACCGCGATGCGGTAACCCTCTGCGCGCAGGCCGTCGAGGATCGTGCGCGCCCCCGGCTTGAGCGGGACGCCGTGCTCCTCCAGCGCGCTGACGCGCGCGGAGCACTCCCGCAGCACCTCCTCCGGGTCGTGGCCCGGATAGTGGCGGCGGAGCACCTCGCGGGTGCGCGCGCCGCTCGTGCCGATGATCTCGCGGGGAAACGCGGCGCCGAGCGTCACATCCCGCTCCGCCGCCATCTCCTGCCATATCCGCTGCCAGATCCTCTCCGAGTCGATCAGCAGCCCGTCCATATCAAAAATCGCACCGCGCATCGCACGCTTTCCTCTCTGTCCGGATTGTTCGCCCTCCCCGCCCTGCCGGCGAGGGGAGCGCCGGTCTTCTTATCCCGTCCGCACCACTGTAAGCCAGCGCCGCGCTTTTGTCAAGCGCGCGGCGGGACGCGGCGTGATACCCCCTTTTCCCTTTTGTGTTGGTATGAAGCATCACACTAAATCATTTGGTGAATATGCACAATTCATCTATTCACTTAATGCCGGAATATCCTGTTTCCTCTATTATGAACTGCCCTTCATCCGATAGAATCCAGTCGATCAGGCGGGCAACATTTTCATTTTTGCATTCCCGATATGTTACGGCATACAGTGGTGTGACGATTGCATAAGAACCGCTCTTGATGTTCTCAACAGAGGGATATACACCATCGACGCTGAGCATTTTGACGTTTGGATTTGCAATCAGTGTATCTAGATAATATCGGAATGAAAATCCAATTGCACCAGCATTGTTCCGATAGTTCGAAACGGTATTGATAATGCCATCCATAAAATCATGTACCTGCTCAGTGGGCGGTTCCATGGTCGGTGTGTCGCCCATAAACCTAAGAAGCATACTCTGACTTCCGCTACCCTCGTTCCGCTGATATGCAGTAATCTTCCTGTTCTCCCCATCAACTTCCGACCAATTTATGATGTCTCCGGAATAGATGGCGCGAAGCTGGTCTCCGGTCAGTGAGTCAACCGGATTCTTGCGATTCACAAAGAATACAAAGGCCTCGTAACCGATGGGGATATATTCAAAGGTCGTGTGGTTTTGCTCCGCATACTCCCGCTGCTCTTCGGACGGGTATGCACCGAAAAAGATATCGATCCGTTTCTCAGCCAGCCTGCGATAGCCCTCCACGGTATTGGAGTAATTGAACGAGCTGTCTACCTGCCCCGCCATACCACCCAGAGTTACCGTATCCGGGTATACCGCATGGACAAATGCAGAGTAAACGGGGAATACCGCCGCCGCGCCATCCAGTCGCGGGAGGTTGTCGGTGAGATGAAGCGAAGCGTGATCCAGCCGCACGATCTTGCTATTTTCATCAAAGGGCAAGTATTCCCGCACATTGATATTTGGCGTGGTGTTGATCGTGATCGTCCTCTGATACATACGGTAAAGCCCCTCCGCCGCACAGGAAATCAGGCATAGACAGAGCGCGGCACAACAGTATTTTGAAGCCGCTCTTTTGTTTTTCGCCCATATAAGCGGTATAGCCATGAGCGGAAGCCACAGAAAACCCAGTATGGTCAGCGACGTCAGGCGAATGGAAACAATATTAAGGAGCATTGCGACCATTCCAAAGAAAAATGCGCCCACAAGGACCAGAATCGTCCCGATTATTTTGAAAAGAATTGCTTTCATCGTGCATCCTTCTGCCGATTCAGTGTATTTTGCTTTGCGTCACAGCCTCAGAACACCGTTGTGGTATCTGTAGTTTGGTTATCATTATAGCCAATCGTCATGATTTGGCTAATCGGACTATTCTAAATAGACTCTAGCACACTTCAGTCTTTGTTTCAAGGCACTCGAACATGTCGCCAGGGCTTGGTGAAACTGACGGAGTCCGAACCCATCAACACGAAAGAAAAAAGGGACGCGCGACACTGCCTGTTGAAAACTGTCCCGCGCTATAGTATAATTATTTGTTACAATAACCCATTCAACGGGAGGAGATCGCAATGGAGTCGTTCCTGCACGCGGTCGCGTCGGTCACGATCATCCTGCTGCTGACTGCGACCGGCTGGTTCTGCGGCAAAAAGGGCTGGATGACCGCGCCGTCCAAGGCGTTCATCGGCAAATTCCTGCTCTCGCTGGCGGTGCCCTGCATGTGCGTCTACGGGCTGCGGAACAACCTGACGCGGGAGATGCTGGCGGAATCGCTGAAGCTGATCGTCCTCACCTTCGTGTGCATCGTGCTCAACTTCGTCCTGTCCTTTCTGCTGGCAAGGCTGCTGCGGCTGCCGAAGCGGCGGCAGGGCGTGTTCATGGTCATGTGCAGCCTGTCAAACTCGATGTTCATTGGCTACGCCATGTGCACCGAGCTGTTCGGAGAGGTCTGCGTCCCCTATGTGATGATCTTCTATGTCACCAGCACCTGCTTCACGCAGACGCTCGCAATGTGGCTCATCCGCCGCAGCGGAGACAGCGGCGGCAGCTCGTCGCGGAAGCAGTCGCTCAAATTCCTCACATCGCCGACGGTGCTGGGCGTGGTCATCGGCTTTGCGGCGGTGCTGCTGGATATCCGTCTGCCCGCGCTCGTCATGTCGTACCTGCGCTACATCAACAACCTCGTCACACCGCTGGCGCTGCTGCTGACCGGCTACATCATCTATGAGATGGGCTGGGACAAGCTGCGCCTCGACCGTGACCTCACCGTGGCGCTGGGCTTTCGCTTCCTGCTGGGACCGGCGATTTTTGTGCTGTTCTGCGCGCTGTTCCGCGTGGAGGGCCTCGCACGCAGCACGTTCATCGTGGAGGCGGCGATGCCGGTCGTGACGCAGACCGTCGTAGCTGCCGCACAGTACGGCGCGGACGATCAATTCGCTGCGCGCGGCGCCGCGATCTCGACGCTGGCGAGCTTCATCGTGATCCCCGTGCTGATGATTCTGCTGTAAGCTGGTTTTACCGCAACAAAAAGGACGCTGCCGCGGCAGCGTCCTTTTTGTGAACCTCTGTTTTTACAGCTCGCGCTGCATCAGACGGTAGAGCATCACGGCGGCGACGGCGCGGTTCAGACCGCCCTGCGCGTCGTAGCGCTCGTTTGTCACGACGCCGAAGCCCTGCGCCAGCGCGGCGTAGCCGAGGTCGGCGGCCGGGATCGACGCGCGGTCGGCGTATGTGCAGGTGAAGATGCCGGAGAGCCTTGCGACGGCGCCGTAGCCCGCGCTGTTCAGCAGCAGCCTGACCGCGTCGCCGCGGCTCATCGCCGCATCGTCGCTGCGCTGCTCGCGCTTGAGCGCGCCCATGCGGTAGGCGGTCTCATAGGCGCTGTTCTTCATCTCCTCGTCCGCATTGTCCGGGTCGATGCGCAGGCCGCGGGTGGAGGTCAGCAGCGCGACCAGCTCCCACTGCGTCAGCGCCTTGTTCGGCCGGAAGCTCTCACCGGCGTAGCCGACGCCGTATGCCGCAAGGGCATTGATCTCCTTTGCGGCCCAGTGTCCCGAGAGGTCGCTGTAGGCGATCGTGCCGAAGATCTGTTTGATCTCCACCGGTCTGCCGCTTTTGGCGTCAATGCCGGGGATATAGCCCTCGCGCTCCAGACCGTAGCTGAGCAGCAGCGTGCGGAAGCTGCGGTAGCCGATCTCAATGAGCCTGGCCTCGGCGGCGACGTTCTTATCCAGTTCCCTGGGCTGGGAGCGGTAGGCCAGCGTCACGTCATAGGTGCCCATCCAGGCGTCCAGCGCGGCGTCGGCGGAGACGATGCCGTCCGCACCGTCAAACTGCACATCCTCATCATAGGTATAGCGGACGCCCGCCACCGCGCCGGTCATGCGGTCGATCTCAATGGCGCAGACGTTGGCAGGGAAGAAATATCCGTTGACCCTGCGCGCGAAGGTGAAGCCGTAGAACGGCGCGCCGTCAGCGGTATTGTCGTCGGTGCTGTAGAGAGCAAACTCATCCGCACGATCGGTGAAGCGCTCCAGGAAGGCTTCGGCAGCGCTCTGTGCGGCGGAGACGGTGACCGCGCTCCTGCGGTCCTTGTCCCAGCGGCCGTAGCCGTACAGGTTCTTCACCGCGCCGCTGCGCGCGTCGACGGTGAAGCTGCGCGAGGAGGTGAAGCCGTCCGCGTCCGCCGACGCAACGTAGTACATCGTGCAGAGCACGGTCTCGGACTTCTCATCCTGAACAAGGCGGTAGTTCGACGAGGAGAGGCTGAAGCCGTCCAGCTTATAGGCGCTCTCGGCGCGGATGCGCTTGTCCAGTGCCGCGCTGTCCAGCACGCCCTCCATCTTCTCGATGCCCGTCAGCTCCGCCTGCGTCAGCGCGCGCTTCGAAGAAGCCCCTTCCGCAGCAGCAGGCTCCGGGACTGCGGCGGGCGCACTGTCGCCATAGATGACCATGTCGTCCGGCGCGACCAGCTTTCCGGTCTGCGCGTCCACATACTGCTCCTTATAGTCCCTGGGAACGTAGCGCAGCACGGCCTTCGCCGCATCGTCCTCGCTAGTGACGTAGATCAGCTCAAGCTGAAGCGTCTCCTTGAGCGTCTGCGCGGCGGCAGCCTTCGTGACGGCGGGCGTCGCCGAAGGAACGCTGCCGAGGAACGAGGTTGCCAGCGCGTCGCGATGGAACGAGGTCACGGCGTTGTCGCTGCCGCGCACGACGATCGAATAGTTCAGCGGCGAGGGCAGGCCGTTCAGCAGGATCCTGCCGGAAAAGCTGCAGTTCGCGCCGCCCAACTGGCCGGCGGAGATCGGGTCCTTCAGCACTGCCGTCTCGGTCTTCGGATCGAGCACCCGTTTGAGGAACGCCTCTGCGGCAGCCTTCGCCGCCGCGGCGTCCAGCTTCGGCAGCGTGGGCAGGTCGTTGCGGTAATATGGGGTCACAACGTCGCTGTCGCTGCGCCAATAGCTGATGACAGTGCCGTCCTCCAGCGCTTCGACGCCCAGCGACGTGCCGTCGCCGCTCCAGTTGAGGGACCAGACCGTGCCGAGCTCCTGCTCGTACACGTTGCCGTGAAAGTCGGTATACGCCTCGGTGTCGAGATCGAGCGTTTCCTTGACGGCCTGCGTCACGCGGGCAAGCCGCGCGTCGGCGGTCTCCGCCGCGGCCATGGCGGGGACGCACAGCCCCGCAAGCAGCAGCACGGCAAGCAAAAATGCGGTAAAACGATGCACGTGAATTCCTCCTTTGTTTTCTGATAATCGGTAAGACGGAACAATTTGTGAAATTGTTCCGTCTTTTGCGCTCCGTTTATAAATCGATCTCGCGCAGCGTGTCGATGAGCCGCGGCACGAACTGCTTCTTGCGGCTGAGCACGCCGGGCAGCACCGCTGCGGCTTCCTTCGCCTCGACGCCGAAGGCGTGCGCGACCACCTCTTCCGCGCCCTGACCCGCCATCAGCAGGTCGCTCGACGCGTTCCGCACGTCAGTAAACAGGTAGAACACGAAGTCCAGGCCCTGCTTCCTGCGCGCCGCTTCGAGGTACGGTCCCACCAGCGCCTCGGCGGCTTTTCGATTTTTCTCGCTCATATAGCTGCCCTGGCCCACGCCGAAGTGAAACCTGCCGCTGTTGAACACCTTGTAGTCGGTCCCGAAGATCTGCTCCGCGGTCTCGCCGCTGACATCGCCGCCGTGCTCGAACATCTCGTTGGCATACGTCTCGAGGTCAACGTCCGCAATCTCCGCGAGCGCGCGCGCCGCGCGCTCATCCATCGGCGTGCAGGTCGGGGAGCGGAACATCAGCGTGTCGGAGAGGATGGCGGAGAGCATAAGCCCCGCAGTCTGCGGGTCGACGGCAACGTCGTTCTCCCGATACATCTGATAGATGATGGTGCAGGTGCAGCCCACCGGCATGTTGCGGAAATAGACCGGATTGTTCGTCTCCAGCGAACCGATGCGGTGGTGGTCGATGATCTCCAGCACCTCCGCTTCCTCAAGGCCCTCCGCCGCCTGCGTCTTTTCGTTGTGGTCAACGAGAATGAGCTGTTTTTTGTGCAGGTTCAGCAGGTTGCGGCGGGACACGACGCCGAGGTACTTCCCGTCGTCGCCGAGGATGGGGAAATAGCGGTGACGCACGCTTCCCATGATCTTTTTCGCGGACTCGACGGACGTGTTGAGATTGAAGGTGATCAGCCCTTCCCTGAGCATGTAGTAGCGGATCGGCGCCGCCTGCGGGATGATCTGCCCGGTGGCGTATGTATTGTGCGGCGTCTGGATGATGAGGCAGCCGTTCTCCTCCGCCAGCATGCAGATGGTCTTGGACACCTTGGAATCCATGCCGACCACGATGCAGCCCGCCTCCATCTCGATGGCGGAGAGCTGGCTCTCGCTGCGGTTGCTGACGATGACGATATCGCCCTTCCGGATGGCGCGCTCCATCAGCTCCGAGTTGCCCGCGCCGATGATGATTCTGCCCTGCACGGTCTTTCCCGCAGGGTCGCCGACAAGCACCTTGCCTTCGATGACGTCGATGACGTTCCGGTAGCTGGTCTCCGACTTGGCGAGGATATAGGGGTCGATCCCGTCCATATTGGCGGTTGCGACGTCCTTGACCGTAATGAGTCCCTGCAGATCTCCCTGATCGTTCGTGACGCAGAGCGTGTCAAGGTTCTGGTCTCGCATCCGCGTCCACGCGCTGCGCAGACTCATGCCGCCGTCCACGCCCTCGGCAAGACGAATGTCCACGTCGCGCATCTGCGGGCTGACGTCGGTGTAAAGCTGCGGCAGCGGAACGCCGAAGCGCTCGAGCACAAAGGCGGTCTCGCGGTTGAGCTGTCCCGCACGGCAGGGCTTATAGGAGCGGTCGGGGTCGATGACGTTTTTGAGGCGGCTGTAGCTGATGGCGGCGCAGATCGAGTCGGTATCCGGGTTGCGATGTCCGATGACCTTGACCGCATGGAAATTGGGGCGGGAAGCATCCTGCTCCGAAGACACGGCAGTCACACCTTTCCGTTCATTTCATGATCGTCGAATTATTATAACACAGGCGAACGGGAAAATCCATTCGTATTTTTCACCTGGCGCTCTGCACCGCACGAAGCGCGCGCTTCGGCTGCGGCTCAGCCTCTCGCGTCGGGATCGAGCTGGCCCGCCGCCGTATAGAGCAGCGCATTGCAGATCGCGGCGGCGACGCCGCTGCCGCCCTTGCGGCCCATGGCGACGATCGCGGGCACGCCGAAGCGCAGGCAGACCTCCCAGATGCGCTCCTTGCTCTCCGTCACATGGACAAAGCCCACCGGAACGCCGATGACCAGCGCCGGCCGCGCGCCGCGCTCCATGTGCTCCGCAATGCGCAGCAGCGCCGTCGGCGCGTTGCCCACGGCGAAGACGGCGCGCGGACAGCGCTTCATCGCGTGGTCCACCGCAACGGCGGCGCGCGTGACGCCGCGCTCCTTCGCCGCCGCGGCGACGGCTTCCTCCGCCATGAAGCAGTACGTCTCGCCGCTGAGCTTTTTCAGCGCCGGTTTGCTCACGCCGGCAAGCGCCATGTTGGTATCCGTAACGATGATCCCGCCGCGCAGCGCCTCCGCGCCCCGGGCGGCCGCGTCCGGCGTAAAGCGCAGGCTCTCCGCGTAATCGAAATCCGCCGTGGTGTGGATGACGCGCTTCACCACCGCCGCGTGCTCCGGCGGAAGCGCGATCCCGCGCGCCGCCAGCTCCCTGTCGATGATCTCCATGCTCCGCCGCTCGATGTCGGCTGGCTTTTTCAGCTCCATGCCTGCGCCTCCTCCATGATGCGGTAAACGGCTTCCATGTCGAGCGCCGCGCGCACGCCGTCTGCCAGCAGATCGTACTGCCGCTCGCGGTACGCGCGCGCGTCCTCGGTGGACGCGGCTGCGGCGATCCCCTTTCGCTCGCACAGCAGCGCCGCCAGCGCGTCCGTGACCGCACCGCTGTCGAACAGGCCATGGAGATAGGTGCCGAACACATTCCCTGCGCGGCAGCCGTCGGTCCTCCCGTCTTCCAGGCGGCAGAACGCCTCGCCCAACGCCTCCGTCGCGCCCATATGGATCTCGTAGCCGTCGATCGCCGCGCCGTCCAGCGGCCCGCCGGTAACGACGGCGCGCACCCGCGTCAGCGTCTTTTCCGGCGCGAAGGTCGTCACGCAGGGCAGCAGACCCATGCCGCGCAGGACGGGCTGCTCTGACTCGACGCCGTCCGGGTCGCGCAGCTCCGCACCGAGCATCTGGTACCCGCCGCAGATGCCCAGCACCGGCGTCCCCCGCTCCGCGAGGCGGAGCACCGCTGTCTCCAGACCGCTCTGCCGCAGCCACAGGAGGTCTGCCATTGTGCTTTTCGTTCCGGGCAGGATGACCAGATCGGGCGTTCCGAGGTCCCCCAGCCGCTCCACATAGCGCACGCCCAGCAGCGGATGCGCCTCCAGCGGCGCGAAGTCGGTAAAGTTCGAGATGTACGGCAGCCGGAGCACCGCGGCGTCGATCGGCTTGTCGGTGCGCTTCACGCGCAGCCACGGTGCAAGCGAATCCTCGTCGTCAAGCTCGACGTGCAGATACGGCACGATACCCAGCACCGGCACGCCCGTCAGCTCCTCGAGCTGCGCGAGGCCGGGACGCAGCAGCGCCGCGTCTCCCCGGAATTTGTTGACGATCAGCCCTCTGACCCGCCTGCGCTCCGCTTCCGTCAGCAGCGCGCAGGTGCCGTAGAGCTGGGCGAACACGCCGCCGCGGTCGATGTCGCCCGCAAGCAGCACCGGTGCGTTCACCAGCTCCGCAAGGCCCATATTCACAATGTCGTTCTCGCGGAGGTTGATCTCCGCGGGGCTTCCCGCGCCCTCGATGACGATGACGTCATACTCCGCCGCAAGGCTGTCGTATGCCGCCAGGATCTCCGGGATCAGTTCCTTCTTATAGGCAAAATACTCCGCAGCCGCCATCTGCGCGCGCGCGGCGCCGTTCACGATCACCTGACTGCCGACGTCGCTGGACGGCTTGAGCAGGATGGGATTCATGCGCGCGTCCGGCTCGACGCCGGCCGCCTCCGCCTGCACGATCTGCGCGCGGCCCATCTCGCGTCCGTCGCGCGTGACGCCGCTGTTGAGCGCCATATTCTGGCTCTTGAAGGGCGCGACGCGGTACCCGTCCTGCCGCAGGATGCGGCAGAGCGCCGCGCACAGCAGGCTCTTGCCCGCGCCGGACATCGTACCCTGTATCATGATGCATCTGGCCCGCTTCACCCCAACACCTCCCGCAGCGCCGCGATCAGACGTTCGTTTTCCTCATGCGTCCGCACTGCCGCACGATGCCATGCGCCGTCCAGTCCCGCGAAATCGGCGCAGCCGCGGAGCAATATCCCCCGCTCGCGCAGCGGCGCGTCCAGCGGCGTCTCACTGCGGAACAGCAGGAAGTTCGCCTCGCCTGGGACGACGGTCAGGCCGAGCGCGCAAAGCTGTTCGCGCAGCCACGGCCGCTCGCGCCGCACCAGCGCGCGCACGCGCTCCGTGTAAGCCGTCTCCCGCAGCGCAGCCAGTCCCGCCGCCTGCGCAAGGCTCGAAACGCTCCACGGCGGACCCTCGCGGCGCATCGCATCCAGAAACGCCGCGTCTGCGCTCAGCGCGCAGCCGAGGCGAACACCCGCCATGCCGCAGAGCTTCGTAAACGCCTTGAGTATCGTGAGCCGGGGGTTCATCGCCAGCTCCGGAACCAGCGAATACCGCTCCGGCTCGTCCAGAAAGCCGACAAAGCACTCGTCCAGCACCAACCGCGTCCGCGTCTCCGCGCAGCGCGCCGCGATCCTCCGCAGCAGCGCGGGTTCGATGCTCACGCCGCTCGGATTGTTCGGTTGACATAATATAACAATTTCAATGTTATTGTCGATCTCTTCCAAAAATTCCGCATTCAGGCGGAAGTTCCCGTCCAGCGGATGCCGCACGATCCCGCAGCCGACGGCCTCCAGTGCCGCCTCGTATTCCCCGAAGCAGGGCGCGGTGACCAGCGCGCGGCCCGGATGGGCTGCGCGGACGGCCCGCCAGATCAGCTCCGCCGCGCCGCTGCCGCAGAGCACCTGCTCCGCCGATACGCCCTCCCGCGCCGCGATCGCCGCGCGGAGCGCGCGGCTGTCCGGGTCCGGATAGCGGTCGGCGCGCGCCGCCGCCTCGCCGATCGCGCGGCGTACCTCCTCCGGCACGCCGAGGGGGCTGATGTTCGCGGAAAAGTCCAGCGGTTCTCTGCCGTATTCAGTCAGATAGGCGGCCCAGTCGCCGCCGTGCGTCCGTTTCCCCATCGTCAGCATTGCGGCACATAGGGTTCGATGCCGCCCTCCTCAAAGGTGTACGCCTCGCGGTAGACCGCAAGCGCCATGTCCAGCAGCGGGATCGCCGCCACCGCGCCCGTACCCTCGCCGAGACGCAGGCCCGCGGCGATCAGCGGCCGTTTCCCCAGCGCGTCCAGCACCAGCCGTCCGCCTTTTTCCGCGCTGAGATGGCTCGCGAGCATCGCCTTGCCCGCGTTGGGACAGAGGCGAAGCGCGCACAGCGCCGCCACGGCGCTGATGAACCCGTCGATCAGCACCGGCACGCGGTACAGCGCGCCGCCGAGGAACACGCCGCACAGCCCCGCGATGTCAAAGCCGCCGACCTTGGCAAGCACGTCGACCGGGTCGGCGCAGTCGGGCCGGTTGACGTCGATCCCCGTTTGGATCGCCCGCAGCTTGCGCGCAAGCCCCTCGTCAGACAGGCCCGCGCCCCGCCCCGCCGTCTCCGACGGGGGGACGCCGAGCAGGACGCTCGCCGCTGCGGCGGCAGTCGTCGTGTTCCCGATGCCCATTTCTCCCGCTGCGATCAGCTTCCTGCCGCACGCCTGTTCATTTCGGACCAGCTCGATCCCGGTCAGGATCGCCTGCTCCGCCTGCGCGCGGGTCATGGCGGGGCCGCGCGTGAAATCCGCCGTGCCGTTGCCGATCCGGCGGTCCAGCACGCCCGCCGCGCCCTCGAAATCCCGCACGCCCATGTCCACCGGCACCACATGACAGCGGGCGAGCGCCGCCATGCGGCACACCGCCGTACGCCCCAGCGCGAGCTGGCGCGTCACCGCGGCGGTCACGGAGCTGTCCGCCTGCGTCACGCCCTGCGCCGTCACGCCGTTGTCGGCGCAGAGCACCAGAACCGAGCGGTCCGCAAGCGTGACCTCCTCGCTGCCGGTCAGGGCCGCGACGTCCTCGATCGCCGTTTCCAGCAGGCCGAGGCTCCCCAGCGGCTTGGCGCAGCGCGCCCAGCGCGTCCGCACCCGTGCGCGCGCCGCCTCGTCCGGCGGCATGATCCTGTCCAACGTCTCTTGCAGCGTCATATGCTCTCCCTGTATCGTTCCGCCGCGGCGACAAAGCGCTCCGCCAGCTCCGGCCGCCCCGCAAAGTAGAGATGCGGGAACGCCGCGTAGAGCGTGCCGCTCGCAAAGCCGCAGCGCCAGCGGCGTTCGCCCTTTTCCACGGCGAGCGCGCCGCCGCAGTCGTCCGAATCCCAATGATGAAACTCATGCGCGGGAATGCGCTCTCCCGCGCGGAACAGCAGGCTGTCCTCCTCAGCGCAAAGCGTCTCATAGCCGAAGCGCACCAGCCGCCCCGCGTCGGCGGCCCTTCCGGGCAAAACGCCCGCCATCGGATACGCGCGCCCCGCCTCGCCGCACAGCGCCGCGCTGAGATAGAGAAAGCCGCCGCACTCTGCCACCGTCGGCAGGCCTTTCTCCACCGCCGCCCGGACGGATGCGCGCATGGAGACGTTGTCGGACAGCGCCTTTGCGTACAGTTCCGGATAGCCGCCGGGCAGATACAGCCCGCCGACCCCATCCGGCAGCGCCGCGTCGCGCACAGGGCTGAAAAACACCGGCTTCGCGCCGCACTTCGTCAAAGCCTCCAGCGTTTCGGCGTAGGTGAAGCAGAACGCCTCGTCCCGCGCGACGGCGATGCGGACGCACGGTTCCGCAGCGGCGCTTTCGGCGGGCGGCTCCGCCGTCCCGCCGCGCTCGCAGAGCGACAGCAGCCGCGGCAGGTCGGCGTTTTCCTCCAGCGCCTGCGCCAGCTCGTCGATCCGCCTGTCCAGATCGCCGATCTCCGCCGCCGTGTACAGTCCGAGGTGACGGCTTTCGATGTCCGCCGCGTCCATCCGCGGCAGACATCCCAGCACCGGCACGCCCGTCTCACGCTCCAGCGTCGGCGCAAGCGCCGCGCAGAGTCCGGGCACGCACCCGTTCAGCAGGACGCCGACGATATGGCTGTTCCCGCGGAACTCCCGCAGTCCCCGGATCTGCGCCGCCAGCGTCAGACTTGCGCCAACGGCGCGGACGACCAAAACCACGGGAAGATCCAGCGTGTCCGCGACGTGCCATGCGCTGGCGCGGTCCGTCGTGCCGCCGAGCCCGTCGTAGAATCCCATCACGCCCTCGACCACCGCCGCGCCGTGCCCTCCGCAGGCGCGGGCGAACAGCGTCCTGACGCGCGCCTCGCCGCTCAGGAACAGGTCGAGGTTATGGCTTTCGACGCCCAGCACCGCGCGGTGAAACATGGGGTCGATGTAGTCCGGCCCGCATTTGAACGCGCAGGGCGCGAGTCCGCGCTTCTGCAGCGCGCGGAGCAGCGCGCAGGTCATCACCGTCTTGCCGCTGCCCGAAGCGGGCGCGGCGAGCATCACGCGGATCACGGCGCGTCCCCCCGCTCCGCGGCGATCAGGAAGATCGGGTTGTTCGCCAGAAGCAGGTGCAGTCCGCCCGCCGGCTTCGCGCTGCTCACGGCAAGCTGCGTCACCTCCGGCTCCAGCCCCCGTGCGGACAGCGTTTCGACCGCCGCGGACAGCGTCTCGAGCGCGATGGCGGTCAGGCACAGCCGCACGTTCGGATTCTTTGCGAGGACCGCATCCACGATCTCCGCCAGCCGCCCCTCTGTTCCGCCGATGAACACCGCGTCCGGCGCAGGCAGCGCCGCGAGCGCGTCCGGCGCCGCGCCCTCTGTGACGCGCAGGTTCCACGCGCCGAATTTCTCTCTGTTCCGGCGGATCAGCACAAGCGCCTCCGCCCGGTATTCCACCGCGAAGACGCGTCCGCGCCGCGCGGCAAGCGCCAGCTCCACCGACACGCTGCCGGTTCCTGCGCCCACGTCCCAAACCGTCTCCGTCGGGCGGATCCCCAGCTTCGCCAGGACCGCCGCGCGGACGAGCTGCTTCGTCATCGGCGTCTCGCCGCGGATGAATTCCGCATCCGGGATCCCACCGCTCCGCTCATACGGCGTCGGCGCGGCGTCAGCCAGCAGCACGGACAGCGGCGCGAAGGTCCGCTCCGCGCATTCCGCGGCCGTCAGGCGCGTCACGCGTTCGTCGGGGCAGGAAAGGCGCTCGCCCACCGTCACGCCCAGCGCGCCGAGCCCCGCGTCGGTCAGCTCGCGGCAGAGCGCGGCGGGCGTACGCGCGCCGCCGGTGAGGAAGAATGCGGGCCTGCCCGCCATGACCACGGCGACCGGGTCGCAGTCCGTCCCGTGGGCGGAGCAGAGCGTCCAGCCCTGCCATGCCTCGCCCAGCCGCGCGGCAAGCATCTGCACGCTGGAAACGCCCGGCAGGACGCGGCAGTCGATCCCGCGCGCAGTCAGCGGCGGCAGCAGCGCCCGCGCGCCCGAGTAGAAGCCGGTATCTCCGCTGAATACGGCGCAGGCGCGCGCCGCGCCCGTGCGCGTCAGAATCTGCAGGACCTCGTCCGGCCGACAGGCCGCGAAGAACGCCTGCTCTTCCCTCTTCGGCAGGCTTTCGAGCAGACGCGCCGCTCCCACGATCACCTCCGCCTGCTCCAAAGCCTCCCGCGCCTCCTGCGTCACAGTCGCCGCCGTGCCGCCGCCGAGTCCGATCAAATCAACCCTCATACAGCGCTCCCCCATCTTCCGCTCCGTTCTGTTCCGTACGGTACCCGCGCGGCGTCACCAAATATCCGCCGAGCTCCCTCGTCGACGACGAGCCGATGAACACCGTCGTGAACATATCCACCGCCGCGTCCCGCAGCTCCGCAAGCGTCAGAAGGCGCGTTTCCGCGCCCTCCCGTCCGATGTTCCGCGCGATGCCGCAGGCGGTCTCTTCGCCGCGGAAGCGCAGGACGATCTCGCAGGCGCGGCGCAGATGTCCGCTCCTGCGTCTGGACGAAGGGTTATAGAGGCAGATCACGAAATCCCCCTCGGCGGCGCAGCGAAGCCGCTTTTCAATGCACTCCCAGGGCGTCAGCAGGTCGGAAAGCGAAATGACGCAGAAATCGTGCCCCAGCGGCGCGCCCAGCGCCGCCGCGCCGGAGAGCGCCGCCGTCACGCCCGCGACGATCTCCGCCTCCACGTTCTCATACGCCGGCAGCAGCTCCAGCACCGGCGCCGCCATGCCGTACACGCCCGCGTCGCCGCTGCACACCAGCGCGGCCGTGCGACCGCTCTGTGCCAGCTCCAGCGCTCTGCGGCAGCGCTCCAGCTCCCGCCGCATCGGCGTCGCGAAGGTCTCCTTTTCCGGGTACAGCGGCGCGATCAGCTCGATATACCCCGTGTAGCCGCAGATCACCTCCGCCGCCTCAAGCGCCGCACGCGCCTCTCCGGTGAGGTACTCCGCGCCGCCGGGGCCGAGGCCGATCACATACAGCTTCGCCATCCGTTTCCCCGCCTCTCAGTCCGTTTTATCCCGATAGCCCGTCGTGAACGACGGGTCGTAAAGTCTGCTTTTCTCATAGGGCGCGTCGAGAAAGTCCCCGACGAGCACCAGCGCCGTCCGGTCGATCCCCGCCGCCGCTGCGGACTCCGCCACCGTATCCACGGTGCAGCGAAGCGTCCGCTCGTCGGGCCATGTCGCCCTGTAGACGACGGCGGCGGGCGTGTCCGGGGCGCAGCCGCCCGCGAGCAGCTCCGCGCGCACCTGCTCCAGCATCCCTGCCGAGAGGAAGATCGCCATCGACGCGCCGTGCCGCGCCAGCTCGCGCAGACTCTCCCGCTCCGGCACCGGCGTGCGGCCCGCGAGCCGCGTGACGATCAGGCTCTGGCTGACGCCGGGGAGCGTGTACTCCGCGCCCAGCGCCGCCGCCGCGCCGAACAGACTGCTGACGCCCGGCGTCACGTCGTATGCGATCCCCCGCCTCGCCAGCTCGTCCATCTGCTCGCGGACCGCGCCGTAGATGCTCGGGTCGCCCGTGTGCAGGCGGACGGTGGTCTTGTTCTCCGCCTCGGCGCGCACCATGACGGAAATCACCTCGTCCAGCGTCATATGCGCGCTGTTGCGGATCTCGCAGCCGTCTTTGCAGTATTTGAGCAGGTCCGGATTGACAAGGCTGCCCGCGTAGATCGTCACGTCCGCCGCCTTCAGCAGCTCTGCGCCGCGCAGCGTGATCAGATCCGGCGCTCCCGGTCCCGCGCCGACAAAGTGCACCATATCGCTTCACCCCTTCCCGTCCGCCGTTCCGCTCTGATCCCGCGCCAGCTCCTTCAGCTCCGGATACCGCGCCAGCACCGCGCCGTAATTCTCACGCCGGTGCGGAAAGCCGCAGTTCACACAGCTCTTTGCACCGGAAGCGGCGTAGGTGAAGCGCCCGCCGCAGCGAGGTCCCAGCGCGTAAAGCGGGCAGTAGCAGAACAGGCAGTTGAATTCCTCCTCCGGCACGTCCTTATGGCAGGGAAAGCTCCTGCAGGAACGGTTCTGGAAGAAGGCCTGCCCGCCGGCCTCCACGCTCTTCCGCCCCGCTCCGGCAAAGAATTCCTCATAGCTCCCGCGCGGCAGTTCGTAGAGGCGCTCGATGCAGTCGCCGGTAAATATCTCCTCCGGTGTGCCGACGCGGTCCACCGCGCCGGCGCGGACGCATACCACTGTGTCGGCGATCCGGCGCGCCAGCTCCAGCTCGTGGAGCGAGACGATCATCGCGATGTTCTTCTCCCTCGCCAGCCGCCGCATGATCTCCAGCAGCTCCAGCTTGTAGCGGATGTCGAGGAACGACGTCGGCTCGTCCATCACCAGAATGCGCGGCTCCTGACAGATCGCCCGCGCCAGCATCACCCGCTGGCGCTGCCCGTCGCTGACACGGGCAAACTCACGCTCGCGCAGGTCGGAGACGCGCACCAGCGCCATCGCCTCCGCGACCTTCTCCCTGTCCTGCTCCGAGAGGATGCCGAGCCGCCCCGTGTAGGGATAGCGCCCGCTGCCGACCACCTCTTCGCAGGTCATCAGCTCGCCGCGGATGCGCTCCGTCATCAGGATGGACATCGTCCGGGCCAGCTCGTTCCCGCCCAGCTCGTCCATCGGCTGCCCGTTCAGGAGCACCGCTCCCTCCACCGGCTCCAGCACCCGTGCGATCGTCTTGAGCAGCGTCGATTTCCCCGCGCCGTTCGGTCCGATCAGGACCAGTATCTCGCCCGGGCGAACGGCAAGCTCGACGCCGCGCAGCACCGCCCTGCCGGCGTAGCCCACCGCAAGCGACTTCGTCTGCAAACCGATCCCGTTCATCTCTCTCCTCCGATCCTCCGCCGCACCAGCATCCAGATCACCACCGGCGCGCCGAACAGCGCCGTTACCGAGCTGATGGACAGGTCCGTCGGCGCAAACATGGTCCGCGCCAGCAGATCGCAGAACAGGCAGAACGCCGCACCGCCCAGAAAGCAGGCCGGCACCATCAGGATCGGCTTCGCGGTCCGAAACAGGCTCCGCATCAGGTGCGGCACCGCGATGCCGACGAATGAGATCGGCCCCGCAAACGCCGTCACGCAGGCGGAGAGCAGGCTGGAAAGTAAAATCAGTTCCGTGCGGAACACGCGGAGATTCACCCCCGCATTCTGCGCGTAGACCTCGCCCATCTGATACGCGCTCATGGGCTTTGAGAGCAGGAACGCGAGCAGCACGCCGACAAACACCACGACCGCGATCACGCGCACATTGTTCCAGCGGATGCCGGAAAAGCTGCCCTGCGACCAGTTGTGCAGATTCACGATGTTCGCATCGCTGGCAAAGGTCACGACGAAGTCCGTGACCGCATTGCAGATGTAGCCGATCATCACGCCGCAGACGATCAGCAATGCCGACGTCTGCCGCATCCTGCCGGACAGGGCGAGGATCAGGCCCATGGCGAGCATGGAGCCGAGGAACGCCGCGCCGATCATCACCGCGCCGCTGAGAGTGACGCCGCGGCTGAGGAAGCCGATCATCACCAGCGCCACCGTCAGCTTGGCCCCCGATGAAATGCCCAGCACAAACGGCCCCGCAATGGGGTTGGCAAAGAAGGTCTGCAGCAGAAAGCCGGACACCGCCAATGCGCCGCCCAGCAATCCCGCCGACAGCAGGCGCGGCAGACGCAGCCTCCAGACGATGCCATCCGCCAGATCGTTTCCGCCGCGGGAACGCAGGATCGACAGCACCTCCCGCGGCGAAACGGAAACGCTGCCAAAGGCGATGTTCGCTGCCAGCAGCGCGCCCACCGCCAGAAGGAGCAGCGCAAAACAGAGCGCGCAGCGCAAAGCTTTTCGGTTCATAGCCTCATTGCAGCCGGCGGAGATAGGTAAGCTGTCTCTCCCCATCGGCCTCTCCCGTTAAAATTGAATGGAAATCCCGTATCATCCCCGCGGCGCCGGAGGACTCCTGAAACAGGTTCTGTTCCGTGCACCATACGTTCCCGGACCGCACCGCCCGGAAGTCCGCGAGCCAATCCGCCTTCTCCAGCAGCTCGTCCAGCGTGGACATGCCGCCGTCCACGTTGGCGTTATAGATCAGCACGTCGGCGTCCCGCGCTGCGGCGTAGAACGCCTCCGCCTGCATGTTCATGGTCGAACGGGCGCCGTCCTCCTCCGACCCGATATCCGTCAGCACGTAACGCCCGCCCGCCAGCTCGATCATCTTTGGCAGATAGTCGCCGCTCCGGCGCACATTGACGTAGCCGTTGCTGCTGATATAGAAAAAGGCGACGGTCTTCCCCGTGTTCTCTTCGTTCAGGATCTTCTGTATCGCGGCCGCCTGCCCGTCAAAAAAGCGCTCTGCCTCCTCCGTTCGGCCCGTGAGCAGGCCGTAGAGCTTGATCCACTCCATGCGGCCCAGCGGATGAGTCTCATAGCTTGAGCGCTCCACCAGCACCGGGATGCCCAGCGATTCCAGCTCCTCCTTGATTTTGGGCGTGTGGTAGACCATCGTGTTTTCGATCGCCAGCGAGCAGCCCTCCGCGAGCAGCAGCTCGTAGTCCGGCGCGCTGTACTTTCCGGCGAACAGGACGTCCCCCTCCTCCATCGCTCGACGGACTGCGGGGAGCGACCAGTCTGCGGCGCGCGTGGCGGTCATGCGGACGCAGTCCAGCGCACCGGCGCGGTCAAACAGATCCATCGCCGCGGAGGTCGCCACGTAGATGTTTCGGATCGGCTGACACAGCACCGTGACGTCTGCGTCGAGCTCTGCCGGCTCGCCGACGCCCTCCGGCACGATAAGAAACCGGTCCTCGCCCGCGATCGTGACAAGGGCGCGGCCGGCTTCGTCGTAATCGACCGTAAAGCCCTCGGCGTACTGCAGCGCCATACCGTGATCCGCGCCGCCGTGCGTCTCCGGCGCCGGCGTCCGCTCCGTCCCCGCGCAGCCGGACAGCAGCAGGATCACGGCAAGCAAAACGATTCCCAACCCGCGGCGCACGGCCCGTCCCCCTTTGTTCGTTTCTATTTATAATATCATACTACGCTCTTTCCGTTCTGTCAAAGAAAACGCCGGGCATGGAGACGCGCTTTCGACGGCAGGGACGGAGCAGCACGGCCGAACGGCGGGAAAGCGCACAACGAAAAACCTCGGAACCGCATGGTTCCGAGGTTTTCCTTATTTGGCGCGGAAGAGAGGATTTGAACCTCCGCGGCGCTTTTTACACGCCCTACTCCCTTAGCAGGGGAGCCCCTTCGGCCTCTTGGGTACTTCCGCTTGTCGAAGCAACCTGTGCCGAGCTGTGTCTCGGCAAAAGGACGAATCATGATGACGCTGTATTTGGCGGAGAGAGTGGGATTCGAACCCACGGATGCTTTCGCATCGCCGGTTTTCAAGACCGGTGCCTTCAACCGCTCGGCCATCTCTCCGTGTCTTGTCCCGCGCTTCTCCAAACGCATGTGATATAGTACCATAGGGAAATCCGGCTTGTCAAGAAAAAAAGCAGCCTCACGCTGCTTTTTTCTATTGCCGCTTGTCGCCTGCTTTGAATATCAACGCCGCCAGCAGCGCGGCGACCACCGCCGCCGTGATGCCGCCCGCCGCTGCGGTCAGGCCGCCGGTCAGCACACCCGGCCAGCCCTTCTCCGCCACCGCCTTCTGGACCCCGTTCGCCAGCGAGTACCCGAAGCCCAGCAGCGGAACCGTCGCGCCCGCGCCGCCCCACTCGACCACGGGGCCGTAGACGCCGATCGCCGTCAGGAACACGCCTGCGACGACGTAACCGGTCAGGATGCGGGCGGGCGTCAGCTTCGTCCTGTCGATCAGGACCTGTCCTGCGGCGCAGAGCAGCCCGCCGCAGAGAAACGCTCTCACAAGCTCCATCGTCAGCCCTCCTTTGTGTTCGACAGAACGACCGCGTGGCAGACGCCGGGGATGCTTTCGCCCTGAAACGACGAGGTGGGCGAGAGCAGCGCGCCCGTCGGCGCAAACAGGATGCGGTTCCACTTCTTCTCCCGCATCCCGCGCAGCAGGTAGCCGTTCAGCACGCCCGCCGAACAGCCGCAGCCGCTGCCGCCGCAGTGCATATCCTGCCCGTCGCGGTCGAAGAGCAGCAGCCCGCAGTCGTCATAGTTCTGCGTCATGTCGATGCCGTCCCGCGCCATGAGATCGACGACGATGTCATGCCCCAGCTTGCCGAGGTCGCCGGTGACGATCAGGTCATAGTCCCTCGGCCCCGTCTGCGTGTCGCGGAACACCGCCGCAAGCGTATCGCAGGCGGCGGGGGATACAGCCAGACTAGGACCATACGAAAAAAATACTACAAACACTTGATACGACTGGCTTTTACATACTTGTGACAACCGGAAGCAATTACATTAGCAGCTGCTTTCGGTTGTTTTTGTGTGTCCGCGAGTCAAGGACAGGAGAATACTTTACTATGTCAGATTACCGACTTGAAATCAAACAAATCGTGGACTATCCGCGGTGCCGAATGTACCGCGAGTTTGTCCAAACCCTGATAGCCGACCGGAGCATCCATACACGCGGATGCTCCGGTCTTTTTCATTTTGTGGTTCTTTGCTCCTACGCAAACTTCCGAACCTCGTATCGGCGGCTGGATGGGATCAGCTATACGATCTATCCCGGCGAATGGGTCTGCCGCTTGACAGAGCTGGGCGAATGGCTGCGTCTGCGGACGCGAAGGCAACTCCTCGACGCGCTGAATGCGCTGCGCGACCGAAACCTCATTACCTACACCCTGCTCGGACGGGACAAGCTCGTGAAGTACAGTATTAACGGCTGGCGGTTCCACAACACCGTCCTTGACTACAACTGCCCCTGCCAGAAGGATGTTGGGTTCTTCTTCCTCCCTATCGCGGCTGCGTCAGAGCTGGTCGGCATGGGGAAATGCTCGGAGATGGACGTAGTACTTGATCTGTGGATATCCGCTGTCTACAACGATGAGCGGGTGCAGGGCTCCGATCTGGGGCCAGTCGCCTATTTTCGCAATGGTACAGGCAATCCGCTGGTTTCATATGCTGAGCTGGCACAGAGGTGGGGCATCTCGAAGGCTACGGTATGCCGTATCATCAAAAATCTCAAAGAGCATGGCTACATTTCCCTGTTTACGTTCCCGGGCAGGCATGGAACGGTGATATATCTGCAATATTACTTATCTGTAATGTTCCAAATCTGCGACGTTTTGGTAGATAAAGCCGAAGTCGCCATGTGCCTTCATATTGACCTGCATGTTGAGGACAGTGAACCATTGGCATTGACAGGCGAGCCAAAGAAAATACGGAGCGTTTCAGAGGATACGTTTATCGTTTCAGAATGGATGGAGGACTCTGCGGTTGCAAAAGTGCTTGAAAGCCTTGTAGCGCAAGGCTTTTCGTGTGCTACTTGCCCCAAATTCCATTATAAGTTATATCCGTTATCGCGAGACTGCAAGGGAAACTTAGAGTGGAGGAAACGGTGGAAAACCAACGCCTTCTACCAGATGGAGATTTTTTGCTCCACAGGAGCGCCGACTTACGCATTTGAATTGAAATTCACAAATAATGCCGAGGGAGGTAAGAAATATGCCGGTAAAGAAGATTGAATGCACGGCCGAGGAGGATCGCCGTTACCACAACACATGGAAACTGCTAAAAAACTACCGTGATGTGGTTTGGAGTATGGAGCTTTCCGTAGAATACATCAAAAGCGAGTTTGAAATCGAGTTCGAGACGGATATAGATTCTTTCTTGGAGTCTGCGTACTGCGCGGGCGCGGATCTGGGCGGGACACGTCTGGAGCGGCATATGCGTACCATCGAACGAAGCAATGCGATGCTGAAGCTGGTGAATAGATCAGTCACGCTGCTTCGCACAAAGCATAAGCACGGCGAAAAATATTACTGGATTTTGTACTATGCCTACCTTTCTCCCCAGCAGATGGATAACTTCGCAGATATGCTTGAGCAGCTTCGTCCTCATATCCAGGACATCAGCAAGCCGACCTACTACCGGATGCGAAAGAAAGCGGTCGGGGCCATGAGTTCGATCCTGTGGGGGTATTCAACAAAGGAATGCAATGACATTTTGGACGAATTCTTTCCGAAAGATGTCGAATTCACTGAATTGACAGCAAATTGATACTGATTTGAGACTACATTGAGACAGCGGGGATATTGACTGCGGAATCAGGATGTGGTAAGATAACCATGCTCAAAACTGTAGCCAAAACCGAATACGAACGTGACAGGACGCCCCGGCGTCTTTCTTTTTGCCCTGTTGCGGTGCTGAAACGGCGCTCACTCCGAGCGCCGTTTTTTCGTATTCACAGGAACACGAAAAGGAGGTCTGCTCTAACTTGAAAGAACAAAAAATCCCTCTGCTGAAAGGTCGGCAGAGACATAGCGCCGGTCGCTGCCTCTACATGGCCTTCATGGGCGTATCACTCGCCGCAGGTCTGACAATGCCGGCATTTGCTGCTGACGACATCTGGACGAAGGCCAGCGCGATCATGAAGGATGTCTATTCGCACATCGTTTCCATTTCATCCGTCGCCGCGGTGGTGTGCGCGTCGGTGGCGCTGCTGCTGATGAACTTCTCGCGCTCCGACCGCACCGTGCAGGAGTCGCGGTCGTGGCTCAAGCGTATCATCATCAGCTGGGCGATCCTAAACGGATTGGGTTTCATCATGGCCTACATTACGCCCTTCTTCTCCGGCGGTACCTATACTCCGTAAGATATGGGCATCTTAGACGGCATCGTTGAATGGATCGCGGAGCAGGTCATGCACGGCCTGGACTTGATCAACACATCGGTTTTGGGCGCACTCGGCTGTGATATGGCAGTGTTCCTGCGATACTTTCCCGCTGCGAAAACCATGTATAGCGTATTTGTAGCGCTGGCTGTCGGTGTGATCCTGCTGTTGTGGGTATGGAACCTATTTAAGAACTTCGGACTTGGTATAGGCAGCGAAGCGGAAGACCCAATCAAGCTGAGCCTTCGGTCAATCCTGTTCATTCTGCTGGCTTGCTATGCAGACGACATCATCGACATGGCCCTCAAGATTGGCGGTACGCCGTATGACTGGATACTGACATCATCGCTTCCAAGCCTCAACTTTGCGGATTTCAACTCGGTCATGCTGACGATCATCGGTGTCTGCGCCAATGGTGCCGTGACATTGATCGTCCTGATTCTCGTGCTGATCCTCGCATGGAACTACATCAAGCTGCTGTTTGAGGCAGCGGAGCGGTATGTGCTGCTTGGCGTGCTGGTTTTCACTGCGCCGATTGCCTTTGCACTCGGCGCGTCACAGTCCACAGTCAACATTTTCAAGAGCTGGTGCCGGATGTTCGCAGGGCAGATGTTCCTGCTTCTCATGAACGCATGGTGCTTGCGGCTCTTTACATCAATGGTTGGCACGTTTATTGCCAATCCGCTATCACTATGATCGGAGGGATCTACACGAAAAGAGCCTATAACATAATCTGTGTTCTCTGTATGACGCTTCTGTGCGGAGCGTTTCTCGCAGCCCCGACCTTTGCCATTTCAGAGAGTGAGGTTGAGGCAGAGGTCGCCGCCTCCGGTAAGGAAGCGGTCGTTGGCAACGTCCTCATTTGGTTTTTATGCGCCGTTGCTTTCCTAAAGGTGTCGCAAAAGATAGACAGCTTCATGGCGAGCCTCGGTGTGAATGTCGGACACACGGGCGGCTCGCTGATGGCCGAAGCCCTGATCGCAACACGCGGGATCGCAATGGTCGCGGGCATGGCCGGTCGCACAATCGGCGGAATGGGACGGCACTCAGCGGGCGGAGCAAGCGCACAGGGAGTCGACGGATACTTTAAGGGCGGCCTTGCGGGGATGGCGTCGCGCCGCGCCGCAAACAATGCCGCGAAGACAGCGACAAGCAACACGACAGTTCCGCCGACACATACCTCTGCTGCGGGTGCGACGAGCGGCAGTACGCAGAGCAGCGCTCATGAGGCGGTGCATGGGCCGCATGGTCCGATTCCCGCGCAAGCCTCCACGATGGCACAAGCGCCTCGACTGACCGACCAAAGTAATATGGCGCCGACGTTCCATCAGCCCGCGCCGCCCGGCAGTGGCACACCTCCGCAGCCGACACAATTCGCCGCACCGAATGAATCCGCACCGGTTGGCAATGCAATCCCCGCCCCCGATGAACCGGAGGAACAGCACCCCATCATCCTGACAGACGGTAAGCCGCCGATAAGCATGCCGGGAGATATCACGGACGGTGGCGCTGATTTTTCGCCTATCGGCGGTGATACAGTGATCGATAACTCGGAACAGTCTGCTGCCATGACGCAGAATCAGGCGTTTATGCCGGGCGGTTCATCTGGAATCATACAGACTGCGACGCAAAGCAAGATGCAGTCTTCGGAGAAGTCGAGTATACAGACGAGCAATCGAACGGCAGAGCGGAGCAGCACATTCACCAGAGCATCCCGCTCTACGCATACGTCTTCCGTGCTCTCGCCCTCCGTCGGCAATTCGTTCAAATCCTACGGCATCGGCGGCGCAATGTTTATGAAGTCGCTGGCATCTGGAGGCGACTTTGCCAATGATGTGATCGGCAGGGTCGCCCGCGGAGATATCCAGACCACCGGTACAATCAGCGGCGAGATGGCGACGCAGGCACTTAATTCCTACATGGGTATCACGGCACTGGGCGAAGCCCCGCAGAGGCATCCGACATATTCCAACGTGGAGATCGGCGGCGGGCGCATTAGCGGCGTCGAAACTGCGCCGGGCAATACTGAGGGCGTCGAGTTCTGTATGTATCACACGGAACAGTACGCCGCGCCGCAAGGGGAACACACACAGGTTTACACGGCTGACGGAGCCTCGTGGTACAAGCAATACGCGCAGGATACGGTGGATCGCAGACCGTACAATGCGCCTGACGGGTCGATTGCATATAACGAGACCATTGTAAAGCGTATGCCGAACCCGCCGCAGCGCAAATCCCGCATGTGAGGAGGCACCGCAGTATGAGTAATGAGGAGCGGGACGTCTATATTATCCCGCCTAACTTCATCGAGGGCGGCACACTCATGGGCGGTATGTTCAGAACGCGCAATGTCATTGAAGCGGCGATCCTCGGCGTGACCGTCGGCTGGCCGGTGATGAGACTCGGCTTTTCGCTGACAACACGCATCATCATATTATGCCTTACCGCGTTGCCGCTGGTGCTGATCGCCCTGATCGGTATTTCCGGCGAGAGCCTGTCGCAGTTTTTCTTGCTGTTTCTGAGCTGGCTCCGAAATCGGAGAACGCTCAGCAGTGACGGAACCACGGATGGCAAACGCAAAAAGGCGATGCTGCCGAGCTGGGCAAAGGGCGAGCGAACGAAGTCTGCCGACGACGCGCCCAAAAGCAGGAACCGCTTTCAGGTGGACATCAAAAAGAGGCAGGTCGAGCAGTTCAAGACCTTTTTGCCCCAGGAGGAGACCGTCAATCCGCTCAACGCGCTTTCGGACTATGTTCCGGTGGAGCGCATCACGAACGGCGTCATTTATACGCAGGATCACCGTTACGTCAAGATTGTCGAGGTGATCCCCGTCAACTTCCTGCTGCGAAGCGCATCCGAGCAGCGTAGTATCATCTACTCGTTTATCTCCTACCTGAAGATCGCACCCGTCAAGGTGCAGTTCAAGGTGCTGACCAAACGTGCGGACATCGACCGGCATGTGGAGGCGGTTCGACAGGAGCTGGAGCGCGAGACCGACCCGCATTGTCGGATGCTCCAAGAGGACTATCTGCGCCTGATCTACCAGCTCGGCTCGCGCGAGGCGATCACGCGGCGGTTCTTCCTGATTTTCGAGTATGAGCCGCTGCCGGGTACTCGCCGCGGCAATGAGGAGACGGAGGCCATCGCATCTCTGCAAACGGCGGCACGCACGGCGGCGAATTACCTGCGGCAATGCGGCAACAGCGTTGTCCAGCATGAAGATGAGGACGAGGCGACAGCGGAAATCCTCTATCATGTCCTATGCCGCCGCGAGAGCAACGAGCAGCCGTTCCATGAAAAGGTCAAAAGCGTGCTTGGCGACTACATCGCGGCGGGGCGCCCGCTGGAGAACGTGCTGACGAATGAGTTCTTTGCGCCCGCGTCGCTCGATTTCACGCATGGGCGTTATATCTGCATTGACGGTGTGTACTACGCCTATCTGCTCGTCCCGTCCGATGGGTATAAGGCGCAGGTAGCGGCAGGCTGGCTTTCTCTTCTGGTGAATGCCGGTGACGGGATCGACCTCGACGTGTTTCTGGAGCGCCAGCCAAAGGATCGCATGATCCGCAAGCTCGGGCAGCAGCTCCGCATCAATCGCAGCAAGATCCGCGAGACCAGCGATACGAACACGGATTTTGACGATCTGGAGGGAGCGATCCGAAGCGGCTACTTCCTCAAGGACGGCCTTGGCAACAATGAGGATTTCTACTATCTCAACCTGCTCATTACGGTCACGGCTGACAGCGTGGACGACCTCGAATGGAAATGCGCTGAGATGAAAAAACTCCTGCTCTCGCAGGACATGAACGTGCAAGCCTGCTCCTTCTGTGAGGAACAGGCGTTTTTGTCGTCGCTTCCGCTGGTATCTTTGGAGAGGCGGCTGTTTGAGCGGTCAAAGCGGAATGTGCTGACGCTGGGCGCGGCGAGCTGCTATCCGTTCACAAGCTATGAGATGTGCGACGACAACGGCATTCTGCTCGGCGTCAACAAGCACAACAACAGCCTGATCATCGTGGACATCTTCGATTCCCGCGTCTACAAGAACGCGAACATCGCCATACTCGGCACGAGCGGCGCGGGCAAGAGCTTCACAATGCAGCTCATGGCGACACGGATGCGACGCAAGGGCATTCAGGTGTTCATCGTCGCACCGCTCAAAGGTCACGAGTTCCATCGCGCCTGCTCCAACATCGGCGGCGAGTTCATCCAGATTTCGCCGGCGTCGCAGAATTGCATCAACGTCATGGAGATCCGCAAGGTGGACAAGACCGCCGACGAGCTGCTGGACGGGCCGGGCATTGAGAAATCTATGCTCGCCGCGAAGATACAGCGCCTGCACATCTTTTTCAGCCTGCTGATCCCCGATATGTCTCACGAGGAGCGCCAGCTTCTCGATGAGGCGCTGGTTCGCACCTATGCGCTGCATGGTATCACGCACGAAAACGCTTCGTTGGTCAGCCCTGTCGATCCTGACCGTTACCGCATCATGCCGGTGTTGGGCGATCTCTACGAGGTTTTGAAGGAATCGCCGGACACAAAGCGGCTCGCCAATATCATCAATCGCCTCGTCAACGGCTCGGCACGCACCTTCAACCAGCAGACCAATGTGAGCCTCGACAACAAGTACACGGTTCTCGACATATCCGAGCTGTCCGGCGACCTACTGACGGTGGGAATGTTTGTGGCGCTTGATTTCGTTTGGGACAAAGCGAAGGAGAACCGCACCGAGGAAAAGGCAATCTTCATTGACGAGTGCTGGCAGCTCATCGGTGCGAACAGCAACCGCCTCGCGGCGGAGTTTGTTCTGGAGATATTCAAGATCATCCGCGGCTACGGCGGCAGCGCGATTTGCGCCACGCAGGACATCAACGACTTCTTTGCCCTAGAGGACGGCAAGTACGGCAAGGGCATCATCAACAACGCCAAGACCAAGATCCTGCTCAACCTTGAGGATGAGGAGGCGCGGCGCGTCCAGTCCATTCTGCATCTTTCCGAAGCAGAGGTCATGGAGATCACGCATTTTGAGCGCGGCAGCGGTCTGATCTCGACCAATAACAATAACGTGACGGTTGAGGTCAAGTGCAGCCAGCTTGAAAAGGAGCTGATCACCACCGACCGCCGCGAACTGCTGGAGCTGTTGAACCGCGCCGAGGGACAAAACGCGTGATAGGGACTTAATACGCACGCTTTGCGCATAAGCCCAGCGATTCTCGATAATACGCCGATTATACGCATAAGTGTGCGCTATGGATTCCCGATTACGCCCATATTACGCATTTTGTGCGCCCTTTATACGCCTTTTCCACCATTCCTGCGGGCAAGGCGTAATCAATACGCACATAATGCGTCTTTATTACGCAAAAGGAGGCAACCATGTATAAGACACGCGCGGAACAATACCGGATGGAAGCGGCAAGTCTGCTCCGGGACGTGAGTATGTACCGATGTTTGACCAAAGAGCAGATTTACGGATTGTATCCCGGCAAGGAGACGGTCGTTAAAAATCTCCTCACCTACTTGGAAAAGCAGGGGCGCATCGTTCGCGTAGGCGGATACTACTGTGATTCGCCGGAGAGCGCGGAGGATATCGACCGCGGCCTGATGGCCGCGGTCTGGGTGCTGATCGACTTCATGGAGCAGGTCGAGTACCACGCAACCGCCAACTATCCCGCGAAAATCGTGTTTTGCGCCGCAGGAGAGGTCTATGAGATCATCCACGCCGGCATTGGCAAGGAGGCATTGATCTCCTACATCGTCTCGGAACGGGAAAAAGGCGAGAATGCTACCAAGTTCTTGGTGCTGGTGGACAAGCCGGAGCAGATCGATGAGCTGCAAGCTGACAATGCTGTGGGCTACTGCACCGTGACGCCGGAGGGCAAGGTTCAATACTATCGAAAGGAGTAAATTGGTTGGAAGAAGATTATATATCAGGACGTATTTCAAAGATTTTAGGCGATCAGGAACGCTTGGAACAGACGGTACGAGCCATGCGAAAGACGGATATTCGCAGATATCCGAAAAACTACAGCGTTTTATCCTCTGAAGCGGCGCGCAGCAGCGAGCAGATCACCTGCCGCCTGCGGCATCTTGTCTATGAAACGACGGAGACGGGAAGGAGAGAATATTTGCTGTCTGCCGCAGACGCGCAGGGCGTGGACATTCAGCAGCGCGGCGGCGTTTTGGAGATCACGCTGCCCGGACTCGTCCCGAAGCGGCGGCGAAGACAAAACCCAGAGTTCCTGCTCGACCCATTCACCGCAGCGATGAGCCGCTTTGTAGACGAGCATGACGTACCGCGCTATGAGCACTGCGTGGTCTGCTTTGCGCAGGTCTACGACAAGCATCTGTCAAAATATCGCGTTCGGGACTATGACAATCTGGAGCTCAAGCAGATTCTGGACGTCGCCACATCATTCGTCATGCTGGATGACAGCGGACTCCTTTGCGACGCCTATTATACAACGGAGCTGGGCGAAGCCGACTGCACGCGTATGTTCATCATGGACAGCAGGTACTTTAAGGACTGGCTCACGGAGCGGGAGGAGAGCATCACTTCCATCCGGGATTTCAGCGTGTGATTTCGACCTCAAAAACAGAGGTCGAAATGGAGGATGGATTTTTGGCATCCGATGCCGACCTCGAATCTGCGCTTGAAAAAGCGCAAGATATCGGGCTTTTTTTGCCTGAGTGCTGGGCGATTTTCTCCCAAGTCATAAGAACCCTGGGCGAAAAGCCCAAAGAAAGGAGACAGTCATGCCGACGAAAAAAGCGCCCATGCCCGCGCCTGACACATTTCCAGACCTGCTCCTTGCTCTGACCGCCGTGTCGGGCGAACTCCCAACCTCGCAAGTCAGCCGCTTACCGGGCGCTATGACGTATAAGCAAAAAGCGATCACGCAAATCAAGAAAGATAACCTGCTGAACGCTTACAGCCGCAACAACCTTCGCGGTTACAGGCTCACAAGCGCGAGTAAACGCGCCTTGATCGAGCAATATCCTGAGCGTTACCAGTCGCTCCTGTCCGGCGAGACCTCGCTGAACGCGCCAAAATACTCGCAAAAACACCGAGCCAGACTTCACCGTATGGCCGAGGTGCTTGTGTCCATGCTCAATGCTGGCGCTCTTGTCTTTCCGTGGGAAAAGCCCGCGATTTTTCAGCCGGATGGCGATTCACCCGATCTGCCAGCCACACAGTCGGCTTACTATACCTCTCTTGAGGTCAAGGAGATCGGACCGCAAGGCAGAAAGATACGCGGCAGCCGTTCAACCGGGCTGCTTTTCACTGAGGACGCGATCTATGCCGTTTACAATACCGGCCCCGCAGATATGCGCTGGGACTATCGCGCGGAAGCGCGGCTCAAAGCCCTGATGCAGACGGACGTCTGCAAATACCGCCTTCATGGGCAGTATGCTTCCCATCAGCTGTATGCGCTCCTGTTTGTGGATGATATGAGCCAGCTTGCAAAGATGCTGGAGGACGCGAAAGAAGAACATGAGGCGGACGCCTCGGTGGCAGCCGAAGGCGTCAGCGGGCGCGAAGCGGCAAGCAAAGCGAAAACCGGCTACTTCCTCCTGCATGGCAGCTACGAGCATTTTTTCTGCCTCACGAATGACCGCCGCGGCGAAATGATTCTGCGCTTCCTGACGGAACGCGAAACGAAGGCGTCGCTCGACGCGCTGCTGATGAACGGCCTGCGCCCGGAAAATTCCGGCTGGGGCTTGGAACATGACGCTTTTGACAAGGACGGCACGCCGGTGCTGTTCGGCTATTCGTGCGATCTTCCGCGCGTCAAGCGTTTCGCAGAAGCGCTGGATAAACGCGGCATGAGGGGCATGCTTATCTGCTTTGACTTTCAAAAGGCGGCGCTGAAGCAGCTCTGCGGAGATCATGTTGAGTTTCAATGCATTGATCCCGACGCGGTAGAGGAGGCGGTATTCGATCAACTGGAAAAAACTGATTAGTGTGCTGATCGCCGCCCCCATAGCCCTCGGCGCGCTGCTGTACGGCAGCGGCTTTGTCAGCCAGCTCATCTATAACTACAAAACTTGGCAGGATTCGGGCGGGATGCTCGGCGTATCGTCGCCGACGCTGCCTGACCCTGCCATTCTTCCCTGTCTGCGCGCGGTGTTCCGATTCCCATCCGGGCTGTATGGTCTCGGCATCTGTGCTGGTGTTCTCGCTGTGCTGATCGTCATGGTGATGCGAATGGGCTATGCAGAGGGCGGGAGCTATGACAGAGTGCGAAACCTTGAGTATTCCAATAAGGGCACCTATGGAACAGCAGGATTTATGACAAAGCGAGAGATGCGGGATGTCGTTGACGCGGTATCCGATGTGCGCAAGCATCACGGCATCATCCTCGGCGAGCGCGACGGCAAAGTGCTGTGCCTCCCCGAAAAGACGCGCTTCAACGGCAATCTCGCTGTTTACGGCGCCAGTGGCTCGAAGAAAACACGCTCGTTCTGTATGAATATGATCCTGCAATGCGCCTCGCGCTCACCCATGACCTCGCTCATCATCTGCGACCCGAAATCCGAACTCTATGAGAAGTCCAGCGAGTACCTGCGCGACAAGGGCTACGTTGTGCGCAAGTTTGACCTTGTGACGCCCTCTGCGTCGGATTCGTGGAACTGTCTCGCGGAGATCGGCGGGCAGGAGCTGATGGCGCAGCTTTTTTGCGACGTCATCATCAAAAACACGGGCAGCGGCCGGGGCGACCACTTTTGGGACAACGCTGAAATGAACTTGCTCAAGGCGCTCGTCCTCTATGTGGAGCAGAGCTACCCGCCGGAGAAACGCAATATCGGCGAGGTGTATCAGCTTCTTGCCAACAGCAGTGAAAAAGAGCTGAACGCGATTTTCGATATGCTTCCCATCGAGCATCCCGCAAAAGCGCCGTACAGCATTTTTAAGCAGAGCGGCGAGAATGTGCGCGGCGGCGTTATCATCGGCCTCGGTTCCCGATTGCAGGTGTTCCAGAACCGGGACATCCGGCAGATCACCAGCCATAACGAGATCGATTTGGAGCTGCCGGGTAAAAAGCCATGCGCGTATTTCTGCATCACCAGCGATCAGGACAGTACGTTTGACTTTCTCTCGTCGCTATTCCTGTCGTTCGTATTCATACGGCTCGTGCGCTATGCGGATCAGCACTGCGAAGGCGGCGCGCTCCCCGTGCCGGTCCATGTGCTTGGCGAAGAACTCTGCGCTTGTGGAGTGATTCCCGACCTCTCTCGCAAAATCAGCGTGATCCGCTCTCGAAACATCAGCATGAGCTGCGTGTTTCAAAATCTGGCGGGGCTTCAAAACCGCTACCCGCTCAACCAGTGGCAGGAGATCCTCGGCAACTGCGATATCACGCTGTTCCTCGGTTGCACCGATGCGCTGACGGCGGAGTTCATCAGCGACCGCACAGGCGAGGCCAGCATCAACGTAACCAGCAAGGCGAAGCAGCTCAACACATGGCGGGTTTCCAACTATTCGCCCCAATACCGCGAGACAAGCGGCGTCGGGCGGCGGAAGCTCTACACGATGGATGAGGTGCTTCGCCTTGATTTGGATAAAGCACTCGTGATCATTCGGGGGAAAAACATTCTGGAGGTGAACAAATTTGACTACAGCAAGCATCCCGAATCCCAAAAGCTGCGTCCGAGCAAGGCATCCGCCCATGTGCCCGATTGGAGAAAACCGTCGCAGCCTGCGCCTGCGGTGAAGAAAAGCACAGAGAAACCCGCTGCTGCAGGAAAGCCGAAAACCGCGTCGCCGCCAAAGACGCGCCCTGCCGATTCAGCGGTAGAGCCCAAGAATGTATCGAAGCCCGCTGCTGTATCAACACCAAATACGGCACAGCGCAGCATTGCCCCGAAATCCAGTGAGGCAAAGCAGGCGGTGTTACCACAGCCTTCGCCCCGGCAAAGCGAGGCAGTCACTGACACCAGCCAAAAGGAGACCGTGCCATCCCGCATGACGCCGCTGGGGAGTAGGCGCAAGGTTGTGACGGCGACCAAAGAATCTATATTATCTAAGCCAAAAAAGGAGGAGTGATCGATTTGGCAAGAAAAAAAGCAGAACCCAAACCCATTGAAGAACCTGAACTGACCGAACAGGCCGAGATTGCGGAGCAAATGGAACAGCCTGCGGCAGATGAGGCAGCCGAGCAAATGGCGCAGGAGCTTGCACCCGATAACGAAAACGTTGAGGATGTCTCGCCCGGTGAAGCCGCAGAAGAGGAAACGCCGGATACTGAGATGTTCATGGAAGCCGATCCAGCGTTGGGATCATGCACACCGATTCCCGAGGATACCGATGCGGATGCGGCAGAACTCGCGCCACCTGACGCAGAGCTGCCGCCCGATGCGCCGCTCGAAGGTGGCGAGATGGAGGCAAGCGGACTTGACACCGAGGAGGATTACGGCGCGCTGCTGGATGAAACGAGCAATCTGGGACTCAACAGCCACGCGAACGCAGAAGAGCCGCTGACGCTGCCTGAGTGTGGCGAAGAACCCGATGCCTTCGCGCCTGCCGATACGGATAACGCTGAGCCGAGCGAGCATGAGCGAAGAACGCTGGACGAATACGTGAAAAACTCCGCCAGCGCCGCTCCTATGCGTGAGAGGATTGGCCGCAGTGCCGCAGCAGCGCCGATACCGCGTGATGAGCGCATCCTGACCATTGACGCGCATGACGACGTTTTGACGGAGGCTGAGCGCGAGGAGATCGTGTGGCATGAGATCCGCAACTCGCATATCTCCCAGCAGATCCTGACTGGTTCGCTCGACAGCATGGAGCGCACGCCCTCCGGCATCACCGTCGCCGTAGCGACCTACAAGGGCTTTCGCATTGCCATTCCGCTCAAGGAAATGCTGGTGCTGCCATCCCGCTGGCCGTCCAGAGAGGCACGCATGGAGGCAATGGAGCAGCTGCCGCGCCAGATCAATATGCGTATGGGCAGCGAGATCGACTTCATCGTAAAAGGGATCGACAGCGAAAACCGCAGCGTTGTCGCAAGCCGCAGGTCTGCTATGCTGCACAAGCGGCAGACCTTCTACATGGACAGGGCGGCAACCGGCCTTCCGATGATCTATCCCGGGCGCGTCGTGCAGGCGCGCGTTGTGGCGGTGGCGGATAAGGTGATCCGCGTTGAGGTGTTCGGCGTCGAGTGTGCCATTCGCGCCTCCGGCATCGCATGGGAGTGGATCGGCAATGCTAGAGAGTTCTACTCGGTCGGCGAGCGCGTCCTTGTCAGGGTGCTTTCGATTGACCGACCTAATGTGGAGAACATCAGTATCAAAGCGGATATCCGCAGTATCTCCAAGAACACGAACCACGACAATCTCCATAAATGCAAGCCGCAGGATAAGTACGTCGGCCGCGTGACGGACAATCTCGGCGGCGTGGTATTCATCCGCCTCAACAACGGTGTGAATGCCATCGCGCATACCTGCAAAGACCCGCGCAGGCCGGGACGCAAAGACGATGTGAGCTTTGTTGTGACGAAGCTGGATGAGGAGCAGGGCGTCGCCATCGGCATCATCACGAAGATCATCCGGCAAAACCTGTAATAAGATGATGGAAGGACGCCCGAACCGCAGTCCCTCCTTCAAATTTATGTATAGAGGAGAAATCTATGAAACAAGTCAAGCATGTCCTGATGTGCCTGCTCCTGAGTATGGCGCTCACGGTCGGCGCTTTCGCGGCGGATGTGCCGGAGAGCTTCGTCTGCGAGAACCTGAACGGGCAGCAGCGCATCGTCAAAACGTATGTTCTCCCTCCGAGCGCCGATCCGGACGCGCTCCGGGAAGGCTCGTTCGACTATGAAGGCTATCATTACACCTGGGCGTATACCACCAAAGAGGACAACCCGTATCTCCTGACGCGGAGCGCAACAGAGACGGTGACGGTGGAAACGTCGAAGAATGACCTGACAGTGATTCTCGAACAGCTCGCGCCCACCATTTCGTATGACGACGGCGAGTATCGTGGCGAGCTGTCGCTGGATCACACGACGCTCCGCACCGAGGCGGCGGGCTATGAAACGCGCCGCAGCAGTGTATCCGAAACGAAGGTGATCCCGAACCTCGCCTCCAACGATATGAGCTATGTCCCCGCGACCACGCTTAAAAACGGCAAGACGCTGAGCCTTGCAAACGTCGACTGGCAGGTGACCGGGACGGCGCTCGTCGGCGAGGAGCTTGTTCCATCCCAGTATCAGGCGGTTGCGACCTATACCGGCTCCAGCAGTTATCAGGCGGCGACCGGCTATGTCACGACGGCGGAGTACAAGGGCGAAGTGACGGCGGAGGGGATCGAAAACATCACCTATGTTGTCGTCTATACCGGAACGGAGATCCAGCCGATCACCGTGGATTCAGAGCCCGCGCCGTCCCGCGGGCTTTTTAGCGGCACGGACGGCTCGCTGCTGTGGCTGCTGTGGGCGCTGCTCGCGGCGGCATTGATCGGCGGGGGCGTGTTCCTGTTCCTGCGTCGAAAGACCGTCTACGTCTATGTGCCGGGCAATAAGCCCCGCGATTATAAGCTCGTCGCCAAGTTCCGTATCAAGGAAGGCGATGAACTGGCGCTTGACCTGACGAACCTTGATCTTGACCCGGAGGGCAATGTCGCAATCGAGATCAAGCACAGCCTCGCCAAGAAAATCAAAGGGAAGACCTTTGCCGTAGAGTGTCCGACCGGACTGTACCAATACACCGTCCAGAACGACAGCCCCGGCGACTGGCACGAATTCAACCTGAAAACGATGGAGGAGATCGTCACAACATGAGAAAGCACGGCGTATCTATCCTCGCGCTCAGCCTTGCCCTGAGTTCGATGCTGTCGGTGGGCGCATATGCCGCCGACTACAATTTCGACGGCGTAGGCAGCCCCGACTACTATAAATCCTCGTCTTATGAGGACGTCTACGGTTCACAGTATAACTACGGCGGGCGCAATATCGTGGATTACAAGATCCCCGAGCCTGAGTATGGAGTACTTAGTACCACGCAGACCGGTATAATGGAAAAAGCGGTGCTGCCTGGCCTACAGCAGTATGTCGGCGGCGAGGCAAACGGGGGCTACGGCATCACGGCGGGCACCATCGGCGTCTTGCCGGAACTGCCCTCCGCAACGACGCAGACACCGTCGACCGGGAACGGCAGCAACTTCACCGTCGTTACCCCCAAAAAAGCCTTCACAAAGCTGACCGAAAGCTTCAAGCTTTCCAACGGCGCTATCGGCAAGATATCCATTCCCACAATCGGCATCAAGAACTACTACCTGTGGGAAGGCGAAACATCGAGCAGCATGAGCAAGGGCCTCGGACATTTTACAAGCACGTCCGTGTGGGATGGCAACGTATGCGTCTGCGGGCATAATCGCGGCGCGACATATTCCATCGGCGCGATCAAAGACCTCAAGCTAGGTGATAAGATCACCTATACCACATCGGCGGGAACGCGCACCTATACGGTCGAAACTGTCGCGACGATCCGAAACGACGACTGGAGCTACATCAGCGATACATCCGATAATCGCATCACGCTGATCACCTGTGTCGCCGGTGATTCCAGTCAGCGCTGGGTCGTGCAGGCAGTACAGACCGGATAAAAAAGTTTGAAGGTTTTTGTTGAAAAACCTGCCCTTCTTTCCGTATAACGCGGTAGAGCAGAAAAAAGAAGGAGGTTTTTCATCATGAAGAAGACATTTGTGTCCATGCTCACCGGCGTTCTGCTCGGCGCAGCTTTGTTCAGCGGTGCCCATGCGGCGGTCGAGACATACACCGCGCAGCGCTCCTCGCAGAAATTCTATGTGGATGGCGAACGCGTCCAGATGGAGGCATATGCGATCAACGGATCGAACTATGTCAAACTGAGGGATATCGGAAGGCTGGTCGGATTTAATGTGACCTGGGACGCTGAGAGCAACAGCGCCATCATCGACAGCACAGAACCCTACGAGGAAGAGACTGCTGCGGCAATCAAAACTGATCAAATCGTCACGATTCCGCAGTCGGACGAGAACTTTGTGCTCAAGGAAGGCGACCGTGTCCGCTGTGATGACGGCACGATCTATGAGATCACGGATATGAGCAGATACGATACGAACGTATTTGCCGATGGGCCGCTGCCGTCGCTTCCGACGCCGACCTGCGATTGGAGCCTGTTCCCTGAAAGCACGCTCCCAAATGTCGAGGTCAAGCGATATCATGACGAGTACGGCGATGATCTTTTTATCACGAATCTCTATGAGCTGCGGCGGATGGAGTACACCATCCGCAACGCGCTTGGTCAGGAGCCGGACGCGTGGCGCGACGGCAAGCTACTGGCGAAGATCAATCTGTCGATCCCGCTTGAGTATGAACCCTACACGGATTCTTTCTGGCCATGGCGGGCGAGCGAACTTGAGGATCTCGTCCATGCCGTCCCGAACGTCCGCTATTATATTGCGGCATATGATCATTATCACAACGGCAAATTCATGTATACGCGCTACTATGTAATGTCCATTTAGCGCCAATCACATAGGACAGTTAAGGCACGCCGACCTGCGTGCCTTGACTGTTTCAAAATCCCATAGGCAGATGCAGAGGGGGCGACCCCCTTCTCTTTTTTTGCCCATTTTTACAAGGAGGAACGATGACAAAACGCATTTTAGCAATCCTGCTTGCGGTCTTGACGGCTTTTTCCACGCTTGCCGTCTCCGCCAATGCCGCTTCCACGCTGGAGGAGGCGATGGCCGAGGTCGATATCTACGGCGAACAGGAAGCGCTGACGTGGCTCACGATGAACGGCAGCGTCAAGACCCAATACTATACCTACTACAACTATCGCTCCGCATTGACAGGGCAGGTGACGCAGATCCCCGCATACTGCGTTGACCCCAATTTGTACGGCGTGCCGCTCAAGGCGCCCGATTCGTCAACGCCGATCAAGTACAGTGCCAGCAGCAAGGGTGATGATCCCAAAATCACGGGCATCATTGCCAACGGATATCCGCATATGGATCTGGCCACCCTCGGCGTCAGTTCCGTGCGCGAGGCGTATTATGCGACCAAGACCGCACTGTGGTGCTATATCCTGTCGAGCTGGGACATCAGCAAGCTGGGGATCAATCCCAACCTCAGCGGTGCGGACAAGGAAGCGGCTGAGCGCGTGCTGCAGGCTGCGAAGGACATCTATACCCGCGGCATGCGCTGGGACAAGCTCGTTGAGCCGAAGCTGACCGCCACACCCGACCGCGACAGCGCCTATGCGGCGACAGTCAACGGCGAAAGCGTCTATCAGCAGGTTTTCAAGGTTACCAGCGAGACATGGAGTATCGAGCCTGTCCTGATCGCGCTTGCGGAAGGCGCTCCCTCCGGCGCGAAGATCCTCGATATGAGCAACAATGAGGTTTCCTCGCTCAATATCAATGATGCGACCTACGGCAGCGACGGATATTCCTGGTCGGTCAAGGTCGTCTATCCCGCCTCCGCCGTCGAGGGACAGACAGGCACGGCGCGCCTCACGATGCGCTCCACCGTCGTTCAGTATGAGATCTACTTTGCGCGCACGCTGGAGGCCGATAAATACGGCAATATCCAAGAATACATGTTGGATACGGACCCGCACACGACGATCACCGGCTCAGCGATCAGCAACTATGCACCTTCCACCACGACGACCACGCCCGATGAACCGGACGGCACGACAGGGCTTCTCATCAATAAGCTGGAAACCGGCACGACAACACCGCTTTCCGGCGCAGTGTTCGAAGTTAAATATCCTGACGGCAGCTCTGTCGGCTCGTTTTCGACCAACGCCGGCGGGCAGATTTTTCTGCCGCTGGATATCACGGGCAATTACACCGTGACCGAACTGTCCTCGGCTAAGGATCACCTTCTCCCCGAGACACGGACGCAGAATGTCACCGTCGTCCACGGCAAGGTTGCGGAAGTAACATTCTATAACGCGCCCTACGGCGGCATCCGTGTTGAGAAATACAGCGATACCGGCGAGGCGCTCAAGGGCGTCACTGTGCAGATCAAGCACATCGCCACCGGCGCGACGCAAAGCGCACAGACCAATTCCGCGGGCGTTGCGGAGTTCAGCAAGCTCCCCATCGGCGGCTACGAGGTGCGCGAGACCGCGGGCATCGAGGGCTGGCAGTTCGACGGCGAGACCGTCAAGACCGTCGCCGTCACCACCGGCGAAACGTCGACCGTCACCTTCACGAACAAGGAACTGCCAGGATTACGGATCGTCAAGTACGACCGCACCACGCTCCAGACGCTGCCTGACGTCACGTTTGAAATTTTCCGCGACGGCACGTCCATCGGCCGCTTCACGACCGACGCGATGGGCGAAATTCTGCTCACGAACGCCACGCCTGCGACATACCTCGTCAAAGAGGTGCAGAGCCTCGACTCTCACCTGACCGACACCACGCCGCAGGAGATCGAACTCAAGGCCGGCGACGGTATCCGCCAGCTGGTCTTCTACAACGACCTCAAGCCCGGCATCCATCTCATCAAGGTCGATTCCGCCGACCTTTCAAAGCCCATCGCCAATGCGAAGTTCAGCATCCGCGCGGTGGATGGCAGCTACGGCCCGGAGGAGTTCACCACCGGTGCGGACGGGACCATCGACCTCTCCCGTCTCCCGGCCGGCGCGTATGTCGTGACGGAGCTGTCCTGCCCCGGCTATGTGATCGACGACAGCCAGCGCATCATCCAGCTCGACGGCAATGAGAACGCCGAGTTCGTCTTCACCAACAGCATCCTCCCGACGATCCACATCGTCAAAGTCAGCTCGGACGGCAGCCCGCTCCCCAGCGTCGGGTTCCGCATCGCCAAGATCGAAGACGGCGCGAGCTACCTTGACCGCACGACGGATGAAAACGGCGAGATCACGATCAGCGACCTCGACCCCGGCGTGTACTCGGTGCGCGAGGTATTCACGGACGCCTCTCACGTCCTCGATGCGCGCGAATTCCATGTGGAGCTGTTCGCAGGCAAGACCTCCACGCTGGTCGTGGAGAATCAGAAACGCCCGAACCTCATCGTCTACAAGCACGACGCGGATACCGGCGAGCCCATCGCCGACACCGTATTCACGGTCAAGGCGGCGGACGGCCATAGCGTTGATGAGATCAAAACCGACGCCAGCGGCAAGGCGGAGCTTTATAACCTCCTTCCCGGAGTTTACGAAATTTCTGAAAAGTCCGTCCCCGCCGACTGGTTGATGGACGCAGATGCGCAGCTCGTCACGCTCTACACGAACCGCGACCACAGCGTATACTTCGAGAACCACCGCAAGCCGACGCTGACGGTCAACAAGGTATCCTCCGTCACCGGCAAGCCGCTGGAGGGTGCGAAGTTCAATGTCACCTATGCCTCCAATAACACGTCCACCGGTGAGATCAACGACCTCGGCACGTTCTATACCGATGAAAACGGGCAGTTCACGCTGACCCGCCTCCAAGACGGCTGGTTCAAGGTGACGGAGCTTGCCAGCGTGCCGGGCTACCAGCCCGCGGACGCGACTTCCGTCCAGAGCCTTTACATTGGCGGCGGCGACAACGCCGTCCTGACGTTTGAGAACGTCCCGCTCTCCGCGATCACCGTCTACAAGTACGACAATGTGACGGGCGAGGCGGTCAGCAACGCCGTCTTCGAGATCCGTTACCTGACCGATACCACCGGCAGCAGCGGTACGGCCATCGGGCGCTACAAGACGGGGGCGAACGGTTCCTTTACCGTGAGCGGCCTCATCCGGGGCGTCTACCTCGTCGAAGAATTGTCCAGCGATAACGGACACGTCATCGACTCCGCGCCGCAGACAGCGTACCTCTCCGGCGAGGATCAGGACGTCGTCCAGCTCTACTTTGGCAATACGCCGAAGGGCAGCGTCCTCATCACGAAAAAGGACGCACTCACAGGCGCGCCGCTCGCCGGCGTGGAGTTCACCGTCAGTGACAGCAGCGGCGCTGCGCTGGGGAACGCCAACGGCAAATACACGACCGACGCCGCGGGCTCCATCCTCATTGACAATCTTAATCCCGGCACAACGGTCGTCGCAAAGGAATCCCGCGCCATTTCCGGGTACGTCCTTGACGATACGCCGCAGACCATCCAGGTCAAGCCAGGCGTCACTGTGACGATGGAGTTCCGCAACCAGCCCAAGGGCAGCCTTATCATCGAGAAATACGATTCGGTGACGAAGGAGCGCTTGGCGGGCGCGACCTTCCGCGTGACTGACGCGAACGGCGAGCTGCTCGCCGACAATGAGGGCTTGACCTCCTCCAACGGTCTCTATACCACCAATGCGGAGGGGCAGATCGTCCTCTCCAAGATTTCTCCGTCGACGCTGGTCGTGACGGAGGTGACCGCGCCCGACAATTACCGCCTCGACCCCACGCCGCAGACGGTCGTGATCGGCGCGGGCGACACGCAGACGCTTCGGTTCTATGACGACCCGCTCTGCACGCTCACCATCCTCAAGCGCGACGCGGTCACGAAAAAGCCGCTTGCCAAGGCGGAGTTCACCGTCAAGTACAGCGACGGAACGTATGTCGGCACGAACAACGGCCGCTATGTGACCGGCGCGGACGGTACGGCGACGGTCAGCGGGCTCAAGCCCAATGCGACGGTGATCGTCTCGGAGGATAAGGCCCCGACCGGCTACCTCAAGGATGAGTCCCCCAAATCCGTCGTGGTACGGAGCGGCGCCGCGAACAGTCTCACATTCGAGGATGAGGCGGCGACCACGCTCATCATCCGAAAGTACATCGAGGGCACGGAGAACGAGCCTCTCTCCGGCGTCGCGTTTAAGGTCATCGACGGCAGCGGCGCGGCGGTTGGCCCCGACGATGGCGTCTATTATACGGATCATGCGGGCGAGATCGTCCTGACAGGTCTCGAACCCGGCACGACGGTCAAGGCGCGCGAGATCAAGACCGTGGACGGGTTCGTTCTCGACGGCACGCCGCAGGATATCCTCATCAAAGCGGGCGAAGTCCAGACGCTCACGTTCTGGAACGCGAAGCAGGGCACGCTTGTCATTCGCAAGCTGTCGGGCGCGGATCGGACAACGCCGCTCGCTGGCGCGGAGTTCCAGCTCACCTACGCGGACGGCGGCTATGTCGATACCGCGAACGGGCATCTCAGCAGCAACGGCATCTACACGACCGACAGCAACGGAGAGATCCGCATCACCGGCGTCACGGGCACCGTTGTCTGCACCGAGACCCGCAGCCCGGACGGATACTCCATCGGCACAGACAAGACGCAGACCGTCGTGGTGCGTACCGGCGAGACGCAGACGCTGACCTTCTACAACGACCCGTTCCAGACGGTCGTCATCCAGAAGTACATCGACGGCACGACTAAGCCGCTCGCGGGCGTCACGTTCCTGCTGACGGATGGCAACGGCAACAAGATCGGCAACGGCGAGTACACGACCGACGCGAATGGGCGCATCACGCTGACCGCGCCGGTCGGCACGACCATCATCGCGCACGAGACCAGGACCGTATCCGGGTATGTCCTCAATACCACGCCGCAGACCATCACGGTCAAGGGCGGCAGCGCCGCCCAAGTCGTTACGGCAGCCTCCGCCACAGCTTCGAGCGGAGCGGCGGTCGTCAGCAGCAGTGACGGCAGCGCCGGCAACCAGCTCACATTCTATGACTCCACCATCGGCAAGCTGGAGCTGATCAAGGTCGACGCGGCGAACAAAGCGAAGCGCCTTGCCAACACGACCTTCGAGATCCGCAGGATGGATCAGGGCGTGGTCACAACGGTCACGACCGACAAGAACGGGCGCGCGGTGGCCGAGCTGGATGCCGGCGACTACTATGCGGTCGAGACCGAGGCAAGCATCGGTTACCGGCTCGACAGCACGCCGACGTACTTCACCATCACGGATGGGAAAACCACCACCGTCACCGTAACGAACCGCGCGTACAGCGGTATCGAGATCCATAAGATCGACAGTACAACCGGCAAGGGCATCTACAATGCGAAATTCCTGCTCTACGACGCGGAGAGGCATCCTATCGGCGAGTATGTGTCCGATCAGAACGGCTATGTTTACATCGACGACCTGTCGCGTGATGGACGCTACTTCCTGCGTGAGCTGGAATGCGAGGGCTATAACGTCGATACGCAGATGAAGACCGTCACTGTGAAGGCGGGCGAAGTCATCCAGATCGAGTGGAAGAACGACCCCATCACGGGGCAGATCCAGGTCTACAAATACGCGGCTGAGTATAACGCGGTGACCGGCACGGCGGCGGGCACGCCGCTTTCGGGCGCTGTGTATGAGATCGTGGATGTCCGCAGCGGTAATGTGGTCGATTATATCACCACGGACGCGCGCGGCGTTGCGGCCTCCAAACCGCTTCCGATCAAACGCTATCAAGTGAAAGAGGTGGCCGCGCCGGCATATTGGCAGGTGGATGGAACCGTACATGATGTGACGCTCGAATATCCCGGACAGATCATCAAGCTCTCGTCCTATGACAAGAGCGCGGAGTTGGGTGTCAGTATCACCAAACGCGGCAATGCGTCGGTTCTGGCGGGGCAGCAGATGAAGTACACGATCACCGTGGCGAATACGTCCAATGTGGCGCTTGAGAGTTTCTTCTGGCATGACCGCATTCCAACAGACGTCGCTGTCGGCACGGTGCTGACGACGGGCACCTACAGCGCACGGCTCAACTACCGCGTGCTCTATAAGACCAATTACAACGGGACGTATCAGGTGCTCGCGTCGAACCTGCTGACGAGCAATAACTACTCTTTCTCGCTCAACGCGATCCCGACGCAGGCGGGTGAAGTCGTGACCGATATTTACTTTGATTTTGGCAAGGTGCCGGTCGGCTTCCAGAGCGTGACCGCGCCGACACTGAGCGTGCAGGTGAGCGGCAACGCCGCGAACGGCTACACGATGGTCAATCGCGCGGACGTCGGCGGCAAGTACGCCGGTACATGGCAGACAGCCAACGCGAGCTGGGCGACGATGATCATCAAGCTCGGCAAGACGCCGGTGCTGCCCAAGACCGGGTACTAAGCGGACAAAGAACAAGCCAAAAAGAGAGGGCGGCTCTGTGAGCCGCCCTCATATTGGCATAAGGATAGGCAAGCGTAAACTCTGGCTCTCAAAGGGTCCGTAACTCCCGGCTCGCACTTGCGCTTACCTACGGGCAATACGATACACCTTCTGCCATCATAATGCAAGCGATCCCAGCACGATTTCAAAAATAATTTCTGACTGTTGCTATTTTGGCGAGTACCGCGTATAATAAGGTCAAGAAGACCAACATGGTCAACAAAACCAAACTGAGGAGGCGTAGCGGAATGCAGGTCAACATACTGGAGGCGAAAACAGAACTCTCCAAGCTGGTGCGGCTGATCGAGACCGGAAAAGAGGATCACATCATCATCGCGCGCTATGGGAAGCCGATTGTCAAGATGACTTTGTGCAGCGACGCGCCGGTATCAAAGCGTATCGGCGTCGCAAAGGGCAAGCTCAAGTCTCCCGATGACCTTGATCTTTACAATGACGAGATCGCGGAGCAGTTTGGAGGCGCGCTGTGAACCTGCTTTTAGACATGCATCTTCTGATTTGGGCGCTGAACGAAGACCCGAGGCTGACCGACAAAGCGAAGGAACTGATCCTCGACCCCGACAACGCTGTTTACTACAGCTCCGTTTCGATTTGGGAAGTGTCAATCAAGCACAGCAACCATCCCGATAACGTGAGCTTTACGGGGAAGGAGCTGTCGCAATACTGCCAGGAGGCGGGATACCTCCCCGTTGAGATGCGAGATAAGCACGTTTATGCGATGGAGACGCTCAAGCGCGTGGAGGGCGCGCCGCCGCATCGGGACCCGTTCGACAGAATGCTGATCGCGCAGGCAAAAGCCGAAAATCTTTCTTTCCTGACGCATGACGCATTGCTGCCGTATTATGAAGAACCCTGCATCATTTCTGTATAGGTGGAGCAGTCACACAACTGTAGCAATAGATTCGCACGATTTGATTGACAAAATCGTGCGACTTGGATATACTAATCGTGAAAGGAGGGCTTTCGCCATGTCTATTACGGCAACGGAACTGAAAACCAATCTGAGTAAGTATTTGCTGCTTTCCGCAACAGAAGATGTTTATATTACGCGAAACGGAAAAGTGATCTCCAAGCTGACAAATCCTTTTCAGGACAGAGTGGAACTGGTGGAGTCGCTGGTCGGGATCATACCCGACACGATGACGCTTGAAGAAGCAAGAGAGGAGCGCCTTACAAAAATATGAGGGCTTTGATCGATACCTGCATCGTAATTGATCTTTTGCAGAAACGAGAGCCTTATTTTGATGATGCGCATAAGGTGTTCCTTGCGCTGGCAAATCGACAGTTTGAGGGATATATTTCAGCAAAGGCCGTGGCGGATATCCATTATCTGATGCATCACTTTTTGCATGACGAGAAGAAAACCAGAAAGGCGTTGGAAACGATTTTCAAACTGCTTCCCGTATTGGATACCACAGAGATGGACTGCAAAAAGGCACTGCTCTCCCCCGTCAGCGACTATGAGGACGCAATCATGTCAGAGACGGCGCTGCGCGCAGAGGTTGACCGGATCATCACACGAAATTTGAAGGATTATACGCAATCACAGGTGCAGGCAATCGCTCCGAATGACTTTCTGAAAGCAATTACCGCACTCAATGGAGAAGAATAAGGCTTTCTCCAAAACGCCGCTGGTATGCCAGATTTTCTGCCTTTTGCGAATTAAATTGGCGTAATAATAACGAGATCGCGGAGCAGTTTGGAGGCGCGGCACATGGAACAGCTCAGATGTGTGATCGAACGGATCACATATCAGAATGAACAAAACGGTTATAGTGTTCTCCGCTGCCGCGCCAAAGGCTTTCAGGATCTGGTTACGGTCGTCGGCAATATGCCGGAGGTCCATGTCGGAGCGGTTCTCTCGCTCGGCGGAACATGGCGGGTCGATCCCAAGTACGGGCGCCAGTTCTCCGTGGAGCATTTTGAGGAAACGCTGCCCGCGACCGTGTTCGGCATTGAGAAGTATTTGGGCAGCGGCATGATCAAGGGCGTCGGGCCGAAATTCGCGCAACGTATCGTCCGCCAGTTTGGAAAGGACACGCTGGATGTGATCGAAGAAGCGCCTGACCGGCTTCTTGAGGTGCCGGGCATCGGCAAGCACCGCGTGGAACGCATTAAAAAGAGCTGGCAGGAGCAGAAAGAGATCAAGAACATCATGCTCTTTTTGCAGAGCCATGACGTCAGCACCGCACACGCGACCAAGATCTACAAGACCTACGGTGAGGACAGTCTGAACGTGGTGCGGGAGAACCCCTACAAGCTCGCGGACGATATCTGGGGCGTCGGCTTTCGCACGGCGGATACCATTGCGGGAAAGCTCGGCTTTGAAAAGGACAAGTTCGTGCGTCTGCGCAGCGGTATCCTCTATACGCTCAACCAGCTCTCAAATGAGGGCCACTGCTACGCGACGCGCGAGCAGCTGCTGAAAACCGGCACGGAGCTGCTGGATATCAGTACGGAGGCGCTTGCAAAGGCGCTTGATGAAATGCTCCTGCTCGAAGACGTGGTGACGGACGGCGAGGCGATCTACCTGCCGCCCTTCTATTACGCCGAGATCGGCACAGCGAAGCGGCTTCATACGATAGCTGCGGACACGAACGGACTTCAGATCGGGACGCTCGGTCTTGCGGAGAAAATCCGCCAATCGACGGGTATGGACTACGACGCGATGCAGCTGGAGGCCATTGAAACGGCTGTCAGCAGCAAGGTCATGCTCCTGACCGGCGGACCCGGAACAGGCAAAACCACCACAACGCTCGGCATCATAACCGCGTTCCGCGACGCGGGCGCGGAAATCGTGCTCGCCGCACCCACAGGCAGGGCAGCGAAACGGCTGTCCGAGGCGACCGGGCTGGAGGCAAAGACGATCCATCGGCTGCTGGAGGTCAAGCCGCCCGAAGGCTATCAGCGCAACGAGGAAAACCCGCTGGAGGGCGACGTCCTGATCGTAGACGAATGTTCGATGATCGACCTCCTGCTCATGTATAACCTGCTCAAAGCGATCCCCGACCGCATGACGCTCATTATGGTGGGGGACGTAGACCAGCTCCCAAGCGTCGGCGCTGGGAATGTGCTGCGGGATGTGATCGAATCGGACTGTTTTCCCGTTGTGCGCCTCACGCGCATTTTCCGCCAGGCGCAGACGAGCCGCATCATCATGAACGCGCACCGAATCAACGCGGGGAAAATGCCTGACCTATCCAATGGCAAGATGACGGACTTCTTCTTTATGGAGCGCAAGGAGCCGGAGCAGGTCGTGCAGACGATAGCAGAGCTGGTCAAAACGCGCCTGCCGCGCAGTTACCACACTACGCCGGGTGACATACAGGTGTTGACGCCAATGCAGCGCGGCGAGACGGGTGCGGCCAATCTCAACCAGGTGCTGCAGGAGCAGATCAATCCCGGTGAAACCGGCCTGCGGCGCGGCGGCTACCTGTTCCGCGTGCGGGACAAGGTGATGCAGATACGGAACGACTATGATAAAGAAGTCTTTAACGGCGATATCGGTGTTGTCAACGATGTAGACTTAGAAGACCGAACGCTCTCAGTTCGATTTGATGACCGCACGGTTCCATATGATGTAACAGAACTGGATGAGCTGACGCTTGCCTATGCAACGACGATCCACAAGTCGCAGGGTAGCGAGTATCCTGTCGTTGTGATGCCGGTGCTGATGAATCATTATGTGATGCTCCAGCGAAACCTCATCTATACCGGTGTGACGCGCGCGAAGAAGGCGCTTGTTATGGTCGGGACAAGGAAAGCGCTTGCCTATGCCGTGCATCATGTAACGGTAGAAAGCCGAAACACGATGCTGCGCGAGCGGTTGAAAAAGCTGCAAGGCAGCTTGGCCGCAGAGGAACCGCAACCAAGCGAACAGAGGACAGAAACGCACGAAGCGTGGCTCAAACGCGACCTATTTGAGCGGCTGGCACAGTCCAGATTCAGAAGCCGCTTCCACTTGAACGACGCGGAACGGAATTATGCTGTGAAGCTGGGCGGTGACATGCTTCAGACGCACGCAAGAGATCTGATTGCGAAGCGCCTTGTGCCGGCCGATATCCCGAACGACGGAAAGCAGACGCCGATGCGCGGGCATCCCGTATTCGTCGCACAGCACGCGACCGCGACCTGCTGCCGTGGGTGTCTTGAAAAATGGCATGGCATTTCAAAGGCGAGGGAACTTTCCCAAAGTGAGCAGGATTATGTGGTGGAGATTCTGATACGCTGGATAGACAGAGAGCTGGAATTGACAGAAAATAACGCCAGTGAATGAAAACTAAAGCAAAAATCAAAGCAAAAAAGGGACGGCTTCCTCTATTGGAAGCCGCCCTAAGTCTATGAATGCTGGATTACATGATACGCAGCATGGCCTGCGTTTTGAGCCGCAGCGACGTTAACTCGCGATAACCTTCTTTGCTGCAGGTCGTGCAGCCGCCCGGATCGGTGAACGCAAGCGCGCTCTCGATGCGTTGGAGGTCGATTTGGTTGACAACGCCGGATTGCAGATGCTCGTGGAGTATCCAGTAGCTTTTCTGGAGCTTGCTGTCGGCCATACGCGAATAGATGCCGCCGATCACGCCGTCAATGACGGCCATTTCTTCGGGAGTGTACTGCAAGCTGCCGATCATATTGTGTCCCGCCTCCATCCATGCAACAAACGCTTGTGTCAGTATAACAGAATATGAACTTGAGTACAAGGAGGAATTTCGACGAAAAACGACGATCAAAATCGTGGAATTGACGAACTCGTATCAGCGGGGCGTGTGGCGGCGGACGCCGCGCGTATTGCAAAAGGCGCGTCTAAGGGCGCTACGGCGGGCGGACCATGGGGCGCGGTACTCGGCGCGGCGATTGAAGGACGGGAATACATCGGTAAGGCGCTCGCCGCGGCGGGCGCTTTGCTTTTGATCCCCGTGCTGTTCATCGTCATGCTGCCCTCGCTTATCTTCGGCGGACTCACGGCGAGCAGGGCGGAAGGCGCGGCGCAGCCGATTCTGAACGATGACACGGCAGTCACCCAGAACATGACAGATCTTGCGTATGCGGTCAATCAGGTGCTTGGCGAGGGCATCGACGATGTGACGGAGCGGATCGCCGCGCACTTTGCCGAAACGGATGGTGACCACTACGAGATCGTCAATCCGTATGAGGGCAACATCGTCAGCAATGCGAACCTGTTCCTCGCCGAGTACTGCGCCGCCAAAGATATGGACTGGGATAGCATCTCGGCCTCAGATATGGAGGCGGTTCTGCGTGCCGGCAAGGATCAGCTCTATACGTTCACATTCACGTCCGAGGTGAAGCAGGTTGAAGACGATGACCCGGAAACCGAGGACGTTGTTGAAACCAAGCCGGAGTTGTGGTACACCTACACGATCGTCTATAACGGCGAGGCGTATTTCGCGGATACGGTGTTCCACCTGACGGACGAGCAGAAGACCCTCGCGGATGATTACGCGCAGAACCTGAGTTTGTTCCTTGGCGACGGCGTTTTTCAGGGCTTATTCTCCGATGAAGCGGTTACCGGCATCCCAAGTCTCGGCAACGTTACCTTCACGGACGGCGCCACCCCGGTCGTCTACTATAATCAGCTGGATGAACGCTATGCCAATAAGCCCTACGGTACAGACAATGTCGGACATTACGGCTGCGGCCCCGCATCTATGGCAATCGTGATCTCCTCGCTCACCAGCGACACGAAAGACCCCGCGCAGATGGCGGAGTGGGCGTATCAAAACGGATACTGGTGCAATAAGAGCGGGTCGTACCGCACCCTGATCCCCGGCGCGGCGGAGGCGTGGGGTCTGAGCGTCGAGGGCTGCGGCAAGAACGAGCCGCAGCGCATCGTGGACGCGCTGGGCGAGGGCAAGCTGGTCGTTGCTATCATGAGCAAGGGACATTTCACGAATAACGGCCATTTCATCGTGCTGCGCGGCGTCAAGGACGGGAAGATCATGGTCGCCGATCCCGCGAGCAGGAGCCGGAGCGAAGCGCTGTGGGATCTGGCGCTGATCATAAAAGAAGCCAGCCGCAATACTGCGGCCGGCGGTCCGTTTTGGATCATCGGGGCATGACAGGGCAAAACTCAAATTAAGCTCAGATAATCTTGCCTGCCGTCCAAGACGGCGTGAAGCGAGTCAAAGGTTTCCTGTATCGGAGCAACTCTGCCGTTGCGCACATCATCCTCGGCCTCGCTGAGCATCTCCAAAAGCTCGATTTTTGCTTTCATCTGCTGGTATTGCTCATACCCCAGAGAAACGGTGTCGCCGCGCCCATTGACCGTGATGATGACGGCTTCTCGCTGCTCCCTGCACTGTCGGGAGATCTCGCTGTATCTGCTGCGCAGATCCGCAGACGGAAGGATCGACTCTTGTAAAGAATGCATACGCGCACTCATCTCCTTGATATAGTCATATTGCGCTCGAATTTGTCTATTATCAAGGGCGGGATTTATTCCTCGCAGGGACGGCTGAGAGAAATGGCAGTATGCTCAAATTCCTATCATAACTCACTTACACGGCCTTTCACACGATGAAAGACAGCTCTTTCTGTATTCAGCTCAGCCTCGCTCACATCGAGATGCGGAATACCGAGACTGCCATAAAAGGCAATCAGATCAAGCTTGTGGACGCCGAGGATTTCTGCAGCTTTCCCGTGAGAGATTGTCAAATTCTGGATAAACGGATATATAAGCAGCGCGTTACGTTCAAATGCCTCTTGAGTTGTCGATGATCGAATCAGTTGTGCACGCTCAGATGGTACGTCAAAGCTTACAGTTGTCATGTTTTCCATCAAAGGCACCTCCCTGATAATATTTTATCGAATGCAGTGAAAACTGTAAGGCGCTCTTTTGCCTTGTATGCAGTTACCTCGGCGACTGCTGATAGGACCCCAAGCCGCTCAGCACGTTGCCTTCCCGACCATCCGCCAAACAGCCTTTTCATCGGCATCGGGATAGAGCTTTCGTATCTGTGCCGCGATCCGATTGGCGGAGTCTTCCGGCGATTCCGTGTAGGCGCCGGTCACGGCATCGTAACCCCACACGGCTTCGGGCGGGAGCAGGATGGAGACCGGCATCCCGTAATCCGCACCGCGCTTGTTCTGGCGGCGTCTGAAGTCCACCATGACAAGATAGAGCTGCATCTGGAGGTCGGTCAGCACGCCGGGAAAGTTCTTGGCTCCCTCCTTCCCGAAGCCTGCAAGTTTCTTGACCTCTGTGGAAAAGATCAGGTCGTCTTTCCAACGGCCCTCATGCTCTTTGTCGGCATAGACGTCCATGATGCGCTTACTGCGCACATTTGCGAGACCTTCCTCATAGAGCGAATCGAAGTCATAGCCGTTCCTGCGGCAGTTGGCAAAGTACGGAAGCCATTCGAGGCTGATAAAGCCTGCTTTTTTGTTGAAGAACTTGCCGTAAGCGACCTCGCGGCTGCGGGCGATCTGCTCACGCCATTCCCAGGGGTCCTGCTCCGTATCCCCTGTCCACCAAAAGCCGGGGGAAACATGCTCTTCGACAGAGAACCCGTCGATTTCGTTGGTAAAGAGCGGCAGAAAGCCGATCTCGTTGATCCAGTTGACCAGTTCTCGCCATGAGCGGATGCGGTAGGGATTGTCCCAGGAAAGCCCACGTATGATCCACTCGCCATTTTCTATGCTCATGCCGTCAGCTCCGAATCCGATTGTCCCGCAACAGCGCGTTGATATAGGCGACAGTTCCTCGACCGCTGCCCGACTTGTCCGAGGTTCCTGCCCTGTAGACGGACTCGACCTCTCCCCTTTTGAGGACCATGTCGCTGCGGCGGATGGTAAGCCCGTCCTCCTGCACGTCGTAGGCGAATGCCTGACCGGTCAGTGTGGCGAAGGTTTGTCCCTCGCATTGTTTGATATTATCCCAAATTGCGTTGAAGTCTAACAGCATGTTGAATAATTGCTCCTTTTTTGCCGAGTGAATGGATTATAGCAAATCGGAGCGGATTTCACAAGTCCATGACGCGGAAGACCGTTTGATGCGGCCTTTCGCTTTTTGTTTACAAAAAATTCAAAAAATTTTTGCGCGAAATCGCTTTGAGCGGAGCCTATTAACATGGAGGTTTCAATATGGACATGAATACACAACAGCTTAGCACGTTCCTTTCCTCGTGCGGAGGAAACTGGCGGAACACGCTTTATATCCACGATACGGAGCGACCGGGCGGCGGATACCTGATGTCCGCCGACAGCGATGGTGTCCCCGTTCTGATGGAGTTGGGTATGCTCCGCCGACTCACAGGCAGCGATATAGACCCGGCAGAGTGCCGCGGCGAGATGGCGCAGGACGTCTTTGAAACTGTCTACGCAAAATATCTGCTCTGGCATCTGCCCTCCGCACAGGAGCATTCATTGCGCGCACTGTGCGCGCCGGACCTTGAGAAAGGAGTGACGGAGCCGCTATGAAGCATCCCAATATCAAATGCCCTTACTGCGGCTCACAGGCACTCCTGCGGCCCGCGTCCGTGCTTGGCAAGAAAAGCCCTGTCTATGCGGGCAGGCAGTTCTACGTCTGCGCAAAGTATCCGCGGTGCAACGCCTATGTGCCGGCGCATGCGCACAACAACCGCCCGATGGGGACTCTTGCGAATCCAGAGCTTCGATGGATGCGGCATGAGACGCATCTTGTCTTTGACCGGCTTTGGCAAGAGGGCTACATGAGCGTCAATGAGGCTTACCGCTGGCTGCAAACACAGCTCGGGCTCCCTGAGTCGGAGGCGCATATCGGCATGTTTTCCGAGTATCGCTGCGCGCAGGTGATCCGTATTTGTAAAGGCTTCCTGTCGATGGCCCGCGCCGCGTAGGCAAAGAGACCTGCGGAAAAGAGGTGAAATCAATGCAACAACATAACTGGTCACTGAACGAAAGCCAACGACAGCTTGTGGAGAAGTCCCTGCCGCTTGTGCGCTGGACGATCAGACAGTACATCAGGAGCAATGAAAGCGTAACGGGGCTTGGATTTGACGACCTCTATCAAGAGGGCTGCGCGGCGCTGTGCCGTGCCGCGGCGTCCTACCTGCCCGATAAGGGCGAGTTCTCCACGCTGGCGGTGACGGTGATCCGCAACCACTTGATCGATTATTGCGGCAGGATCGCCGCGACCGCGCGCAATCTGCCGACCCTGTCGCTCGATGCGATGGCCGAGGAAGGTCACGAGATCGAGTCGAATGGGACGGGGCCGCCCGGACTGGAGGACGAAGCGCTTGAGCGCATCAGCATCGGGCAGGTACTAGGAAGCAGAAAAGCCCGCTACACTGGTTCCGCAAAGCTCGGTATCGAGGCACTGGAGCTGAAGGTGCTGGAAGGCTACGGCGTGACTGAGATCGCACGGCTTTACGGTTCCAAGCCGAATGAGGTCGGCGCGTGGATCGCGCGGGCTGCAAAGAAGATCCGTGAGGACGCGACGGACGGCGAGCTGTACGCGCTCGGCGCGCGCAGCGCATAAGACAAAACGAAAATCTGGGGAGGTATTGATGATGAAGGCAACGATTTATACGGCGGTTGGGCATCTGGTTCGCAAGAAGGACGCGAACGGCGCGGGGTATCCTGTGATCCTGCGGAACCGCAAGGAGTATGACGTGGACGTGCAGGAGTTGGTTGTTTGGTCGGCGCTTTGCTGGCAGTTCCGCACGATGGATGAGATCAGGGAAAAGTATATCGAGTATGTGGACAAGCTCCCGCCCGAGCGCAGGACACTGGAAGATTGTGTGGCGCGGCTCAAGACGCGCGGCCTGATCGCCTGCGGCAAGAGCGACACGGGCGCGGAGGCGCTTTACGATCTGCTCTCTGAGCTTTACATTGTCCCCGTATCGGAGAAGCTGCCGCTGCGCTTCCTCGCGTTCTGGAAGCTGGTACTCGACCGTGGCGTAGCCGTAGGCAAGGCAGCCGAACTCTTCCGCAGCGACAGGCGCGATGAGCAGGAGACACGGATCATGGCGCTTGTGCGGCAGGCCGTTCTTTCCACCGCGGAGCTGATCAAGTGTGTGGAAGTCGGCGCGTCGGATATCTCGACGGATATGAAGCTGCTGGAAGCCCTCTATGTCGATCCGGACGTCACCTGCGACAACCTTCCGTGTCTCATGCGGAGCGCGGAGAGCCGCGAAAGCGTCACAGTGGCGATTGCCAATCTCTATCTGCGTAAGCAGATCATTCTTGACCGGGTATAGCGGCAAGTTTACAGTTTATTTACCTTATATTCAAACATTGGACATGAGGGAGCGGTATTATCATACTTGCAGAGGGCAAGAGCAGCCCGATGTGATTTTCTCCCTCCTAAAATACACACAACACACGGCACAGCACCTCGCTTTTCCAACGGCGGGGTGCTGTGCCGTGTGTTGTTTTGTCAACTGCTACGCAGAGTTGCACGGCGGATATCTCAGCTTGCTGGAGCTGAGGAAGAAGCACAGCGCCGGATAGGACAGGAGATATACATCAGTATCATCGATGGTGACCGGGACGTCAATCATAGGGCAGCGCCTCCTTGCGGTATCAGTTTACCACACGGAGGCGCAGATGGGAAGTTTTTAATTCGACGGGATGTGCGCAATAGACAAAAGAGAATGTTAAAAATCGTATGGGGAGCGACAGAATGATGCTATGCCCTCTGCACAACGATTTCCAAGTCACTTGTCGGGAAGCTGCAGCATGGATGGATATAGCCCAGTTCCAGATCGCGTTTGCGGATGCCGTTCTCGCCGGGCAACAAATCGACCGTCCCGTTGATCAGACAAGCGCGGCACCAACCACACAGACCGCTCCGGCACAGCGCGGGCGGCTGCAGATTCGCTTTCTCTAACGATTTCAGGATTGTCTCTCCGCTCTCGGTGTCAAATTCGTAGATTTCTCCTGCTTGATGGACTTTGAAATGATAGCGCTCTGCCGCGGGAGCCTGCGCCGGGCGCGCTCCGGAGTCCCCGCCAATCCCCCATCGTACAGATTTTTTGGGGAGATTGAGCGGCGCCAGCTCCTTTTGCAGGTGACGTGTCAGTCCCGCAGGGCCACTGATAAAGAGCGATGCACCTTCGATCTCCTGATATTTTCGGATCATGTCCAACGTAATAAAGCCGTGCTCAGCGCCCTCGACTTCCTCGTTTGCCAGCACCAGCGCGTAGCGGAAGCGCCCGTTGGACGCCGCCTCCAGCTCCTTCCACTCGTCACGGAACATGACTTCGTCGTAAGTGTTTGCGCCGTAGATCAGCGTCAGATCGCAGTCCAACGTACCGTCGAGAATAGCCTTCGCCATGGAACGGAACGGCGTGATGCCGACACCGCCTGCAAGCGCAATGATCTTCTTCGCGTCGCGTAGGGGCTGGTAGTATTCAAAGCCCTTCGGCGAACCGACAGTCACCTCCGTACCGACTTCCCAACTCTCGTGGATATAGGTGGAGACATAGCCACCGACCGCCTTTTTCACGGTGATCTGGTAGAACCCGTTAACGGAGTCTTCCGGCGAGGAGCAGAGCGCATAGGGTCGCTCGATTTGGTTACCGTCTATGTCAGCGAAGATCGGCAGATACTGTCCGGCATGGAAATACGCCAGCTCCGCGCCGTCCGTCGACTTGAGCGTATAGGTGTTCGCGGTCTTATTTTCGCGCCTGACCTCCTCGACGACCATCCGCTGCGTATGCGGGTGCATCAACGCCGCCAGCCGGTCGGGCGCGGGTCTGGTGTTTGTCTGAACGCTCATCATTCACCCCTCCTCTTTCATCGCTGCAGCGACGGCCGCGCCGACGCCAATGCCAATCGGATTATTCGGATAGCCTATGCCATGGGCAAACTGCCCGACGAATGCGAGCCCCTTGACCGGCGCGTCGCCCGAGCTCCCCTTTTGAGACGCATATGTCGCATAGCGGGACTTTGAGGATGCCAGCGTGTTCATCGCGTAGCCCAACGCGCCGTTAGGCAGCCCCGCGTACCGGGAAAAGGTTGCGGGCAGCGCCACCTCGATCTCCTCAATATGCGAGAGGAAATCCACACCGAGATGCTCCCCCGCGCTCTTGACAACGTTATAAGCAAACCTCTCTTTCGCCGCGAAGTACCCTTTCTGATCCAGTCCCTCCAATGCACAGCCGCGCATCGGCACGGCGATGCTGACGACGCAGGTTCCCTCGGGCGAATAGCCCTCCACCGTGAGGTTGGGACAAAGCAGCCCCATACAATACGGCCCATCCAGAGTAAACGACGCTTCGTAGGTCTTTATCGGGTCGGACGACTCATTGACGAAGATGTGATGGGATCGAATGCCGAGCTCCTCTGCGCTGCGGTCAAGACCGAGGTAAACCACCGCAAAGCTCATATTGTCCGGAACGCTGTTCTCTATCTCAACTAGCTGCTCGTCGATAGCCTCCTTCGGCGTGATCATCTTCCCATAGACGACCTTCGGCGCGGCATTGGAAACGACATAGCGCGTCTTGATGCAATCGCCCCGATCCGTCTCGACCGCGACAACACGTCCGTCGCTGACATAGATCTTCTCGACCGTCGTATTGTACCAGATTTCCCCGCCCTGCTTGCGGATAATGGACTCGAACTCAGCGTTGAAGCCGTGACACGCGTGATTCGGAAAATAGCAATCCATGGAGAGAAACGCCATGACTACGTTCGCGTAGAGCGCCATAGGCATCTCTGCGACGGACGGCCCCTCGTAGAACCACAGGATGCTCATCAGGCTGCGGATCTCCGTTGCGACATCCAGCGCGTCATACGCCTGCTGCAGCGTCATGGTGACGAATTGCTTATAGTGCGGGAACTGCTCGTCGAACGCCGCCGCATCCATCGTTGCTTTTGCTGCGGTGCCGCGCGCGATTTCGGCACAGACACCAATGAACTTCTGAAGCGAGGCAACTCCATCGGGATACTCAACCGCGACAGCCTTGATGAACTCCGGTACGCCGAGCGGCAGTACCTGACACACCTTGTTCCCATTCTCATCCGTGTAGGCGTTTGTGAATACCGGCGGGACCTTGCTGAATTGCTCAGTCAAGCCAAAGCTCTCCCAGTTTTGCCGGAACTGCGGTCTGTCGTAAAAAAGGACGTGCAATGAGGCATCGAACTCAAAGCGTCCCCGCACGAAAGATGTGGCGCAGCCTCCGGGCAGATTATGCTGTTCGATGACCAGCGGCTTCAAGCCCTGCGCTGCAAGCGAGAGCGCCGCCCCGAGCCCACCGTTGCCGGCCCCGATCACGACTACGTCAAATTGCTGCTCTTTCATAGATGACCTCCCTTTCTTGATTTAGAGTTAAATATAGAGTGTGCTATAAGTTATGATATACAGAACACCCGCGTCTGTCAAGGGTACGCGACAAAAAAATAAGAGCCTCGCGGCTCTTATTTTGCTGTTGCGTCGTGATAATAGGTGGTCACAATAGTGCGCAGCGTCGTCTCACTGACTTCCTCCAGCGAATAGGCTCCGCTGAAAAAAATCCATGTGCTGAGCAAGCCGTTGCACACTGTCAGGAACAAGGCGGATAACTCGTCGGCGGACATCTCTGAGGAAGCCCGCCCGGTCTCAAGCGAGAGTGTGAGGAAGCTGCGCAATCGTTCCAACCGGTGCGAAATCATCAGCGTGCCGGACGAATGGATCTGGTCGGGAGTGACGGGAACATTCATGTAGTATTTGGACGTCAGCTCTACACCGAGTTCCTCAAAGAACCTTCCCTGCGCCAGAAGATAGGCAAGTACCGCATCGACCGGGTGGGCAAGATGCTCCTCTGTCGGGGCAATCAGCGAGGCGGTCTCGCGTTCTATGCGAGCGCGGATGCCGGACAGGATGCCATACTTTGTGCCAAAGAAGTTGTAGATCGAGCCTTCGCTCATAGAGCATTTCGCGGCGATATCCTTCACGGTGATTGCGTCATAGCCATATTCTCTAAACAACTCTACAGCGCACTGATAAATTTTCTCACGTTTCTGCTCCGAAGCGATCTCACGCGGCGTCCTCTGCTTTTTCCATTCTGCGTCTGGCATACTCCACCTCCGTGGCTTTGGTGATTGATAATTTAGCACAAAAAACGCTGCAACGCAAGCCCGTGGCAGAATATGGTGTTCCCCATGCTCTCTATTGGTTTCAGTTTACCACACTCAGCCCCAGATGCGAAGTAATTTCTTATCCTGCTTTTCCTGTTGCATGCGTACTCCGGTGAGTGTATAATCGCAGAAAAGGACAGGAAGGAGCCGCCAATGGATATATTTGAAAAATTCAGCAAAAAATCATGTGGAAGAGCAGCGTCAATACAGAATACATCACGTTGTCGCTCGGTTACACGGTACCCGGAACAATTTACAAGGGGAATATTTTGAAGGATGACCAGGCAATAAAGAACAGAATCGAAAATATGCAGATGCTCCAGAGCAAAAATGCAAAGACTGGGAGCGACCCTGACCAAGATGTAAGCGAAACACCTGCAGTTCAGCCTGTGTCCGAGTCCATCATCCCGACGCTGAATGTGGAGGACCCCGAGTTGAAGGCAAGAATCGAGCAGAAATGGAGAGATTATTTTTCGTCGTAGCCACTCACCGGCCGCCAGAGCATCCTTAGCTTGCACGAAAGTCCGCGCCTAGTGGTAGGTACGGGCTTTCTCTTGTGTGCGGGGGCTGACAAAGTTACGCCGTGGTCCGCCCGCCCAGCACGCCCACCCGGCACTCCCACCCTCGGAATTCTTGGGATTCTTGATACTCTTCACTGTTCATGCGGGCTTGCGGCGTGATTCTTGACGCGGTTTCTCCCCTGCGTTCGTCACGCCGCGGGACGCAAGCGTCGTCAAAACCGCTGTCCACCTGTCCTCCTCATTGGCGCGTCGTGGGACGCAAGCGGCGGGCTGTGGCCGGGGCGATGCCGCGGCGTTCACACCCAATCCCAAGGTAATGATTTTACCTTCGGCTTTGCATCAGGCGGCAGAGACGCTTCTGCTTCTTCCCTGCTGTTATACAGGCGGCTCACTCGCACGCGCACCGCGCCGGAGCCGAGACGTACCGTGACCATGTCGCTGGCGACGCGGAAGATGGTCGCCTGAGTAATAGTGCGGTTGGATTCGATCAGGTAGGCGGTGCCGCCGATGCGAAGAGTCACGCCTCAACCACCCGCCTCAGCGCATCGCTGGCGCAATGGAACAGCTCCATGCCCTCCGCAGCATAGGCGACGTTTCGCATTCGGCTCAGCGCGGCGATGTCGCTCTCGGTTTCAGCAGCGCGGGAGTTGTTCAGCATTTCGTCGTTCATGCCTGTCGAGCACGTTCTTCCATCAAATCGTAGTGGGCACCTTGTCCCAATCTCTGGAAGATCACCTTAAAGTTTTTCTGATATCCTCTACATCAGCTCCATCGGCGTCAAAGTTCATATTATCCTCGACACCGGCACCCATGTACTGGAGCATAGAATCAGCAAGAGAGAAAAGCGTACGGTCCTCTGTCCCGTCTGGTCTTGTGATGATAAATTTATCCCTTTGTGTCACTAAAATCTCATCGCGTCCGCACATATCCATGAAGTAGAAATCGAGGGTGCGATGGATCACGTTCATTAGCGGGATTTCACTATGCAATTTCAGGCACTCCTACCAGAGAGCGGCGTAGGCATTCTTTACAGGATTATGGTTTTCCTCTTCGCCAGCATCGCTTCTGCTTTGACGCTTGCAACAATTTTCTATTGCCATATGTTGGTAAATGCGTTACAATTCGGCTATCTACCGATGTGGAGGAGAGAATATGGCAAAGAACAAGAAGAGCAAAAAAGCGAATACGGCACCGAAACGCAAAATCACTGTGACGGAGAAGAAACAGGAAACCGTCACGCCAGAGGAAAAGGTTGAGGCACCTGTGCCCATTGAATCAACTGCATCGGTGCAGGAAGCTGTTGCTGTTGAAGCGCCGAAAGCGGAGAAGAAAGCTCCCCGTAAGGCTGCTACAAAAGCTGCACCGAAGAAAGCTGCCACAGCAGAGAAAGCAGCGAAGGCTGATGCGCCCAAAGAGCGTAAGAAACCCGGTCCCAAGCCCAAGACGGCTGCGCAGAAGGCAGAGGATGCCAAGAAGCGCGCAGAGCTGAAGAAAGCCGCCGCCGCGATGAAGCCGGAGTTTGTCCTCCAGTATCAGGGCGCGGAAGTAAATGTGGAGGAGCTTGCCGCGAAAGTGGAAGCCGCGTTTAAGGCGGAGCATAAGCGGACGCTGATCACGAGCATGAAGCTCTATCTGAAGCCCGAAGAAAATGCCGCATACTATGTGATCAACGACGGCATCAGTGGAAAAGTCGAGATGTAAAAAGGAAACTGTAACGATTCATGCGAGTCGTTACAGTTTCCTTTTTAAGAGAGGGCACTTGATTCAGTTCAGCGCATCCTTGAGCGCCTTGCCGGCCTTGAATGCCGGAGCCTTCGACGCGGCGATCTTGACAGGCTTCTGCGTCTGCGGGTTGATGCCGGTGCGCGCGGCGCGGGACTTCACCTCAAAGGTGCCGAAGCCGACAAGCTGCACCTTGTCACCGGCTTTCAGCGCGTCCTGAACCGCTTCCGTGAGGGCATCCAGCGCGGCAGCCGAATCCTTCTTGGTAAGCTCACTCTTTTCCGCAATCGCGGCAATCAGTTCGTTCTTGTTCATAATGATCCTCCGATAGTAGTTATTTGCATATGTGCGAGAGCATTATGGCGCAGCAACGAGGGATTGTCAAGTATTTGCTTTGTGGCGATGCATCTACCACAGCTTGATTTGTGAATCCATGGCTCTCTTATCGAGCAGCGGCGGCGTCATGGAAAGGAAATATGAGGTCGCTTTCATATCATAGAGCCACGGTTCAATCTGCTCCTTTTCAAGCACAAGCGGCATACGGTCGTGAACCTCGCGCATCGAGTCATTGGCAGCTGTGGTCAGGATACAGTAGCATGGAACACCTCCGCGCACATCATAAATTGCGGCCATATAAAGGGCGGTCGAACCTGGCATAGTAAACTGGAACTTGCGCCGGTCGCCATCAAATTCGTAAAATGCTGTGGAGGGAACCACACAATGCCGAAACCTTGTACTTTCGGCGAATGTGGGCTTTTCCAGCGCCGTTTCCACCCTCGCGTTGATCAGCGGAGATTTGGGGGTGCGAAAGCCCCATACCAAAAGCTCCGGCGTAGGGCCTTCGTCAGATCCTATCAGAACCGGCATCTTGCAGCCGGGCGTGACTTCTCCCTGCCGCACGGCTTTGGCGGCCTTCGCGCCGAACTTGTCCTGCACCTCTTGGATAATTTGGAGAATTTCGGAGCTTTGTTCCGCCGTGAACTGATACCGACCACACATCTTTAGCACCATCCGTTGATTGAGTATCTGAAAAAGTTACCATATTTAGTATAGCACAATGACGAACAGAAGCAACTGTTTTCCAACGATTCCCTCTTGACGAAATAATACAAGCGTTCTATTATAGCCTTCACAGAAAGGCGGTGATCGGCATGGGGCGTCAGATATTGCACTGCGACGCCAACGCGTTCTATGCGTCCGTAGAGCAGCAGCGTAATCCGGAGCTGCGCGGTAAGCCGGTCGCCGTTTGCGGCAGCCAAAAGGAGCGGCACGGAATCGTGCTGACCGCCAGCTATCCCGCCAAGCGATCCGGCGTGAAGACGGGGCAAGCGATCTGGCAAGCGCGACAAGCCTGCCCGAACCTGATCGTCGTGCCGCCGGATTACCCGGAATACATGCGCATCAGCGGCATGATGCGCGAGATTTTCAACGATTATACGGATCTCGTTGAGCCGTTCGGACTGGATGAGGCATGGCTGGATGTGACGGGGAGCAGGAAGCTTTTCGGCGCACCTATGGAAATTGCCCAGGCAATCAGCGCCCGCGTAAAGTTTGAGCTTGGAATTACCGTGTCCATTGGAGTATCGGATAACAAGATCACAGCGAAGCTCGGGAGCGACTATAAAAAGCCGGATGCCATCACGCGGATCATGCCGGACAACTACAAGGAGGTCGTCTATCCGCTGCCGGTGGAAGACCTGCTCTACGTCGGGCCGGCCACGAGTAAGAAGCTGCGGCGGGCAGGCATCAGCACCATCGGGCGGCTTGCGGAGTGCGACGAGAAATTTCTGGTGCGGCGGCTGGGCAAGATGGGCGCTGTACTCAAAATGTTCGCTGCAGGCCGCGACAATACGCCGGTACAGCGCACGAGCCATATCCAGGCAATCAAGTCCGTGGGAAACGGGTGTACGGCGCCGAGAGATCTTGTCAGTGACGAAGATGTACGAATCATGCTGTATCTTCTATCGGAGAGCGTGGCGCTGCGTCTGCGGCAGCTCGGCTCGCGCTGTACGGTGGTCGAGGTCTACGTCCGCGACAATGAGCTCAATTCCTTTACGCGGCAGCAAAAGATCGAGACGCCGAGTTGTTCAAGCGCGGAGATCGCTGAGACGGCGTTTGACCTGTTCCGGCGCAACTATCATTGGAGCAAACCGCTTCGCGGCGTCGGTGTGCGCGGCTCAGACCTAGTGGACGCTACAGGCGGCGTACAGCTTTCGCTCTACGCAGACGACATCAAACGCGACAAATGGGAGAGGATCGACGGCGCGATGGATTGGGTGCGGCAGCGATACGGATATTCGAGCATCCAGCGTGCCATCGTGCGGACAGACCCACTGCTTGCGACAGTCGATCCCTCGAAGCACGTTATCCATCCGGTAGGCTATTTTGCGGGGTGAGCGTATGGAAGAACGACGGATCAGAAAGTATGTGCCTGTGACGCTTCGCGTGAATGAGGAAGGGAAAATACGACCGCTCGAAATCGAGTTTGAGGAGCACAAATATCCGGTGGACGCGGTGCTGGAGGTATGCAGGGCGGCCTGCGAATCAGCGGGAGGCGTCGGTCAGCGGTATAAATGCCGCATCCGCGGGAAGGAAACATATATCTGGCACGAAAAAGGACGCTGGTTTATCGCGGTGAAGCCGGAGTATGTGAAGGAGCGGGCGGTGGATTGAAATAGACCGCATCTCTACGAATAGCAGAAATATCATAAAGTCAAAGAAAAGGCAGTGTGGTTCACGCGATGAACCTAACTGCCTTTTTGCATGGAAAAAGCGCCTTACGGCGCTCTTCCGGAAGGAGATGAAAATGAAAAGAAACTGTCTCTTGCAATGCAGAGAATAGGTGCAATTTGTTAAAAAAGTTCGCGATAAAGTGTTACGAATTGCTGAAAAGTATCGGCTATGCGTTGCTTCCCCGCATTGCAAGCAGATAATCCCCATTGAGAGGCTTATTGATACAAACACATTATAGGATTTTCGATGCACCCACTTAGTGTGTCCATTTAACGATAGCCCCTGTGGGCAGTAAAAATGCGCCTCTTCCGAAGAAGAGACGCTTACGTGATGATAGCTCGACAAATCGGAATTATATGGGTGTAACATCCTCTTTGGGCATCTGTTTCATCTCAAAATATAGAAGCGATGCAGCAATTACAAATGCCAATGCATCCGAAACCGGAGTTGCATAGATGATTCCATTCACTCCAAACAGATGAGCGAACAGGATAAGAAGTGGCACGAGGAAAATAAGCTGCTTTGACAGGGATACGATCGCTCCTTTCCATGCCTTTCCGATAGATGGAAAGAATGTTGTGCAGGAAGTCTGTATGCCATTTAAAAACATGACGGCAGCAAATCCCTTGGCATACATCGTTGCAAACTCAAAATATGTTTCTGTCCCTCCACCGAACATTCCCATGATCTGTTTCGGAAAACACTGTATCAGAAGAAATACAACAGTGGATATGATCGTTGTTGAGATCATCAGAAGCCGTACGGTCTCGCGCACTCTTGTGTATCGTTTCGCGCCATAATTAAAACTACAGATAGGCTGTGAGCCCTGCACCACCCCAATCACGATAGCTACAAAAACTGCATTGGTTTTCTGCATGATCCCCGCAACTGCTATGGTAATCTCGCTGCCATATACCGACTGCGCTCCATAAATCCTGAGCAGATTATTGAGAACCACCTGCACGATCAGCATGGAGCCCTGAAAAATGAACGATGACATGCCAAGCTTGCATATTTGGATCAGGTATTTCCCTCTGGGGATAAAATCCTTAGCTTCGAACTTCACAGTCTGAAATCTCGGAAAATACAGCATCAAAAGGATTGCAGCTGCAATCTGCCCAATGATGGTGGCTAATGCTGCTCCTGCGATCCCTCATTCGAAGACATACATGAAGATGGCATCCAGTATAATATTTGTGACAGCCCCTGTGACAAGAGCAAGCATAGAATACTTTGCGTTTCCATCTCCACGAACCAGGGGATTGGTCCCTGTGGAGAAAAGCAGGAATGGTATTCCTAAAGAAGTAATACCGGAATACTCCATTGCAAAAGGAAGTATATCTTCTGTAGCACCAAAAGCTACCATAAGCGGCTGTAAAAAGAGCCTTACCAATATACAGAGCAAAAGGCCGCAGATCAGCAGTGATGAAAACGCCGTTCCGGCGATGCCTTTTGCATCCGCTACCTCTTTCCTTCCAAGCTTCAGGTTAAATCCTGCTGCGGAGCCAATACCGACTGTCAGCCCTATTGCCATGCAGATTGTAGTGAGCGGAAAGGCTACATTAGTTGCGGCGTTGCCGAGGTAGCCTATTTTGTTTCCAATAAAAATCTGATCGACAATGTTGTAAACAGCATTGACCAGATTGGCAATGACAGCAGGAACTGCCATTGACAGGAGCATTTGCGGTATTGGTCTTATTCCAAGGGGATTTTTCTCAAACGAGATTTCTTTATTCAAGACATATGCCTCCATATCTGTGTTTTAGTTATTCTATTCCCAACAATTTGTTGAGCAGCCCGACAAGCTTTTCCTTTTCATCTACCGTCAGACGTTCCGTCAATTTTTCTTCCACCGCATTTCCTAATGCGATCAGTTCATCCTTCATAGAATCTGTTTTAGCCGTCAGAGCCACCAGTTTGCCCCTTGCATCATTTGGATTCACCACACGCTTTACAAATCCCTTCTTTTCTAACTGTTCCACCAAGCCAAGAGTAGTAGGATGTGTCATAGAATAATACTTTTCCAAATCTACCACACGCGCAGTCTTCGATTCGCTTGTGCAAAGAAATTTGATAACCTTGTATTGCGACGCCGTCAGGTCATATTCTGCAAAAATTGGATTAGAAATCTTATCAAACTCAAGCGCAGCTTTCTTCACTAAAACACCTGCTTTTTTTATATTCATAACCCCCTCCGTTTCGTAGCTTGCTACCTATTATATCGTAGCAAGCTACTGTTGTCAAGGATAGATTTCCAACCCCGGCGATTATGCCCACAGGGTCTTGCGGGACGAGCCCTTCTTCGCTTGACCAACTGCAGCAGCACAGCTCCCTATCAGGAAACAATCCTTGATCGGGAGCTGTTTTTTCACGTTTATTAAATCTGAACCTCCATCCCGCTGGTGAGCTGGAAGGTGATGTCGCTCTTGCTGTTGACCGTCATCGTGGTGACCAGAGACGCCCAGCCGCCTGTGTCAAACTCGGTGACGGCATCGGGTTGTTCCTGCAGGCTTTGGATGAACCGTTCGATCTTTCTGCGCCTGATTGCCAGCCGGTCAATTTTACTGCGCCCCCTTTACTGCTTGGCGTCGATCTTGACGGCGACGCCGTTGACCTCCACGCCCTCGTCAGCCGGGATCAGAATGTACTTGTGTCCGTTGATGACCTTTGTTTCCACCATGTAGCTGTATTCCGGCGATATGGTGATTTTTACGTCCGGCGTCACGATCTCGAACTTGCCATCCACGAGATTGCCCGGCATGAGCGCGGCGTCCTCGCCGAACTCGGACTGCACGGACTTTGTGAACGCCTCGATATGCTCCTCGGACACGCCGCCGTTTCGCAGGATTGTTTCGACCTCGCGGGTGCTGAGCGTCAGCGCCTCGGGGTCTTTGGACTCCTTGTGCTCGGCGATGCGCTCACGAAGCTGCTCGTTGACCATCTGCACGACCTCATAGCTGCATTCGCCTTCCAGCGCGTCGGAAAGCGCTGTGTGGAAGGCGTTGCGCTGGGTGGGCGCGGACATGGGCGGCTCGGTGCGAAAGACCGCGCTGATGACCTCGTCGTGCAGCTCGTCCGGCTTGCGCGCATAGTAAAGCGCGTTATAAATATTGGCGCTGCGGTCGTCAAAGGCAGGGAACAGGAAGCCAATCGCGGTGTTGTCGAGGATGGGACCGCTGGAGGTGACGTGAAACTCGTTCACATCATAGAAAAAGCGCAGATCGGCTGTCGGTTCTTTAACGGGACAGACGGCGCAGACGAAGTAGTTGAACACCTCTGCGGAGGCGTCGGCCTGATCCTCGTCATCCGACCCGCGATAAGGAACGTCGTAGGCATCGGCGGCGAGCAGAATCACATAGTTGCTCTGCTCCATGTCGAGGACGCTGATGATGCGGCCGTACAACTCGTCCCTTGCCTTGTCGTCCTGACAGTGGGATTCGCGGAGGCGGGTCAAAAGCTGATGCTCCGAGCTGTCGACGACCTGCTGTGTGGAGAACACGATGTCGATGAGGTTCCGCCCCATCGCGCCGGAGAGGCACTTTTTAAGACGACCTAAGTAGATCTCGGCTTCCTCCTGCTTCATCATGCCGAGGGAGGAGTCGATAGTCGTGATGATTTCCTTCTTTGAATTGACAAAGCAGCCGTAGATGCGGCTGATATTGCTCTTGTCCGCGCGAAAACGGCGGCGTAGCTCATTGATCTCTTTTTGGTTCATGGGTACCTCGCGTATGTAGGAAATTGCCGGGCGCACGGCAGGAGCCGCAGACGCCCGACAGATGTGAAGTATAGCAGATGGAGGGTGAAAAAACAAGGAAAAAGAGAGGGCGATTCTTGATTATTACTGTCCCGAAGGGCACGGTTGTAGTATAGCATAAGATGTTGACAGTTGTAAAAACCACAACATTCAATATGCGGTGAAGCCTTCGGCTAACAGATTTATCGGCTTGTTGAACATCTTTTGTGGCGTGTCAATCTGATTGACGAAGTCGGCCTTTATGTAGTGACAATGACGATACGCATATGAAACCTTGTCTACTCGTAGCAAACAGTCTGATCTTATATAAATAATTAGAATTGGATATTGTCATATATCCAATGTCGCCCTACTATTTAGTCTATGAATCCTATATGTGATAAAAATGTTGGTGATAATCTGGCAGGAGGGCGCATCATGGACAATCCAAAAAGCAGAAAATCTGAAGCCTCGGTGATCGCGTTGAACGCGCTGTGCATCACCCTGGTGTTCGTCGGCACACGGGTATTGCAGTTTCCCATCCCGCTCGGTTACGCGCACCTTGGAAACGCAATGATTCTGCTGGTCGCGGTCTACTATGGGCCGAAAACCGGCGCGATTGCGGGCGGTCTCGGCTCGGCGCTCGCCGATCTGACGAGCTTTCCGGAGTGGACGATTCCGACGCTGTTCATCAAGACGTTGATGGGGCTTCTCTGCGCTCTGATCGCCGGCAGACATACGCAGGGGCTTCGTTATCGGCAGCCGCGCGTTCTGCTTGCCTGTCTTGCGGCGATCGCTGAGATGGTGCTTGGCTACTTTATCGCGGGTTCCGTGATGTACGGTTCTGTCGCGACAGGCGTGCTCCAGATCCCCGGCCTGACCGCCGAGGGCGTAATCGGTGTCGTTCTTTTTTATGTGATGGGCGCGGCGCTGGAACGGACGAAGGTGCTGAGCTATGCCGGATAAGACGAGTGCGCCGGATCATAACCGGCAGAACAAGATTGCGGCAATCAACGACATGACGGGCTTCGGGCGCTGCTCGCTCGCGGTATCGATCCCCATCATCTCCCGTCTCGGCGTACAGTGCTGCGCCGTGCCAACCGCCATCCTCTCCAATCACACGGGCTTTCCGAGCTTTTTTCTGGACGACTATACGCGGCACTTCACAGCGTACACGGACGAGTGGAAAAAGCTCGGCCTCCGCTTTCGGGGCATCCTGACCGGTTTTCTCGGCTCCGCGGAGCAGTTTGAACTGGTGGAACAGTTTCTGACGGACTTTGCCGACGCCGACACCATTGTCTGCGTCGATCCCGTGATGGGGGATTACGGTCGAGTATACAGCAGCTATACGGAGGAAATGTGCCGCGCCATGCGCTCGCTCGTCCGCCGTGCGGATATCATCACGCCGAATCTGACCGAGGCGTGTATCCTGACGGATACGCCGTACCATGAGGGGCATTGGGCACAAAAGGAGCTGATGGAGCTACTGCGCCGCCTGCATGAATTAGGCGCGGATAAAATCGTCATCACGGGCATCCCACAGGGCGAATATATCGCCAACCTGTCCAGCACAGGCGGCAATCCGTCGCTGACGCGGCAGCATCGCGCGGGGGAGCAGCGCAACGGGACGGGCGACGTGTTTTCGTCCGTCATCATCGCCGACGCGGTGAACGGCGTGGCGTTTGACCGCTCGGTGCGCCGCGCGTCGTCGTTTGTGAAGAAGTGTATTCTGCGCTCCATGGAGCTGGACTTGCCGGTCACAGACGGTCTCTGCTTTGAGGAAGTGCTCGGGGAACTGAAATGGGAGAAGGGTTATGAATAACATCCTCTATAAGGTACACGACAATCTCTACGTCAACCTGACCAACCGATGCCCCTGCGCGTGTACGTTCTGCCTGCGGCAGACGATGGACCGCGTGGGCGAGTCGGACTCGCTGTGGCTTGCTGAGGAGCCGGATTTCGAGGCAGTAAAAGCGGCGTTTGCCCATCATGATATGGACGACTATCGCGAGGTGGTGTTCTGCGGCTTCGGCGAGCCGACGGAGCGGCTCAATCTTTTGTTGCAAGTCGCGAAGTTTGTCAAGGAGACATGGAGCAAGCCGGTCCGCGTCAACACGAACGGGCTTGGAGATTTGATTAACGCCCGCAGTATTGCGCCAGAACTTGAGGGGCTGGTGGACACGGTGTCGATCAGCCTCAACACGCCGGACAGGGACGCGTATTTGACGCTTGTGCGTCCAAAGTTCGGGGGCGCGGCCTATGACGCGCTGTTGGCATTCGCGGAGGCTTGCACACATTATGTTCCGAACGTGGTGCTGACGACGGTGGCGACGACGCTGACAAGCGAGCAGGAGGCGCGGTGTGCGGAGATCTGCCAGAGGATCGGCGCGACCTATCGGATTCGGGCGTGGGAAGGATAGCGTTCAAAAGGAACTGGCATCCGCAGACATCCATAGTCATCGGCAATCACGCAAAAGAACTTCAAACACGAACAGCGGCGCAGTAACGCGCCGCTGTCCGCATATAGGGAGAGTGTGTAAGAAAGGCGATTGTTGTATTTTGCTCTCAGTAGCCCATGGCTGCCTTCACAACCGCAGCGTCTTCTTCGCCAATCAGCCATTCAAGAAGGATGAAAGCAACGAACGCGGCTGTCTGCGGGCACCATGATGTGATGACATTCCCATCAATCACAATCGGCTCGTTGACCACGGTGACTCCATACTCAGCTAACTGCTTCTGGCGATACCCGCCTTGTAGATGGTAGGTCGTTCCACGACGATCCTGCAACACTCCGCTTCGCGCAATGGGCAGCGCGCCAACGCAGACAGACGCAATCGGTTTCTACCGCTCGTCGAACCGACGAATCAGCGCAAGAAAACGCTCGTCAAACGCTTCTTTGTAGTATGCGTCATTGACGCTTGTTTATCTTGACCGTCACCGTCTCAAAGGGAACAGTACATCCACAATCCGTTACAATATCGGTTGACACCAAGTGTCAGCCGATATTTTTCCATTTCTGAAGAAAATCAGAGCACAGCTTCCATTTTATATAATGAGCAGATAACAAAACTTGCTGTCCGCTGCGCGCAAAAATCCATGTAGCGCATACTAAATATTGTGTATAATCTATTGACAGCAACAATATATTGTGGTATTATATCAATGTTATTGATTGTATGTGCGTCCCCTTGAGGGAGTTGGCGAAAGCCTCCTATGCGGAAACTCTGTGTTTCTGCCTTGCACACGTTATGATTGGATTGTACGTAAGTGCCAGCGGTACAACTACACCCATTTTCGGTATATGGGCGTTCAGGCTGCCGCGGGTACTTTTTATATAAAAATTGCCGTGCGGCGGAAAGGAGTGAAATGGCTCAATTACAAGCGTGGGGTTGGGTAATCACTGACCCGGAGCTGAAAGTCAGTACGAAGGGAAACCCTTATGTCCGGTTTACTGTAGTCGAGCGCGTTGGGAAAAGAGACTCGGCGCGCCAGCAGTATATACAGGTCTGGGCTTTCGGCGAACTGACAGATCAGCTCAAAAAAGCAGGCGTGAAGAAGAACAGCTATCTATGGGTCAGCGGCTCTTTGGAGCTTGTTGATTTCGTGAAAAAGGACGGAGTCACCCGTGATAAACAGCTCAAGCTCACGCTCACAGACTGGTCTTTTGCGCAGCCCCATGCCGGGAAGCGGCAAAAGCCGGTGGATCAAGCACCGGCCTCCGATCAGGCAGTCCTCGGTCAAGCCGAGGTCATATACGGAGACCGGGAAAACCTGCCGGAGTAACATCCGGCGTAATGCAAAGAGGCACTATATCAGTTGTTTCGTAAAGAACTTCTGGTATAGTGCCTCTTTTTTGCGTTTACGGCAAAAAAGTAAAAGAAAGAAGGCTCTAACGATGAAACATGGCAATACGGCTTTGTGGAGCAGCGTCTCGATCCTGATCGGCGTGGTCATCGCCATTCTCGCGCTTGTTCGCGGCAAATGGGAGATCCCACTGCTGCTGACGGTTTTCGCGCTGTGGGGGCTGTGGGTGGTGCTTTGGCTCATCCTTCCCACATGGCGGCTTAACCGTGAATATCTGGATCAAGCACGACAGAGCAAGAAAGAGCAGGATGCGCTTGCCGCAGCCGGCGTAGCGAATCCGGGGCTTGCGCACATGCTGCTCCGACACGTCAACTACCGCGTGTCGGCGGCGCTCCGAAGCGCCTACCCCAACGCGCACTGGGAGTGGACAATGGATGATCCTGCGCTATTTGCGGCGAAGGGCGGCACCGGACGCATCCGTGTCTATGGCATCCCTGACTATGACTATGCGGACGTCACGCTTGACCAGAGCGGCAATCTTGCCTGTACGCTGGTGAAGCTCGCGCCCGTTGTGGGAACCGACGCCGCGTCGCCGAACAGTCAGCAGCTCTCGCCTGAGACATGGTATGAACAGCGCGCGAAGGACGTGCTGGAGCAGCTTGTCGCAGACCTCAACTCGAAAGGTCACAGCAGGCTCTATCTTAAGGAAACCGGCGAGATCTGCATCCGCCCTGTCGCGGACGGCGAGGATGTGCCGCAGGGGATATTACGGGATTTTCCTGCCAAGGTCTACTGGCCGAAGCTGGTCGAGGTGCTGACGAGCCGAGGACTGAACGCCACGCAGATGGATAACTGCATCCAGCTTTCGTGGTAACGGACGAAGGGAGTGCATGACATGAAAGTAGGAAAAACGATCCAGGAGCTTTTGCTGGAGATCGACCGCCAGAGCAAGGCGAAAGAGGACTATCTGGTGAAGACGTCCAACCTCAGCATGGAGGTGTGGGACGATCAGCCGATGCTGCACGTCCTCGACGATAACGGCGGCGACCTCATCGAACCGCTCGACATCCGGCAGAGGGCGCATATGCAGATCGGCGATTATCTTGGCATTCCGCGTAAGTATTATGACAGGATGCAGACGGAAGACGCTGAACTCCTCGCCTGCAACGTCAATCGCTGGCTCGGTCGCAAGGGTGAACAGCGTATGCTTCGTACGATGGACGGACACGCGCGCGCCTTTCTCAGCAACCGCTATCGGCGCATTGACAATCTGGACATCGCGCGTGTCACGCTGCCGATTCTCGCTGAATTGCCGGAGGCGCGATTTGAGAGCTGCGAGGTCACCGAGGACTTCATGTATATCAAGGCGGTCAACCCCAAGCTGACTGCCGAGGTGACGCCCGGCGACGTGGTGCAGTCCGGCATCATGATCTCCAACAGCGAGACCGGCTGCGGCGCGGTGTATATCCGTCCGATGATCTTCCGCCTTGTCTGCAAGAACGGAATGACCGTCGATGAGGCAGGCACGCGGCGCAACCATGTAGGCCGTCTTGCCGAGAGCGAGGAAAACTTTGAGATCTATTCAAAGGAGACGCTGAAAGCGGACGATCAGGCGTTCATCATGAAGATCCAGGACTCCGTGCGCGCTGCTGTGGATGAGGTCAAATTTGCCCGCGTCGTCGATACGATGCGCAAAGGCAAAGACCGCAAGCTCGATACCAGCGACCTCCCTGCCCTCGTCAAGCTGACAGGCGCGAGCCTTGGCTTTACCGAGGATGAGGGCAAAGGCGTCCTGCAAAGGCTCATCGAGGAGGCGGACTACTCCGTCTACGGCCTCGCAAACGCGGTGACAAGGTTCTCACAGGATGTTGAGAGCTATGACCGCGCATCCAAGCTGGAGCAGATCGGGTACAGCGTGCTTACCATGTCCCCCGAGCTGTTCCGCGCAATCAACCATGTCCACAGCCTTGCCGCGTAAGTGCGACAGGCTGAAATAAAGAATTTGGAGGATAAAGCAATGAGTGAGAACACCAATCTGATGCAGCAGACCTACGCGCCCTTTGTGCTTCCCGGCGCAGTGCCGCAGGGCAACTTCTCTGACGACGATCTCATGGACGATATGGACGGCGTTACTCCGTCGTTCCAGCGTGTGAAGATCCCGGGCGGAGGCGTGCCGCAGTTTGAGATGCCGGGCGAGGACCCCGAGCATCCCGTCTATGAGCAGAAGCTGGAGGGTATCATCGTTTTCAACCACCTGTCCAACGCCTACTGGCCGGAGGGCAGCGAGTATGACGACGACGTGCCGCCTCTGTGCCAGTCCACGGACGGCAAGCTCGGCTACGGTACGCCGGGCGGCGCCTGCGCCGCCTGCGCGCTCAACGCCTTCGGCTCCGTCAGCAACGGCAAGGGCAAAGCGTGCAAGAATATGCGCGCGCTGTACCTGCTTCGCAGCGGGGACATGATGCCGATGATCCTCAATCTCCCGCCGACGAGCCTCAAGCCGTACAACGATTTCGTCAACTCGGCGTTCATCTATCGCCGCCGTCCCGTTTTCGGGAGCGTTGTCGAGATCACGCTCAAGCGCAAGAGCAGCAACGGCTTCGATTACAGCGTGGCCGTGTTCCGCAAGGTGCGCGACTTTGAGGGCGACGAGCTCAATCAGGTGACGGAGTACGTCAAGACGTTCCGCCAGCAGGCGAAACTCGGCCTTGCTCAGCGCGCGGAGATGAACCGCACAGCGGCGCAGGAGAACGAGCAGATCGACGTCGGCACGATGCAGCTTCCGGATAACGAGGAGCATTTCAGCATTGAAGGAACGGCTGTCGCGGCTCCCGTGATCTACGGCGACCGTGACAAGCTGCCCGCGTGATGTATCCGGGGTAACAAGCGCATCGGAGCAGTGTCCGCAGCCCTCCACACAGAGGGCGCGGCTCGCTCCGGCAGCGCTCACCGAGGAACAGCGTCGGTATGCGGCAGAACACCATGACCTGATCTATCGGTTCCTGCGCGAGAAGGGCTGGAGCGTGGAGGAATACTACGACGTCGCCGCGTTCGGCTATCTGACCGCGGTGATGCAGTATCTCTCCAACGCAGCGCTTCGGCGTTACGCCTTCTCCACCGTCGCGTGGAACAAGATGAAGCAGAGCATCGCTAACCATCGCCGCGCCGAAGTAAGGCGGCGGGAAAGCGAAACGGCCTATGCGGAGCGGAGTTCCGGCTTATGGGGAGACCCCTTTGAGGAACTGGAATATAACCTGCTGCTGCACGATCTGGCCGTGGTGTCTGACGAAAGGCAGTATGAGCTGGCGTCTATGCGGCTGCAAGGCTATTCCATCATGGAGATCGCCCGTAAGCAGGGGATGGATCACCGGCGCGTCAGCCGCTTGCTCAAGGAACTGTATCAGGTATACATGAAGCTCTATCTATGAGCCGACAAATTATATGGAAAGCGAGGCATTCGGAAATGAATGGCAAGAAGACCACGATCCTGAACGGAACGCTGCTGCTTCCGCTGCGGGTCGGCGAAGGCGCGCTGATCCTGCATAACGGAACGCAGATCAAGACCTCGACGGTGGTATCGATCCGCTCGATCAGCATGACGGGAATCAGCTTCGAGACGCGGAACACCAACTATACGCTGCTGCTTCCGGCTCCGGCGCAGTCCGTCATGGTCGACGCACCGGCGCTTGCCGCCGCGTAGGAAAGCGATTCGGCGCTTTGCGCCGGCAGTTAAGGGAGAGGCCACAGCCGCATCGTCGCGGTTGTGGCCCTTTACCGCGTCTTTGAAAGGAACTCGATGTGAACGAAAACATGGAATACGTCAGCCTCAACGCGCGCATCCCGTTCCGCTGTGAACGCTGCGGGCGGTGCTGCCGCAATCTGGAGAATGCGCTGATGCTCGAACCGCTGGACATCTATAACCTGTCCAAACACTTGAAAGAGCAGGGAAAAACGGTAATAGGCCCCGAGGATGTGCTGGAACAGTACGCCCACCCGAATCTGTTGGACGGCTGTTATCCGATCTTCCAAGTCAACGCCGTGGGAGAGGATCACGCCTGCATCTTTCTGAAGGGCGGGCGGTGCAGCGTGTATGAAGCGCGGCCGCAGGTCTGCCGGATGTATCCGTTCGGCGCTGCGCCCGGCGCGAGAGGCAGGGATTTCTATTACTACCTCTGCACCGAGCAGGCGCACCATTTCGGGAGCGGATCGGTCACGGTCAAGGACTGGATCAGCGCGAATTTTTCCAAAGATACGCGCGAATTTCTCAAGATTCACTATCAGACGCTTCCCATACTCGGCAAAGCGATCCGCGCGATTGGAGAACAGCGGTACAAGGGACTCATGTTCCGCGTACTCTATTATCTCTATTTCGGCTACGACCTGTCGAAGCCGTTCTTGCCGCAGTATCGGGAGAATATGGAGGCGCTGACAGATATGCTCGCGCAGGAAGCAAAGGAGGATGATGCATCTTGTACGCCCTAGAGAAACGCACAAACAACAAGTGGCAGCGATTCGTCGTATGCAATCGCTGCGAGCCGCTCGAAAAGGTCAAAAAGGCGCTTCGCGGCAAGTACTGGCGTGTCGTCCCTGCGTTTGGAAGCGTTGAAGAACTTTCAAACGCAGGGAAAGCCGCTTGACGCGGCGGGAGGCAGAGATGAACGACAGGATCATGCTCAAAGTGGCGGCCGATGGAGATTACCTGATACTCCATACCTATAGCCGCACCCGCAAGCTGTCCCACAGCTTCTATGTCAAACGGGATAAATTCCGGGAATTGGAGAGAAACGGTTTTGTCGCCGCATTCGACCAGCCCTCTGTTTTGACGATCCGTATCAACAGCCGCGATAACACGGTCACATTCACGTTTGCGTGGCTGAACCGCTACAGCAGCGGAGAACTCCACGGACGTGAGGAAATCGTCACCGTGCCCCAGACTTCTCTGATGGACTTTATCCGGAGCAGCGAGGAAATGGACGGGACGAAACGGTGGGCTGCGCTTGCGCTGCCCGCTCCGCGAGGTCCTCGTCTGGTGTTTCGCTCGCGGAGGAACCTGAAAGCGGTCATCGGCAACCGAAGCCTCTGCCGAAAATTCCGCAAGGAGCTTGATCGCCACTTTTGCTGGCCGGGCGCGGATGAAATCATCATTTACGATGATTCTGCGCCTTACAGCTTCGGGTTTACCGAGATGCGAAACGGCGAGCGCGGTATTTGCGGAGGCATTATCCTCCACAACTACCGTAACAATCTCGATACGGCGTACTATGGGGTTCATACCTGACGCAGCGGAGGCGGAAGACGATGGCAAGGAAATATTCTTTGACAACGCTCAAAAAGATGCTTGAACGAGCGGAGGAGCGATACTGCAGGGAAACCGTAAAGCCGTGCAATCCACGCGGCTACCATCAGCCGACCATGCGCGCATGGTCGGAGGCAAGAGACCGCGTCATGCAGCTGAAAAAGGAAATTGCGGAAAGAGAGACGGAGTTGAATGCCTGATACGGATATGTCCGTCTTCCGCGATTACATGGTGACGGAGCTTTGCTCGCACTGCAACACTGAAATCACGATGCGTTGGAGTGTGGAGGAACTCGGCTACATGGCGTACTGCCCTGCATGCCGCAGTCGGCTTATGCTTTGCAGCGAGTGTCAAAACGGCAAAGGCAGCAAGCCTTGCGACTACGACAGAAAAAGCGGTGCCTGCCGCTTCTATCAGAAGGCGAGGAAAACAAGACATGGACAACATCAAGGAAAAAATCGCCAAGCTGCTCGCGCTGGGTGAAAGCCCGAATGAGAACGAGGCAAAAGCCGCGCTGCTCAAGGCACGGGCGCTCATGGCGGAGCACAAGCTGCGACCCGAGGAGATCCGGCAAAAAGAAGATCAGGAAGTGATCCGAAAGACCATCGGTATCTATTGCACCAAAATGACAGACGCATGGGCGACGACGCTGAACTCTGTCATAGCCAGGCACTACTGCTGCATTTCATATCGCACGCGGCCATACGGGCAGAAAACGGTACAGCTTGGCCTTGCCGGGCTGGAGGACGATTTTGCCATCTGCGAGCAGACGGTTCGTTACGCTTACGACTATGTAAAGAGCCGCTGCAAGCAGCTGACGGCGGAGCACAAAAAGCAGGGATGGCCCGGCTCCGAGATCAGGCAGATCTGTAATGCCTATGGCTGGGGCTTTTGCTCCGGCTTACGAACCGCGTTTGAGGCCCAGGAGCAGGAACATCAGGAATGGGGACTCGTCATGGTCGTGCCGAAAGCGGTCAGAGAGAACATGGCGACGATGAAGACGTCTGCCTTTACAACGGCGAAAACAGACGGCTGGCTGAACCATTACGCACAGGAAGGCTATGCGGACGGGCAGAAGTTTGACATGAGCAGCCACCTTGCCCCGGAAGATGAGCGCAAAGCTCTCGCGTGAGGAGACGACTATGGCAAGGAACTACTCGGACCCGAAGAAAGCGGGCGCTCTCATGGAAGCCGACGCCTGCGGGCTTGTCCTCAAAGAGCTGGAGCGCCTCATTGACAGGTATCAGCGCAAGGTTGACAAGGAGGCAGACAAACGCCGCGAGGAATTCGAGCAAGTGATGGGCTATCGCAGCGAGTCTGACATCCAGGACGCCTACGGCTGGGGATACATCTCGAAAACGCAGTACGAGCGGTACGTTGATCTCTTCCAAGCCGGCAGCGCTGCACTGGAACAGCATACACCCACTGTGACGGAGCGCGCCTGCGCGATCCTGCGCAGCATTCGCGTCGACGTGATGGGAGAACAGCAGGACTATCGCTACGGAGCCATGTCTCCCGATGAACTGCGCGCGGAAATCAAGCGCCAGCAGGACGCCGAGCGAGCGTGGAAAACGCGCATGGACGAGTTGAAATCGCATCGCCGCAGTATTGAAGCAGCCGAAGGAGCAGACACATGAAGGACATTCGTATCCCCACCTGCATGGACTGCCCTCATCAGTTCTTACACGATGGACGAACGGCTTTGATCAAAAAGAACGTGTCCTTACAGCCGTTTGAACGCTACTGCATGGCGGCAAAGCGGCCGAAACAGATCCGAAAAAGCGGGCTTATGAAAAAACCGCCGAGCTGGTGCCCGAAGCTCAAAAATCCATGCGAGCTGCGGGTCTACGGGTTTGTTGACGATGAGACGCGGCGCATGCACACGTTCTTCTCAGACTTGTATGGCAAATCTGGCAGGCCGAATGAGAGCCGATATATGCTCCGCTTTGCAGGGACAACTGATATGTCACCGCGGGAGTTCTGGCGGCGCTGCAACGACTGCGGCACCGAGTTGGGACTACCGACCGACGTGCAGATGTGCGAAGTCGTGGAGATCGACGATGGGCTGCGCCCGGTCTGCTTCTATTACACGGAGCATGGGTATCAGATCGAAACGCTGTTCAAGCCGGAGCGGGTACAGCACGGTTCCAAAAGCAAGGAGTAGGTATCAATGAAGTATAAAAGAATTTATGAAATTCTGAGAAAGCGCAGGCAGAAGGTCGACGGCTTTTCGTATATTGACCGCAGCTGCTGGAACAGGAACGACTACACCGCACGCCTCACGCCGCTGTGGATCTGCATGGAAGACAAGTCGATCAACTATCGCCTGTGGATCACACAGACATCGACGTCGGCGATGCACATTTCCTATGTCCAGATCAACGGGCAGGGCGAACGAGTCGGCAAGGAACAGCATATCCGCTGCCGCAGCAAGATCGAGCTTGCGGATCGGCTGGAGCGCTTATTCTCAGTATTGGACGCAGCCGCAGGAAAAGGCGGCGGAAAGGAAAGAAAAGCAGCATGATAAGCACCGTAGACGCCGCGGCTTTCGCGGCGGCGGTCAAAAGCGTCAGCGGCATCCTGGAGAAAAACGACGTTCCGCAGCTCGCGCAGGTGCGCGTACAGTTCGCGGACGACGCATGCAGGGTGAGCGCGACGGATATGGCCGCATGGTTATCAGCGGATATCCCAGCCGCTGGAGACGAGTTCTCGTTCGTATTCCGCAATACTGCAAAGCTGCTGCGGGCAATGCGCCATCTCAGCGGCGCGCTGACTATTGAGCTGCTCGGCCCGGAGGATGACCGAAAGGTCTATCTGCACACCGAAAGCAAGGCCGGCGAGTTTCCTGCGCTGGAAGACGACGCGCATGAGGAAATTCCGCGTTTCGTACCGGAACAGCGGTATGAGGTCAACCTTGAAACGCTTCGCCGTCGTGTGGAGAACGTGTCGTATGCGACCAGCATCCGCGTGGGTAAACCCGCATCGGCGGGCGTTCGCTTTCAGGATAGGCGCATTTGGAGCGTTGATGGTTACCGCATGGCGATCCATGAAGCCGTCACGCTGAACGTGACGACGCCATTTATCCTGTCTGCCGCAGCGCTCAAGCATCTGCGGGCGTTTCAGACGAAGGATGGCGAGCTGTTGGTCGGTAAGGACTACGCGGCAATTACCACGGATGGCCTGACGCTGACCTGCCCGCTGGTGGAACGGAGCGACGACCTGCAGATCGAGACGGTGATACCGAAAAAGTTCGCCGAGACCTATCTGGTCAGCCGAAAGCAGTATCTTGACGCGCTTAACTATCTCTCCGCCTGCACCAACGCAAAGGAGCAGATCTATGTCGTTTTCGATGGCGGCTATCTAGTCACACATGACCGACACGGCAAGTATGCTGCGCGGGTGGAGATCGTAGAGGGCGAGAGCAAGGTGAACTATGCGTTCAACCTCGCCTACATGAAGCAGGCGCTCGAACACCTCAAGGATGATGAGCTTGTGCGGATCGACGCGATCAGCGAAATATCCCCCATCCTTCTGCGCTGCGGCGACGTCACCGCAATGGTGCTGCCCGTGCGCATGCCGAAGGCGTGGCGCGCAAGAGCCGCCTGATGTCAAAGGGGGCTGCGATTGCACGAGAACGGGAAATGCTGTGGGAATTGCAGATATTCCTACTATAAGCAGGACACGGCGCGGCACCCCACGATTGGTCTGCTGCGCCAGCACTGCAAGAACAAACGCTATACCTCCGCGGAGTACACGGAGGAAATGTATCTGGAGGACCGGGCGCGCGGTTATTGCCGCTTCTGGACTCCCATAGAAAGAAAGGAAGAGTAGAGAACCATGAGGAATACCTATACGATTGAAGAGCGCAACCGCATTGCGGAGGAGCATCTTTGGTGCATCAAGGCGGTCATCAAGCAGAACCGTGCGTTGATCGACGCCGCGCGGCTTGACCGCGACGACGTGTTCCAGGATCTCAGTATCCGCCTGATCCGCGCGGTCGGCAATTATGACCCCGACAAGGGTACGCTCAAGCAGCACATCTTCAGCCAGCTCCACTATGAGCTTTTGAGCTGCGCGCGGCCCTATCGCATGACCGGCATCACCGGCGCGCCGAAGGACCTCCGCAGCGGTGAGATCGTCTCGCTCGACTCTTACGAGCCGACGGAGTATCTGACGGAGGAGCGATTGGCCGCCTGACAGTGGCTGAATGACCGCATTTAGGGAGATGCCGCATTGGCGGTATCCCCTGCGTGCGGTTGGGAACATGCGGCCGCGAAGTCCCTCCGTTTTTCCTTGCATTATATTGCTTGTATGGGTATAATACTTAAAAAGGACGGATGGAGGTGCGGCACATGGCGCTGCCACAGGAGAAACACTACACGTTTGGCGATATACTGCGCGGCGACGAGCAGGAGCGCGTAGAGTTGATCGAAGGTCAGGTCTATATGATGGCTCCGCCGACCCGGGCGCATCAACACGCATTGTCGGAATTGCACGGGCAGTTATATGATTATTTGAAGGGAAAGCCCTGCGAGGTCTATCCCGCGCCGTTTGGCGTGCGCCTCTTTGAAACTGCGGACGACCGACCGGAGGATTCTGACACCATGGTCGAGCCGGATATTTCAGTCATTTGCGACCACGACAAGCTGGACGACTATGGATGCAAGGGCGCGCCGGATTTTATCGCGGAGATTCTATCCCCATCGACGCAAGGCCAGGATCGTGTCAAGAAGTTCAATCTTTATGAGCGTGCGGGCGTTCGGGAATATTGGATCGTCGATACGGAAACAAAGACGATCTCCGTGCATACGCTGGAGGACGGACAATATCATTCTCCGCAGGTGTTTGTTTCGGGAGCTTCCGTTCCTATCGCCGCACTCGGCGGACTGACCATTGACACGGCCGCGATATTTGAATGATGGCGTTGCATGCGTGAGAAAGCCGCGCCAAGCACCAAAAACTGAATGACGATCCCGCACGGGACTAACGTATCGGCTGGAGGAACTGTACTCAACACAGTTCCTCCAGCTTGTTTTTTGAAAAAATCAAAGGAAAGGAACGCTATGAACAGTATGACAGACCTGCTGGCGAAGTTCGACGCGGTTGAGGTGAAGAACGTCAATCTGATCTCCGAAGCCGACAGGCTCCTATGCGAGAAGAACCAAGCCGCCTATGAGGATGCCGTGACTTCCTATCGGGAATTGACCTGCTGCTGGGAGTGTATGGTAGCGGCACAACGCGACCTGCTTGGTGAGCCTGACAGCAAGCGAAATCCCTTGTATTTCAACTATCTATCCGATGCGGACGGCGCGTACATCGACGCGGACGCTGTTTGGAAGCATATCGAGAAGCTGCACGGCGATTATCTCACGCGCATCGTGCAGTATTTCGCAGACAGCTACCGCGTTGGCTTGGATCTCTATGATATCCGCAGGGCGTTATTGCCGAAGAAGCCCAACTCTGGCGCGGAAGTCGATGACATAGCGGCGTATCGGGAGCAGATGGAGGGCTTGATGCTCCGCTATCAGGATATCCTCGACCTGATCTTTACACAGATGGACGGGCGCAGCTTCCCGGAGCAGGCAATGTACGAGCTGAAAACCAACTGCAGAAAAGCGGCGTGGGACGAAAAGAATCACGAGGCAAGGTATGAGCTGAAAAAGGACACCATCAGATTCCTGTCCGATTTCAGCCGCTATACCTATCGGCAATACGGCTGGCAAAACCCCGATTGGTCGCTCACGGACAAAATGAAAGCGATCCTGTCCGGCGTGGGCCACTTTGAAACGGGCAGATACCGCGATTTCCCATCGGATATCGAAAATCTGCTGGCTGACGAAAATACGTGGGACATCGTAGACTTCGAGGATTGCGGCAAGGTACGTCAGCTCAAAATGTTCAAAAACGGCAATGTCTATCTGAAATTCGTATCCGCGGCCTGTGCGGAGGAATTTATCCGGGACTACCTCAGCACAGCTGCATAGGAAGGTGGAATCGATGAAGTATAACTACTATCCTGCTCCCCGCGATCCTGTCCGCCGAACCGCGCTCAATGAGAAGGTGCTGTACCTGATCGACAGCGGCACGGCGTCGGAGCACAACATCAGCGCAGAGGATATGTTCAACGCCTATACCGGCGACGGCGGCTTGCACGGGCTCAACCGGGCAGACTTCGAGAACTATCATGAGTACAGCGAGGCAAAGAAGGAAATCGAGAACGGCCAGTTTTTCACACCGCCCGACGTGTGCCGGCTGGTGTGCGAGGCGCTTGCTCCGTCAATATCCGACAGCGTTGCCGACCTCACATGCGGCAAGGGCAGCTTTTTCAACTTTCTTCCCATTGAGGCAAATGTCTACGGCTGCGAGCTGGACGAGAAAGCCTACAAGGTCGCGCATTATCTCTTCCCTGCCGCGAATCTGACACAGGGGGATATTCGCGCCTACAAGCCGGAGGTGCGCTTTGATTATGTGGTCGGCAACCCGCCGTTCCATATCAAATGGTATGTGGACGGTGCAGATCAGCTTTCGCAGCTATATTACTGTCTCAAGGCGGCGGAGTTGATGAAGCCGCTTGGCATCATGGCGCTCGTTGTGCCGCAGTCATTCCTCGCGGACGACTTCACGGACAAGCGCATGATCCGGGATTTGGAAGCGCAATTCAGTTTCCTCGGACAGATTGGTCTGCCGGACGACGAATTCGCACAGCTTGGCGTCAGCAAATTTCCGACCAAGCTGCAATTATGGCAGAGGAAAAGCGACGCTCCCGGTTGGAGCGCGCGCCGGTACACGACGGAGCTGATGTATTCTCTCCCCGACGACTACGACATCGACGAGGAGGCAAGAACGCTCTACGAGAAGGTGCTGGCGCTGCCGAAGGCCGATCTGGAGAAGAACAAGTCCTATGTGCTGCTGGAGTTGGCGCGCACGCGCGCAACCTCGCAGGACTTCGCCTACCGAACGCAAATGCTGCTCTATCAGATCAAGGTGCATCCCGCGACCAAAGACCGCTACGCGCGCTGCTGCGAGTATCTGCATAAGTTCTACACGCAGGAAAAACCGCATGATATGGAGGATAAAGAGTGGGATCGCATCAAGCTCACGGAGAAGAAAGTCCTCCAGTACCTCAAAAAGACGCTGAGCCGGCAGAGCAGGCCGCCCGAGCGGGACGAGATCCGCTTGGTGAAGCAGGATTACCAGTTTGTCCAAAAGGCATATAGTTCCCGAATGCATCGGCAAATGACGCCATCCATGCGTGAACCGGTTCCCATTTTGGAAGCGGTGCTTAACAGGAAACCCGAGGAATTTCCCAGCTATGAGCGTCTTTTGCGCAGGAAACGCAGAGAGTATGAGAATCAGGGCAAGCCCTTTTCCGATATGGAGCTTGACCCGTCGATTGCCTTCTGGCTGGAGCGATTCACGCTGTGGGACAAGGAGAACGAGGAGAACATCCGGCTCAACGATATGCAGCGCCATGACGTCAACCTTATCCTCCAAAAGCGGTATGGGATGCTCCAATGGGAGCAAGGAAGCGGAAAAACGCTCGCGGCCATTGCGGTCGGCACCTATCGGATGCTGTTTCAGAATATCCACTCGACGTGGGTGATCTCGACGGCGATCTCCATCCGCAACAACTGGGACGTCGTGCTGAAAAGCTATGGGCTGCCATGCGTGTTCGTGGAGCGGCTGAAAGACCTTGAGAAGATACAGCAGGGCGACTTTGTCATTATGACGCTCAATAAGATGGGCCAGTACAAGCGTCAGATCAAACGCTGGCTGAAGCAGCACGGACAGAAAGTGCAGCTCGTTCTGGATGAAAGCGACGAGATATCGAACCCGAACACCGTCCGCGCGAAAGCGGCGCTGTCCTGCTTCCGCCGCTGCAAAATGAAACTACTCACAACGGGAACCAGCACACGCAACAACATCTCTGAGTTCGCGCCGCAGCTGGAGCTGCTCTATAACAACTCCATCAACATGATCTCCTGGTGCTACCGTATTTACCAGTATGATAAGGGCGATGAGAAGTCAAAAAGCAAGCCGAACCCCATGTATGGGAGACCGATCCCCGCGTATAAGGCGGGCTATCGCCTGTTTGCAAAGAGCCATCTGCCGGAGAAAACCACGGTATTCGGTATAGGTGAGCGGACGCAGGATATCTATAACGCTGATGAACTGAACGACATTTTGGCAAAGACCGTGATCACCCGCACCTTTGAAGAGGTCACAGGGAAAGAGATCCGGCGTATCCATCAGGTGCCGATGACGTTTTCCGACGAGGAGCGCGCGGTGTACCAGATCGTGATGAAGGAGTTTGGCGAGATCCAATGGAACTACTTCACCTCGACAGGCAGCAACCGCAAGGACGCCATGCTCAGGCTCATGCAGCAGATCACGCTCATGCTCCGTGTCGGCGCCGCGCCGAATACGCTTAACGAGTACACAGGCGACACGCCGGTCAAGATCATGTCTGCCGTCGAGATGGCGGCGCAGTGGGACAGCGAGTGCGTCGTAATCGGCGTGCGGCACATCGAGGTGCTGAATAAGTACGCCGACGCAATCCGGGAGTATCTTCCAGACCGCCCGCTGTTTGTCGTGACAGGCAGCACAACGACCTTCGCCCAGCGCCGCAAGCTCCGCAAAACGCTCAGAGAAAGCGGAAACGGGATACTGCTCTGCACACAGCAGAGCCTGCCGTCCAGCGTAAACTTTGAGTTCGTCAACAAGATCCTCATACCCGAGCTGCATTATAACAACGCCTCCATGAGCCAGTTTTATATGCGGTTCATCCGCTACACCTCCACGCGGTATAAGGATATCTACTTCCTCACCTACGCGGGGAGCCTGGAGTCCAACCTGATGCAGATGGTGCTGGCAAAGGAGAAGATCAACCTCTTTATGAAAGGCGAGGATGCTGATCTTGACGAGATCTATGAAAAGTTTGGCGTGGATTATGACCTTCTTGCGCTGCTGATGCGCCGCGAGGAGGATGAAGACGGCAATTTCCATATCCGTTGGGGCGAGCAAAAGATCGCGTAAGACAACGCTGCGTGGGAGGGCTTGCGATTTCGGCAGGCTCTCCCCGCCGCCAACCTGAAAGAATGAGGAAATAAGGAAATGGACATTACGATTTATCCGAAAGAGGAGTTACTCGCGCGCTGGCGCGAGGATAAGAGAACCTATGATACACAGCGGCCGCGCTGCCTTCGCTGCGGCGGGCTGATGCCGGAAAACGTCGAATGGTGTGCGCTGAGCAGGTATATCGACGTTGGCGTCTGCGAACCCTGCGGCACATCGGAAGCGATGTTGGATTGGGACGGCAAGGCGCTACCGATGCGCGATTGGTACGCAATCAAGCACGGCATTGTCAAGAAAAGCACAGATCATGTCGATGTGGAGCTTGTTCCGACATGCGGCTTCAAAGAGATTTTTGAACAGCCGCGGCGCGCGGTTTTCGGTCATCCGAACGGTTTTCCCATGAGCGAGCTTTGCTATGTGCGCGCCGATCACAACGGATATCGCTGGTACAATACATGGGAACATTGCCAGGATATGCCGAAGGATGTCGCGCTTTTTAGCGAGGTGGACGGCTTCTATGACGCGCTGATCGCGCTGCCGGAGTTCAAAAATCTCCATACGCTGAAAAAGATGTGCGCGAGTTATGCCGAGATCGTGGCGGCGGAAGACCCGAATACCTATAATCTCTACGCCGAGACGCCGCATTTCTATATCTGGTTGCGAATCATCACGCGTGAGCGCGATTATAACCTCTATTGCCACTATTTCTACAAGGAGCAGCCGGACAGCGGCAATCCGAAAGAAGCGGGCGTGTCCTGAACACGGAGTGCGCCATAACCACCGCGCGGGAGACCGTGCTCTTGTAGCTTGGCCTCCCGCGCCTATTATACAGAAAGGGCATTATACTATGAATAAGATAACGTTTGAGTACCAGGGTGAGCAGTTTGAGTTGTCACCGCAGGAGATCAACGCCGCATATTTCTACCGTATGAACGAAATCAGACGCGAAGACGCAAAGCGGCACTTGGAGATGGTTGTATTCGGTGACGAGATTCACGAGCTGAGCGATACGGCGGTCGCCGACAGCAGGGCCATCTTCCGCATCCGGCACGGTATCGACTACTCTCGGCTTGAAGGCATGCTGGACGAAGTCGTAACGAACTACGAAACGCTGTACGACGCAGGGACAGACGATAACGCTCTGTGGGAGCTTGCCATTGATAAGGCAATCCAGCAGGCAACGGACAATGCCCCGAACATCTACGAACGGCTGAAACGGTTCTACATCGGGCATGACGCCGCGCTGACACAAATCGCGCTGGACGTGTTTCTGCACGCTGGCGCGGAACATCTGGACAAGCATTGCGTCAGAGACCTTTACATCGGCGGCGCGTTCAGCGAGGACGTCAAGCAGGAAGTGCGCGAGATGGTGATGCTGATGAAGTATGCCGAGCCAAACGTGCTGCTTGCGTTCGTCCAGCGTGAGATGCTGCCGTATGAGGACGCTACGGGAAAGGATATTCCATTGCTGCATCCAAACGGCGATGAAGACTGCGTCTGCCCCGTATGCGGGGAAGGTGTCTGCTCTGAATCGGAACCACGTATGGGCGGAGAAGATGAATTGGATATTGAATCTGATTGGTACTGCCCTGCCTGCGGTGCCACGGGAACAAGCGTTTTCAAGCATCGGTTTGACCGGCATATGAATGTGACCGACAAGCAGGGGAAGCCGATCAAAGGCCGCGGGGAAACAAAAGATTGAGGAGGATCGATATGATGACCTATGAAGAATTTGAGCGGGAGTACAGAAGCTACTATCCGCTGCCCGATGCGATAAAGGCGGCGTATGAGCGACTGCAAAAGTCCGGGCGCAATGAGCTTTTGACCTTTGAGGAGTTTGCATTGGAAACCCGCATGGAGGATTTAGAGAGCGTGAGACCCGCTTATGATCGTCTGGTCGCTTTGGTGCAACGTGGCGCGCTTTTTGAGAGAGACGTCTACCAGTACGCGCATTATCGTTGGTGCATCCGGAACGCAGACGCTATTGTTGCCTATGAGACAGGCCCGCATAATATGTGGGAGGTCAATAGTTGCGACACGGAACTTTCGCAGGGCCTCGCCATCGATAAGATCAACGACGAATGGCGCTTTGAACGCGAATATATCGAGATCGTCGGCACGGCATACTACGACGCGTCTGACTGGAATTTCATCCGCTTCGATGTGGACGGCATGCATTGGCTCATGCATGACGGCGAGCTGGATCAGGTCTATGACTGAAGAAAGGGGACAAGCTTATGACGTTGGCTGATTTGAAAAGGGACGCCAAGGGCGGTAAGATCCGTCTGGAACTGGTTGAACGCTTCGGCAAAACCGGCGAGGACATCCCAGAGCGGCTTCGCGGCATCCGAGAGGTCGCGGGCGTCAATACCGTTGCCATCAATCTGCGGAATGCGCTCGGCGAGGAAAGCGAGCTGCGTTTCGGACGCGCCAGCCTGATCGCCTATGACGGTGAAACACTGACCGTCTACAATCCTGGCTTTCGTGACGTGACGAGCGCGGAGCGAGCAGTGTTGGACGGCGCAGCGAAGTTCAAAGCAGATTATGAAAGAGAACATCCCGGCTGGGATTCCTATTACAAGGTTTTGGGCTATTACTCATCGTCATCTTGCCCGTGGATGCGTCCATACGGCGACGAGAAGCATGGAAAGAGGTATGATGCAAGTCAGGATAAGGTGCTCGACAAGAGCGTGCGTGGCGATGTGATACTGCGCTATCGCGTACACGCAGCGTAAAACTCAGTGATCGGTCAGAGATAGACGACCACAGAGCAACTCCCGAAAATCAGTTCTCTTTGTGAGACTGGTCTTCGGGAGTTTTCTTTTTGTATTATCCCAATTCGATTTCGTGTACCCGATGCTGACCGGAGTGGGTATTTAGCTGAAATCCAAACTCAACTGTCACCGTGAGCGACACCTAACTCAGACACACGAAGTCGAGCAAATTTTCTAATCCATGTTACTGCTGATTATATCAAATCCGTGCTGCGATTTGCTTTTAGCCGCTATAGGGGCTTTTGATCTCCCGCGTCGCCTTCTCCACCGCGGCGGACAGCGGCATGCCACTGAAGTCCTGCGCGGGGAAAATGCGGCCCGACCTTCCGTCGTCCACAAAAACGCCGACCAGTACACCCGGTATGGCGCTTTCGGGTGCGTTGGGCGCCTGTGGGCCGCCGAGGGCCGACCTGCACCAGCCGGGGTCTGTCAGGTTCAGAAGCACGTCTGTCCCCTCATACTTCGTTCCGAGGTCGATGGTGACCTTGTTGAGCGCTGCCTTGCTCGCGGAATAGCCCGCCTGCTGCGGCTCAAACCGTATGCCGCTGGTAGTGTTTACAATGCGTCCGAAGCCCAGCTCCGCCATTCGCGGCAAAAAGTGATAGCAGATACGCATGGGCGCCATGGTGTTGACCCGAAAGCTGATGTCGTAGTCCGACATGGGCGTTTCCAGCCAATCGTTCCGATAGGCGATTTGAAGTCCGGCGTTGTTGAGAACGATATCGACGGGGATATGCCTTGCGTCGATATCCGCCAGCATCCGATCCACGGCAGCGAGATCCGATAACTCCGCCTCCACGGCGCAGGCTTCCACGCCCAGCGCTTTCACTTCCTCCAAAACCTTTTGGCAGTGGGCGAGCGTTCTGCCGTGCAGCACAAGGTTGCAGTCATATCCGGCAAGGGTCAGCGCCGCCAATCGGCCGATCCCTCTGCTCGCGCCTGTGATAAGCGCCCATTTGCCTTTTACATCTACCATTAAAAAACTCCTCTGTAACCATACCGTCCTTCCAGCCGTCACATTTTATTGTACTGATTTTGACTCGCACGTGATATCGGAATACGCCCAAAAATAACAGATTCATATTCAGATGACAAATAATCCTTATACCTTTACCGAATCAATCGAGTGAAAGCGACAAACCTGTTTCAACATGCCGCCCGACGCCGCGTTCCTCTTGCGCCTTTATGTTCACAATTTGCCTCTTGACAAACGTAAGTACATACAATATAATCCGTATGTACTTACCAAGAAGGAGCGTTGTATATGAACGTGAACAAGGTCGCGATCCTGGTCAAGAAGGCCGCGCTGGAGGCGGAGAAGGTGCAGAACCCCATTCTACAGAGCTATGACCTGACCGTTTCCCAATATAAGATACTGAAATACCTCTACAACGCGCCGAAGGACTCCGTGCGGCTCGTGGATCTGGAGGTCTTTTACTCCATGACCCACCCCGCGACCATTGACATCCTGAAGCTGCTGGAGCGGAAGGGCTTCACCCGCCGCATCGCAAACCCGGAGGACGGCCGGAGTCGGATCGTATCCCTGACGGAGAAAGCCTACCAAATGCAAAGCGAGCTGGAGAATCTCGGCGACGTCATGGAGGAAGCCGTCACGAAAAATTTGACCGCCAAGGAGCGGAAAGACCTTGTTCGCCTCCTGCAAAAGATGTTGGGAATTTGAGGTCGGAGCAGGCAATACACTGTTATTTCACCCTAAAATGTAAGAACATACGATAATGCAACAAGGAGGAGCAATATGAAGATCATCACGGTCGAGGAACATTTCGCAGACGCGGGCATTGTCGAGGCGAACGCCAAATACGGCGACCCGTCCGATATGCTGGCGCTGCCGGAGAAGGTGCGCGAGGCGTATAATGGGATGCGCTTTACCGGGGACGCGCTGCTGGATGTAGACAAGCAGCGCTTTGACTTCATGGAAGCACAGAAGGTGGACGTGCAGGTTCTGAGCTACACCGCGCCGGTCTCAGACATGGTGCCTGCCGAAGTAGCGGTGGCGCTGTGCAGAAAGGCGAACGATATTCTCGCGGATGTCGTGGAGAAGCACCCGGATCGATTCGCCGCCTTTGCGACGCTGCCGATGGCAGACCCCGCTGCTGCCGCCGCCGAGCTGGATCGCTGCGTGAGGGAGCATCACTTTGTTGGCGCGCTGATTACGGGGACGTGGCAGGGCAAATTCTACGATGACCCGTCGTTCTTCCCGATTTTTGAAAAGGCGGCGGAGCTGGACGTACCGATCTCGTGGCATCCTGAGTTCCCCGATGCGAAGGTACAGACGCACTACTTTATTTCGGACAATTACCCGCTCATCACGGGGATGCAGTTCGCCACGGCGGGCTTCGGCTGGCATCTGGACGTCGGGCTTCACATGACGCGCCTGATTCTTTCCGGCATCTTTGACAAGCTGCCGAACCTGAAGTTTATCTCCGGCCATTGGGGTGAGACCATCCCCTTCATGCTGGACCGCATGGATCAGATCATGCGCCCCGAAACGACGGGACTGAAAAAGAAGGTTTCCGAATACTTCCACGAGAACGTCTGGTTCACGCCGAGCGGCATCCTGTCAAAAGACCAGTTCGAGTACATGGTGAAGGTGTTCGGCGCCGAGCATATCCTTTGGGCGCTGGATTACCCGTATGTCAAGTTCAATGAATGCAGCGCGGATTTCCTGCTGAACGCGGACTTGACGCAGGAGCAGAAGGAGCTGATTGCCCACGGGAACGCGGAAAAACTATTCAGAATTTGATGGAGGAAACGAACATGAACGAGCAGAGCTTACAGGAAATCAGCGCATTTCTGGACGAAGCGGGTTATTTCCTTCTCGCCACGACGGACGGCGACCAGCCGAAGCTCCGTCCGCTCGGCGGGCATCACATCTATGACGGCAGGCTGATGTTCACGGTGGGCGAGCACAAGGACGTCTACCGTCAGCTTCTCGCCAATCCGAAGGTAGAGCTGGCGGCGTTCAGCAAAGGAAAGTGGCTGCGCTACTCTGGCAGGGCCGTGATTGAAAGCGACCCGAAATACGAGGCGATGGCGTTGGAGGGAAATGCGTTCTTGCAGAAAATCTACAATGAGGATACGGGCCGCCATCTGGCGCTGTTCCATCTGGAGGATGCGAAAGCCGCCTTGCTGGATGGGAGTGGGCAAGCTGTGAGAGTGTTCTAAAATGAAAGCGAGCATAAAAGGATTATTCGCGCTCCTTTCGCTGTTTACTCTTCTACTTTGTCTTGCAGGCTGTGTAAGCAGGACAGCGACCACACCTGTGACAACGCCAATACCGCCTAAAGCGGACGAAAAGCAAGGCGTGGTGAACAAGGCGGCAGACGTGCCCGGCCGCAACAGCGAAAGCGCAAACGCTTATAACGAGCCCGCCTCCGCGCCTACGGCGGAGAATGAAACGAGCGGCGGAACTCTGACGGAATCAATTACGCCCGACAGCTGCTCACAGCAGAGTGGCGATACGATGAGTGAGAAAACAATCACACCTGATAATAGGAACGAGGGCACAGTCGTCCCAGACGAGTCCGCCTCCGAGCCCGCGGCGGGAAATCAAACGGTCACCACAGCGTTGCCGGAAACGGTCGCGTTCGGCAGCTATCCGCAGAACGGTTCCGGCGCGGAGCCGATAGAATGGCTTGTGATCGACAGTGATGATAGCAGTGTCCTTCTTCTCAGTAAATACTGTCTGGCGTCCCTGCCTTGGCACAACAGCCGTGAGACGGTCACTTGGGATAACTCGGATATCCGCGCATGGCTGAACGGCGAGTTCTATCGAACCGCGTTCACCGCCGAAGAACAGGCGGCGATTCTGCCCTCCGTGCTGGACAACGGCGACGATTTGGGCTACGGCACGCCGGTCGGGGGCAACACGGAGGATCGGGTTTTTCTGCTCAGCGCGAACGAGGCGCTTTCGCTGCTGTCCGAAGGCCGTCGCGCAGCGGAGCCTACGGCTTACGCGCTCCGGCAGGGCGCATACACCAACAGCGCGGGCGACTGCGCGTGGTGGTTGCGCTCGCCGGGCATGACAGAGACGAGCCCCGCCTATTTTGCGTCGGCGGGAGAGATCGGCAGTCGCGCGCACCACGTCGATGAAACGATCATCGGCGTCAGGCCGGCGATTTGGATTCAGTACCAAAGCAAGACGCTGCCCGATCAAAGCTCTGCCTTCATCGGAGGACTTCCCATTGTCAGCGCAGGGGAAACTGCCAACGAGAAAAGCGCCTATATCGACGACAACGGCGACAGCGCCGTTATACCCGCTCAATTCTCCGTTTCAGAAAAGCAGGGCGAGCAGACAATATCGACCGGGCTGGTTGTCATCGGGCCAGACAACAGCGAGTTTGTCTGGATTCCGACCACGCAAACCGCTTTGGCCGCGCGTGATTTTGGCAGCTACTTTTCTTCCGGTTCGTCTTTTTCGGACTATCATGATGAAGTCAAGCTGGATACTTATCAGGATATGGCCTCTAATGTGGAGAAATACGGTGGTTTCTACCTCGGCCGTTACGAAGCGAGCAAGGGCACTGGAGGCCTTCCCACCAGCAGGCGCGTGACAACGGAAGAACCCGGCTCGATTTGGGTACAGTTCTCACCGCAGGATACGACGGTACTTTGTCAAAAACTGTACGCGGGCAACGAAACCGTTCAGGGTTTCTTCCCGTGGGGCGTTAACTGGGACACCGCCTTGCAGTGGCTCATCGACTCCGGATGCAAGACAGAAAAGGAAGTAACAAAGAACAGCACCGGTTGGGGCAATTACAGCGATGATAGCTTTTCCCCCAGCGCAAACGGGAGAAGTACAGGTCGATTTGGAGAAGCGAAGGCAAATAATATCTATGACCTTGCAGGAAACAACTGGGAATGGACGCAGGAACGGTACGGCGGGAACTATGTTATGCGCGGCGGCGGATATAATCTGATGGGAGGCTCTTGCTCCGGCGCTCGGTATCCTGCCGCGCTGCGTGACCCGCTGCCCGGAAACAACCACCACCCGAACGTCACGTTTCGGATCGCGTTGTATGTGAAATGAGCTTGTCGCAATGCGATCCAAAAGAACCATCAATTTACGGGAGGAATTGCAATGACAGATATCAAACGGCTTGGTCTCGGCTGCATGGGCATGAATATGTCCAATAAAGACCGCTCCATCGACACGATCCGCTATGCGCTGGATCTCGGCGTGACGCTGCTCAACACCGGCGAGTTTTACGGCGGCGGCGAAAGCGAAATGGTACTGCGCGAGGCGCTCGCGGGCGTACCGCGGGACAGCTACTTTCTCTCGGTCAAGTTCGGAGTACTGCCGCAGCCGGGCGGCGGGATCTACGGTCTCGACGTAAACCCGTGGAACATCAAGGCGCACCTCGCCTACTCTCTGCACCGCCTCGGTCTGGACTATGTGGATCTGTACGAGCCCGCCCGCATGGATGAATCCGTCCCCGTGGAGGAGCTGATCGGTGTCCTGAAAGAATGCGTGGACGCGGGCTATGTCCGTCACATTGGGCTGACGCAACTGACGCCGGAGAATCTGGAGCGCGCGGCGAAGGTGCATCCGATCCATACGGCGGAACTGGCGTACTCCCTCGCCAACCGCGAGATCGAGCAGAACGGGATTCTGGACGTCGCGCGGAAAAACGACATCGGCATCCTTGCTTTCGGCGTACTTTCCCACGGCCTGCTCTCGGACGAAGTGCCCTCGGGCTCGCCTGCCGGAAGTGTGGCGGGAAGGGCGGGACTGCCGCAGGATTTGAAAGAGTCCGTCCTTGCGGGGATTCGCGAGATCGCGCGGGAGAAGCGCACGACGGTCGAGCATCTGGCACAGGCTTATGTGTATGCAAAACATCCGGACATGAGCATCCTGATCGGCACAACACGCAGAGAACATCTGACGGACGCCGTCGAAGCGCTGACGCTGAACCTGTCCGCCGAGGATATCAGCCGCATTGAGGCGGCGTTCCCTGCAGAGAAGCTGCAAGGGATGGGAATGCGGAATTTCAGGTTCCGCGACGGGAAAATGGAACGATAACCGCTTACGCAGCTTTTCCAGCCTTTCGGCAACAGCGTCAAACGCGGACGGCAATATGCAATGGCGCTATGACAGCTTTTCCCACTGCCATAGCGCCATTGGTCTTAACGCATATTCGGCTTCGGCGAGCCAAATGGCTCACTTGCGCGCGATTGCCCGATAAACCGCGTCCACGATATTCGCGGCGCGGAGGCCGTACTCGTCCATCAGGAAATCCTGCGGGCCGACCTGCCCGAACCGCTCCTGTACGCCCACGAACTCCTGAACGGTGGGCAGGTTCTTTGCAAGGCAGTTCGCGATCACGGAGCCAAGGCCACAGGATACGTTGTGATTCTCCGCAGTGACGATTGCGCCGGTCTCCTTTGCGGCTTTGAGTACCAGTTCGGTATCGAGCGGCTTCCATGTGAACATGTCGATCACGCGGACACGGATGCCCTCCTCCAAGAGCGTCTCATACGCTTTGAGCGCCTCGTCGACCATGATGCCGGAGGCAATGACCGTGGCGGCGTCCGCCTCGGATTCGTGCAGCACAACGCCTTTGCCGATTTCGAACTCGGAGCCTTCGTCATAAACGCGGATGATGCCCTTGCGGACGAAGCGCGTATAGCTGACGCCCTCCACCGAGGCAAGCGAGCGCGTGACGCTCGCGAGCTGGTCATAGTCGGCGGGGTCGAGTACGGTCGTGTCGGGGATCGACAGATACATCCCCGCATCCTCAAAGGGCATATGCGTACCGCCGTTGAACGCGGCGGAAACGCCGGCGTCAGAGCCAAGCACGCGAACGCTCAAGCCCGCGTATGCCGCCGACATATAAATTTGGTCGTAGCAGCGGCGCGAGGAAAAGATGCCGAAGGAGTGGAAAAATACCTTTTTTCCCGTGGCGGAAAGCCCCGCTGCAACTCCCGCAGCGTTGCCTTCCGCGATGCCCGCCTCAAACGCGCGGTCGGGATAGTTCTTCCGAAGCTGCTTGGTGTTGATGCAGCTCATCAGGTCACAGTCAATGTAGCAGATGGACGGGTCTTCCGCCATCATCTCATTCAGAGTCAGGGCAAGACCGTCGCGGCAGGCGCGCGCGTCCTTCTCATGCTTGCCGAGTAGTTTCACATTCATACCGTTCGCCTCCTTCATGCGTTTCTCGCCGCTTCGAGCGCCTGCTGCGCGGCTGTGATCGCTTCCTGCCACTGCTCATCCTTCGGCTGGGAGGAATGCTCATGCGTCTTTTCCGCGAAAGCCGCTCCCTTGCCCTTGCAGGTATCCAGCACGATGCAGGAGGGGACTTCCTTCCGTGCCGCCGCGTTTTGGATCGCGTCGTAGATGGCTGTCACATCGTGCCCGTCGATCTCCTGCGTGAACAGACCGAACGCCTCCGCCTTTTTCGCGAGGTCACTGTGCGGCAGGACGTCGTCGGTAGCGCCGTCGAGCTGGTAGCCGTTCTTGTCGATGAAATAGACGATATTGTCGAGGTTGTGGGCACACGCAAAATGGAACGCCTCCCAAATCTCGCCCTCGTCCGCTTCGCCGTCGCCGATGATGCAGAACACGCGGTTGTCCCGTCCGTCGATCCGATTGCCGAGCGCCGCGCCGGTCGCGGTGGACGCGCCCTGACCCAGCGATCCCGTGGTCAGGTCGATCCCCGGCGTCAGCTTGCGGTCGGTATGGCTGGGGAACCTCGTGCCCGGCTGATTCAGCTGATAGGCGTCCTCGACGGGATAGTAACCCATCAGCCCCAACGTGGCGTAGGCAACGGGGCCGGCGTGCCCCTTGGACATAACGAGCCAGTCGCGCTCCTCCCAGCGCGGATTTTGGGGATCAAACTTCATGACCTCGCCGTAAAGCACTGCCATAAGATCCGCGAGATCCATCGAACCGCCGAGGTGTCCGAAACCGCGCGCGTGGAGGATCTTCAAGGTCTCAAGCCGTATTTCGGCGGCAAGCGCCTTGCATTTCTTTTCATTCATGAGGCGTTTCTTCCTTTCCGTATTTCTTCTCAATCGCGGTGATCCTGTCGACGCGCGCGGCGTGCCGCCCGCCCTGAAACTCAGCGTCGAAGAACTCGTCCACGATCATCTTCGCAAGCTCTGTACCTACCACGCGCGAGCCCATCGCGATGATATTCGCGTTGTTGTGCTGTACGGTCAGCCTTGCGCTGTATGGTTCGCTGCAAACAGCGGCGCGAATGCCCGGCACCTTGTTCGCCGCGAGCGAGATACCGATGCCCGTCCCGCAGACCAGCACGCCCTTTTCCACATCCCCGCGCCTGATCGCCTCGGCGACGGCAAGCCCGCGTTCGGGATACTCGCCGTCCTCCGAAGCGGCGTTGTAGTCCACGCACGAAAAGCCGCGCTGCGCCAGATGCTCCATCAGGGCGTCCTTCAGTTCCACGGCGGCGTGGTCGCTGGCAAATCCGATCCTCATCACGCGCCCTCCTCTCAGGACGCCGCGCAGACGTCTTCGATCACCTGATCGGCCAGCGGCTCCAGCAGCGCGAGATCCCACAGCATTTGCAGCAGCGTGTACCGCTCGCGCACCTCCTTGCAGTAGAGCAGCGTATCGCTCAGCAGCGCGCGGTCAATACCGATCTCCTGCGGCAGATACGGGGATTCCAGTGAGTGAAGCAAGCCGATCACCTCGTCCGACGAGGGCAGGGCTTCCAGCAGGCCGACGATCTCACCCCAATGCGCCTCCATCGCGTCGATGCGTTGGAGCCTTCCCGCCGTCTCGTTTTTATGTGCGCGGTTCTCCATGGCGATCACGCCGTCCGCAGCCGGGCCGTAGGCGCGACGGATATCCTGCTCCCAAGCGTCCTGCCGATAGGCGTTCGCGGCGGCGCGGGCAGCGTTGAAGTCCACTTCCGTTTTGCGCAGCGCTTCCATCAGTTTGAGCACAAGCACCGTGCCGACGCCGACCTGCGTGCCGTGCGGCACCGGGCGCTCGCCGCGCTGCTCAAAGATCATCTCCCAATAGTGGGACATATGGTGCTCACAGCCGGACGCGGGCCGCGAGTTGCCGTAGAGACTCATGGCAACGCCGGTGAGAACAAGCCCCTCCATAATGTCGCCGAGGACGGCGGGATCGCGGTCTTTCGCCTTGTCCGCGTCTTTGAGCACGTTTGTGACGCAATTTTCCACCAACTCGACGATTGGCTCGCAGTAATGCTCGCCCGTGATGATGCGCGCCGCTTTCCAGTCGCACAGGCAGGTGAACTTGCCGAGCAGGTCGCCAAGCCCCGCCGCGATCATTTTATAGGGCGCATTTTTCAGAATCTCCGTATCGCCGATGATGGCAGTGGGCGTCTGCGCCTCAAACGTCGTTTTCAGATTGTCCACATTCAGCGCCGCAACGGATGAGGCAAAGCCGTCCATCGGCGCGGCGGTCGCGACGGTGAAGAACGGCCGTCCCATGCGAAAGCTGAAAAAGCGAGTCATATCGTTGATCGCACCCGTTCCCACGGCGACGCACAGGTCGTAGTCCTTCGGCATGTGGATGAGCAGGTCGCCGACCGTCGCCTCATCGAACGCGGTATGCGTCAGCTTGCGCAGCTCCGCCTTGATGCCGGCCGCCTCCAGCAGCTCCATGCAGCGCTTTCCGGCAATGTCATAGGTGATGCTGTCGCAGATAAGGTACAGGCTGTGGAAGCCAAGCTCGCTCGCGATCTTCGGCAGATCCTCCAGCGCGTCCTTCCGGATGCTGACGGTTTTGAGCGGCGCGTAATGCTCCCGCCCACAGGAGCAGGTCAGGTGTTTATCAAGATACCATTGCAGTTTTTCGGGGCGTGCGGGCATATCCATTTGTTCAAACCTCCGTCAAAATAGTTGGTGCGGTGGGGCCGAAGCCGTCCACCGCACCGAAAGGTTGGTTCTTACAATTAGCTTTGCTGTGTGTGTTCTGTCTGGTTCGGCGGCAAGGTATTTTTGATGTATAAGCGTTTCAACTCATCCAGCGTCGCTTTCGCGATGGTCGATGTATAGCCATTGCTGACAACGAGATAACAATTTTTGCACACGACGCCGTCCTGACAGCGAAACGATGGGAACTTTGCCTTGCCGCCGCAGATGTCGCAGGTTTTTGGCATGGGATCAGGCGAGGATGTTGAACAGGCCGCCGACAATGCCGACCGCAACGATCACGCCGATGATCTTGAGCGACGTCCACTTCTTCTGCATCAGGCCGTAGACGCCCATGGTCACGCCCAGCGGCAGGATATTGGGCAAGACCGCGTCAAACAGGCTCTCCTGCAAGGAGAAGTCCATACCCGAAGCATGGATGACGATGCCGCAGGTCGCATGGACATAGTTGACGATCAGGCCGCCCATAACCATGCAGCCCATGATGGAGGCGCCCGTCAACAGCTTGTTTAGGACGCCTTTTTCGAGGAAGTCCATGATCGCGTCGCCTCCTGCGCGATAGCCGAACATGAAGTTCCAGTAGGAGAACGCATAGGTGATGACGAACATCAGCACCGCGTAGATGATCGAGCCCCAAATGTTTCCGTTGCCGGAGAGCGTCACGTCGATGCACAGCGCCAGCAGGATCGGGATCAGAACGCCCTGCCAGATGGTGTCGCCGATACCGGCGAGCGGGCCCATGAGCGAGGTCTTGATGTTGGTGATAAGCTCGTTCGGAATGTCCTTGCCCATGGCCTTCTCTTCCTCCATGGAGATCGCGAGGCCGAGGATGCAGGAACCGAACTCGGGATGGACGTTGAAGAACTCCATCTCACGGGTCATCAGGTCGATCTGCTTATCCCTGTCGTTGGGATAGAGGTACTTGACGACGGGGAGGAACGTATGCGCGCAGGCCATGCCCATCATGCGCTCGTAGTTGTAGCAGGTCTGTACCCACGTTTCCCAGATCATCGCGGCGCGGAACAGCGCCTTCTGGGGAATGAGCTTTTGCTCGTGTTGCGTTTTCGCCATGATTGATTCCCTCCCTTTCTCAGTCTTCGTCCGGGTCGTAATCGGGATCGCCCGGCGCGGCGGCAACACCGGCGGCAGCGGGCGCGAGCGCGCCGCGGCGGTCGGTGACCTGAACGTAGATCAACGCGGCGATCAGGCCGAGGATACCCTGCTGGATCAGCGGCAGGCCGAAGCAGGTCGAGATCATGAAGCCGAGGAACAGGAAGATGCGGGCCTCGCCCTTGAAGATGTATTGCAGGGTGATCGCAATACCGAGAGCCGGCATCATGCCGCCGATGATCGAGAAAATCTGCATGGGCTTGCCGGCGCACAGCTCGATGAACGACTGGATGTAGTTCGCGCCGAAGTAGGCGGCGAGGAAGCACGGCACCACGCAGATGATGGCCGCGTAGATCTGCGGGAAGATAACGTTGGAGAGATACAGGTTGTTGAACTTGCCCTCCGCGACCCATTTGTCGCCCATATGGACAAACACGGAGTCGAAGGTCATACGCAGGTACCAAACGACGGTGCCCAGCAGACCGATGGGGACGGCGATTGCCAGAGCGGTCTGCGGGTCAAGCCCGCCCGTGATCGCGAAGGCTGTGCCCAGGACGCCCGCGAGCGGGAGATCGGCGGGCATGGAGCCGCCTGCGGAGATAAAGCCTAAGTACACGAGGTTGATCGTACCGCCGACCACGGCGCCCATCACGGGGTTGCCGAGGACACAGCCGGTCAGGAAGCCGCAGACCAGCGGCCTTTGGATCACCCACAGGCTGACGAACGGCAGATCCGCTTCGCCCACCCAATAGATGATGCCGCACAACAGTGCTTGCGCTACGCTCATAAGATGGTTTCCTCCCTTTCTGTTTCTATTGTTTTTTATAAGCCAAAATTGGCTTTGGCTTTCTTGACCGCGTCGTCGATCTCGATGACGCCCTGCTCCGGAACCAGCTGATAGTAAACGCGCACGCCCGCGTTCTTCATCTCCTCGCAGGCAAGCACCTCCTGCGGGTCGAGCGCCACGTTGTTGATGAACGGCTGACGCTCTCCGCGAATGCCCGCGCCGCCGAGGTTGACCTCTTTGAGCGGGACGCCGTTCTTGATGAGGCGGTTGAAGGTCGTCGGCGTCTTGGCGAGGATCAGGATGCGCTCGCCCTCAACGCCCTGCACCATCAGCTTCTCGCTCGCCTTGGCGACGTTGTAGACGATCACCTTCGTGCCGCCCGGCGCCAACGCCTTGACAACGCGGATGTTGAACTCGTCCTTTGCCACGTCGTCGTCAACGATGATGATACGGTTTGATTTCGTCGTGGGAATCCACGCGGTGACGACTTCGCCGTGGATCAGGCGGTCGTCCACTCGTGCCAGAACTACGTTTCTCATAAATCGTCTTCCTCCTCGTCTGATTGTTCAGTCAACAGCTTTCTGACGTCCACAATACTGCCTTCCGCCGACTCCATCGCGGCGGCGCAGAGCTGTTCGGGCGTAACGCCCTCGTCGCCCCTGTCCATGATCACACCCATCAGCGCGGCCATATTCGTGCCAGTGATGTGGTACAGATCATAATCCCGTGTCAGCGCGACGATTGCGTTGAATGGGGAGCCCTGCTTCAGCTCCGACATGAAGATGATGTTCTCTGCGCCGTACTGCTCCACCTCCGCGCGAAGCTGCTCGGTGAAGCTGTCCACCGTCTGTTCGGGATAGAGGCTGTACGCAATGATGTTCTCCTGCGGGCCGAGCAGCATCTGCACGGTGTTCAGCATCCCCTTGGACTGTTCGCCATGGGAGACAAGGACAACGCGGATCTTGGGAATCGCCATATCGTCCCTCCTTTCCGATAGTTTGAGGCAGTGCCTCATTCGACGCTGCCAATGTACCACGTTTTTTTGTGTGTTTCGCACAAACTTCTTGCGGTATGACTGCGCAGTTCTTGTTTACACCGTTGCGGTATTATTACGCAATTCCAATCCGACCCGTTGCGGTATGATTACGCAATTTGTCTGTTTTCAGCGAGCGCGTTTTTGCGGTATTGGGCGAAAAATCTTTGTAATCACGCCCCCGCGCGATGTGCTACAGTAACGCAAATGATATTTGCGTTATTGTAAAAATTTAATCGCCATTTCGCTCGCCGCAGCGCGGCAACCGCGAAATAAGGCTGCTAACAGACGCAAACATGAAAAAGAAGGAGGCGGCGCCCATGCTCACCCAGCGACAGCTTGAGATCCTTCTTGAACTCTGCGAAAACCCGGATCAGTATTTGACCGCGGCTTACTTTGCGGAGAAACAGCAGGTCAGCCTGCGAACCCTGCAAAACGACATCAAGGCGATCAAAAGCGCGATGGCGGACTATGCCTGCGTCGATTTGCAGTCCGCCGCGCCGCGAGGCAGCAGGATCGTCGTCCTCGATGAAGCGGCGTTCACAGAGCTGAAGCAGAACATCTACCAGCAGTTCGGCAATACCTCCATGAGCTATCAGAGCGAACGTATCAACGAGCTTCTTCTGCTGCTCCTGCAGCAGCACGGCTCCATCTCCTATTATGATGTGGAAAACACGCTGTTCATCTCCCACAGCACGCTGCTCAGCGATCTCAAACAGGCGGACAAGATCCTCCGAAAGTACCAGCTGGAGCTGATGCACGGCGCAAACCGCGTCACCATCGACGGCAGCGAGATCAACAAGCGCACCTGCATCACGGAGGAAAACCTGCTGCTGGTCAACGCTTCCGCGATCCTTGCAAACAACGCCAATTACGATATCATGCTCAAGCTCAAGGACATCCTCGTGGAAACGTTCATATCCTACAAGCACAGCGTTTCCGAGGTGGAGCTCAACAATATGATCGTGCTGGCGTATGTGGCGATCAACAGGATGCAAAACTGGTTTTTCATCGCGCCCTCCGATCTCGATATCCGGCAGGAGCTGGAGCCGGAGCATGAACTGGCAAAGGTGATCATTGAACGGATCGAATCGGAGTTCCACCTTCGCGCCCCGGACGCCGAGGTCGATTATCTCGCGCTCTATATCAAGGGCAGGAACAGCTACTCATCCTCGGCGGCCATTTCGCAGGAGATGGACGACCTCGTGCTGGACGGTCTGCGGGAGATCCGAACAGCCTATGACATCGACCTGACGAACGACGTCAATCTGCGTATCGCGCTGGCGCTGCACTGCGCTCCGCTTGTCGTGCGCCTCAAGTACGATATGCAGATGAAAACCCATATCGTGGATTACATACGGCAGAACTTCCCGCAGGGCTTCGACCTTGCGACCTATTTCGCGTCCTTCCTCCAGAAGAAATACGGGAAGAAAGTCCAAGAGGAGGAGATCGCGTTCATCGCCATCCATCTCTACAAAGCGCTCTCGGATCTCCAGAACAGCACGGGAACCAAGCGGATACTTTTGATCTCCTCGCTTCGGAGAAGCGAAAACATCCTGATCCGCCAGACGCTGTATAAATGGTTCGGCGATCAGATCGCGGAGCTGTTCGTGATACCGCCCTCGGAGATGAATGAGTCGTATCTGGACAAGTACGACACCTTCCTCACCACGGAGCAGGGCAAATACTATGACGCGGGGCTTGCGTTTTTTATCAATCCGTTCCCCGATCAGCAGGACTACCTGAACCTCAAGCTCGCCATGGACGGCTTCGAGAGCATCAACGATATCCTCCGCATCTTCCATCGCGATCTGTTCGAGGTTTTTCGGAAAGAGCTGACGCGCGACGAGGTACTCAATACGCTCTGCGGAAAAGCGAGCCTGCATCATGATTTGCAGGGCCTGCACGACGCGGTGATGGAGCGCGAGAAGCTGGGCAGCACGTTTTTCGGAAACGGCATCGCCGCTCCGCACCCGATCTTCGCCGTCTCCTCGGACACCTTTATCGCTGTCGGCGTTTCGCCCCATAGCATCGTCTGGGACGACGAGGGCAACAACGTCAATCTGGTTCTGCTGGTCAGCGTCGGCAAGAATAATCCCAAGGCGTTCCAGCTCTGGAATTATTTCTCCAAGATCTTCGCGGATCGGAGCTTTACGGCGAAGCTGCTGGCAAATCCGAGCTACGAAAACTTCCTGAAGCTGCTCAAAGACGTGATATCGGTCGATTTCAACTGACAAGGAGGGATAGATGTGACGGTGCAGGACGCGATCTTGCAGACACAGGGCAAGCAAGCCGGATGGCTCAATCAGCGATCCGTCGACTACGCGCAGACGCTGCTGCTCCCCGACGAAACGCCGGTGGCGGCGGTGACCGCCAACATCAACGCACGGCATGAGCGGTTCCCCGGCGTCGTTGTGCTGACCGAATGGCGCGCGATTGCCGCCTGTGCGCTTCCGGGCATCCGCCGTTTCGTGGTCTGTTCGCTCGGCCGGCCGGTGGAGTGCGTTGAAAGCCCCACGGCAGTCTGCTATAAGGCGATGTTTTCCGATGAGAAGAATGCGTTTTATTTCACGATAGACCCCGATATCGGGGAGAAGTTTTCGCGTTGTATTGCCGTTCTGAACGGCGAGGAGGCCGCTTTTGACGCGGCGGGTGCGGTCAGCGGCACGGGAATCCTGAATCCCAATCTCCTGCGCAGCCGTCAGCGTGCGCGTTCAGCAAAGGAACGCGAGCACGCTTATCGTGTCGCGTCGAAGGAGCGATCACAACGGGCGGCGCAGCAGCGTGTCCGCGCGGCGGGCGACGATGCGAGGGCGGTGGCGGCGCGCCTTGCCGAAGAACTCGACGCGAAAGATTCCAAATAATAAGCTCCTACGGAGCACAGAAAGGACGTATCATCATGAAACAGTTTCAGTACACCATCAACGATCCCCTCGGTATCCACGCGCGTCCCGCCGGAATGCTGGTCAAGGTCGTCAAAACGCTTGACAGCGCGGTCACCATCGAAAAGGCGGACGGCAAATCAGCCGGTGCGAATAAGCTCATGGCGGTGATGGGCCTCGGTATTAAGGGCGGCGACACCGTCACGATCACGGCGGACGGCGGCGACGAGGACGCCTCTGTGCAGGCGCTGGAGCAGTTTTTCAAGGAAAACCTGTAAAAAAGCGGAAGCTGCCAAACCCGCAGGCTCGGCAGCTTCCGCTTCATATGAAGGAGCGACGTATCCGAATGGACAAGAAGTTTGCAATTTTCGATATGGACGGTACGCTTGTGGATTCCACCGGCATCTGGCAAAGGCTGGAGCATCTGTACTTAGCCGAACATGGCGTCACGGAGAATGTCGATGAGATCATGGAACAGATCAAGCCGATGACGCTGCACGAGGCAGGCGCTTATCTCATTCGGCATTTCGGATTTTCCGGCCCCCCGGAGCAATTCGCGGCGGAGATGTGCGCCATGATGGAGCCGCACTACCGTTCCGATGTCCCCCTCAAAGCCGGTGCGAAGGAGTTTTTGGAGCGACTGTCCCGGAGGGGCGTCAGAATGTGCATCGCGTCCTCTACGCCGGAAAAGCTGGTGTGGGAATGCCTGCGGCGGTTGGGAGTTGCGGACTGCTTTGATTTTATCCTCTCCTGTGAAGAAGTCGGTTTTGGCAAAACGCATCCCGACGTCTATATGGAGGCCGCGCGTCGCCTCGGCGCGGCTGTGGAGGAAGTCGCTGTTTATGAGGACGCGCCCAATGCCATACGCACGGCAAAAAGCGCCGGCTTTTATGTGGTAGGCGTCCGCGACGAAAGCGCCGCGGCGTATTGGGGCGAGATCAGTACGCTCGCGGATGAGCTTGTGATGAGCTGGAAATGAGCCCGTGTCCAGAGCAAGGTCTGTGCAGCGACAGCACCGCGTAAAAAACGGCAGCATATTCAAGACAAGTGCCATGTCTTACACCCACGTCCATAATCATGCGTTCTTACTTTCCATCAAATTCTCTCCTATTATCTATTAGAATATGCTGCCGTTTTTCAATAAAGAAACGAATGGGTGTATGAAAAATATGAGTAGAATTTTCGTACAAGATTGTTGGAGTGTGTGGACAAAAATGAAATACTGCACACGTTTTAGGAGCGCACACGGTATGTAAGCCGCGTGCGCTCTTTTTTTGTTCGACAAATTTCGACATGCTATGTACGGGGCATATTTGGCAGCCGTATATAGCAAAATACCCCTGATTCTCCGGTCACAGACCGCGACCCTAAATTCTGTGATCGGAGAAAGAAAATGCAATTTAGAAATAACGGTATCGGTGCGGATAATATCATACGCAACCACTTCACAGCTTATCTGAAGCTCCGCGTTGAGCGCAGAAAACGTGACTTTCTGAGAAAACGCACACGGCTGACGCAGCATGAAGTATCTGTGGACTATGAAAACGAGTTTGCCGACAGAGCTGACAGCAGAGACTTGCTGTTCGGCTCCGGACGTGATCCAATGACGTGGGACAACGAAAAGCTAGTCAGCGCCTTCCTGTCGCTCAGCGAGCGTGACCAGATGATCATGGTTGCTCGTGTGATGGATGAGATGAGCTTTGAAGAACTGGGCGCTGCGCTTGGATTGAGCAGCAAGGGCGCATCGACAGCCTACTATCGCGCCATCGGCAAGCTGCGTGAGTACATGACGGACGGAAACTGAGACAACTCGACATAGGCTGCACGGCACAACGAAAGAGGATAGATCGGACAACCCGGTCTATCCTCTTTTTTCCTTTATCGGTCGCAATATTGACGATATTCTTTCTCTAAAAGCCATCGACGCACGTTTTCCTTTAATTTTTGCTCTGCATCACTGGGATTCTCCACGATTCGGTGACCGAACAGACTGACCGTGAACATCTCCAAACTATCCACATCCTTCCGCAGTATCGGTGTTCCGTTGAGGGTGTCTCCCGAATATTAAGATGTTCCTCCTCTTAGCTTTCCTGCATATGTCAGAGACTCGCACGACAGTAAAATCGCATCTCTTCACATAATACGATACACAATATCCAGCGTCAAGGAATATTCGATATTTCCTATCAGGAAAACAACAACCTCGCGATATACAATAGCGAAGAGGAAGGGAGCGGCGATATGTACGAGAATCTGCTTCGAGAGCGCCTTGTGGCATTGCGGGGTAAAAAGAATGTTTCGCAGCGCGAGATGTCGCTGGATATCGGGCAAAACGACAGCTATATCAACAGAATCGAATGTGGGAAGGCTCTGCCGTCCATGCAGGGGTTTTTCTATATCTGCGAATACCTTAAGGTATCCCCCAAAGAGTTCTTTGACACCGATATTGCCGATCCCGAGCATCTAAAGGCGATCATAGAAGATATGAAGAAACTGAGCGGCCCGGCGCTGGAGGCATTGGCTGTACTGGTGAAGGAACTCGCTGACAAAAGTTGAGCGAGGAACGCGCTAGTTTCGCCCGCCTTTGAATGGCGCGTCGCGTATCCAATGAGGAGAGAGAAAAATGGACTTTACAGAACTGCTGGACGCCGCCCGCGCGGGTGATACCGTAGCCTCGGAGCATTTGCTGAAGCTATATCGCCCGCTGTTGGTGAAAGAGTCGACAGTAAACGGTGTATTTGATCAGGATCTGTATAATGAATTATGCGCCGAGTTGGTAAGCGCTACGCAGCAGTTTCGTAAACCGGACGTATAGATCGAACAGAATAAATCAGCAGGATATGTAAAATAGATGCCGGACACAGCTTTTCAAGCTGCGCCCGGCGTGTTTCATTTCTGAAATGCCGAGAGTGTATCGGCAATCACCGACAGATCCTCGTGGTTCCATTGCTGTCCGGAGGGGGCTGGTTGTGGAGCAGACTGCCTCGGCGTTGTCTCATCTGGCATCTGCGGCGGTTGACCGTGCATTTTCTGCAGCACGGATTCTACGCACCGTGTTACGATTTCCTCCATCTCTGCACCTGAACCCGTCCGCGCTGTCTGCCCGTTTGAATAGGACAGAATGGCGTCGGCGAGAAACCTTGCTTTGCGTCGCCCGTGCCGCCGCAGCTCCTCGCAGGCCTCCCGCTGGCGCTCATCGTCAAGGTTGAACGCGATGGTAAAGCGTCCGGGGTGCTTCTTGTTGTCCATGCGCTCACCTTATTTCTGACCGAGCTGGTACAGCAGCTCATAACCCTTAGCGTTGGCATTGATATCATCCACGAAGATCGGGCTTGCCACCTTGCCGGAGCATTCGATCTGCCGCCGCAGCAGGATGGAGCCGCCGCCGACAAACACGATCTGCCCGGAGCGCAACTCAAGCTGCCGCTCACGGAGGGCGCTGAGAAGGTCGGATATGAACTCCTGCGCCAGCTTCTCCGTCAGCTTGACGGCCTCGGGCGTCGTCTGCACGCTCTGACCGAGCAGAATGGCGTCGATCTCCGGCTCCGAGAGAATGATATCCTGCTCCGCGCGAACCTTGGAAGTGATCTTGTTATACATCATAATAACGCCGCTTTCGAGCGAGTCCGATACGGACATATCGCCGCCGCCGTTCCTGATTTGCATATAGTCCACGGTCACGCCGCCGATATCGAGGATCAGCGCACGCGGGATGCGCTTAAGCGTCTGGAACATCGTGACCGCGGCGGCGTAGGACTGCGGGTAACAGACGGCCTCGGTGATAACGATGGTGTACTTCTTCCCCTGATACTCAAAGTGTACGGGGCCTCTGTTCAGAAAGAAGCCGCAAAACTGCTGATACTGTGTGCCGTAATGTGCGGGCGGTAAGCCCACGGCAAGCTGTATCTGCATCGCACCGGGATGGTATCTGCCAGTCGCCTCGATCTCACGGGCAATCGCAAACAAGGTCAGCACGAAATAGCGTTCGTCCTCGAACTTGTTTCTGTGGTAGGGAATGCGCTGATCGGTAAGCTGATAGTATTTGCCCTTATATTGCAGCACGTCCGCGCCAAAGGGCCTGACGTCGTTCTCAATCAGTCCGCCGGTAAACGGTTCGCTGTTGCAGGTCTTGATCAGTTTGTTCCCATGGTCGATTGAAATTAACATAGCTTTCGCCTCCTCGTTTTGGTTATACGGATTTAATACGCCTTTTTCAACGCATTAGGGGCGTATTACAAAGAAAATGACCTCTGCCAGTGGAGGCAGAGGTCAAAAGTGTGCGTTTTCCGGGTATCACACGGCAAAACTATATACTTGTTGCGGATTGTGATTACTGTTGCAGTAGTCTTGGGTAGTCTGTGCGACCATTGACGATTCTATAGATATAGATCGTTCCGTCGATCACCTTGTAGATGGCAACATAGGTATTCGTCAATACGAGTTTGCGATAGCCCTGCTGTGCCAACAAGGGGTCAGGATGCGTTTGCCCCATGAGCGGAAAGTCACGCAGACGGTTGATGGTTGTTTTCATCGTGCCATAGATTTTGCGGCCAGATGCAACGCCTGCACTCGCAATATGGTATTTGACGATTTCCTCAAAATCCTCAGATGCGGGGGTCAAATAGACGAGTTTACTTCTCGTAGGCATGGAACAGCGCCTCCATCTTCTCGTCCATTTCCTCCGGCGTGTAGGCCGACTCACCGCTCAAACGGCTCATTTCCGCAGCATAGATCATATCGCGGTGCCGGAACATCTTTTCGCGTTCCTCGTAAGCTGCCATGCTCATAAAAACGCCGTCATCTTCGCCCTTGTTCGTGATGAAGATGGGCTCGCCAGACGCTTTGGCGAGTTCGGAGATCTGCGTGTAGTCGTTCCGCAACGCAGAGGATGGCCTAATCTGCATGACATCAACTCCTTGTATTATAGAGTAGTAGTTTTTATAGCCCCTCTCCAAGGGCTGTGTGCTACACTGTAAGGGATGCTGTGGATTGGTTATCAACTCCTACCGCTTGACGGTTCTCGAAAGGTTCCAACCACAGCCCTTTGCAGTTTTGTTAATCAGTTAAATACCGCCAGACGGTTTATGTGGAACAAGGTTACAAGAGCAAAGAGTTCTGTGGATTGCAGCATCATAAATTTTTACTCTGGAGGTATTATCATGGTTTGCGTTGGGATCGATGTGGCGAAGGATAAGCACGACTGCTTCATCCTTAACTCCGAGGGCGAGGTGCTGGCAGACGTCTTTACCGTCGCCAACAACCGCGAGGGCTTCGAGACGCTGTTGCAGCGGATTCGCTCCTGTACCACACCGGCAGACAAAATAAGAGTAGGGCTTGAGGCTACCGGACACTACAGCTACAACATCCTCGGTTTTTTGCTCGACAAGGGTCTACCCACCTTTGTCCTCAACCCGCTGCACACCAACCTTTACCGAAAAAGCCTCAGCCTTCGCCAAACCAAGACAGATCGTGTTGACGCGCGGACGATTGCATCTATGCTCATGTCTGATGTGGACCTCAAGTCCTACACAGACACAGCATACCACAACGAGGAACTAAAGTCACTCACAAGATACCGCTTTGATAAAGTTCGTGAGCGGGCTAAACTCAAGCAGTCTGTGTCCCGCCTCGTCGTCATCCTGTTCCCCGAACTTGAAAAGTTGGTGCCATCTCTGCATTTGGCGTCGGTCTATGCCATGCTCAGCGAGTTCCCGGGAGCGAAGCAGATTGCCGGGGCGAACCTTACTCATTTCAAGGCTGTACTTTCTGACGCATCCAGAGGGCGCTATGACCGCGATAAAGCGATTGAGATACGAGAAACGGCCAGACGTTCTATCGGTTCTCTCATGCCGGCAAAGTCCCTTGAGCTTCAGCACACCATCCGTCTCATCCGTGAGCTTGACGCCGAGATTGAGGAAATTGAGGGACAGATCCGTTCCATGATGGAAGTGATTCAGTCGCCTATTACCACGATCCCCGGCATTGGCGTCCGCATGGGCGCGATGATCCTTGCCGAGATTGGCGACTTCTCCCGCTTCGATTCGCCGGACAAGCTTCTGGCCTATGCTGGGCTCTCACCGTCCACTTACCAGTCCGGCAAGCTTAATGCGTCCGGTACTTACGCCCACATGGAGAAGCGTGGCTCGCGCTATCTGCGATACGCTCTCTACAACGCTGCCAAGTACGTCTGCCTATGGGAGCCATCCTTTGCTGCCTACCTCGCCAAGAAACGAGCCGAGGGCAAGCATTACAACGTCGCGATCTCTCACGCTGCCAAGAAACTTGTACGGTTGATCTTTGCTCTGGAGAAATCCGGCAGAGTGTTCCGAGTCGCTTAACTGCATCTAATACATACCGCTTTCAGAGCGCCCTCGCGGACGCTTGAATTGTTGCACCCTTTTTGGCCCCTGCTCCGATCCACATCTTCCCAGCATTTTAGGGTTGACATTTAATAGTTAATCTATCAATACTTTGATATTATAATATCATACTTTGCGAATAATGCAAGATAATTTGGCCGTCAAGGCCCTAAAAGCGCTCAAAGGCGTTTAAGAACCTTTGCGAATTCGACTATCTGCCGAGAAAGCCCATCAGATTGCTTTCTCGCTCTTGGCGCGAAAAGCGCACGCAAGATTTTTGCAGTCGCTTCCGGCGAAACACGGCATTTCCTCGTCGCCCTCATAGAAGGGGCGGCAAGTATCGACGCCGCGCTCCGTAAGCAGGGCTTCCGCGTCATCGACCAGATTGCCGATCTTCTCCATATCCCACGCAAGTTCTGAACCGGCGAGCGCACAGAGCAGCGCATACGCCGCATTGTCGATCTCGTCGTTACGGGCAGTCAAGAAGCCCTCAAAAGAGGCGTGTTCGAGACTGGCAGGAATGAGCACTCCCGATTGCGCGGATGCTATGGTCACGCGTGATAGCGCGGTGAGGATGGTATCGACCGTTTCGTCGGTGAGGTCAAAGGCATGTTTTCTCATGCCTTCCTGATCGCTGAGGGGCAGATAGCCCTGATACTTTTTTAGCTGCAAGATTGCCTCGTTCAGTTGCATAATTTGAAATCCTCCAATATCGTTGAACTTCGTTGAATTGAGTGTCGGCACAGGGAACAGCGATATACTGTTCCCTGTGCCGGTTCATCCTACGGGCGCTTGTACCCGTGGCAATAACTGGTTCCCAAAAAGGGCTTAAACCCTATCTCAATTTCGCCCTTCTTCCTGTTCGCGTAGTTGGCAGGACAGGACTTGTTTTCCCCCTTTTACTTTTTTGGTTGGTAAGCGCCGATTCTCCAAATCCTTCGTCGATATGCACAATATCCTGCCAAGCCCATTGGCAAGTAAAAGAATCTCACCCATATCGGACAAGATTCTCGGATTATTTGGAGTTTAATTGCGGGGTATATCAATTATGACTTTCTGACAATTACCGCAGTAGAACGCGGTTGTACTGACTCCGCTAAAGAGACCGCCTCTGTTTTCCACAAGGTTAACCGTTTCTCCAGAAGTGAGTGCGATGGCGGCGACTGCCCGCTTTTTCTCTGCCCAGATTATGTTATCGCGGCATTGAATATAGCCTTGTTTCATTTTGTTGCCACAATACGGACAATTCATAGAACATCAGACTCCTTAACTCTGTATTTGATGAATATAACCATAGCTTTGTCCTTCAGTTGATACTTTAACATACTTTCTTATCATCTTCAATATTCAAATTAAGATTGTCAATGACAGGAGGGCAGTTTGGTGAAATCGACGAAGATCATTTCACCAACCAAAAAGAAAAAAGGGACCTTGTTTTTGCAGGCGTTCGTGCAGTATTCGCCCGGTTTCCGAACAGTTTTAGTCGGCATAGGCCGTTATGATGCCTGCGCCATGGCGAAAAACTCGTCGGGCGTCAGCACGGGGATGCCCAGTGAGCGAGCCTTGTCGAGCTTGCTGCCGGCCTTCTCGCCGCAGACAAGATAGTTTGTCTTGCTCGTAACGGAGCTGCCGGCGACAGCGCCGAGAGACGCGATAAAGCTGTTCATCTCATTGCGCGTGTACGGCTCCACCTTGCCCGTTACCACAATCATTTTGCCCGCAAAGGGATTTGCCGCCGCGGTTGGCGCCTCCCGCGGAGACGTGGGCGGCGCGATATGCACCCACTCGCGCAGTTCCATCCAGAGATACCAGTGCTCCTCCACCTGAAACCAGTCGTGGATGTTGCCGGAGATCGTCGCGCCGAAGTCAGGTAAGCTGCTGAAATCAAAGTTGTCCATGATCGCCGACTCGAACTCGTCGAGGCTTGAATGGAACTGCTTTGCCAGTGCGCGGCTCGCGGTGCTGCCGACCATCGGGATGTCCATCGCGCACAGATACTGCTCAAACGTCGTTTCGCGGCTGCGCTGGATCGCGTCCCAGAGGTTCTGCCAGGATTTTTCGCCGAAGCCATCCATCTGAACGATCTCGTCTCTGTGCGCGTCCAGACGGTAGATATCCGTGAAGCTCCTCAAAAAGCCCCAGCCGAGCAGCTTTTCCAGCCTGCCCTCGGATAGCCCCTCAATGTTCATGGCCTTTTCGCCTGTGAAGTGGACGAATTGGCGCAGATAGCGGGTCGGACAGGCAGTATTGTCGCAGAACAGCGTTTTTGTCGCGCTGCCGTCCGCCGTACTTTGCTGGATGCGCGTCGGCATTCCGCAGCACGGGCAGGACATCGGTACGAGCCTTTGCAGGTCGAAACCGCCGCGGTCAAGGTTATCCTCAACGTGCGGAATGATCATGTTTCGCTTGCTGACGAGGATGCGGTTGCCCGGCATCAGCTCCAGATCCTCCATGAATGAGAGGTTGTGGAGGCTCGCGCGGGACACGTCACAACCGTCGATCTCCACCGTGTCGAAGATGGCGACGGGCGTGATCTCACCGGTACGCGACGGATTCCACTCTACGGCGCGGAGCCTCGTTTCAAAGAGGTCGTCTTCAAACTTAAAGGCAAGACCGTCCTTGTAATGGTGCCCTGTCCGTCCCTGCGCCTTGCCGTAGGCGACGTTGTTGTACTTTGCCACGATGCCGTCGATGGGGATGTCATTGTTCTGCGCAAAGTCCCGGAGCTGCTGAATGGCATTTTCCAGATCCGCCAGCGAGATTGCGCTTTTGCTGACAAAATGCGGGCAGACGGGGAAGCCATAGACGTTTAGGATCGACAGCTTATCGGAATGGTTGACGCAATCGTCCAGGCCGTCCAAAACGCTGAACGCCATGAATGTGACGCAGCGGCCCTTGCAGACGGCGGCGTCCAGCAGCCGGACAGAGCCGGCCGCGAGGTTACGCCCATTCTTATAAGGATTTCCGCTGCTGTCAAGCAACGTCCCGCGCAGCCGATCAAAATCACTTGGACGGATAAACGCCTCGCCGGTGACGACCAGTCGCTCCTGATGCGGTATCTTGGTAGGAACGCCGAGGATGCTCAGCGCGTTATGCGTGATGATCTCGCCCTCGTCGCCATCACCGCGGGTAGCAGCTTCCAGCAATACGCCGTGGTCGTAGGTCAGCTTGACCGTCAGACCATCCAGCTTGAGCATCAGCATGATGGGCTGATCGCCGATGAAGGTGAGCAGTTCCTCGACGCGTTTTGTTTTGTCGAGGGAGAGCAGCGGGATCGCGTGCTTCGTCTTTTCGAGTGAGCTGACGGAGGAATATCCCACCGTCTGCGTCGGGGAATTGGACATCTGATATCCTGTAAACTCCTCCAGACGCTTCAACTCGTCAAAGAGCCGGTCATATACCTCGTCCGTAACGGATGGGGCATTTTTGTTGTAATACTCGTCGCGGTACTGGTTAAGCCTCACGGTCAATTCCTGTACCTTTTGGATATCGGTTTTCTGTTCCATTATGCGGCCTCCTTCCGCTGCGCGCTGTCACAGAGGGCATACGCGCCGTGACTGATTTCTTTGATGATTTCCAAAACTGCCTTGTCATCGTTGCACTGTGCGGAGAACACCTTGCTCAAAGCGCCGCGCCCCACGCAGACGTGGACAGCGCCCTCCTGCATCCACAAAACGGCATCCTTCCGTTTCGCGCAGGCAAGGATGAGGTTGCTCAACGGCTTCATATCACTCGCCTCCCTTGTTTGGAATAGCCTCATCTGCGGTGTTCTGGGGCAGCAGCTTTCGCGCGATCTCGTTGATTTGCTCCCAAGTCAGCCATTCGGGTGGTATGGGGAGAATTTTGTAGACCGCGCGCATCAGCTCGATCTGTTCATATTCATCGTGCGTCCACAGGTGCCCGCTGTAGCGCCCGCCGTTTCCGAGATAATAGGCGCAATCAGAGCGGAGTCGGTCAAGGAACTGATAGTAAAACTTTGCGTCATGGTTCTCCAAATCGTACTTTTTCAGGTAATTTGTCTCCATTGAGCTATCGATCCTCCAAAACGCGGAATGCGATGAAATCCTCGGGATTCTGTTTGCGCGCTCTCATATCGTGAATGTTTTTGACGGTGCAGACATCGCCCTTGAACGAAACACAGGATGTATGGCAAAGCCATGTATCAGCGCCCTTGCCGTTGTTCCTGCGGCTTACCGGGTGCTCTGGCTGATCGTCGATCATGCTGTAAAAGCTCACTTCCTGAACAATCGTCACGCGGCGGATCTCTCCGATGTGTGTCGGAGTCCTGTGCGCTACGATTTCAATGCGCGGGTACTCCCGTAGGATGCACATAAGCTCTCGAAGCGTCGTAATGCGCATGGTCACGCGACCCTTTCCCCGGCAAATGAGCCGAAGTTCAGCTCATGGACGATCCGACTGATTTTGCTGTCGCTGTCCCATGGCGCGGACATAGTTTGGCCCGTCACTCTGGAGCGGACGAAAACGGTGCCATCCTGCGTCGTCATGACGATATCCGGCCGGTTGGCGCATACGACTGCGAGATTTCCGAGTTGTTTCATAGAGAAGCTATCCTTTCTTTACATGGAGAGGGCGCGCCGGGCGGCGCGTCCTCTCAAATGGGTTTAGGCGACGTTTTCGAGCAAGTCGGCGGTCAAAACGTCCACCAATAGATGCCCGGCCAAATCGCCGTGGTTGATCTTGATCTGATCGTTGCGCATCTGCACAAATTCCTCTTCGCGCAGGGCGCGGCTCTGTTCCGCGAGCTTGCGGTCTTTGTCATTCAGGCGTTTCGCGACCACACCCTGCCACTCGCGCAGAAATGCACGCGCATCGTCAATGTCGTCGTTTTGCCGGTCATACATCGTGCGGATCTGCCGTACCGTTCCGTTCGGCTCGACCTCCATCGTGTAATACGGCTCATGCACATCAGCGGTCTTACGGAGAAAAAGCAGATAGCTCTCGTGCCGCTCGATGCGTTCGATGTAGCGATCACTGCTCGCGATGCAATGATGCAGTGCATCGCCCTCTTCGATAATGTCCACCACGCTTTTTGGCGCCAGGACTGTGTAGACATTTCCGGCGTATTCGTACTTTTCGGAAAGCGTCTCACAAATTTTATCGACATGCGGGAACTTTTGCAGCAGCTGTCCGGCCCGATTGACGGCATCCCTGTGATTGCTGCGCCGCACAAGCTCGTCATGACGCTTTTTCAGCTTTGCCGTGCGATAAACGATCTCATCGTTGACATTGTAGTGTAAGCCTGCCGCCATGTTTAGGTAATCCTGCCAGGTTGTCAGCATCTCACGCGCGTTCATGTGGTACACAAACATCTGCCGCCGCATATAGTTGTAGACCTGCACAACATTCATGCGGTCGATGATAAACTCGATATCCCGCAGCTCGACCTCATGTTCACACATCCAGAGGATCACCTTATCGGGGATCGTCGCTTTTGTCAGCGACTCAAATTGCAGCCAGCGGAGAAAATCGAGGGTACCATTGTTCTCGCGCAGCCGTTTGAATTGCGGACCGTTGAGACCAAGCGCCTTTTTGAGCGAGCCTGCCTGCTTGTCGCAAATCGCCTGTTCATAGCCATGAGTACTGCGCATGCACTCATTGACCATACCGGTGAGCCCTGCCTTGACAAACTGCTCAATTCTGGGAAAGCGGTTGTAGACGGCAAGATAATCTTCCGGGTCCAAAACGGCATGATCTGCGAGATACTCCTTTAAGCCGGTACGGCTCAGGCCGTTTTTCATCAGCTGGGGGAGCGTTTTCCCGTAGACGCGGCCATTGTGCGCCCAATAATAGCTGTGCGAAGAAAGAATTGCACACTTGATCCACCGTACTTGACGTTGCTTATACCAGCCCCAGGCGTATGCGCTGATCTGCTTTCCGTCTGAGGTAAAGAAGGCGCGCCGTATCTCATGGTAGTTGGTCTTAGGCGTCAGATATTCGCCCTTGCACTGGCGGCGCCATGCCTTGAACTCGCGAAGGACAAAACCGCAGGTGGTTTTCTGGAGCAGATATACACAATAGTCCTTTGTCATCAGAAAGCCGACCCTGCCGAGCGACTTGTACTTGATCTGACGCCGGCAGCAAGGGCATCGCCCATCCTTTCCGTGCCGGGGCTTCCCTGTGATCGGAACATCCTTTTCGCAATAGGAGCAGTAGCCGGTTTTGGCGCCGCCGCGCTTGTACTGGTAGTAGATAAACTGCTCGGGGATGCCGACCTTATCCACCCAGTGCTCCCAGTCCTTCGGAAGTCCCGGAACCTGCTTTTGCTCCTCGTCCCACGGATCGGTCTCGCGCTTTTGCCGGGCAATCAACTGCCGATGCCGAACGCCCTCCTGAAACTCACTGAGGACGCGATGAACGTTCTCCGTCGAGGTAAAATAGCTTTGCAGCAGCTTACTGTCAGCAGTGGATACCCACGGCTCACCGCCATAGTAATAATACGACGGCCAACTGAGATTCTTCAGCATGGCGGTTCGCCACTTGCCATCGGTGTGACTGTAGGTGAGGAACTGGTCTTTTGCCTTGTCCACAAACAGGGTGAAGATCGGCTTGCGCCCGCCCAGTTGTAGCGTTTCGGCTGCGTAGTATGCGATCACAGCGATCCCGTCCCGCACGATACATCTCATATATAGGGGATACTGATACACGATCTTCTTTGAAATGTGACCGTTCCACCAACTTCTCTCTTCTTTGACCGTCGGCGGGTTTTCCTCTGCGAGCTTCAGCATACGAGATGTAGCCCGCAGCTTCGGCAGCGCCAGAAGTTCTTTCTTTACCATTATGCCACCTTTCCATCGGGCGACGCCTTACTCCTCTTTCCGGTAGCCGGAAAGAGCGGGCAGGGCCGCAGGTCAATGTTGTACCATGTGTCCGCACGCATATCCTCGCCATCCACGATGGTAAGCGCGATCTGCTCGATTTTGCTTCCGTCCGCGTTTTCTCTGGCAAGGGCAAGGACGTCGCCGTCCTTGCCCGCCGCCTTCGGATTGGTGCCGCGCACGATGGCAAAGCCGTTGCTTGCCATGCCTACGTCATGCTTGACGTGATCGTTCCACGGCATCAGCGGGTGATCGTGCATATACACCAGTGCGTGAAGCACAAAGTCCTTGAGATCAAGCCTCTTAAGGATCGTCAGCTCCGTGCAGGCGATCTTGCTGTCGTGGTCGTCCTCGTCGATATCGCCGCCCGCGTTCACGATGTAATATTCGTTGCGGGCAAAATCGCAGTAGTACGACAGGCAATCGAGGGGATTGGCTGCACAGTGAAAGCCGTTTTGCACACAGTTCGCCTCGGCAGTCACATTGAGCCCCATCTTGAACTGATAGCCGCGGCATTTCAGCCCCGGCGAGAATCCTTTGTAGGCGATCATGCTACTGCTCCCATCAGGCTTATCTGTCCTTCGACAGCGGTTTTCATCTCGGCGGCGACCGCTTTTTCCACGGCTTTCTTTTCGGCCGCGGCTTTTTTCTCCGTAGCTTTCTTCTCAGCCGCTGCCTTTTTCTCGGCTTCTTTCTTGGCCTTTTCCTTCTCTTTGTCCTTCTTGGACTTGCTGGACGACGTGTATTTGCCAACATAAGGCTTCGGGACGAATTTTTCCTCCTTGACCTCGTCCTCCTTGGCGTTCGGGTCATTGAAGTAATCGACAGCCCACTGGTACACGATATCATCGGGGACGTCGCCGCCGTACATACCGTTTTCAGGCTTCATGTCGTTGTCCTCCATGTCCTTTTGGATGTACTCGCGCGCTTTGTTGTTGATGTACTTGACGCAGTTGATCATGCTCTTGACCGGATTCATCACGTTCCGCGCGAACGCGGGATCGCTGACGCACATGGTCTGGATGTACTCGCTGACCATGTCCTTCATGTTCCGCCGCGTCAGCTGCTCGAAGCCCTTGCTGACACGCGCCATCGATTCGGACATCACATCGTCGTCGGAGAGGGCGGCGACACGCTCACGTTCTGCCTTTTCCTTTGCGCGGCGCTCTGCGAATTTGGCTTCATGCTCCGCTTTGCGCTTGGCTTCGGCCTCCTCGTGCGCCTTGCGCTTGGCCGCTTCGTCATCCTCGTCGGCCTTGCCCTCCGCATTACCTTCCGCGGGTGTCTGACCGCCCTGCGGTTTTGCATCGGCAGGCGTATCCGTCGCATCCGTACCGCCAGGCACAGCCGCCGCGGGCTTCGACGGTTCAGGAGCGGACGAAGCCTCGACAGGCGTGGTACTTGACTGCTGTGCCGGCATGGTGGGTACTGGTTCGGATACCTGCTGCTGTGGGGCGGGGGACGCGGCGGGCTGCTTCGGGGCAGTCTGCGGCGGAGCCGCTGATACGAAGGGAGAGCCGGAGAACGCGCCGCCGAGGAAAGGCGAGACGAAAGGGCTTTGCGTTTGCGCCGGCTGTGCCGATTGCTGCGGCGCTGCGGGCGGCTGAGCTTCACTCAATTCGCTCGGAGAGTTGATCTGATTTTCGAGATCGAGGTTGGAAAATGCTCCCATGGTGGAATCCTCCTAAACAATAGTATAGGGGCGGCAGAACGGCATTTCGCCGCGCTGTTACCCCTTTTTGTTTGCTCATACCACATAGATCAGCGTGCTGAACTCGTCAAAGCAATAGCACACGATGTCAGGATATTGAGCGGATTGCTGTAATAGTGTTTGCTGGACGGTGCGCGCAAGCTCCGCGCGGGCAGGATCGTCCCAGCCCTCCCATACCTGTACGTTGATGTGACCGCCCGCTGCCGAATATCGCACGTCGGCGTGCAGGCCTCGGCAAACGGCAAGCATACGGGCAAGCTGCTCGGCTTTCCCTGCATTCATGGCATCTTCAACGGTTTTGCGAGTTGGGATGAGAATTCCGTCGCGGTAAACCCCGTCGTATCGCAGTAAAAGAATTTCTGCTGGTCGCCGTCATAGAACTCCACAACGTCGGACATGGACAGGCTGCGCCCGCGATAGTCCTTTGGGTGGTTCAGATTGAAGATCTGATAGATGCGTTCCAGTACGACGATATCCGGCTGCCCGTTCGGGCAGTAGATACTGCAGTCATACACGAGCCGGTAATCAGCCGCGTCAGGCTGTTCATAACCGAGCGCATGCAGCTTTTCCACGCTCACGAACGCATAAGGGACGGTGCTGCCCGTCTCCAAGTCAATCTGATAGAGGCGAAATTGCTGTAAATGTCTTTGCCTTGCCAGCAGCTTTTCAAAGGCGCCAGTGGGGTTGTTGCGCAGGAAAACCGCGTATTCCTCGTCAGCCAGGCCGAGGTATTCCGGCAGACTGACTCCGTTTTCGGGTGAAGTGTGCCACTTTCCGATGAAACTGCCGATTTGATCGATGCCGCAGTGACCATGGAGGTACTGCTGCTTGAAATTCATCGCTTGTTCCTCCTTCTTGATTTGTTCCTGACGTCTTATGGCAAGCTGCCAGTCGTCAATGCCCTTATACTTGGGATTCCATGTGAGCCGCCGACAGGCGAGGCCGTGCTTTCGCGCCAACAGGTAAACTTTGGATGCGCCGCTGTTGACCGCCTTATTACGGTACTTGTCCATATCCTCGGCTTCGATGATCTCCTCAGAGCCGTTCTTTCGCAGAAAAGCAAAGATGCTGTCAAGACCTGTGGTATTGCTCGCGCCGATGGTCGCGAGAAAGGTGCGGCCGGTCAGCGCGTGCGCGACATCAGCTTTCAGTGCGCCCTCGGTGACATAGACCACACGCGCGGTCGGGTCTCCGACAAAATGGACAGGTGTACCTGACGATGTTCCCATGTCCTTGTCCGAGGAGGATAAGGTCAGATACTTGATGCCCGCCTTATCAGGCGGATCGTCGTCGCTTCTGATCGGGTGGTCCAATCGCACCTGCAAGCCCTGTATCATTCCGTCTATGCCACGGATGGGAATGAGGATACCGGAGGTTTTGGAGTAGAACCTGACCGTCCAGCGTCCCTTCTCATCCCGAAAAAAGCCCGGAACACCCTGCACGGCGCAGCCCTGCTTGATCAGCCTGTCCGCGATGCCGCGACAAAGGAACGGATTGGGGGTGCTTTTGAAGCCGAAACGCTCGATCTGCTCATCTGTCAGCCCGCGCGCGGTGCGCAGGTGTTCTCTGTGCGCGTTGGTCAGCGACAGCATGGAAAGCATAGCTGAATAGGTGCGGTGAAGCTCACAAACGCAGACGCGTTCTGTCTGCGGCGTGCTCCTGGCAACCTCTTTGACCTCTAATGCGTAGCTTGGCGCGACGGTGTCATTGACCAGCATTTCGCAGATTTCACGGTATGCCTCGGCGTTGCTGATGTGGTAGACCTTGGCATAGAGCGAAAGCATCCCGCCGCCTTCCTGACAGTAGTTGCAGTGCCATACGTTCTTTTCAAGATTCAGGTTCATCTTGCCTCGTCGATCTCCGCAGACCGGACAATCCACATAGACGAAGCCCGGCCCCCTCCGCCTGATGTTCAGGCGGAGAAGGGCGGCGACGTCCATGATGTCAAAGGGGAAGTCCCGCGTGTCGATTGGAACCAGCTCCTCCCATCATGGTTTTACCGGCAAGCATTTTGCTGCCGGATCGCTTTCGAGGCTTACCCAGCTTTTTTGAGAGCCGCAGCGTCCATCACGAGCTGCGCGGCAGCCTTGAGCACGTTGTCCGAGCGGTTGGAGTGGATGTAGAAACGAAGGCTTGCGGGCCTGCTGTCCGCGACCTGCGCAAGCGTCCAGCCCTTGCAGATGCCGTCGTTTACGACCACGGCGCGCGCCTCGTCCAGCGTCATGGCCTTGCTGATATCCTCCACCGTCATGTCGTCGGTGTAGTTTCCGGCCGCCTGCGCTGTGTTCATCGGCACCTCGCCGCCGTTATCGTCAGCCGTAGGCTGCTCTGCGTCAGGGCTGACCTGCATCGGAAACGAAATGACCTGTGCCTGTGTACTCGCTCGCAAAAGCTCCAGCGAGGACGGCAGGCGTGCAGCCTGTTCTGCGGGATTGCTTTCGGGCTTGTCCGACACCGCACTCTGCGAAGCAGCGGGGGTCGGTTCCGGGACAGGCGCTGCGACCAATGATGCCGTTTCCGGCACGGTATCGGGCTTATCGGTAGAAGGTACGGTTACCGGAGTCGTCTGTACCTGAACGGCATTCTCTGCGGGAGATGGCTCCTGCGGAGGAGTTATCTGCGTCTGCGCGATGTCCTGCGCTGCGGCAGTCTCGGCAGCCGGTGCGATCTGCGGCTGTAAAGCCGTGGCATCGGGCTGCACCAACTGCACGGGCGGCGCGGTATTCTGCACCGCCGGCACGGTCTGGCTCATGGTCGGGGTCGCGCTCTCGCTTTGCTGACTTTGCTCGGGATTTGAGCTTGACATTGTAAATGGGAGGTCATTGTCATCCGCCTGCGGCTGCGCCACGGCAACAGTCGAGCCGTAATCGCTGCGGCCCGCGCCCTCGGCAATGTCGCATAATTGGATACCGAAGCCGGCATTTTCCAGCGCCTCGCTGAGCGCCTGATCCTGCGCCGTCTGAATGTACTGGCCTTTCGGGCTGTCGCCCGGCGTCGCGGCTGCCGTAATTCTCGAAAGCGGCTCGCTGTCACCCTTGTCGGAGAAAACGATGGCCTCGAAGATGGCGAGCTGATCGGTGATGCGAAGACGGTTCAGCACCATGCGCCCGTTCGGGCACGCAAGGCGAAACCAGAGCTTCTGATAGGGAAGTTCCAGCTTTAAGACTTCGGCACCTGTCTGCTCCGATCTGATCCGGCGAAGAAATTTGAGGGGGTTGAAGCCCTCCACCCGGTGAAGCGCGTTCGCTGCGGGCACGCTGTTGACGACTGCGTTATACGGCTGATTCATTTGGATATACTCCCTTCCTTATTAAAAATGGAAGACAGGTGAGAATTTCTTCACCTGTCTTGCTTAAACTGATTTGCCCCGGCCGCCGAATGACAAGCCGAAGGCGCTTAACTGGCTTTTCGTTTCTGCAACGCACGGTAGAACTGCCGCATACGCTCGGCGAGCAGGGTGTTTCGTTTTGCCCGACCGCTCTTGGCGAGCGCCATGTGCAGGGCTTTCTTCTGACCGACGAGGATCACGCGGCGCTTGGCGCGGGTAATCGCCGTATAGAACAGATTGATCGAAAGCAGTATCTTATGCGCTGCGAGCAGCGGGATAATGACCGTGTCATACTCGCTGCCCTGCGACTTGTGAATGGTCGTTGCATAGCACAGATCCAGCTCGTTCAGGCTTTCAAACGGGTAATCCGCAAACCGCCCGTCGAAATCGACCGTGATCATGCCCGAGCCGATGCCGCTCACTTTGCCGACGTCGCCGTTGAAAACACCGACAGCAACAACATCGCCCTTCGCATCGCGCAGCTGCACATCGTAGTCGTTTTTGATCTGCATGACCCTGTCATTCAGCCGAAACAGCTTGCCGCCGAAGGAAACTTCCGGCGTATCGACGTCAGGGGGATTGACCTCGGCACGGATGGCCTCGTTCAGATTGTTCGCGGAGGCGTCGCCCGTTGTGCGGAACGGCGTCAGGATCTGCACCTGATCCATGCCGGTTGTGGCAATTTCCTGCCGATAGATGCCGCGGATCAGCTCCGCGGCCTGCTGCTGGTCGTCCGCCTTGATGAAAGCAAAGTCTCTGCCGTAGTAGAGATCGGCGTTCTGCTCCTTGACACGCTTGGCGTTATAGGCAATCAGACTGTCTTTGGCCTGACGGAATATCTGATCCAGCACGGTTACGGGAATAACTCCGCTTTCGATCAGCGATTGGAACACCATGCCCGCGCCGACGCTCTCCAACTGATCGGCGTCGCCGACCAGAAGCAGCTTTGCGCCGCGCTTGAGCCTCGAAAAGAGCTGGTGCGCCAGCCACATGTCGACCATCGAGGTTTCATCGACGATCACAAAGTCCGCGTCAAGCTCGTCCTGTGCCTGCCAACCGGCATCCTCGCCGCGCAGATTCAGGATACTGTGCAGCGTGAACGCATCATTGATGCCTGTGGTTTCCGCCATGCGGCGGCTCGCCTTGCCGGTGGGCGCGCCAAGCACGATCTCCTTATCGGGGTTGAGGATGCGGTACGCCTCCACAACCGCCTTGAGTACGGTGGATTTGCCTGTGCCGGGGCCGCCGGTGATGATAGACAGGTTGTGCCGCAACACCATCTCGACTGCCTCTGTCTGTCGTTTGGAGAGAGTAATTCCGATCCGCGCGCGAACGCGCTCCATGACGGACGCAATGTTGACGGGCATGGTCGGCTCCAGTGCCATTTGAACAGCCTTGCGCGCGGTTTCGACCTCCTGCGTATAGACGTGGGGCAGATAGATGTTTCCGCTGTTGGCGACGACGATATCCGTGAGGATCATATTTGTCAGCTCTTTTTGCACATCTGCCGCTGCAACGCGCTTGGCGGGGTCTGCGGTCTTTTCGTTGAGCAGTACCAGCGCCGTCCGAAGAAGATCGCTCGCCTCCACAAAAAGGTGTCCGCCCTCGCTTCTGGACTTCTCCAGAGCGTAGAACACCGCGCCTTGCACCCGGAGCGGGTCTTGCAGATTGCCGCCCGATTTCTGCACGATGTCGTCCACGCGGCGAAAACCGAAGCCGGGAATCTGGCAAAGGCGGAACGGACTCTGCTGGAGCAGCGCCACGCCGCCCGGACCGAAATGCTGATAGATCTTCATGGCGGTAGAAGGGGTTACCTTGAACGGGGAAAGCAGGATCATCAGGTCACGCATGGCTTTACTCTCCGCGTACCCGTTCTTGATCTCCTTCAACTTCTCTTCCGTGATGCCGCGGATCTCCAGCAGCCGTTCGGGGTGGTTCTCGATCACGTCCAGAGACGCGAGGCCGAACCTGTCCACGATAACGGCGGCGGTCTTCGGTCCGATACCTTTGAGCAGCCCGGAGGACAGATAGCTCCGAATGCCGTCAATCGTCGGCGGGATCACTTCGCGCCAATGCTCCACTTGGAACTGAACGCCATGCTTGCTGTTGACCCACTTGCCTTCAAGGTCGATCTGGATGCTGTCGGTCTGCGGCAGGTCGTAACCCACCGCGACGAACCGCGTCAGATTGTCCCGAAAGCGGTAGGTGTCCCGCGCTTCCTGCGGGATCATCATGTCTGCGGTCTTGACCCGCATCACACAATATTTGCTGGCGGGATTGGAAAACAGCATTTTGTCAAATGCCGCGACAATTCCCATTTTCTTTTACACCTCCATAGCTGCGGCTACGCCGCTTCCGGCTTTGTCTGCCTGATGTTGAAGCGCCTGCTTGTCTGCACGGTCACATATTCCGCGTAAATCTCCGGGTGAACTTCTTTGAGCCGTTCCAGATTCTCCTTGGTGATGCCCGACTTGCGGATGGGGTTGTACGTTACGCGGTATCCGCCGTCGCCGGTATCATAGACCGCGCTGCAGCTTGTTCCCATCGCCGCGATGATCTGCGCCTTTACCCGCGAGAGCTCGGCTTCGATCAGCTTGATATCCGCGTCCCAGCGCCCCTTTTCCTGTTGCAGCGCCATATACCGCTGGATCAGCTGATACTGCGGCATGGCAAACTGCGTGGACGGTGCGTCCTTATCGGACTGACCGAGCCATCGGCGAAGGCTCTCCATGATAAGATCGCCGTTCTCAACGTAGGGAGGAGGTGTCCGAGCAAGCACATGGTCATGCCAGAAGGTTTCCTCCAGCGTGATAAGTTCCTCCTCGTATGCCTCATCGCGGTCGATATGCCGGATGATCGCCTCTTCCTCGCGGTTTCCGTACAGGCAGCAGAAGTACACGCGGTCTATGTTCATGACCGCCATGTAATGCCGTCCCTGCGCTTCGTAGTAGACGGGGACGATCTCCTCGCCGTTGTACCACCAGTTCTCCCGCGCGTTGTAGTTTGTCGTCTTGATTTCCAGAATCGCGGTGCTGCCGTCAGGCAGTTCCACCTCGTAATCAAGATCGGCGAGCATCCACGGATACTTGGGATGCCGGAACATTGCCTTGCGCTTGAACACCTTGAGACCTGTCTTTTTCTCAAAGATGCGGGCAACAAGCGGTTCCAGCAGGTTTCCGATTTCAAGCTGTACCCAGTTTTCCTCATCTGCGACGACCTCGGCGACGCCGAGCTTATCATAGTAGAGGTCACGGGCTGTTCGCCAAGGCGAGATGCCGAGCACCGCTGCGGCATCGCTGCCTCCAATGCCGAGGCGCCGGTAGGTAAGCCACTCGTCGCGGCTCAGGTTTTCAGTGTCTACCAATACTGTTGGCTGATACGTCTGCGTCATTTTGACCGTCTGCCGCTTTTGACCGGCGCTCCTTTCCGCTTGATTCTTTTCGCATGACGATGAGGCCATGCCCCGGTGGGCAAGCGCGGCCTGCCTCCCGGTTTCCAGCGTTTGCGAGTGATCATATTGCTGCTCCTTCCGTTATTCTCAAAGCCTTTCGGCGTTTGGACACAAAAAAGAGCGGGAATGACCGTAAGCTCATCTGAGCATTTTGACACACTGATAGCGTGTGTCGCAGTCATTCCCGCCCTCGCGGTTTATGGGTTTCCCCTAATTCATAATAAAATCAGCGGTAATACACCCAAAAAGCGTACTACTCCCGCTGATTACGTACAATCCAATCATAACGTGTGCAAGGCGGAAGCACTGGGCTTCCGCATAGGAGGCTTATCGCCAACTCCCTCAAGGGGACGCACATACAATCAATAACAGAACGTAGCGTACCACAATATCTTGTGATTGTCAATCAGAAATGCACAATTTCTGCAATTTGACAATTTTTTGCAGTCAAATGGAAGAAAAGCGGTTTGATTTCCCTATTTTTATTGTTGTGTAGACATTGGTGTACCTTGACAAAGAGCCGAAGGAACGGCTTATACCTCCATCCGGGAGTTATACGGGAGCTGCCGACAGGGGCGTTTTGCACGCCGACAGCATAAGTATCGCACAGCGAAGCCCGTTAATACGCGGTCAAGAGGCGAGCGCAGGAAATGGCCCGGAATGTGGAGTCTGCTAATAAATATTGGAATATCTGGGAAAAATAGGATTCGAGGAGGTGCTTAATTCCTAATATGGTAAATGACGGAATAGTCGACCTTAAAGAGATAAAGCTGCTGAATCAAGGAAATGTTGCTGAAAAAGCGCAAAAATTCTTTGAATTGGTAAGGAACCCGTATCTATTCAAGGTGGATGGGATTGTTGTTCATGTCGAATTTGGCGACGGGACTTCGGGAAGCCTCCAATCTCATATTCAGAATTTGCTTTCTTCTATGGGGTGAAAATGCTTTGCATCGAGAAGAACACGTGATATAATTGGCATATGTAAAAGCCATCGTATCACAAGGCAAATTCTGCCGGAGGTACGAAATGGGACGCAGAAAACACGGAAAATATGATTTAGAGGAAGAAGCTCCTATAGTCGAAGCTGTAAAATGGCGAGCAGGAGACTACTTCCGCATTTCAAGGGAGGATGGTGATAAAGAGGAAAGCGACAGTATCAAATCACAAAAAGATCTTGCCGAGTACTTTCACAGAAATCATCCAGACATCTCCTATGTAGATGAATATATTGACGACGGATGGAGCGGTACAAATTTTGATCGCCCTCGCTTTTTAGATATGCTCGATGATATCAAGAAAGGGCGAATCAACTGCATTGTTGTTAAAGATCTATCAAGGTTTGGCAGAAACTATATCGAAGTAGGCCGATACCTTGAGATGATTTTTCCAATGCTCAATGTCCGCTTCATTGCCATCAACGATAACATTGACAGCATCGGCAATCCAGAATCGGTCAATAATGCAATCGTGGCGTTCAAAAACATCATGAATGATGAGTATTGCCGCGATATCTCTAACAAAGTCAGAAGCGTGTTGACCAACAAGCGGAGGCAGGGAAAGTTCATAGGGTCGTTTGCATCCTATGGCTACTTGAAAGATCCACAAGATCATAATAAGTTGATTGTTGATGAAGAAGCTGCCGCTGTTATTCGTGATATATTCAGATGGTTTTTGTCAGGGGTAGGAATTATCAGTATCGCAAAGCGCTTGAATGAGCAAGGAATTCCAAATCCAAGTGCTTACAAGAGGCTGCAAGGGATGAAATACCGCCATCCGCAGCATGATATGAACGATACCCTATGGCCGGATTCCTCGGTAAGAAGAATCTTGAAGAACCGCCTTTATGTAGGGGACATGGTGCAGGGCAAGAATAAAACGCGGAGCTATAAGCTCCAAGTTTCTGTAGCAATTCCTGAGGAAGATTGGATCGTTGTTGAAAACACGCACGAAGCGATAATAGACCGAGAAACTTTTGAAAAAGCTCAGGATATATTTGCAAGAGACTGCCGGCGCCCACCCAAGAAGAACCGCTGTTATGTACTGTCCGGGTTTGTGCGGTGTGCTGATTGCAAGCGGGCAATGAATCGCAAGCTGATTTCGCAGCCGCATAAAAATTACGGATATTATGTGTGTTCTACGTTCAAAAAAATGAACCAAGGCGCCTGTACGAAGCATACGATTCGGAGCGATAGGTTGGAGAAGGCGGTTTTAGAAACCATAAGGACGCATATTGCGCTCGCGGTTTCGCTTGAGGAAGTGCTGAACGGCATCAAAGACTCCGGCGTTAAAGCAAAGAGTTCAAAACGGCTTGAGTCGGCTCTTTCCAAAAAAGATCAGGAAATTGCCAAAATCAGACTTTGTAAGCTTGATCTATACCCTGATTTGAAGAAGGGTATGATAAGTCAAGATGAGTACGATGCACTAAAAGCAAGATTTGATTCTCAAATGCAAAGGCTGGAGCAGGAAAGGATGCACATTCTGGACGAAATTGCGGCGTACCAAAATGTAGTTGAGGAAGAAAATGCTTTCCTTAATACTTTTGTGGCACATCAGAATATTGAGACACTAACGCGAGAAGTGGTAGTTGAACTGATTGAGATGATCTATGTTCACGAGGGTGGAGAAATCACAATTAAGTTCAGATACCAAGACGAGTATTTAAGATTACTTGACCTGATGCAGGAACAAGGCATTGAACTGCCAGCGTTGGCGACGGCAAGCTAAAATGTCAAAAAAGAAGAGTTTAACGCCATGGCCGCCCCCATACAAAATGCAGTAATCATGCGGGTTCCGAGGGCGTATAGTCCTAATCTTACAGCAGCGTGGCGATGGCCGCCCCCATGCAAAATGCAGTAATCATGCGGGTTCTCAGACTCCATGGTCCTAATACGCAGGCAGGGGGCGCCATTGCCGCGCCCATGTTGTTCGGGTCGGTGATGCCCTTGTCGACGATCCTGCCCGCCGTCAGGTGCGTGATATAGGGGCCGTCGCCCGCCGCGCCGAGGATGCAGCAGCCCGCCGCCGTCGCCGTCCACTGCGCGGTGGGTGTACGCTGGGAACCGTAGGGCACCGGCATGCGGTACTGGCGCTCCGCCGTGCAGAAGTGCGACGAGGTCAGCGCCGCCGCGCGGCGGGCAAAGCCGCCGTCGATCAGCATCGCCGCAAGCGAAAGCGCCTCGCCCATGGTCGAGCACGCGCCGTAGAGCCCGTAGAACGGGATGCCGCTCTCCCTCAGCGCGAAGGACGAGCCGATGCACTGGTTCAGCAGGTCGCCCGCGAACACATAGTCCACGTCCTCCTCGCGCAGCGTCACCTTCTCCAGCGCCTTGTGCAGCGCGTGCTTCTGCATCGTGCTCTCGCCCTGCTCCCAGGTCTTCTGCCCCCAGAGATGGTCCTCGCTGAGCTCGTCAAAGCAGTCGCGCAGCGGCCCCTGTCCCTCCATGTGCCCGCCCACGGCGGCGAAGGACAGCACCGCCGGAGGGTGCGTCAGACGCACGGTGCGCGCACCGATCCGTTTTCCCATATCACCCGCTCCTTCTATTCATTTGCGCCCTAGTCTTTCCCATCGGAGTGAAAATATGCCGTGCCGGACAGATTTTCTATTGCAAGCGGCGTGCAATTTGGGCTATAATGGCAGAACAAGCAGAAAGGAGTCGCTAATGGATATTTTTGAAAAATTCAGTCGTGACACCCGGGCAAAGGAATACCTCGACGCGGGCGTCTATCTTTATTTTCACGAGCTGCAGTCCCGCCAGGACGTCGAAGTCATCATGGAGGGAAAGCGCCGCATCATGCTCGGTTCGAACAACTATCTCGGTCTGACGACCGCCCCCGACGTGCTGGAGGCGGCGATGAAGGCCCTCGAACAGTACGGCACGGGCTGTTCCGGCTCCCGCTTCCTCAACGGTACGCTGGAGCTGCATCTCGAGCTGGAGCGTGAGCTTGCGGAATTCATCGGAAAACCCGGCGTGCTCACGTTTTCGACCGGTTTTCAGACCAATCTCGGCATCATCTCCGCCGTCGCCGGCCACGGAGACTACATCATCTGCGACCGCGAGAACCATGCCTCGATCTACGACGGCTGCAAGCTCAGCTACGCGAAGATGCTGCGCTACCGCCACAACGACATGGCCGATCTGGAGCGGTGCCTGCAGCACGTCCCGGAGAACGCGGGCAGCCTGATCGTCACCGACGGCGTGTTTTCCATGGGCGGAGACATCGCAAATCTGCCCGATATCGTCACCCTCGCCCGCAAGTACGGCGCGCGGGTCATGGTAGACGACGCACACGGACTCGGCGTCATCGGCAAGGGCGGCCGCGGCACGGCGAGCTACTTCGGTCTGGACGACGAGGTCGACATCATCATGGGCACGTTCTCCAAATCGCTCGCGAGCCTCGGCGGCTTCATGGCGGCAAGCGAAGAGACCGCGTGGTACGTTCGCCACAATTCCCGCCCGTTCATGTTCTCCGCTTCGATCCCTCCGTCGAACGCCGCGGCGGCGCTGGCAGCGCTGCGCCATCTGCGGGCGCATCCCGAGCTGGTCGACCGCCTCGCGGAGATCGCCGCCTACACGCGCAGCGGGCTGACGGCGCGCGGACTCACGGTCCGTCCCTCCGAGACGCCGATCGTCCCGATCTACACCTACGAGCCGGAGCGCACGCTGCACCTGGCGAAGGCGCTGTATGACGCGGGCGTCTACGTCAACTCCGTCCTGCCGCCCGCGACCGCGCCGAACGAATGCCTGCTGCGCGTGAGCTGCATGGCGAGCATGACCGAGCCGCTGCTTGACGAGGCGATGGACATCATGCGCGACGTCATCGGCGCGGAACAGCGGTAAGGCCCATGAGCGCAAAAACCGCTGTTGTGACGGGCGGCAGCTCCGGCATCGGGCTGGAGACCGCCCGGGCGCTCGCCGCGGCGGGCTGCCGCGTATATGTCATCTGCCGCCGCGAGTTCTCCTCCCCGGAGCTGACGGTGCTCCGCGCCGACGTGACGGACGAATCCGCCGTGCGCGCCGCGATCGACGCGGCGGCGAAGGAAGCGGGCGGCGTCGATATCCTCGTGTGCTGCGCCGGCTTCGGCATCTCCGGCGCGGTGGAGTTCACCGAGGGCGCGGACGCAAGACGTCAGCTCGACGTCAATTTCTTCGGTATGGACAACGCGGTCCGCGCCGTGCTGCCGCACATGCGGAGCGCGGGACACGGGCGCATCGTGAACGTCAGCTCCGTCGCCGCTGTTGCGGCGATCCCGTTTCAGACCTATTATTCCGCCTCCAAGGCCGCCATCAACGCCTACACCTGCGCGCTTGCAAACGAGGTCGGCCCGTACGGCGTCAGCGTGACCGCCGTCATGCCCGGCGATATCCGCACGGGCTTCACCGACGCGCGCAAAAAATCCGCCGCGGGCGACGACGCCTACGGCGGACGGATCGCGCGGAGCGTTGCGAAGATGGAACAGGACGAGCGCGGCGGCATGGACCCCGCAAAGGCGGGCGCATACATCGCAGGCCTTGCGCTGCGAGCGCGGGTCAAGCCGCTCTATGCCGTCGGGTTCTCCTACAAGTGCGTCTGCTTCCTCTGCGACCTGCTCCCCTGCCGCCTGCGCAATTGGCTGATCGGGAAGCTTTATGCGAATTGAATCCATGTATTAAAGATCAAGGGACCGCCGAGAGGATCGGCGGTCCCTTGAAGCATCATATCTCCACCTCGACCGGCTCGTCCAGCGTGACGGAACCGCCGATATACGCCGCGGTCACCGCGCCGTTCCGGCGCTCCACCGCCGCACGCACCGTACCGGCGGGCTGGACATAGTCCCTCTCGAAAACGCCGTCGGACCGGTCCGCGCTCTGCGCTGCGGCAGCCGCGACCGAGCCGCTGCCGCAGCTCCCCTCCCAGACGAGGGTCCCCACCGCCGGAACCTTGACCAGCGGCGTCATGCGCCCGCCGTGCAGGAAAACGACGCCGTACGCCTCGACGCCCGCGAAACCGCCCGTTTCGCGCGGCGCGTTGACAAGCGGCTCTATCCGCTCCAGCACCGCCGCGTCCGGCTCGCGCTCCGTCACAAAATGGACGATGCCGCCGAGGTCCACCAGCGTGCCCTCCACGCCGTCCGCCGTGATCCTCCCCGCGACGCGCGGCAGAGGCATCCCGATGCGGGCGGTGTGTTTTTCTGTGTCCACCTCCACGCCGACGGGCTGATCGCTGCCGCTGACCTCCAGCGTCAGGCGCGTTTTACCTGTCAAGCCTAACTGCTTTACAATAAGCATTCCATAAGCTCGGCTGGCGTTTCCGCAGAACTCGCCGCCCGCCATCTCCATCCGGCCGTCAAAACCCTCGCGCGGTTCGCAGGCGAAGCCCACCTGCTCGGCGGCCAGGTCTGAGCGCTCCATCAGCTTTTTCGCGACGAAGGGACGCTCGGCCCTTTCCACCGGATCGAGCACAAAAAGCGTGATGTTTCCCGCGGGGTCTGCCCGGACGACGTGAAGCTTCATCGGCCCGTCTCCTTCCTCCCGCGCGACGCCGTTTCGATCGTGCCCCCGCCGACGACGCGCTCGCCGTCGTAGAATACGACCGCCTGCCCCGCCGTCACGGCGCGCTGGGGCTCGTCGAATTCGACCGCCGCTCCGCCGTCCGGCAGGGGCGTCACCGTTGCGGCGGCCTCGGTCTGGCTGTAGCGCGTCCTGGCGGTCACACGGATGGGCACGGAGGGCTCCGGCTCGATCCAGTTGACGCACGACGCGCTCAGCCCGCGCGTGAACAGCTCCTCGTCGTCGCCCAGCAGCACCGTGTTCGCCGCCGCATCCTTGGAGATGACGTAGAGCCGCCGCTCCGCGCTGACGCCCAGTCCCTTGCGCTGGCCGGTCGTGTATGCGGGCAGCCCGCGGTGGCGCCCGAGGACCTTTCCGGTCTTATCCACAAAGTCGCCCTCGGTCAGCTCAATGTGCCCGTATTGCTGCAAGAAGTTTACATAATCACCATCCGGCACAAAACAGATGTCCTGCGAATCCGGCTTATCCGCCGTGCCCAGCCCCGCCTCCGCCGCAAGCGCGCGAATGGCGGGCTTGTCATACTCGCCCACAGGAAGCAGCAGGTGCGAAAGCTGCTCCTGCGTCAGCTGGTAGAGCACATAGCTCTGGTCCTTGCTCCGGTCCCTGCCGCGCAAAAGATGCCAGCGCCCCTCCTCATGGGACACGCGGGCGTAATGTCCCGTGGCGATGCGGTCATAGCCCAGCAGCAGAGCACGGTCGAGGAGCGCGCCGAACTTGAGGCAGCGGTTGCAGTCGATGCAGGGGTTCGGCGTGCGGCCCGCGCGGTACTCCGCGACAAAACGATCCATCACATCGCGCGCGAAGCGCTCCGTCTCATTGAACACATAGAAGTCCATACCGAGGCGGTAAGCGGCGCGGCGCGCGTCCTCCGCGTCGGCGGTGGAGCAGCAGCCGCCCTCGGCGGTCTCGCCGTCGTAGAGCTTCAGCATCGCGCCGGCGCAGTCGCAGCCCGCGCGGCGCAGCAAAAGCGCGGCGACGCTGGAATCCACGCCGCCGCTCATGGCAACCAACACTCTCTCAGCCATGGCTCCCTCAATCCGAAAACCGATAGTTGAACGCTCTGAGGTCCAGCGCATCCGACAGCTCCACCAGCGTGCGGTTGAAGCCGCCGGCATAGTCGAACCTCGGCTCGCGCAGCAGCATATTCATCGAATGCTCGTTCGGCAGCGAGACGGTAAACGTCGCGCCCTTGCCCGGAGCCGATTCCGCGACGATGGAGCCGCCGTGCCCCTCCGCGATGCGGCGGCAGAGCGCGAGGCCGAGTCCCATGCCGTGCGGACGCGGGTCCGCGGCGTTGACGTCGAGAAACCGGTCGAAGATGCTCTCCAGCTTGTCCGGCGCGATGCCGCCTCCGGTGTCGGACACCGACAGGCGCACCCAGCTCCTGCTGCTCTTGATTCGCACGTCGACCCTGCCGCCCCGCGGCGTGAACTTGAGCGCGTTCGACAGCAGGTTCAGCAGCAGCCTCTCGATCAGATCCGCGTCCATGGAGATGATCAGGCCGGACGCGTCGCTCTCAAAGGTCAGCGTCACGCCCTCCTGCCTGAACAGGGACTCCGCCTTCTCGCAGACCTTTTTAGCGGCACCGACGATATCGTCATTGAAAAGAGAAAAGAATCTGCCCTTGTCCGCCAGCATCTTCGCGGCGCTCAGGTTGCCGACCGTGCGGTACATTCTATAATAGCTCTGCAGAAAAATCGCGGCGTTCTGGTCGACCTTCGGGTCGCGCTCGCGCGCCTCTGTCGGCGCGAGGCGGTTCGCCGCAATGTAGACGTTCGCCATCGCGCCGCGCAGCTCCTGCGCGACGTTCGGCAGGATATCTGTCAGCAGCTTCAGTTCTTCATCGCTGTATTCTCTCATGTCGCTACCCTCACATTGGCGTGCCGCCGCCTCTATTTTGCGCGGCGGAGCGCCCGTGCGCTCCGGAAACATTGTCCAAATGCCCGAATCGTTACTTTCAGAATAGCAAAGTTTTGTCGAAAAAACAACTATTTTGTCAAACCGCCACTTTTTCCCAAATTGTGCTTGCAATCCCGCAAGAATAAGATATAATATCGAACGGTATCATATGTCTGATATATTCCATAAAAACGAAAGGAACTGTAACAATGAGCACGAGAATTGGTATTAACGGCTTTGGCCGCATCGGCCGCATGATTTTCCGCAACAGCCTTCATCATCCCGACGTTGAGATCGTCGGCATCAACGATCTCTGCGACGCCGAGTATCTTTCGTACCTTCTCCGCTATGATTCCATGCACGGCAGATTTGAGGGCAAGGTCGAGGTCGCTGAGAAAGCCCTGATCATCAACGGCAAGAAGATCCCCGTCTTCTGTGAGCAGGACGCCAACAACCTGCACTGGGGCGACGTCGGCGCTGAGATCGTCACCGAGTCCACGGGCCTCAACCTCACCAAGGAGAAGGCACAGCCCCACATCAACGCCGGTGCGAAGCACGTCATCATGGGCGCCCCCGCGAAGGACGACACCCCGATGTTCGTCTGCGGCGTCAACCTGGAGAAGTACACCCCGGACATGACCTTCGTCTCCAACGCTTCCTGCACCACCAACTGCCTCGCCCCGATCGCCAAGGTCCTGCAGCAGGAGTTCGGCATCGTCAAGGGCCTCATGACCACCGTCCACTCCGTCACCCCGACCCAGAAGATCCTCGACGGCGTGTCCCTGAAGGATTGGCGCGGCGGCCGTACCGCGGCGCAGAACATCATCCCGTCCTCCACCGGCGCCGCCAAGGCCGTCGGCAAGGTCCTGCCCGAGCTCAACGGCAAACTGACCGGTATGTCCATGCGCGTCCCCACCTGCGACGTCTCCGTCGTTGACCTGACCGTCGTTCTCGAGAAGGACGCCTCCTATGAGGACATCTGCAAGGCGATGAAGAAGTGGTCTGAGGGCGAGCTGAAGGGCGTTCTCGGCTACACCAACGAAGAAGTCGTTTCCTCCGACTTCCTGGGCGAGACCTGCACCTCCGTCTTCGACGAGAAGGCCGGCATCGCGCTCGACAAGAACTTCGTGAAGGTCGTCTCCTGGTACGACAACGAGTACGGCTATTCCGACAAGATGCTCTGCCTGGCCGAGCATATGCACAAGGTCGACGAGGCCGCCGGCAAGTAAGCTCCTTCCCGGCCTCCGAAGCGAAAAGGCCCCTTTTGTCCTTGAAAAGCCCGCGTCCGAACGGACGCGGGCTTTCTTCTTGCTTTTTTCCTGTCGTTCGGGGTATAATCGTTCCAACACCGCAGAATGAGGGTTTCGTCATGTTTCAGGGTTTTACGCCGGACGCCGTGCAGTTCCTCTGGGGCGTCCGATTCAACAACAATCGGGAATGGTTCGCCGCGCACAAGCAGGAATATCTGGACTATCTGGACAGGCCGCTGCGGGAGCTGTCGCAGCAGCTTCTGGACGCGATGAACAAAGCATATCCCAAACTCGGCTTCCAGCAGCATGTCAGCCGCATCTATCGCGACGCGCGGCGCCTGTTCGGCCGCGGGCCGTACAAGGACCACCTCTGGCTGGTCATCGAGCGGCCGACCGAGGATCATTCCGGCCACCCCGCGTTCTACTTCGAGATCGCGCCGAACTACTACAGCTACGGCTGCGGCTTTTGGGACATGACCCCGGAGACCGCGGGCAAGCACCGCGTGCGCATCGACCGCGATCCGAAAAAGCTGGAGACGCTGGCGCGGCGGCTCAACCGCTCGAAGTTCCGGCTTTTCGGCGAGGAATACAAGCGGGCGAAGGGAGACGTCGGCAAGCTGCTGAATCCGTGGTACAACCGCAAAAACCTCGGCATCTCCTACGAAGACAACTGCGAGGGCGTGCTCTTCACGCCGGAGCTGTTCGACGAGATCCTGGACGGCTTCCGCTTCCTGATGCCGTATTTCAACTATTTTGACTCCCTGATGGGAGACGCTGCGCCGGAGGTACCGCTATGAAAGCAGAGAGAGGATATCCGCGCGCCTTTATCACTGCCAAGGGCGCGCGCTGGGTGGACGGCGGACATCCCTGGATCTACGAGGGCGAGGTCATGTACGTCGAGAGTACGCCGGAAAACGGCGCGCTGGTGGACGCAGTGACCGAAAAGGGCAAGTACCTCGGAACAGGGTTTCTGAGCGAGCAGAGCAGGATCCGCGTGCGCCTCGTGTCCCGCAACGCCAACGATGCGTTCGACGAGGCGTTCTGGCGGCGGCGCATCCGCTGGGCATGGGAGTACCGCAAGGCGGTCATGGGGGACGACGTCTCCTGCTGCCGCCTCATCTTCGGCGAGGCGGACGGCTTTCCCGGCCTGACCGTGGACCGCTTCGGCGACCTGCTGGTGACGCAGACGCTTTCCGTCGGCATCGAGCGCATCAAGCCCCTGCTGTTCCCGCTCCTTGTCAATGTCCTTCGTGAGGACGGCGTCGCGATCCGCGGGCTCTACGAGCGCAACGACGCCGCGCTGCGCGAGCGCGAGGGGCTCCCGCAGGGCAAGGGCTGGTTCCCGCTCAACGGTCTGCCGACGCCGGAGAACCCGCTTGCAGAGATCTGCGAGAACGGCGTCTATTACAATGTGGACGTGGAGAACGGGCAGAAGACCGGCTTCTTCCTCGATCAGAAGTACAACCGCCGCGCAGTCGCAAAGCTCGCCAGGGGACGCCGCGTGCTGGACTGCTTCACCCACACCGGCTCCTTCGCGCTCAACGCCGCAAAGGGCGGCGCGGAGGGCGTGACCGCCGTGGACGTGTCCGAAAGCGCGATCGCCATGGCGCGCGCCAATGCCGAGCGCAACGGCTTCGGCGACCGGATGGCGTTCCTCTGCGCCGACGTGTTCAGCCTGCTGCCCACGATGGAGGAGCAGGGCCACAAGATGTTCGACTTCATCATCCTCGATCCGCCGGCGTTCGCCAAAAGCCGCGAGACGGCGGCGAACGCGGAGCGCGGATACAAGGAGATCAACCTGCGCGCGATGCGGCTCCTGCCCCGCGGCGGCTATCTCGCCACGGCGTCGTGCAGTCACTTCATGCCCGCCGCGCGCTTCGAGCGCATGCTCCGCGCCGCCGCCCGCGACGCGAAGGTGGAACTGCGGCAGATCGAGGCGCGGCAGCAGTCCCCCGACCATCCGATCCTCTGGAACGTGCCGGAGACAGACTACCTCAAATTCTATCTGTTCCAGATCGTATGACGCAGCACAAGAAACAGCGGCCTGTTCGGCCGCTGTTTTCTTGCGCTCAGTTGTCGGGGCTGCCGCCCATCGGGGGCGGGGGCGGCATTCCGTTCATCCCGGGTCCGGGCGGCGGCGCGGCGGGTCCGGGGCCTCTGCCTCCGTTCCAGTGACCGCCTCCGCGCTCGAAGGCGAGACGGCCCGCGCTCATCGCGCGTTCGCCCGCCCTGCGGTGCTCCTCCCGGCTGATCTCCAGCGCCACAAACTCCATGTCGCGGCGCTCCGTGCGCTCCGCGCCCCGCATCACCGCGGCGCGCAGATCGTCGGTCCGCTTCTCCGTCTCGCCGACGATGCCCGCAACGACGGTCATCGGGGCGTCGCCCATGCGCCCCATCGCCCTGTCCACCGCGTCCTCGACGCGCAGGCGGCGCAGATCGCCGCGCAGCGTCCGCGCCAATCCCGCGGAGTTCTCATCCAGCGCGCGCACGTCCACGACGCGGCCCATGCGGTTGACGGAGAACTCCACCGAGGTCTCCTCCGTGTCCAGCGTCACATAGGACGCCGCGGCGACGTTGGTGTAGGTATACGCGCCGCTCAGGACGGCGAGGGCCAGCACCGCCGCGACCGCTCCGCGCAGCATGCGCCCTCTCCGCGGCAGGACGCGGACGGTCTTCTCGTTCAACTCGACGGTCTCGCCGACCTCCGCCGTCAGCCGCGTTTTGACGACGACGCCGTCCTCGCGCAGCGCGGCGGCCCATCCGTCCCTGACCTCCAGAATCACAGCCTTCACTGCGCTTCGCCCTCCTTTACATAGGATAGATAGCCCGCAAGGATCGGAAAATCTCCGTCCAGGATCTCCGTTCCGGCAATGATGTACCTGCGGTGGCGCTCAAGAATCTTGCGCACGACGCCGCTCGCAAGGCCCAGCTCCCGGATCGGCAGCAGCCGCGTGAGCCGCATCTTCGCCAGCAGCGCGGCGCTCGCGAGCATGGCGCGGATCGCCGCGGCGCAGCTGCGCTTGGTTTTTTCCGCCTTGGGCGAGCTCTCCGCAAGGTCAAAAAACGAGAAACCGTATTCGCTCAGAATGGCCTGCATCGCCGCGATCTCCTCGCGGGCACGCGCCGCGGTATCGTCTGCGGTCTCGTCCGCTTCCTCCGCCATGCGCCGCTGCACGCTGTACTCCACGGCGCCGGATTCCTCCTCATCAAGCGAGCCGTCGAACGCTTCGGGCGCGACGGCAAGCTCGTTCTGAAACCGCGACTGTGAGCGAACATAGTCCAGCACGCGGCGCTTGATGACGATGGCGGCAAAGCCGCGGAACGATCCCTTCTCCCCCTCGTAATCGCGCACCGCCTCCGAAAACGCCATCAGCGCGGCGCTCCACTCGTCGTCGCTGTCGGTGACGTAGCGGCGCACGGTCTCCGACGCACAGCGCAGGATGAATGCGCGGTTCGCCTCAATGAGATCGGCAAGTCTGTCGTTATTGTCTTTTGCCAGCAGGACCTCCTGCTCCAGCTCGTTCATCGTGTGATCCCTTTCATGGCTGCATGCCTGATGCGCTGTCAGTATATCCGCGATCCCCTCTGCCTGTCAAGCGTTTGCCGCCCTGCGGGCGGAACGTCCGGATCGGCGCGGCAGGCTGGCGCGGGAACTTTTATCCCCCCCTGGGGCTTGCGGGAGAAATCGCCTTTTTATATAATAAGCAAAACCGCCGATCCGATCGGCGTGCGCGGTGCGATGACGGGACCGGCGTTTTCCCGGGAAAAGATCCCGCCATGCCCCGCATCCTATCTGAAAAAGAGGTGTTGTTATGCACATGGCAGACGCGCTGCTGTCTCCGGCAGTGGCGGCAACGATGTACGCGGCGTCCGCGGTGACGGCAGGCGTATCCATCCACCGGCTCAGGCAGGACGACGAGCCCCAGAAGCTGCCGACCATGGCGGTGACCTCCGCACTGGTGTTCGCGGGACAGATGATCAACTACACCATCCCCGGCACCGGTTCGTCGGGTCATATGTGCGGCGGAATGCTGCTCTCCGCGCTGCTCGGCCCGCAGGCGGGCTTTCTGTCAATGATCGTCATTCTGGCGATACAATGTCTTTTCTTTGCCGACGGAGGGCTGATGGCGCTCGGCGCCAACATATGGAACATGGCGTTCTACGGCTGCTTCGTCGGGTATTACCTGATCTGGCGGCCGATCATGCGCGGAAGATCGGGGATGAGCGCGCGCGTGCGGATCGTCCTCGCGTCGATCCTCGGCTGTGTGCTGACGCTGCAGCTCGGTGCGTTTTCCGTCGTACTGGAGACGACGCTCTCCGGCATCACGGAGCTGCCGTTCGGCGCGTTCTGCGCGCTGATGCAGCCGATCCATCTCGCCATCGGCCTGATCGAGGGCGTGATCACAGCGGCGGTGCTGCTGTTTGTCCATGAATCCCGCCCGGAGCTGCTGCGCGACGCGGACGCCTCCGGCGTGCCGGCGAAGCGTTCGCTCAAGGCGACGCTCGTTATCCTGGCAGTGGTGGTCGCCGTCGTGGGCGGCGGGCTGTCGCTCGTTGCCAGCTCGAACCCCGACGGGCTGGAGTGGGCGCTCTTCGGCAACGAGGAGGCTGGCTATGCCGCCAATATGGGCCTCGATGAGGAAGACTTCGGCGTTTCCAGCGGCGCGGCGGATACCGCCGCAGCGATCCAGGAGACGACCTCGTTCCTGCCCGATTACGCCTTCGCGGACAACGACAGCGCCGTCGGCACGACGGTCTCCGGCCTCGTCGGCTCGGCGATGGTTGCGGGCGTTGCGGTGCTGATCTGCTTTGCCGGCGGTTTCTTCCGCAAAAAGAAGGCGCAATAGAGCTGCGTTTTCCCGAAACGGTTCATTTCCTCTCTCCTGAAGCTGTTTCTTCCTTTCCGCTTGCGGAAAGGAAGAAACAGTTTCAAACTTCCGCCGAAGAAAAAAAACGCTTGACCGATCGGCGGCGGCTCAGTACCATATAACGCCTCGCCCGCAAAAGGGATTTCAAAGCCGCAGGTTTTGGCGGTTTTTGAGTGGCTTTTTTGCAAAAAAGTCACTCTGCCCGCATGCGGAAGCCCTTGTCCGTGGGCGGGACCTCTCTTCCACAGTTGGTATCAGACGATGAACAAAGCCGAACAGGCCCTGCACGAGCTGCGCGAGATGGACACGCTGGCGGCGGAGTCCTCCCCCGTCCACACCCTCTGCCCGCTCGCGAAATTTTTCACGACAATCGGATATATCGCAGTCGTCGTGTCGTTTGGCAAGTACGACTTTGCAGGACTTGTGCCGATGGCGCTCTGGCCGGTGCTGCTGTTTCAGATCAGCGGCATCCCGCTGCGCGCCTGCTTCTACAAGCTCCGCTTCGTGCTGCCGCTGGTGCTGGCGGTCGGCCTGTTCAACCCGATCTTCGACCGCGCGCCGTACCTGACGCTTGGAAGCGTCGCCGTCTCCGGCGGCGTGGTGTCGATGTTCACGCTGATGTGCAAGGGCGTGTTCTGCCTGACGGCCTCGTTCCTGCTGATGGCGACCACCCGCATCGACGCGCTCTGCGCCGCGCTGCGGAAGCTCCATGTCCCCGGCATGCTGCTGACGCTGCTGCTTCTGACCTACCGCTACGTCGGCGTGATGACGGAGGAGGTCGCCATCATGACCGACGCCTACCGTCTCCGCGCACCGGGACAGCGGGGCGTGCACCGCAGCGCGTGGGGCTCGTTTCTCGGCCAGCTCCTGCTGCGGAGCATGGACCGCGCGGAGGAGCTGTACTCCTCTATGCTTCTGCGCGGCTTCCACGACCATTTCCACCACGCCGAGGCCGCGCCCTGCACGGCAAGGGATGTCATCTACGTACTCGTATGCGCCGCCGCATTCCTGCTGCTGCGCACCGTCAACGTCGCGGCGCTGCTCGGCGGACTGTTTGTGTGAGGAAACCATGATTGAATTTGAGAACGTATCGTTTTCCTATGAACCCGGCAGGCCCGTGCTGAAGAACCTGTCGTTCCGCATCGCGGACGGCGAGGCGGTCGGGCTGATCGGCGCAAACGGCGCGGGGAAATCCACCGTGATGAAGGTCCTGCTCGGGCTGCTGCCCTGCGAGGGCCGGGTGCTGGTAGACGGCACGGAGGTCCGGCGCGAAACGCTCTATGAAACGCGGCGCAGGCTGGGCTTCGTGCTGCAGAATTCCGACCACCAGATGTTCATGCCCACCGTGCTCGAGGACATGACCTTCGGCCCGCTCAACTACGGGCTGTCCCGCGCGGAGGCCGAGGCCCGCGCGGACGCCGCGCTGGAGCGGCTCGGCATCACGGCGCTCAAGCACCGCCGCAACCACAGGCTCTCCGGCGGCGAGAAGCGCATGGCCGCGATCGCCACCATCCTCGCCATGGAGCCGGAGGCGATTTTGATGGACGAGCCGACCTCGGCGCTTGACCCCTGCAACCGCCGTCTCGTCATCAACATCATCCGCAGTCTGACGCAGACGAAGTTCATCGCCTCTCACGACCTCGACATGATCCTTGACTCCTGTTCCCGCGTGATCCTGCTCTCAGGCGGCGGGATCGCGGCGGACGGACCGGCGGAGACGATCCTGAGCGACCGCGCGCTGCTGGAGGCGCACCGCATGGAGCTGCCCCTGCGGCTGCAGGGCGGAGCATGACAAGCAAGACCGCAAAGCCCCGAAATCCACAGATTTCGGGGCTTTCTCAGCCGCCGTCCGGGCAGGACCTGTATCGGCTGAGACAAAATCGTCAGTTTCCGAAAACAAGATCGGATCAAACGGCTTGTTTTTGAACAAATCATGAATTTTTGAAAATCCTTCCAAAAAACGCAAATTCCCTCTTGCATTTGCACAGGGTCTGCGCTAATATAGCAGCGTCGGTTAGCACTCTGCAAAAAGAGTGCTAACCACGAAATCTGTTTTATCATTTTAGTGTCATATAAGGAGGCAATACCCATGAAACTCACCCCGCTTGCCGACCGCGTCGTGCTCAAGCTCGTCGAGGCCGAGGAGACCACCAAAGGCGGCATCATTCTCACCGCAAAGGCGCAGGAGAAGCCCCAGGTCGCGGAAGTCATCGCCGTCGGTCCCGGCGGCATGGTCGACGGTCACGATGTCGTCATGACCGTCAAGCCCGGCGACAAGGTCATCACCAGCAAGTATTCCGGCACCGAGGTCAAGGTCGACGACGTCGAATACACCATCGTGCGCCAGAGCGATATTCTCGCGATTGTAGAGTAATCAAGGAGGTAATTCATTATGGCTAAGCTCATCAAGTCCGGCGAAGAGGCGCGCAAGGCGCTCGAAAACGGCGTCAACACCCTCGCCGATACCGTTAAGATCACCCTCGGCCCCAAGGGCCGCAATGTTGTGCTCGACAAGAAGTTCGGCGCTCCGCTCATCACCAACGACGGCGTGACCATCGCCAAGGAGATCGAGCTGGACGATCCGTTTGAGAATATGGGCGCGCAGCTCGTGCGCGAGGTCTCCACCAAGACCAACGACGTCGCGGGCGACGGCACCACCACCGCCACGCTGCTTGCGCAGAGCATGATCCGCGAGGGCCTGAAGAATCTGGCCGCCGGCGCGAATCCCATCGTGATGAAGAAGGGTATCGCAAAGGCTGTTGAGACCGCCGTCACCGCCATCAAGGCGAACAGCCAGAAGGTCAACGGCACGGCGGACATCACCCGCGTCGGCACCGTGTCCAGCGGCGACGAGTTCATCGGCAAGCTGATTGCCGAGGCGATGGAGAAGGTCTCCGCCGACGGCGTCATCACCATCGAGGAGAGCAAGACCGCCGAGACTTACAGCGAGGTCGTCGAGGGCATGATGTTCGACCGCGGCTACATCACGCCGTATATGGTCACCGATACCGAGAAGATGGAAGCCGTCGTGGACGACGCGTACCTCCTGATCACCGACAAGAAGATCTCCGTCATCGCGGACATCCTCCCCCTGCTCGAACAGCTGGTCCAGAGCGGCAAGAAGCTCGTCATCATCGCCGAGGACGTCGAGGGCGAGGCGCTGTCCACCCTGATCGTCAACCGTCTGCGCGGCACGCTCAACGTCGTGTGCGTCAAGGCGCCCGGCTTCGGCGACAGACGCAAGGAGATGCTGCAGGATATCGCCATCCTCACCGGCGGCCAGGTCGTCTCTGAGGAGCTGGGCTATGATCTCAAGAGCGCCGACATCAGCATGCTGGGCCGCGCCAACCAGATCAAGGTCACCAAGGAGAACACCACCATCGTCGGCGGCAAGGGCGACAAGCAGAGGATCGCCGACCGCGTCGGCCAGATCCGCAACCAGATCGGCCTGACCACCTCCGACTACGACAAAGAGAAGCTGCAGGAGCGTCTGGCGAAGCTCGCCGGCGGCGTGGCGGTCATCAAGGTCGGCGCCGCTACCGAGACCGAGATGAAGGAGAAGAAGCTCCGCATCGAGGATGCGCTCAACGCCACCCGCGCGGCGGTCGAGGAAGGCATCGTCGCCGGCGGCGGCGTGGCCTACGTCAACGCCGTGCCCGCGGTCGAAAAGCTGCTCGGCGAGGTCGAGGGCGACGAAAAGACCGGCGTCCAGATCGTTGCGCGCGCCCTGCAGGAGCCGCTGCGCCAGATCGCCGTCAACGCCGGCATCGACGGCAGCGTCGTGCTCGAGCGCGTCAAGACCTCCGGCAAGATCGGCTACGGCTTTGATGCTTACAAGGAGATCTACTGCGATATGATCCCCGAGGGCATCGTCGATCCCGCGAAGGTCACCCGCAGCGCTCTGGAGAACGCGGCGTCCGTCAGCGGCATGGTGCTCACCACCGAGGCGCTCGTCGCCGACAAGCCCGAGCCTCCCGCACCTGCGGCGCCCGCCGGCATGGGCGGCATGGACGGCATGTATTGATCCCGCCGTCCGGACCGCATAACTGCTGACTTTCCGTCAGGCGGACGATGAGATGTCGGTCCCGCGCAAGGCCGGAATGACAGCGATTTCCCCTGTGTAATCAGAATACAGCCGACGCCCGTTCTGACCGTGCGGGCGTCGGTTTTTTGTGTCCCTTTGCCGCTCACGGCGGGCAGATCGGGTCCCCCTGCGCGCCGCCGCACGGACAGCTGCAAAACCTCGATTTTTTCTAAATTTTGTATTGACAAAGCGGCCGGATTTCTGGTATAGTAGCTGGGTACTCGCGAGCAGGAACATATGGCGGCATAGCTCAGTTGGCTAGAGCATGCGGTTCATACCCGCAGTGTCCCCGGTTCGAATCCAGGTGCCGCTACCAAAGCCATGGGATGCTCGTTTGAGCATCCCATGGTTCACGTCTCCCGCCCTTCCGGCGGGCACGCTGCTCTCCGGCCCGTTGGTCAAGTGGTTAAGACACGGCCCTTTCACGGCTGTAACATGGGTTCGAATCCCGTACGGGTCACCATGCGGGACGCCCGGCGTCCCGCGCATACGGAGGCTTAGCTCAGCTGGTTAGAGCGCCTGCTTCACACGCAGGAGGTCACTGGTTCGAGTCCAGCAGTCTCCACCAGGATTTGCGACTGAAAGATGTCGCTCCGGAAACCCTGGAGCCGCAACGGCTCCGGGGTTTTTCGACATCATTTTGGATGCTGCGTTTTGAAGGATGCCATCCGGCATAACAGCTTGATTTGAACGGAGAAACACGGAATGGGATATTACCTGTTGGAAGAGAGCATGCGGTCCTGCACGGCGGAGGAGCTGCACAGCCAGTCTAAACGGAAGTATGTCGCCGTCCTGACTACGCCGGAGTGGAAGCGTGAGCGCGATCGCTTTGACATGGGGATCGAGCTGGAGCCGGACGTCGGCAACATTCATAATACAAAGGCTGAGGTCAACTATGATTCTATGACCGGCACCTTCCAGATTCCTGATCGCGAGCACATCCGGGAACGGTCATTCCTTTTCGCATTCGCGCTGGACGAAAAAGGGATTGTGTTCATCGACGACAGCGGCAAGGCAGAACAGATGATCGGCGTGATCCAGCGCACCAAACGCTGGCGAACGCCCTGTCTGGAGCGCTTCCTCTATGACTTTCTGGAGCAGATCGTGGACCATGACCTCCCGATCATGGAGCACTGCGAAGAGGAGCTGGACCGCATTGAAGACGATATCCTCGCCGGTAAGGGACAGCACAACATGGCACGCGTCAATAAGATCCGCAGCGACATCCGCGAGCTGCTGGTCCACTATGAGCAGATCATCGACATGACGCAGGAACTGGAGGAGAATGAGAACGGATTCTTCAGCGAAGCGAATCTGCGCTATATGCATTTGTTCATGAATCGCATGGCCCGGCGGTATGATTCTGCTGTCTCCCTCCGCGACCACACGATCCAGGTAAGAGACCTGTACAACGCCCAGCTGGAGGTGCGGCAAAACCGCACCATGACGCTGCTGACCGTCGTGACAACAATCTTTATGCCGCTGACGTTGATTGCGGGCTGGTACGGCATGAATTTCCGCTATATGCCGGAGCTGGAATGGCGGCTCGGTTATCCCGTCGTAATCGTCGTCAGCATCCTCATTGTTGTTTTCTGTCTGATTTTCTTCAAAAAGAAGAAGTGGCTGTAAATACTGTTATCCATCAGGACCCCGATGGCTGCGCTGCGGAAACTGACATTTTTTCGGCCTCACATGCCAAAAAAGACGGCTTGCAGATGCAGGCCGTCTCTTTTGGTCGCAGACTCGGCGTATTGCGCCGCGAACAGTCCAAAAGAGCCGGGATGGAAGCACCCTTCCCTCTCAGGCCTGCCCGGATCGCTCCCGTCTGCATATCCAGGTCTTGATTGCCGGGAGCAACCGGCCGAGCGCGTTTGTACCCTTCGCCGCCGCGCATGAAGGCCGAAGCCGCAATAAACGGCAGAAATAATGTGTGCTTGCCAAATGCAAAAAAAGCGCATATAATAGGTTCCAATCAGTCAAGCGGAGGCCCCTGTATGAGCGACAACACGTTCCGCGCCGTCAATTCGACGCTGATTTATATCGAGCGCGGCGACGAATACCTGATGCTGCACCGCACGAAGAAGGAAAACGATCTCAATCACGACAAGTGGATCGGTGTGGGCGGCAAGTTTGAGGCGGACGAATCGCCGGAGGAGTGCATGCTCCGCGAGGCACGGGAGGAAACCGGCCTGACGCTGACGCGCTGGCGCTATCGCGCGCTCGTCACCTTTGTCTCCGATCTCTACGAGACCGAGTATATGCACCTGTTCACCGCCGACGCATGGACGGGCGAGATCAAAACGTGCGACGAGGGCGAGCTGGAGTGGATCGAAAAGAAAAAGCTCCTGTCCCTCAAGCTCTGGGAAGGCGATAAAATATTTCTCCGTCTGCTCGACAGCGACGCGCCGTTTTTCTCGCTCAAGCTTCAATATCAGGGCGACACGCTGGTTTTCGCGGCGCTCGATGGAAAACCCATTTTGGAGGAGGCATTTCTATGAAATTTTCACACAAGGTCGAGCTTTGCGGCCTGTCCCCCATACGCAAGTTCCATCCGTACGCCGTCGCAGCCGTGGCAAAGGGCAGGACGATCTATCACCTGAACATCGGCCAGCCGGATGTCACCACGCCGCCCGCCTTCTTTGAGGCGATCCGGCGGTTCGAGCAGCCGGTGCTCGCCTATGCGCCCTCCCCCGGCCTGCCCGTAATGATCGACGCGATCCAGGCCTACTATGACAGGATGGATGTGCATTTTGAAAAAGATGAGATCCTGATCACCACCGGCGGCAGTGAGGCGCTTGCCATCACGCTGCAGTGCATCCTCGACGACGGAGACGAGATCCTGGTCCCCGAGCCGTTCTATCCCAACTACACCACGATGACGTACACCTGCGGCGCGCGCATCCACCCCATTCCGACCTCGCCGGAGGAGGGCTATCGCTACGCCGACCGCGCGCGGATCGAGGCGGAGATCAACGAGCATACCCGCGCGATCCTGATTACGAACCCCAACAACCCGACCGGCGTCGTCCTCTCGCCCGAGGAGATGCGCATGATCGTCGATATCGCCAAAGAGCACGGCCTCTTCCTCATTGGGGACGAGGCGTACCGCGAGTTCACCTACGGCGGCGAGAAGCTCCAATCCTTCGGCACGTTTGCCGATGCGGCGGAGAACGTGGTCGTGATCGACACCGTATCCAAGCGCTTCTCCGCCTGCGGCGCACGCGTCGGCTGCCTCATCACCCGCAACAAGGCCTTGCTTGAACACGCGATGAAGTACTGTCAGGCCCGCCTGAGCGTGGCGACGCTGGACCAGATCGCCGCCGCCAACCTCTACACCGTCGGTCCCGAATACTTTGCCGCCGTGCGCGAGGAGTACAAAAAGCGCCGCGACACCGTGGTGAGCGGGCTCAAGGATATCCCAGGCGTGCAGTGCGAGCGCCCCGGCGGCGCATTCTACCTGATGGCGGCGCTGCCCGTGGATGACGCGGACAGGTTCCAGACCTGGCTGCTGGAGGAGTTCGACGACAAGGGCGACACGGTGATGTTCGCCCCCGGCGGACCGTTCTATGCGACGCCCGGCAAGGGCAATAACGAGATCCGCATCGCCTATGTGCTCGAGCAGCAAAAGCTGGAACGCGCGATGGAGCTGCTGGCGCTGGGCATTCAGGCATACAACGCAAGATAATTTCAGCGTGATGAAAAAGCAAAAGGCCGCCCCCGCTTCGGTATCAGAAGCGGGGGCGGCTTGTCTGCGCGATTCACGCCTCCATATGTCGGCCCAAAAAGCCCGCAATGGTCTGCGCCAGCTTGTACTCGGTCTCGCCGGCAGGAGAACTGCCCTCGTCGGACACAAACACCACCAGCCCCAACGCGTCGCCCTCGGAGATGATCGGCGCGGCAATGGACGCGCAGCAGCGGTCCAGCGACTCGGTGACGAACACGCTGCGCTCGCCGTTGTCGGCGCGGTAGATGCCGCGATCCTCCATAATCTGCTCGAGCTGCGGTGAGATGTGCTTGCCGATGAGCTCGCGCCGCGCGGCGCCCGCCGCGGCGATGACGCTGTCGCGATCCGTAACAGCGACGGTCGCGCCGGTGGTCCTGCTCAGCGTTTCGCAAAGCTGGGCGGCAAACTCGTCCACACCGCCCAGCAGAGAATATTTCTTAAAGATGACCTCGCCGTCCTTGCTGGTGTAGATCTCCAGCGGGTCACCGTTGCTGACAACATTGACACGGAAAACCTTGTCCTCATGGTTTTTGTAGGACTGAATCAGCGTTTTTTCGATATTTTCCGTGCCGAAATTAAAATTTACGGCTTCCTCCAGGCCGGAGCTGCGCAGAATCGAATCAATATCCGCCTGCAGCTTGATTTCCAGATGATCCTCAAAGACCAGGATCCGGTCGATGAGCAGCTCCAGATCGTTCCGCTCCAGCTTGTCCTTTTCCTGAATGTCACGGAAGACGTCAATGGCGGTCTTGGCCGTGCGGTTCAGCTGAATGATGGTGTTTCGCTTGTCGGAAAGAAGATCGATCTGGTGATTCAAACCGTCGATCTTTTTTTGCAGCTCCGCCTCCATCTCATCATACAGGGCTTCCAGCGACGC